>OGNQ01000083.1_pt1 | contig 86469 bp, 72 predicted proteins | sample 1573481 | NCBI WGS metagenome assembly OGNQ01 (sample SAMEA2581920, study PRJEB24529) | metagenome | biome: Human gut stool | place: China | collected 2011 | reverse complement strand
TGAAAATGGAGGTAGAACAGGATGTTGAAAAAGAAAAAGACCACGGCCAGCGGCAAGCCGGTCCTGGTCAAAAGCGTTCGCAGGTACTGGACATCCGGGGGATGTCCGCTTAGTGCCGATCGGAGTGGAACGGAGACCGCGCAGCCACAGAATGAAATTCTGTGTTCAAAGGGGCTTTGGGGCGCTGCCCCGTTTTCTCCCGTCCTTCGCAGCGATGTAACTTTTTTCTGGACACTTCGCTGGACGCCTTGTATTTCTTCTGATATTCGTATATAATGTATCATGTTGAGTATTATCCATGCGGAGGTGCGGTATGAACGGGATCAAGGGCTATATCTCCATTCGGGAGGCGTCCTACCGTTGGGGCGTGTCAGAGCGGCGGGTCAACCAATATTGCGCCGAGGGGCGGATCCCCGGCGCGTCCCGGTTCGGGCGTTCATGGGCGATCCCGGAAAGCGCGGAAAAGCCGTCCGACCCGCGCAGGAAAGCCACGGAAGGAGGCGGTGGATATGATCTCCGATGAAACCGCGTACCGGCGGTATCTGGACGGCGAGGAGAAGGCTGCCGATCTGCTGGCGGAACGCTATGGCGATGCGCTGACGCTTTACATAAATGGATACATAAAGGACATCCACGAGGCGGAGGATCTGATGATCGAGGCCTTTTCACAGCTTTTCGCAAAGGAGCGGCCGATTGAGGGTGTGGGCAGTTTTAAGGCATATCTTTACAAAACCGCTCGTCACCTTGCGCTTCGACATAAGCAGAAACACCGTCTTGCATTTCTGTGCTTGGATGAGTTGGACTTTGAGCCGAGGAGCGACTCCCTTGTAGATATCGATCTTCTCCGCAGCGAACGGGATCGCCAGTTGTATGATGCGCTTGAAAAGCTGAAAGCAGAATACCGGGAAGCACTCTATCTTGTCTATTTTGAAGATATGAGCTACCGCGATGCGGCAACGGTCATGAACAAAAGTGAGAGCCAGATCACAAAACTGGTCTACCGTGGAAAACAAAGCCTGAAAGTGATTTTGGAGCAGGAGGGATTTACTTATGCGGACAAGTGAGGAACGTGCCCGCCTGATCCACAGGCGGACAGCGGAAATTAAACAAGAGCATCGAAAAAAGAAACAACAAGGGCTATATGCAGTCTGCATGGCGGCCTGCCTGTTTTTGGTGATCGGCATCGGCGCAATGATGCCGGGATTGATGAAGGGCGCAGCGGACGGAAGCATCGTCCATTCTTCGGGAACGGCAAGCCTGATAGGAAGCCACGCCGCACTTGGCTATATCATGATGGGGCTGTTGGCGTTTCTTCTTGGAGTTTGCGTGACGGTTCTTTTATACCGTGTGCATCGGAGATGTGAACGACAGAAGCAGGAGGATGGCGGAGATGGAGAACTTTGAACTCATTGATAACCTTTTTCAGATCACGGTGTTGCTCTGCGCCTGTGTCGCTGCCGGTATTCTTGCCATTCGTCACAGGAACCGCAGCTTCCTGATTTTATCTCTTGCCTATGCCTGCTTTGCCATGGGGACGATATACTATGTGCTGTATCTGGTCATCATTGGTATCTGGCCGCAAGTATTTTATGTGGCGGAGATCTCATGGCTGGCTGCGTGGCTTTTCTACCTGTCCGCACAGATTTTGCGAACGGAGGGGATGAAGTGCCGCTTTTCACTCCCTGCCGGAGCCACTGCGGCGGTCATTGCGGCGGTTGCTTTTCTCGACCACGATTTCGGCCCGTCTTATCTTATTTCCGCACTGTTTTCGCTCACGGCGGGCGCAACCGTGTATCTCTCGATGTCCCGCATACAACACGGCGGCTTGTATCGAAAGAGGGATATTCTGATGGTCATCTGTGTTGTGCTGCAGGTGCTGCTGTATCTGATTTCTAATTACACGCACGACTACACGCACTTTCAATTCTACTTCGCTGTAGACCTTGCGCTGACGTTATCCATGGCGGCGCTGCTGCCCCTGACACTGCGGGAGGTGAAGCGAGCTTGACCTATATTGAAAACATTTTTCTCTGCCTTGCGCTTCCGCTGATTTTATCCCTGTTTTTCATCAAGGGGCGCGTTCGGCGCTATGCGCTGTTTTTGACCGTCGGTATGGCCGTTTGCCTGCTCAGCGCCTATGTCAGCAGCTTCTTCATGGGGCAATACGGCGTGGACGGCACCGTTGCCGCTATCGAGATCACGCCCGTATGTGAAGAAGTCATGAAGCTTCTGCCGCTGCTGTTTTTCTATCTGATTTTTGAGCCGGAGCCGAAAGAGATGCCTGCGGCAGCCATCGCCATCGCCGTTGGTTTTGCTACCTTTGAAAATGTCTGCTATCTGACGGAAAACGGCGCGGCCAATTTTAACTTTCTGCTGATCCGCGGGATCTCCGCCGGAGCGCTGCATATTCTCTGCGGCGTTCTTTCCGGCTTCGGTGTTTCCTATGTGTTTCGCCGCCGCTGGCTGGCAGCAACCGGCACCGTGGGTATTCTTGGAGCCTGCATCGGTTTCCATGCCATCTATAATCTGCTCATCACGGCGGACGGTGTATGGAAAACGGCAGGATACCTCTTTCCGTCGCTGCTCCTCCTCTGCCTATACGCAGCAAAGCAGCTGCTGCCAAGGCAGAACATTTCCTTTGAATAAATACAGATTTCGCGCGCAGAGCCGTCCCAAATTCGGGGCGGCTCAATTTTTTTGAATTTTTTTCGATTTTAGGTGGAAGGATTTTGGATTTCATGTCTTTTAGGAAGTAGAGGGTCGTTGATTGACCCTGGAAACAAAAAGCGAAAGGAGGCATTGACAATGACCGGCAGAACGGAGCGCCGGATTCGGGAGATCCGGCGACGGACGAGGCAATACAGGAAGCGGTACGAAAGGCGCGTGCTTTCCACCTTAAGCGTGTGCAGTCTGCTTCTCTTTGCCGGGATCGGTATTCTTTTGCGGAAGGTACAGTCAGGTGGCGTCCCCACCGTGACAGACAGCTATGGCTCTGTGCTGCTGCGAGGAGGCACAAGCGCATACGTTGTGGTCGGCATCGCCGCCTTTGCGGTGGGGGTGACAGTGACCATGATCTGCATCCGGCTGAAAAACAAATCAAAAGACCGTACAGTCAGTACGGAAGAAAGGGAGGACTAAATGAAATTGAAAAAACGGATATTGAGCCTGCTGCTCTGCGGCGCAATGCTCTTTTCCCTCTGCTCTCAATCCGTGTTGGCCGAGGAGAATGGGCAGGCGGGCGGCGTTACAATAGGCACAAGTGGCCTGTGCGAACACCACCCGGAGCATAACGCGGACTGCGGCTACACGGAGGGAACGGCGGGAACACCCTGCAATCACGAACACACCGAGGACTGCTATACCCTTGTGACCGAGTGCGTTCATGAACATGACGAGGACTGTTACCCGGAGGAAAGTGTTTCCGGCAATGAGGCGACCCCGTCCGGCGCACAGAAGCGGGAGCCGACCGAATGTACCCATGCGTGCAGCGAGGAAAGCGGGTGTATCACAAAGGAACTGAACTGCCAGCATGAGCATGACGATGAGTGCGGCTACTCCCCCGCAGCCGAGGGGACGCCCTGCGGATATGTCTGCGAGCTATGCGGCGCGGGAGATAATACCCCGTCCAATGCGGAGGCTGTCACGGTGGCAAGCGTACAGGCCATGATCAACGCTTTACCGAGTGCTGAGGCAATTACAGAGGAGAACGCCGAGGAAGTCAAGGCGCAGCTTGAGGCCATCGACGAGGCGAAGGAGAAGCTCTCCGACGAGGAAATCGATGAGCTGGATATGACCCGGTATGCGGAAGCTGCCGCTGCATTGGGGGCGCTGGCTGCGCCAATGCTATTGGCTAATAATTCGCCTGACGAGCAGTTTTCCCTCAAACCCGGCGGCACCTATTACTTTGACCTTTCCGGCGAGGACATTCCCGGCACAGCAAACAGCGGAAACTCAGTTGGTGCGGCTTCCTTGCCGGATACATCGCTGCACTATGTTCCCTTTACCTATGTGGGAACGATAGAAGCCTACAAACTCACGTCTGCGACGGCAACCACCGAGGAGTATGCACAGCAGAACAAATATCCCCACAGCCTGTTCGTGGCGGATTATGCCGTAACGAATGATGTAAGCTGGGATGCCCTGAATACCGCAGATTTGATTTTCGGCAAAGATTATGCCAGCGGCGGCGTGGACTATACGCTGCGTGCGCCGTCTGTGGGAAGTAGTTATACAGGCTCAGGTGATTCAGAACGCGGCACGCCCAAAAGCAACGAATGGGATAAGATACTGGATAAGGACGACGGATATATCAAAAACTGGAGGGAGATGCTTTCGTGTGGACAAGATACTACTATAAGAATTTCGGCGTCGTTCCGTGCGGTTCGCGGGTGGAAACGTTCGGCCCGTTTCTGGACCAGCTACAATACTTCTTACTCGACCTTCGGCTTCCGCCCCGTCCTTGAAGTCCTGAACCCTGACACACTGGGTTCTGACGGGCTGAAGGTCGTTACCCTCGACTTAAACGGTGGCAAGCTGGGTAATAGCTCCGAGGATATTCAAATCATCGTGAAAAGCGGCGAAAGCTTCACCGCTCCTGCATCTGACGGTCTGACCCGCCCGGGCGGAGATACCGATAATTATTTTATGTGGCTTGACGGCAATGGCAATTCCTACGAACCCGGCGGCAGTGTTCCTGCTGATGTGACGGAACTGACGGTGCAGTGGACAGCCCCGACCTATGCCGTAACGCTGAACACAAACGGCGGCACGATCAACAGCGGCAATGTCACCGGATACACTTACGGCGTGGGTGCAACACTCCCGGCGGCGGACGATATGACCTATACAGGCCACACGTTCAAGGGCTGGTATGACAACGAAAATCTGACTGGCTCTCCTGTTACGGCAATCGGCGGTGCAGAAACAGGTAATAAAGAGTATTGGGCGAAGTGGGAAATCAATCAGTACACAATAACCTTTGATACCAACGGCGGAAGTGAGATTGCACCAATTACACAGGATTACGGTACAGAAATTACCGCCCCTGACAACCCGACAAGAAAAGGTTATACCTTTAAGGGCTGGGATAAGGAAATCCCCGAAACCATGCCTGCCGAAAACATTACAATCACGGCACGGTGGAAAGATACCGAAAAGCCGACGGGCGAAATTATCATAGGCACAAATAAATGGAATCAATTCTTAAACGAGCTTACCTTTGGCATATTCTTTAAGGATACACAGGAGGTAACTATAAATGCCGTAGATAACAGCGGAGTTGTGTTTGTATCCTATTTGGTAACAGATAAGGAGCTTTCCGAGGCTGAACTGAACTCTCTTGTATTCCGTGCGTATGAAGAACCGTTTAGCATAGACCCCAACGGAGAATATATTGTTTATGTAATGCTTGTTGATGAAAATATTAACATAACATACCTTCGCTCCGACCGTATAACGCTTGATAATATTCAGCCTGTAATCAGCGGTATTGAGAACGGCAAGACCTATTGTGAGGCACAAACCGTTACTGTTGATGAGAAGTATGTTGACACCGTTACCGTAAACGGTACGGTGGTTACGCTTGATGCAGACGGAGGTTTTGTTCTCCCACCGACAAACGGTGAGCAGAAGATAGTTGTCACCGACAAATCGGGCAATAATGCAGAGATGACCGTAACAGTCAACAACGGTCATACCTTTGGTGAATGGGTATCTGACAATGACGGTAAGCATACCCGAAAATGTACCGTGGACGGATGCGATGCGTTTGAAACCGAAAATTGCTCAGGCGGCAATGCCACCTGTACCGAAAAGGCGGTATGTGATGTCTGCGGTAAAGCCTACGGAGAATTTGACGGAACAAACCACGAGGGCGGTGTACAGGAGTGGACGACAAGAACCGCTTTTAATCACGAACAAAAATGGAACTGCTGTGGTGCTGTGATTGTGGCAAGTGAAGCACATGAGTGGAAAGACGGTGTGTGTCGAGAATGCGGATATGTATGTCTGCATAATGACGCAGATAAAGACCACATCTGTGATTATTGCAAAAAGACAATCTCTGCTCGTGAAGATGCGCCAACCGAAGAAATCAAAAAGGCTGACACCGTAACGGCTAAATTGCCTGATGATTCAAAGTCCCCTCAGACAGGCGACAACAGCAACCTTATTTTGTGGATTGCATTGCTGATTATCAGCGGCGGCGTTATGAAAGGAGTAACGGCATTCGGTAAGAGTAAAAAACATTCTGCCAAAATTAAAGATAAGTAATATTTTACGCTCTGTCATGGAAATATAGTGAATACGGCACAGTAGGTATAGAAACCGCTGTGTCGTATTTCTTTTAGAATGACTGCTTTTGAAAAACAGGCACTTTCTCGGCCATCATACGATAAGCAAAGACAAAGAATAAATCTGCAATCCGGAATTTAATGCCAATACTTCTAAAAATCGGCAGACAAGTTTGTCAATAAGTTCGTATAGTTGCATTTGTTTTTATTTATGATACAATTAAAAGCAACAAACTTAACAGATTCTTATGCAGATAAAATTGCGGTAAAATTCGGAAAATATGTCGATAGCCTTGCACGAAAAAGTAAAATTGTTTCAAATTGCTATTGCACTTTTGTGATTTTTTCTTATATCTCTTTTATAATAAATCAAAATGTGATACAATATGACTGATAATCTGAAAACGGAGTTGATTAAATGAATTTCATCAACAGAAATGAAATTGCAAACGGTGTTTACTTTACAAACATTAAGGACAGCCGTTTTAAAACTATGAAAATCAGCGTGAATATTGTTGTTCCGCTTTCTGTCGAAACAGCGTCGGAGAATGCGCTTGTGGGCGGATTGCTTGTTCGTTCATGCAAAAAATATCCCGATTTTACTGTTCTCAGCAAAAAACTCAGCTCACTTTACGGTGCGGATCTCACTTCATCGCTTTCAAAACTGGGTGAAAGTCAGGTGCTTAAAATTTCCGTATCAGGTCTTGATGACAGATATTCTCTTGATGATGTCAGCATTGCCAAAGAGCTTTCGGAGCTTTTGTGCAGCGTAATTTTTGAGCCTAATGTCAAGAACAACGCTTTTATTGAAAGTGAACTTGAACAGGAACGCAGACAGTTGCTTGATGTGATTGATTCGGAATTCAACGAAAAGCGAATCTATGCAATGGGACAGCTTATAAAGCATATGTGCAAGGATGAGGTTTTCGGAATCAAGCGTTACGGTACAGCCGAAAAAATCAAGGCCGCAACTGCCGAATCACTCTGCAAGGCATGGCAGAATCTTCTCAAAACCGCAAAATTTGAGATTCTCTATATAGGCGATAGCCCTGCCGATAAGGCGAAGGAGGTTTTTGCGAAAGCCTTTGCAAATATCGAAAGAAATGTTGTGACTTCATCTACTGATGTTGTTAAGAATGTTTCAAAAGAAAAACATATTACAGAGGAAATGGAACTCTCACAGTCAAAACTTGTCATGGGATTCAGAACACAGATTTCCGCAGGTGATGAAGAGGCGGTTGCCGAAAGACTTATGTGTGCTGTTCTCGGCGGTACTGCAAGCTCAAAACTCTTTAACAATGTTCGTGAAAAGCAGAGCCTTTGCTATTACTGCTCGTCCTCCTATGATTCAATCAAGGGCATAATGTACATCAACAGCGGTGTTGAGGGCGAAAATCTTGAAAAAGCCGAAAAAGCTATTCTCAAAGAAATTGAGGACATGAAGAACGGTGAAATTACAGATTTTGAAATTGAGGCAACAAAGCTTGCTGTTGTTAATTCATTCAAGTCAAGCAGCGACAGCGTAAGCGGTATTGAAAACTGGTACACAGGAAGAATCTTTAACGGTGACCTTGAAACTGTTGAAGAAGTTTCCGCTGAGGTTAATGCCGTTACAAAAGAGCAGATTGTAAACGCCGCAAACAAGCTCTTGCTTGATACGGTTTATGTTCTCAAAAATAAGTAAGGGAGGCGGACAGAATGAATATTACAGAAATTAAATCGGAAATTGCAGGCGACAGCTATTATAAAGTTGAACATCCATCGGGACTTACAATTTTTGTTTATCCAAAAGAGGGTTACACTTCTTCATATGCAATTTTCGGCACACGCTACGGCAGTATCAACACAAAGTTTTCCGTTAACGGCGGTGATATAATTACAGTTCCCGACGGTATCGCCCATTACCTTGAACACAAGCTTTTTGAAAGTGAAGAAGGCGATGCGTTTGTAAGATACGCAAAAACAGGTGCAAATGCAAACGCATATACAAGCTTTGAAAAAACCTGCTATCTTTTCTCATGTACGGACAAGTTTGACGAAAGTCTTGAAATTCTTCTTGATTTTGTTCAGGATCCCTACTTTACGGCTCAGACAGTTGCAAAGGAACAGGGCATTATCGGTCAGGAAATCAAAATGTACGACGACTCTCCCGATTGGCGAGTAATGTTCAATATGCTTGAGGGTATGTACCACAATCACCCTGTAAAAATTGATATTGCAGGTACGGTTGAAACAATTGCGGAAATTACAGCCGAAAAGCTTTATGAAGTTTACAATGTGTTCTACAACCTCAATAATATGATTCTCTGCGTTGCGGGTAATGTAACGGTTGACGGTGTGCTTAAAGTTGCCGACAAAATGCTCAAGCCTTGTGAGAAAAAGGAAATAAAAAACTATTTTGAAACAGAGCCTTATGAAATCAAAGAACCTTATGTTGAGCAGACTTTCCCTGTTTCAATGCCTTTGTTCAATCTCGGCTTCAAAGAGAAAGCAGACAAGCCTCTTAACGAAAAGCAGCTTGCATGCACAGATATTCTTCTTTCGGCACTTGCATCAAACACAAGCATGCTCTACAGAAATCTTATGGATTCAAACCTCATCAATTCAAGCTTTTCTTATGAACTCTTTGAAGGTCCGGGTTATTGCTCGGTAATCTTCGGCGGTGAATCAAGAGCACCAAAACAGGCTGCTGAGATGATAAAACAGTATATCTCGGATATTAAGAAAAACGGTATTGATAAAGAGGACTTTGAAATTGCAAGAAAATCTGTTTACGGCGATTCGGTTTCATCGCTCAACTCAGTAAGCGCAATTTCAAATTCAATCATCGACTACGCAATGCAGGGCAATGAAATTTTTGCCTACATTGATGCGGTTGCAAATGCAAAGCTTGAGGATATCAACGCAAGGCTTGCCGAGATGCTCGATGTTGACAACTGTACTTTGTCTGTTGTAAAACAGCCTGATGAGGTGTAATTATGCCGTATCATGTGCAGTTTCCCGGATTTGGCTGGGAATTTGATATTAACCCGATTGCATTTTCAATCGGTGATTACAAGGTCTATTGGTATGGAATAATCATCGCCTGCGGACTTTTGCTTGCCGTACTTTATGCGTGGAAAAGCGCTCCCCGTTACAAGGTTGACGGTTCAAAGCTTGTCAACTGTGTTTTTGCAGGAATGATTACGGGAATTATCGGTGCAAGACTGTATTTCTGTTTCTTCAAATGGGATTATTACGGACAGAACCCGATTGAAATTCTCTATATCAACAACGGCGGACTTGCTATTTACGGCGGAATAATCGGTGCGTTGCTCGGTGGTCTGACTGTTGCCAAAATACAGAAAATGGAAATCATGCCTGTTCTTGACATTGCAATGGTCGGTTTCCTTATCGGACAGGGAATAGGCAGATGGGGCAATTTTATGAATCAGGAGGCATACGGCTCTCCTACGGATTTGCCCTGGAGAATGATGAGCGAGGGAACAGACAACATAGGAGTTCACCCGTGTTTCTTCTATGAATCAATGTGGTGTCTGCTCGGATTTGTACTTCTCCATTTCTACGGAAAATATAAGCAGAAATATTCGGGACAGATTTTCTTTATGTACCTTGTGTGGTACGGATTTGAAAGAACAGTTGTTGAAGGACTGAGAACAGACAGCCTTTATCTTCCGTTCCAAGTTTTCGGAGCAGACATAAGGGTGTCACAGGTTCTTTCGGCAGTAATTTTTATAACAGGTATTGTATTCTTAATTATAAACAGAAAAAAGGAGGATTCTTTCTATGCAGATTATCGACGGAAAAAAGGTATCGGCACAGGTAAAGGAAGAGGTAAAGAGGCAGACGCTTGAGTTAAAGGAAACTCACAAAATAACCCCCGGTCTTGCGGTAGTAATCGTAGGCGACGATCCGGCGTCAAGAGTATATGTAAACAACAAGAAAAAGGCTTGTGAATTTGTAGGTTTTAAGTCTGAGGAGTATGCACTCCCGGCAGAAACAACACAGGAAGAACTTTTAAACCTTGTTGAAACTCTTAACAATAAGAAGGATATCAACGGTATTCTTGTTCAGCTTCCGTTGCCGAAACACCTTGATGACAAGGCTGTTATTGAGGCAATCAGCCCGCTTAAAGATGTTGACGCATTCCATGCCGTAAATGTCGGCAAAATTATGCTTGGCGAGTATGATTTTCTTCCATGCACGCCTGCAGGCGTAATGGAGATGCTCCATTCCTACAACATTGAAGTAAGCGGTAAAAACTGCGTTGTAATCGGCAGAAGTAATATCGTAGGCAAGCCTATGGCAATGCTTTTGCTCCACGAAAACGGCACGGTAACAATCTGTCACAGCAGAACAAAGAATCTTGCTGAAATCTGTTCGCAGGCAGATATACTCGTAGCCGCAGTCGGCAGACCGAAGTTTGTTACTGCCGATATGGTAAAAGAGGGTGCGGTTGTGATTGATGTCGGTATGGACAGGGATGAAAACGGCAAACTCTGCGGTGATGTTGATTTTGAAAATGTCAAGGATAAATGCTCGTTTATCACACCTGTACCGGGCGGTGTAGGTCCTATGACAATTTCAACTCTTATGAAAAATACTCTCAAGGCTTGCAAAATACAGAATAACATTTGATATACTCAAAAAATATCGGGAAAATTGTTGACAGAAAGTTTTCTTTGTGATATAGTATATAAGCCGCATATTGTGGGTTTTAAGTGATTCGTTCCACCTGCACATAGCGAGCCCAATGTAAAGGATGGTACTAAAATGTACGCAGTTATTCAGACAGGCGGCAAGCAGTACAAGGTAACTAACGATGAGGTTATCTTCATCGAGAAGCTTGACGCAGAAGCAAACGACACAGTAACATTTGATGTTGTGGCAGTCGGCACAGACGACGGCATCAAGGTTGGCACACCGCTCGTTGAGGGTGCTAAGGTTACAGGTGAAGTTGTAAAGAACGGTAAAGGCAAAAAAATCAGAGTTTGCACTTACAAGCCTAAGAAGGGCGAAAAGAGAGCAAAAGGTCACAGACAGCCTTACACACAGGTTAAGATTACTTCAATCGAAGCCTAAAAATGACTACGGTAACATTTTTTAAATCAGATGATATAATTTGCGGTTTTGAAATATCGGGGCACTCCGACTTTGCCGAAGAGGGCAGCGATATTGTATGTGCGGCAATCAGTTCTGCCGCATATATGACTGCAAACACTGTCACCGAGATTTTGCATATTAATGCACAGGTTACCGAGGATGACGGTCTTATGAAAGTAAGAATGTCACCGAATGACGCTTTAAAGGCTTGTGATATACTCTCAGGCTTAAAGCTTCACTTAACTGCTCTTTCGGAGCAATACAAAAATTTTATTAAAGTTAAATTTTCGGAGGTGTAAGGTAATGCTTAAAATAAACATTCAGTTATTCGCTCATAAAAAAGGTATGGGTTCTACAAAGAACGGCCGTGACAGTGAATCAAAGCGTCTTGGCGTTAAGCGTGCAGACGGTCAGAAGGTTCTCGCAGGCAACATCCTTGTAAAGCAGAGAGGCACACATATTCACCCTGGTGAAAATGTAGGCAAAGGCTCTGACGATACACTGTTCGCAAAGATTGACGGTGTTGTAAGATTTGAGCGTGTCGGCAAAGACAGAAAGCGTGCAAGCGTTTATCCTGTTGAGCAGTAATCTCAAAATTTATGAGGGTGGATTTTATATCCACCCTTATTTTTTACATTTCTGTTTATACTAATAACAAACAGGTCTGAGATTCTTTACATTTGTACTGATAATTAAACAGCAAAACTGTTACGGAGAAAAATATGTTTGTAGATACAGCTAAAATTAAAATAAAAGCAGGAGACGGCGGTGACGGTGCCGTTTCGTTTCACCGTGAAAAATATGTAGCGGCAGGCGGTCCCGACGGCGGTGACGGCGGCAGAGGCGGCAACATTGTTTTTGTTGCCGATTCCAACCTTTCAACACTTGCCGATTTCCGTTATAAAAGAAAATATGCCGCAAAAAAGGGCGAAAACGGCAGAGGCGGCAGATGCCGTGGTAAAAATGCCGAAGACCTTGTTATCCGTGTTCCTGTCGGAACTGTTGTAAAAGAGGAGAACAGCGGAAGAATCCTTGCCGATGTTTCTGGTGATGAACCTTATATCGTTGCAAAAGGCGGTAAAGGCGGTTGGGGTAATCCACATTTTGCAACTCCTGTCCGTCAGGTTCCCCGTTTTGCAAAACCGGGACTTCCGGGTGAAGAGTTTGATGTTGTTCTTGAACTCAAGCTTCTTGCCGATGTAGGTCTTGTAGGTTTCCCGAATGTCGGAAAAAGTACCCTTGTTTCCGTAGTTTCACAGGCAAAGCCTGAGATTGCGAACTACCACTTCACAACAATCACTCCCGTTCTCGGAGTTGTGTCAATGGGCGAGGGCTCATCATTTGTTATGGCTGACATTCCCGGTCTTATCGAGGGTGCATGGCAGGGTACAGGTCTTGGACATCAGTTTCTCCGCCATGTTGAGCGTTGCCGTATGCTCGTTCACATTGTCGATGTTTCGGGCAGTGAGGGCAGAGATCCGAAAGAGGATTTCATAACAATCAACAATGAGCTTGCAAAGTTCAATCCAGAGCTTGCAGAGCGTCCGATGGTTGTTGCAGGCAACAAGTGCGATATGGCAACCGATGAGCAAATTGCAGACTTCAAGAAGTTTGTCGAAGATCAAGGTTATGATTTCTTCCCAATTATGGCGGCAATCCGCTATGATGTTGATCCTCTCCTCAAAAAGATTCAGGAAATGCTTTCAAAACTTCCTCCAATCACTCACTACGAGGCAGAGCCTGCTCCGATTGTGACCGTTGATGATTTTGATGACCATTCTGTTATAATCAAGAATGTGAACGGAATCTATACCGTTGAGGCTGACTGGCTGTTGCAGGTCATGAAGGGTATCAATTTTGACGATTACGAAAGCCTTAACTATTTCCAAAAAGTTCTCATAAACGGCGGCGTAATTGACGCACTCCGAAAAAAAGGCTGTTCGGACGGTGACACGGTTTCAATTTATGAGCTTGAATTTGACTTTATGGATTAATATTGCATGATACGGAGTTAATATGGAAAATACATCTGTTCATTCATTAGCCGATGAAATTTCTCCGCTTACACTTGCCTTTGTGGGTGACGGCGTCTATGACCTGCTTGTGCGTGAATACCTTGTTCGCAAGGCTAACCGCAGTGTCGGAGAACTCAATAAAATAAAGGTTTCGCTTGTAAACTGCAAAAGTCAGGCTGAATTTGCAAAAATTCTTATGCCTACTCTAACCGAAAAGGAACTTGCCGTTTATAAGCGAGGCAGAAATGCCGCACCGAAATGTACTCCAAAAAACGGTTCTGTTGCCGATTATCACAGCGCAACGGGACTTGAAGCACTTTTCGGATACTTGCAGATTAACAAAGAATTTGACAGAATAAATCAGCTTTTTGAAATAATTATACATACTCGTTTCGGGGAGTGATTTTATGCAAACGAATTTAAAACCGAATTCCTGTCTTGCAAAGGCAGGAACACTATTTTTTGATTATCTTGTAATTTTCGCCGGAGCAGTTCTTTACGGCATATCGGTAGCAATGTTTACATCACCTAACAATGTTGCCCCGGGCGGACTTACGGGTGTTGCCACAATGCTCAACTATATGTTCTCGTTGCCGATAGGTATTATGATTTTTGTGATGAACATTCCGCTTTTTATCTGGGGATTTATTGAGAACGGAAAGGGTTTTCTTACAAGAACCCTTGTTGCAACGGCACTTGTTTCGGTTATGATTGATGTTCTTACACCGATTTTGCCCGCATACACAGGTGACACAATCCTTGCGGCAGGCTTTGGCGGAGTGCTTAACGGTCTCGGACTCGGTCTTATCTTTTACCGAGGCGGTTCAACAGGCGGTACAGACATCATCGCACTGAATCTTCACAAGCATTTTCCGTTCATTTCTACGGGTACGATAATCCTTGTGTCCGATATTCTTGTGCTTTTAATGGTATTCTTTGTTTATCACAGCATTGAAAATGTACTCTATGCTTTGCTTGTAATTTTTATCAGCATAAAGGTAATTGATGCTGTAAGCTACGGTACTTCAAGAGGTAACGGCAAGCTTATGTTTGTAATTTCGGACAATTATGAAGAAGTGAGTGCCAATATTATGAAAAACCTAAAGAGAGGTGTAACATACCTCAACGGCGAGGGTGCATACAGCGGTAATGATAAGAAAGTTATTATGTGCGCAGTCCGTCCTCAAGAGGTTTACAAAATTACATCGGGAATCAAAAATGTTGATCCCAATGCCTTTATTATCGTAACAACGGCAGGAGCAATAAAGGGCAGAGGTTTTGTAAATATTGACAGCAACTGAAAATTATACAAAAATAACGGTGACATTTTCGTGTCACCGTTTTCGTTTGTTTTATTTTCTTTTACTTTTGGGAGTTCTTTTAAGCCTGTTGCTGTCCTTGAAAACCCATATTCTCTGCATTTTGTAATTGACCGTCCACAACAAAAGATCGACAATCGCCTTTGTGAGTGTAACGGGAATCGGTAAAAACCAAAGTGCCGATACAATAAGTGAGCTTGCACACATTATGCAGAAAAACAGAATGAAAAATCTGAGTGCCTGTTTTGCTCCGTTATCCGTATTGCCGAAGATGACTTTTCTGTTGATGAGAAAATTAATTCCGCCCGAAACAACTCGTGCCATAAGCGTTGCCAGCATAATGTTAAAGAACATATGTGACGGCAGAATATACGCAAAAATCGTGAACAAAACAAGGTCGATTATCGTACAGCCGATTGATGCCGTCGCAAATCTCAACGGAGTTCTGTAGATAAGGTAGGTGTCCTTAATAAGACGAAAATTGCTGCTGCAGTTTGAGCAATCGGCTATAATGTTCACAAAGTAAAACGGGACTCTCATGTCGGCACATTTTGTGAGAAAATTCATTTCAAAATCAAAACGACTGCCCTTTGTTTTCATCACCGTGTCATACAGAAATGCAGGAATACCTCGCAGTCCTGTTTGAGTGTCCCTGCAGCTTTTGCCCGTAATAACCTTGAAATATGCCGAGGACAGTCTGTTTCCGATTCGTATGTTAATCGGCATTTTAGACTTTTTGTAATCTCTTTTGCCAAGAATCAGACTGCCGTTTCTAAGGTCAAGCATACGGCTGATTTTCATAACATCATTTGCAGTATGTTGTCCGTCAGCGTCACAGGTAATGTAGCCCGTGATATTATAAAGGTTATCGTGAGCGTATTTGATGCCTGCTTTAAGACTTGCACCTTTGCCGTTGTTATTTTTCAGGTGAACAAGATGACAGCCAATACTTGTCAATTCGTTAAAATATTCCGATTTGGGATTAAGACCGTCATTGACAACAACAATATGCTCAGCTCCAAAATTCTGTAATTCATTGCAGAGGTTGATTGTATTTCTGTTTTCACAATAAATAGGAATAATTATCGCGTGACTCATGCAGCTGTTCCTTTCATTTTTATATTTTTAGTATACAACAATTTTTCTTTTGTGACAATATTCAATTTTTTTCTATTGTAAACATCGTAACGATTTTTTGCTCAAAAACATAGTTTGTGTCATTATTGGCGTTTTAATAAAAAAATATGGCAAAAATGCCAAAAACTATTTAAAAATCATATCATTTATGTTATACTGTATCTCAAGTAAGTTAAAAACAGAAAGACGGTGAAATATGTTTAAAAAAATATCAGCAGGAATTCTTTCGGCTCTTATGATTACTGCTGTTGCAGTATCGGGTACGGGCTGCTCGCAAACTCAGCCGGCGTCAATTGACTACAAAACAGCCGACAAGGTGGCTGACGGTGCGATTCTTCAAGCATTTTGTTGGGATTTCAACACAATAAAGGAGTCAATGGGGGATATTGCCGCAGCAGGTTTTTCGGCTGTGCAGACATCTCCGATTAACGAGTGTCTTGAGGGCGAAGACGGCGGTATGGAACTTTACGGCAACGGTAAGTGGTACTATCACTATCAGCCGACTGATTTCAAAATCGGTAATTATCAGCTCGGTACTCGTGATGAATTTAAGGCAATGTGCGATGAGGCTCATAAGTATGGTATAAAGGTTATTGTCGATGTAATTGCAAACCACACTACTCCGGCAACCGATGAGGTAAGCGAAGATCTTATTGAGGCCGGCGGCGGAAGTCTTGAAACCCTTTATCACAAGGAGGGCAGAACGCCCCTTAATGATTTCGGCGACAGACTTGCCTGCACCACGCATGAGATGGGAGGACTTCCCGACATCAACACGGAAAGACCTTCGTTTCAAAAGTATTTCTTTAATTATATTAACGATTGTATTGCCTGCGGTGCCGACGGTTTCAGATATGACACGGCAAAGCATATCGGCCTTTCCGATGATCCAAAAGAAGATGACGGCTTTAAAAATAACTTCTGGGAAAAAGCAACAAAAGAAGTTGATAACGCAGAAAATCTTTTTATCTACGGCGAAGTGCTTCAGGGCGACAATGACAGGCTTGCCGACTATATAAAGGAAATCGGCAGAACCACATCAAGCACCTACGGCAGTAAAATTCGTTCGGGAATTGCAAGCGGCAATATCGACACGGCAGTTGTGTCTGATTATTGGATTGGCAATGCAGACCCGAATATCGTAACATGGGTTGAATCCCACGATAACTACATCAATGACTGCACATACAACAATATCGACAGCGAACAGGTTGTCCTCGGTTGGGCAATAATCACGGCAAGAAAAGACGGAACACCGCTCTTCTTTGACCGTCCGTATAATAGTTCAATCGACAATTCATGGGGCATGAACCGAATCGGCACACAGGGTGACGATATGTACAAGGATAACCGTGTTTCTGCAGTGAATTTCTTCAGAACAGCAATGAAAGGTGAAGACGAAAATCTCGTTAATCCTAACCTTGACTCAACTGCTCTTATGATTGAAAGAGGTACAAAGGGAGCTGTAATTGTCAATACAAATGATGCTCTCAAGGTTGATTTTGAAACAAATCTTGCTGACGGAACATATGTTGACCGTGTTGACCGCAAAACCGAATATACTGTTAAAAACGGTAAGATTACCTGTGATACGGATATCCCTGAAAATTCAGTTGTAGTTCTTTATAATGAGGGATACACTGAATATGCAAGACCTGCAAGCGTGGGTGTTGACTCAAAAACAGAGTTTACATACAGCGATGATACATACGAGGTAACTCTCACCTGTTCAAACACAGATAATGCCACATATTCCCTTGACGGCGGAAAGGCTGTTTCGTACAAAGACGGTGACAAAGTGACAATCAAGCACGGTGACAGCGATGTTTCAAAGCTTGAGCTTCGTGCGGAAAATGCCGAAGGCGTCAAAACTTACGAAAGACTTGAATTCACTTATATGTAAAAGATGAATTTTATGCTATGCTTGCACCGATGTCTGTAATGCAAAATCATACATCGGTGCAGAAACAAAAAGAAAAAGACGGAACTTACGACTGTATAATCAAAAGAGATTTAAATTCACCGAATATTTATTTTCTTTGACGGTGAATATCTAACGATTTGCAGTATTTCCCGACAAAAATCATACAGCAGAATAACGGAGGTAACAAAGCATGAGCGAACTTAAAGGCGCAAAAATGGAAGGAAGCAAAGTGCCGGCAGAGGAAATCAAGAATCCAGACCTCGTAGCCGCTATTGAAAAGATGCAGGATGACAACACAACCGAAAACATCAACAAGATGATTGATGAGGTTATGAAGGCGAAATTCATTCTCCCTGCAAAGGTAACACCAAAGACAGAGGCTAAGACAACCAACGGTCAGACTGTTATGCAGCAGTCAACCCAGGTTCAGTTCAGACTTCTTGAAAACGGCAACAAAGAAAAGTTTTTCGGTGTATTTACGGACACAGACGAACTTTTCAAGTGGAAAGACACTCAAAATGCACAGAAGGTTGTTACAGACTTTGACAGTATTGCCCAGATGGTAATGGATCCTCAGGCTGATGTAAAGGGCTTTGTAATCAATCCTTTCGGCAAGAGCGTAACATTCCCGAAACAGATGGTTCATTCTTTCAAACAGCAGAAGGACTATATGAAACTCAAAAATCAGACAATCGAACCGGGTTCACCAATCAGTCTCGGTGAGCCTAAAGAATACCCGATTGATCTTATGGCTGCTCTTATTAATCATTTCAGCACAGAGCCGACAGTAAATGCCGCATATCTTCGCTTGATTGAGCAGAACGGTCAAAAGAGCTACTTCATCGTGGTTGATTTCTTCGGTGATATGGAAAGCACATTCGATGCAATCAGCAAGGTTGCAAATCCGTTCCTTGACGATGAAATTCAGCTTTCAATGATGCCGTATTCAATGGATTTTGCAAAAAATGCAGTAAAGGGTGTTGAACCTTTCTACAGAAAAGAAAACTGATTATTCAAATATTGTTTTTGCAAAACATTAAATCCGCTGACAGTTTATGTCAGCGGATTTTTTATGGTTAAAATATGTTGCAATATAGTCAAAAATAAGCTTTATTTAATTAAGTCTACAAAACTCTGCACAACAACTTGTACAAAGAAACAAAAATGTGATAATGAATTGAAAAAACAAGTGCAAAATGCTATAATAAAAGCAATCACATTGCCCATAATTATGAAATGGAGGAATCAAAATGAAAAGAACAAGAAAAATCACGAGCATTGTTCTTGCCGCACTCATGGTGCTTTCAGCACTTGTCGTGTCGGCAGGTGGTGTTTCGGCAGCAACATCGTCAGGTTCAGAGGTGTACTTTGACAACTCAAAGTACGGATGGAAGGATGTTTATGTTTACGCATACGGCACAAAGGAAAATGCCGAATGGCCGGGAGAGCTTATGACAAAAGAGGACAGCGGTCTTTATAAGGCAAGCTTTGCGTCTTCTTTTAAATCGGAAAAAATCATCTTCAACAACGGTCTTGAAAAAGGCAATGGCAAGGAGCAGTATCCTGAGGCAGCAGGTCTTTCACTCAAAGCCGGCGAATGTAAAATGCTCACAGCCGAAAAGCAGTGGATTGATTACGGCAAGCCTGATGATCACGCTTACGGTTACACACTTACAGCAAACAATACGTCTTTTTCAACAGAATCACTTGATGTAAAGCTTGCGTTAAAGAATGCCGACAAGGGCTATTACTCAGTTGACGGTTCAGCTAAGAAAGAGTTTGCAAACGGTGATTCGGTAAAAGTCGGTGAGGGCAAAATCGGCAATTCAAAAGTTACGCTTACACTTTATGCAACAGGTGCAGACGGGGTTGAAACGGAGCAGACATATACCTTCAAAAAGACTTTTACAGCGTCAAAGACAACTTTCTCCGCTAAATCAGACGGCCACACAACAGCGCCTGAGAGTGGCTATTACGGCACAAACCCTGAAATGCAGCTCGGCAAGCATAAGACAATCTCTGTTGACGGTGATTTAAGCGACTGGGACAGCTCAATGATTATTGCTCAGGGTGTTGCAAACGATGATCCCCGAGTTTATATGCCTTCTTCAATGCATGAACAGCCGTGGGATGCTTATGCTCTCTACAGTGCATGGGACGACGATAATCTTTATTTCCTGCTTGAAATGGCTAACACAACATACATAACTTCTCCCGAGGACAACTTTGCCGCATCAAATGAGGCTCGTCCTTGGAGAAACAGTATTCCTATGTATCTTGCTCTGTCAATTGACCCTGCAAAGCAGGCAACAGGCAAGGCAGTAGGTACAAACAAGGACGGTTCTGTGTATACCAATCCGTTCGTATGGGGTTGCACAAACGGCACTGCAAAAGACGGAGGCACAGGCTTTACAACTCATATAGACACACTTGTTGCCTTTGACTCCAACAACTCAAACGGCGGTGCTTCAATCTTTAAGGCGGATACTCAGGACACAGACGGAACATATATGTTCAACTATGACACAAGAATTCCAATCGGTGTAACAAGCTTTCAGGCTCAGGATAATAAAAACGGATTTAAAATCAAATACGCTAATGGAACAAAGAGTACATCAATCTTCGGTATCAACGCTCCAAAGGGTTCAAGAGTATTAGGAGATAACCTCGATATGAACTCAAACTGGGTTGACTTCTTCGATGAAGGTTACAAGAACTCATACGGCTATGTTTACGAAATTGCAGTTCCGCTCAATACTTTAGGTATTGACCGCAGCTACATTGAAACACAGGGTATCGGTGCAATGCAGATTCTCACATACGGCACATCGGGTATGGATACACTTCCGCATGATCCCTCAATGCTTGATCAGGCAAATCTTGAGTACAGCTACGATCCTTCAACCTCACACGAGAAAGAAGATATTGACAATATCACAGTTCCGCTTGCAAGAATCGGTGCGCTTCTTCCCGACACAGAAGTAAACGAAGCTCCGTTTGAGGTTAACTTCGGTGCAAACCTTAATTCGGGACAGAATGCAGGCACACCTGTCACCCTTTTGGCAGAAAGCTATCACGCTACAGGTGATGTAACTTATTCATTCACAGTTAACGGTGAAACAGTTCAGAACTCAAACACAGATTCATGTGTATGGACTCCGTCGGCTGACGGCACATATTCAATCGGTGTGGTTGCAGTTGATGCAAACGGCAACAAGGCAGAGTCAACAAAGACATTCGTTGTAGGTTCTTCTTCATCGGATGAAACTCTCAAAGGCGATGTTAACCGTGACGGCAGTGTAACTGTTGTTGATGCAACACTTGTTCAGAAATACATCGTAAAGCTTGAAGATTTTGATGCAGAAACAATGAAGATTGCCGATGTAAACGGTAACGGCATTATTGAGATTACAGATGCAACATTGATTCAGAAAATCATAGCTAACCTTGCTTAAACGATAAAATTTAATCTTAAAAACTTTTAAGGCGGTTGTGCATATTCTGCATAACCGCCTTTTGTATAAACCTTGTATGTAAATTAAAGCCTTACGGGAATTCCTTTTTCGTTGAGATATTTTTTAAGCTCGGGAATCGGAATTTCACCAAAGTGAAAAAGTGATGCCGCAAGAACTGCGTCAGCCTTGCCTTCTGTAAAAGCATCATAAAAATGCTCAAGTGCGCCCGCACCGCCGCTTGCAATTACGGGAATGTTCACCTTTTCGGAAACTGCCCTTGTAAGCGCAATGTCATAGCCTTTTTTCTGACCGTCCTCGTCCATGCTTGTAAGGAGAATTTCTCCCGCACCGAGTTTTTCGCATTTTACAGCCCATTCAATTGCATCCATACCGACAGGAGTTCTTCCGCCGTTTACATAAACTTCCCAGCTGTCGCCGTTTCTTTTGGCATCTATAGCGGCAACAACGCACTGACTGCCGAATTTATATGCCGCCTCGCTGATGAGTTCGGGACGATGAACAGCGGCTGAATTTACGGATACCTTGTCTGCACCGGCTCTGAGCAGAACATTGAAATCTTCAACGCTTCTGATACCGCCGCCGACCGTGAACGGAATGAAAATTGAATTTGCAACCTTTTCAACCATGTCAATGGTGATGTTTCTTGAATCGCTTGATGCGGTAATGTCGAGAAATACAAGCTCGTCAGCACCCTGCTTGTCATACTGCATTGCAGATTCAACGGGATCGCCTGCGTCAACAAGATTTACAAAACTCATACCTTTTACAACTCTGCCGTTTTTTACATCAAGACATGGAATTATTCTTTTTGCGTACATATTTATTCCTCCCTGCCTTTTACAATGTCAGCAAAATTTCTGAGAATTTTAAGTCCCGTTTTGCCGCTTTTTTCGGGGTGAAACTGAGTTGCAAAAACATTGCCTTTTTCGACAGCGGCGTCAATCGTAACACCGTATTCCGTCTGAGCCGAAACAATGCTCCTGTCGTTTGCGTTCAAAAAATATGAGTGAACAAAATAAACGTATGCATTCTGTTCTATGCCTTTGAAAAGTCTGCTCTTTTCATTGATTTTAAGGCTGTTCCAACCGATGTGCGGAATCTTTAAGCCTTCGCCTGACGGAATCTTTGTGATTGTACCGTCAAAAACCGAAAGACCTTTTACATTCGGACTTTCTTCACTTTCGGGAAAGAGGAGCTGAAGTCCAAGACAAATGCCTAAAAACGGTTTTTCACTGTTTATGTACTCAATAACTGTGTCTTTAATGCCGTATGAATTCATTGTGTCCATTGTATCGCCAAACGAACCGACACCCGGCAAAACAGCACCGTCTGCATTCATAATTTCGTCTTTATCTCTTGTAATCACACATTCACAGCCGATATGTTTTAACGCTTTGTAAACACTGCGGATATTGCCTGCGCCGTAATCAATAACTGCTATCATTTTTATCAACTCCGTCATTTGCTTTCTGTTAAACAATTTTACCATACAACATTTATTATTGCAACATAAACCGACGCATATTTCATAATTTCGTAAAATTTACAATAATTTAATTTATATCTTATTGTAAATTGCAAGTTCTTGTGTTAAAATGAATTGGTTAAGACAGTGTGTCTGTTTTACTATTTATAACGGGAGATATTAAAAAAATGATTACTCATTTGCTCACAAGAATAGATTTAATGATGAATTCCCTCTCAAAGGGACAAAAAAGAATTGCTCTTTTTATTGAAGAGCATTACGATAAGGCGGCATTTATGACCGCATCAAAGCTTGGTGAAACTGTTGGAGTCAGTGAGAGTACGGTTGTTCGTTTTGCAACCGAGCTCGGCTATGACGGCTACCCTAAGCTTCAAAAAGCAATGCAGGAGATGATTCGCAACAAGCTCACATCTGTTCAGCGAATTGAAGTTACCTCCAACCGTATCGGCAATGACAATGTGCTTGACAGCGTTCTTAATCAGGATATCGATAAAATCCGCAGAACAATTGAAGAAACATCTCATGAGGATTTTGCCCGTGCTGTTGATGAAATTTGCAAGGCAGAGCGTATTTACATATTCGGTGTGCGTTCAACAGCCGCAATCGCAAATTTCCTTGCGTACTATTTTGAAATGATCTTTGACAATGTGCGTGTTATCACAAGCGGCAGTCAAACCGAAACCTTTGAACAGATTTTCAGAATCACCGACAAAGATGTTATGATCGGTATTTCATTTCCCCGTTACAGTTCAATGTCGGTTGAGGCAATGGATTTTGCCCGTTCAAGGGGTGCTCACGCAATTGCAATCACGGACAGTATGGTTTCTCCTCTTGTTCAGAGTGCCGATTCCGTACTTATTGCAAGAAGCGATATGGCGTCAATTGTAGACTCACTTGTTGCACCGTTAAGCCTTATCAATGCTCTTATTGTTGCAACCGTGCTTAAAAAGAAGGATGAGGTTTCCGACACATTCCGCAGACTTGAACTTGTGTGGAACCGTGACGGAGTTTACACCAACCGTGACAGAGAAATAATGGGTAATATAGAAGATGATGATAAGTAAAAAAGTTGTGGTAATCGGAGCAGGTGCGGCAGGTCTTATGGCGGGTGCAACTGCGGCGCTCTATGGTGCATCAGTTACGATAATCGAAAAGAACAAGCGTGTCGGCAGGAAAATTATGATAACGGGCAAAGGAAGGTGTAACCTTGCCAATAACTGCGATGTGCAGACTTTTATCAATAATGTTCCTGTAAACGGAAGATTTCTCTATTCTGCAATCAATGCATTTACTCCCGAGGATACAATCGAATTTTTTGAATCCAAAGGACTTAAAACAAAGACCGAAAGGGGAAATCGTGTTTTCCCTGCATCCGACAAATCGGTTGATGTTGTTGATACAATGCATGATTATGCCGTTGAATCGGGTTGTAAAATCGTGTGTGATACGGCAAACGCTCTTATTCTTGAGGATGGTGCCGTTATAGGCGTTAAATGCGAAGAAAACACCTACTATGCCGACAGCGTAATTATCTGTTGCGGCGGTAAAAGCTATCCGCTTACGGGCTCAACAGGTGACGGCTATACACTTGCAAAACAGGCAGGACACACAATCGTTCCGCTCAAACCGTCGCTCGTGCCGTTTACCTCCGGTGATAAACAATGCAAGGATATGCAGGGACTTGCCCTCAAAAATGTTGCGCTCAGAATAGTTGATAAGAACAGTAAAAAGACTGTTTACAGCGACTTCGGCGAAATGCTTTTTACACATTTCGGAATGAGCGGCCCGATGATTTTATCGGCAAGCTCGCACATCCGTGATATTCAGCCCGACCGTTATATTGCGGAAATTGACCTCAAGCCGGCACTTGATTTTGAACACCTCGACAGGCGTATTCAGAACGATTTCAAAGAGAATTCAAACCGTGATGTTTCAAACGCATTTTCAAAGCTTTTGCCGAGAAAAATCATAGTACCCGTTCTCAAACGCTGGGGAGTTCCCTTTGACAAAAAGTGTAATTCAATTACAAAAGAGGAGCGACACGCTCTTTGTGAAATTCTCAAATGCTTTACGGTTGAAATCAGCGGTTTCAGACCGATTGAGGAGGCAATCATAACCTCAGGCGGTGTAAAAACTTCCGAAATCAACCCGAAAACCATGGAAAGCAAGCTTGTAAGCGGCCTGTATTTTGCAGGTGAAGTGATCGATTGCGACGCCTACACAGGCGGTTTTAATCTCCAGATTGCATGGAGTACAGGACGGCTTGCCGGAGAAAACAGTGCATATATCTGATTTGATTATACATAATATATTTGATTGAAAGGATGTAATTTATGTCAATAGCAATCGCTTTGGACGGTCCTGCAGGAGCAGGTAAATCCTCAATTGCAAAAAGAGTTGCAAAGGCACTTGACTGTATTTATGTTGATACAGGAGCGCTTTATCGCACAATCGGTCTGTCGGCAACAAGAAATTCCGTAGCTCCCGAAGATGAAAATGCGGTAAAGAATTTGCTTTCAAAAATCACAGTTGACCTAACATTCAATGACAAGGGCGAGCAGATTGTTCTGCTTGACAACGAAGATGTGTCCGGACTCATCAGAACTCCGGAGGCATCAATGATGGCGTCAAAAATTTCTGCCGTACCGATTGTAAGAGCATATCTTCTTGATTTGCAGAGAAATATGGCAAAGACGCATGATGTAATTATGGACGGCAGAGATATCGGCACGGTTGTGTTGCCTGATGCACAGGTTAAAATTTTTCTTACAGCGTCCCCCGAGGCAAGAGCCGAAAGAAGATATAAGGAGCTTATTGAAAAGGGTATGGATGTAAAATACGACGACATTTTAAACGATGTAATAACCCGTGACTACAACGATACTCACCGCAAAACAGCTCCGCTCAAGCCTGCCGAGGGTTGCATTACCGTTGACACAACAGAGCTTGATTTTGAGCAGTCGGTTGAAAAAATAATTTCCGTTATAAAGGAGAATATCTGATGGGTCAGTCAAAGGTACTTTATGCAGTCGGCAAAGCTGTCTGCAAGCCTGTTTTCAAACTTTTGTACAGATATAAAACTATAATTGAAGAGCCGCTTCCGCTTGTTGGAGGCATGATTATTGCTAGTAACCATATATCAAATTCAGATCCGGTTCTTCTCGGTTTGTCGCAGAAAAAGCGCAGACTGTTCTTTATGGCAAAAATTGAACTTTTTAAAAATAAATTCTTCGGTGCGTTAATCCGTGCGCTCGGTGCATTCCCCGTTGAAAGGGGTGCAGGTGACGGCAAGGCTATCAAGACAGGCGAAGACCTTATCCGTGACGGCGAGATTATGACAATCTTTATTGAGGGCGGTCGTTCCAAAACAGGCGAACTTATGCGTCCCCGCAGCGGATGCGCTCTTGTTGCACAGCAGATGCAGGTCCCTGTTGTGCCTGCCTGCATCACAATTGTAGGCAACAAAAAGCATACATTTGCAAAGAGGGTTATCCACTTCGGCAAACCTCTCACACCCGAAAAGCTCGGACTTACTCCGGACAGCGGAAGACGGGAGCTTAAAGGTGCAACAACCATGATCATGGACGAAATCAAAAGAATGAGGGAGCAGGATTTAATTGAGTATAAAAAAGGCTGATTCGGCAGGATTCTGCTTTGGCGTCAACCGTGCAATCAATATCGTAAATGAACTGCTTGAAAAAGGAATAAAGGTTGCAACCCTCGGACCTATTATCCACAATATGGAAATGGTTCATGAGCTTGAAGAAAGAGGATGCACTCCCGTTAAAGCAGTTGACGAGCTTACTGACGATACAACGCTTGTAATCCGTTCACACGGAGTTGAAAAAAGCGTTATTGATTCTCTTGTAAAAAGAGGAATTAACTTTGAGGACGCAACGTGTCCTTTTGTTAAAAAAATTCACAAGATTGTATCAAACACAAACCCTGAAAATGATGTTGTTTTGATTGCAGGAAATAAAAATCATCCCGAGGTTTGCGGTATAATAGGTCATTGTGCAAGTGATTGTTATACGTTTAATAACGAGGCAGAGCTTGATGATTTATTGCCAAATATTCTAAAAGAGAATAATAAACAGGTGCAAATTGTCGCACAGACAACATTTGACACACAAGAATGGAAAAAATGTGTAAAAAAGATAAAAAAGCTATGTACAAATGCAAAAATATTTGATACAATATGTAATGCTACGCAAGTTAGGCAAACCGAAGCTTCTCAGATTGCCGCCGAATCCGACTTTATGGTTGTAATCGGTGACAGGCACAGCTCTAATACGGGAAAGCTTTTTGATATATGCAAAAGACAGTGTGAGAACACGGTTCTCATTGAAACCGCTGCCGAGCTTGATTTAAACAAGGTTTCGGTTGCCGAATCAATCGGCGTAACTGCGGGTGCTTCAACGCCTGCAAGGATAATAAAGGAGGTACTGGATACAATGAGTGAAGTAAAATCCGGTGAAACAAATTTGGAACCATCTTTTGAGGAGATGCTTGAGGAGTCCCTCAAAAACTTTAATACAAACGAGAGGGTAATGGGCACAGTTCTGAGCATAGCTCCCAACGAAGTTCAGGTAGATGTCGGCAGAAAGCAGACAGGCTTTATTCCTGCTTCAGAGCTTTCAAACGATCCTAACGCAAGACCCGAAGATGTAGTTAAAGTCGGCGATGTTATTGAGCTTCTTATTATGAAGACCAATGATCAGGAAGGCACTATCATGCTTTCAAAGCGCAGAGTAGATGCACAGAAGGGTTGGGAAGAGCTCAAAGAAAAGGCAGAGTCACAGGAGGTTCTCTCCGGCAAGGTTACTGAGGCAGTTAAGGGCGGCGTAATCGTTCTTTACAACGGCTCAAGAATCTTTATCCCTGCATCACAGGCAACAGCAACTCGTGAAGAGAGCCTTGAAGACCTCGTAGGTCAGGATGTTGATTTCAGACTTATCGAAGTTTCACAGAACGGCAGACGCAGAAGAGCCATCGGTTCAATCCGCAGCGTACTCAAGGAGCAGAGAGCTGCTCAGCGTGAAGAATTCTGGAAAACCTGCGAAGTTGGCAAGCGTTACAAGGGCGTTGTTAAGTCACTTACAAGCTACGGCGCATTTGTTGACCTCGGCGGCGTGTTCGGCATGATTCACATTTCAGAGCTTTCATGGACACACATTAAGCATCCGAGCGAGGTTGTTAATGTAGGCGATACAGTTGATGTTTACATAAAGGATATCAATGAGGAAACAAAGAAGATTTCTCTCGGCTTTAAAAATGCCGAAGACAATCCGTGGGAAATCCTCAAGAACAACTATCCCGAGGGAACAGTTGTTAAGGCTACAATCGTTGGTCTTACAACATTCGGCGCATTTGCAAACATCATTCCGGGTATTGACGGTCTTATCCACATTTCTCAGATTGCAAACAAGAGAATTGAAAAGCCCGCTGATGTACTCAAGGTTGGCGATGTTGTTGAAGCTAAGATTACTGCAATCGACTTCGACAAGAAGCGTGTAAGCCTTTCAATGCGTGCACTTCTTCCTGAAGACGAGCAGGCACCTGCTAAGTCTGAAGAAGCTGCTGAATAATCAGAACTTTTGTGGGCATCCGAAAGGATGCCCTTTTGTTTTAAATTAATTTAATCGGGTACAGGCTATGAAACGACTGATTTCCCTTACTGTGGCTGTTATGCTCATCACACTCCTCGGTGTGTGCAGAAGCCGTGCATATGATGAATACAATCTGACTGATCTTGCCGCTTGTTCGTCTGTAAAAAGTGACAGCAACGGCAAGGGAGGATTTGTGTGCGCATTTTCGGAAAATACAGTGTTTTCAGCAAGGCTTGTGCCCGATTTTTCTGCATACAATTTTTCTGTCGGCGGTCGGATAAGAAGTGTGTCACAGAGCGGAAACTACACTTATGCACTTGTTTTTGACGATGCTTTCACTAACAAATATTCAGTGTATTCTCTTAATCTTGATAACGGAAATGTTTCACAGAACACTTTTGTTGACGAAAATTTTATGACCAGTTCCTTTTCGGTAACAGATAATCGTATTTACTATATCAAGACCGACAGCCTGAAATCTTATGTTGTGTGTAGGGATTTTTCATCTGATAAAAAGTCGAAAATAACTTTTTCAGACAATGTAAACGAGGTTTTTAATAATAACGGAAAGTCATACGCAAGACTTTGTGACGGTTCAATTTACAAGCTCTCGCAATCGTCATCAACCTATGTTGCCGATACAGGTGAACTTAAAAATATTTATAACGCAGGAATAAACAGAGTTATAAATGAAGACGGGTTTATTGTTTCGCTGTCAGATAATTCAAGGAATTATGTTTCAAATGCCACAGCCGAAAATGTTTCGGTAGCTGACGGAAAAATATATTCTGCCGTGAATTATCGACTTAATCTGAAAACATTTGAAAAAACAAAAAGCGTGTCAATTCCCGACAGAGCAACTGCTGTTGTATCTTACAAAAATCAATGTGCTGTTTTGCTTGATAACGGAACGGTTCAGGTATTTGGCTCGGGTGATTTTGAAGAAAAGAAAACAAGTGGCAATGACGGCAGTAACGATAATCACAATTCTTCTAAATCAGATATTCAACCGAATAATTCCGAATACCTGTTTTCTGACGGGATATTTTACGGGATTTACAGCGGAGAAACCGTTGCCGATTTCAAAAACAAAACTTCTGCCGAAAATGTATATAAGGCGGACGGTACTCTTGCAAAGAGCGGAAAGCTGAAAACAGGCTTTACTGCCGTTATAGATTCAAAGACTTATGTAATTGCAGTTTGCGGAGATGTGACGGGCGAGGGCAATGTAAATTCAAAGGATGTCACGCTTTTGCAAAAACACCTCTGTGATAATGCAGAATTAGACGGTGCATATCTCAAAGCCGCCGATTTTAACCTTGACGGCGAAGCAGATAACCGTGACCTTGTCTTAATTTCAAGACAAAAAAATTGACAAAACAAAAACCGCCCCAATCGGAGCGGTTTAATTTATTTTGTCAGAAATAAACTTTATCAGTCCATTTCCCAGTTGTGCCATACATTCTGGATATCATCGTTATCCTCGAACATATCAAGCATCTTCTGCATCTTAGTTGCAGTTTCTTCGTCCTCAAGCTTTGTATATGTGCTTGGAACCATTTCAATTTCAGCAGAAACGAATGTGTAGCCGAGCTTTTCAAGCTCATCTCTTACAGCGCCGAAATCATCTGTTTCTGTGTAAATTGTAAATACATCATCGTCAGCCTCAAAGTCTGATGCACCGCACTCAAGAGCATCGCTCATTACGGTATCCTCATCCTTTTCAAGGTCCTCACGCTCAATAACGAGAACGCCCTTCTTTGAGAACATAAAGCTTACACAGCCCTGTGTACCCATATTGCCGCCGAATTTATCAAAGTAATGTCTTACTTCGCCTGCTGTTCTGTTTCTGTTGTCTGTAAGTGCCTCAACAATTACGGCAACGCCGTTTGGACCGTAGCCCTCATATGTAACAGCCTCGTAGTTTGTTGAATCTGCATCGCTTGACGCTTTTTTGATGATTCTTTCAATGTTGTCGTTAGGTACATTTGCAGCCTTTGCTTTTGCAATACAATCCTTGAGTTTTGAGTTAACGGAAGGATCGGCACTTCCGCCTTCCTTGATTGCAACAATAAGTTCTCTGCCGATTTTTGTAAATACTTTAGCTCTTGCGGCATCGTTCTTACCTTTTTTCTGCTTGATTGTACTCCATTTGTTATGTCCTGACATTAATATCATTCCTTTGTCAATAAAGTATAATTATCTTATTAAGTATATCACACACACCTTTGTGATGTAAATAAAAAAAGTTATTACAGTTTTGTAATAACTCCATTGTCAAATATCGCCTGTGGTGCTATAATCTATGTTGTAGAAAATAAATGCCGATAAATTTGATGTAAATATAAAAAATAAAGCTTAAATGCCGAAAATATAATTTTACGAAGGGAGTTTTTGAAATGATCAGATCTATGACGGGTTTCGGAAGATGTGAAACCGTTATCAACGGTCGGGAGATTACCGTTGAAATCAAAAGCGTGAATCACCGCTATTTTGAATTTTCCTGCAGAACCCCAAGAAGTTACGGATTTCTTGACGACAAACTTAAAAACTATGTAAATTCAAGGGTTTCACGAGGCAAGATTGATATGTTCGTATCCATCGGTGCGTCCGATGAAGAACCCTGTGATGTAACTGTTAATCATCAGCTCGTTTCGGGATATATCAACGCTTTTAAGGAAATCAGCGAAAAGTACGATATCCCGAATGATGTTTCAACAGTTTCACTTTCACGCTTTCCCGATGTTTTCACGGTTCACAAAGCGCCTGAGGACGAGGATCAAATTACTGCCGATGTTCTTTCAGCCGCAAAGATTGCAGTTGATGCTTTTGTTGCAATGCGTGAAACTGAGGGCGAGAAGATGAAAGAGGACATTCTTTCAAGAGCCAACACAATTCTTTCTGTTGTAGGTGAAATTGAGGAACGTTCTCCGCAGACTGTTGCCGAGTATGAACAAAGACTTATGGAACGCATCAAGCAGACGCTTGCTGAAAATGATGTCAAGGTTGACGAGCAGAGGGTTCTCACAGAGGTTGCCGTGTTTGCGGATAAGGTAGCCGTTGCGGAGGAAACCGTAAGACTTCGCAGCCACTTTGACCAGCTTTCAAAGTTCCTTGAATATGACGAGCCTGTCGGCAGAAAAATTGACTTTATCATTCAGGAAATGAACCGTGAGTCAAATACAATCGGTTCAAAGGTTCAGGATGCAATTCTTGCACATAAGGTTGTTGACATCAAGAGTGAGATTGAAAAAATCCGTGAACAGGTTCAGAATATCGAATAAGGTGAACAGATGAAGCTTATTAATATCGGTTTTGGTAATCTTGTCAGCTCCGACAAGATTGTTGCAGTAGTTGCTCCGGACTCCGCTCCCGTAAAGCGAATTGTTCAGGATGCAAAACAGAACAATCTGCTTATTGATGCAACCTGCGGACGAAAATGCAAATCGGTGATTGTTGCCGAGAATAATCATGTTATTCTCTCGGCAATTTCATGTGAGGCAATTCAGAACAGAACGGACGAAAGTGAGGAAAACAAGGATGAGCATTAACAGAAAAGGAAATCTTATTTTGTTTACCGGTTCATCGGGTGTAGGCAAGGGTACAATAATCAAGGAACTTCTTGACCGTGACAAAAATATCCGTCTTTCGGTTTCAAACACAACAAGAGAACCGAGAGAGGGAGAGATTGACGGGGTTCATTATAACTTTTTGACAAGAGAACAGTTCAACGATGTTCTGAAAAAAGACGGCTATCTTGAACACGCAGAGTTTTGCGGTAATCTCTACGGCACACCTAAAAAGCAGGTTGAAGATATGCTCAATCAGGGTTATGATGTTCTGCTTGAGATTGAGGTCAAGGGCGGACTTCAGATTCTTAACAAGTATCCCGACATTCTCAGTATATTCATTCTTCCGCCTTCAATGGAATCTCTTGAAAGACGGCTTCGCAGAAGAGGTACAGAGGATGAAGAAACTATTCGGAAAAGGCTTGCACAGGCTGCCGAGGAAATCAGCTACAAGGACAGATATAAGTACAATGTGGTAAACGGCGACCTTGAAACAGCAATAAATGAGGTTCTCGATATTCTTCATAAAGAGGATGAAAACCTCATTAAATAATATACAAAGAAAATTAACATAAAATATTTTAAGAGGAGAATTATTATGCATAAAGTTGATGTGGATTCATTATTACAGGGTAAGCAGAGTAAGTACGCACTTGTTGTAGGCGTTGCAAAAAGAGCAAGAGAAATTACTCAGACTTTTGAAGAGGAACAGATTGTAACAGAGGATAAGCCTGTTCTTATCGCAATCAAGGAAATCGAAGGTCATGAAATCAACATTCTTGAGCCTGACGAAGATGAACTCTGATTTAACAGTCAAAGTTGCCGTTGAAAACACAACATATGTTTTCGACAAATTATTTGACTACCTTGTACCGTCTGCCTTTACCGATTCGGTTCAGGTCGGCAAAAGGGTTCTCATTCCGTTCGGCAGAGGCAACAAAAAGAAACAGGGAATAATTTTTGAGCTTTCTCCTGTGAGTAATGACATTTCGGTTGAAAAGCTCAAAAGCATTTGTTCCGTTCTTGATGACGAACCTGTCCTGTCAAAAGAACTTTTGAAGCTTGCCGAGTTTATGAAAGAGCATTATTTCTGCACCTATTATGATGCGGTAAAAACAATGCTCCCTGCGGGTATAAATTACAAAATCACAACGCTTTACGGTGTTCGTGAGGGTGTAGATGAAGAAGAGCTTTCCGAGGAACAGCAAAGAATTTTTGCTTACCTTCATTCAAAAAGAAAAGCCGTAAAGTCCGATAAAATTCTTGACGATTTCGGATTAGATAACACGGTTATTCTTGAAGATATGGTAAAGTCGGGATATCTTTACAAATCGGATGAGGCTTTCAGAAAGGTTTCGGATGCGGTTATGAAAATGGCTGCTCCGACCGAACTTGCCGACAGCGACAATATTAAGCTTACCGAAAAGCAGAAAGCCGTTCTCGACCTTATCAAAATGACAGGCGGAACTTCCGTTAAAGAGGTTTGTTACTTCACGGGTGTCACAACAGGCGTTACGGACGCACTTTATAAAAAAGGTCTTATCTACTACTATGACGAAGAAGTGTTCCGTATTGAGGACAGAACGAAGGACGAAAGTCTTGCCCCTGTTGCGTTGTCAAAACAACAGCAGACAGCCTGCGATAACCTATATGCCGAATATGCCGATTCAAAACCGCATACAAGCCTTTTGTTCGGTGTTACAGGTTCGGGAAAAACAAGCGTTTTTATGAAACTGATTGAGCGTGTAATAAATGATAACAAGGGAATCATCGTTATGGTGCCTGAAATTTCGCTTACACCGCAGTTTGTTTCAACCTTTTCAAAGCGTTTCGGCGAGCAGATTGCCGTATTTCACAGCGCACTTTCACTCGGTGAAAGGCTTGATGAATACAAGCGTGTAAAAAAAGGTCTTGCAAAAATCGTTATAGGAACACGAAGTGCCGTGTTTGCTCCGTTTGAAAAAGTCGGTCTTATCATAATGGACGAGGAACAGGAGTACAGCTATAAGTCTGAAAGCTCCCCCAGATATCATGCAAGAGAAATCGCAAAATTCAGATGCAGCTACGATAATGCCTTGCTTGTTTTAAGTTCGGCAACTCCGTCGGTTGAATCATATTACTACGCAAAAAACGGAAGATATTCGCTTAACACGCTCACTGAGAGATACGGCGATGCAGTTTTGCCGAAGGTTGTTGTCGCAGACATGAATGTTGAACAGCAAAACGGCAATGTAACGGGATTTTCCGAAACCTTGCTTGAAAATCTGCGCTATAATCTTGAAAATAACAAGCAGTCAATTCTGCTTTTAAACAGACGGGGATACAACACCTTTGTAACCTGCCGAATGTGCGGTGAACCTGTTGTGTGTCCCAACTGTTCAATATCGCTCACATATCACAGTGCCAACCGCAGAATGATGTGTCACTACTGCGGATATTCAGTGCCTTACACGGAAGAATGTCCGTCTTGTCACAGCAAATCTTTAAGATTTGGCGGAACCGGCACTCAAAAGGCTGAAAGTGAAATTTCAGAGCTTTTTCCCGATGCCAGAATATTGCGTATGGATACCGACGCAACATCTTCAAAATCATCCTATGAAAAGATGATAACGGCATTTGCAGACGGTAAGTACGATATTCTTGTGGGAACACAAATGGTTGCAAAGGGACTCAATTTTCCCAATGTGACGCTTGTGGGAGTTCTCAACACTGACTATATGCTGTATGCCGATGATTACAGAAGCTACGAAAGAACATTTTCTCTTTTAACTCAGGTAGTCGGCAGAAGCGGCAGAGGGGCATCAAAGGGTATGGCTGTTATTCAGTCCTACACTCCCGACAACCTCATAATCTCAATGGCGGCAAGGCAGGATTATCTTGCCTTTTACAGCACCGAAATTCAGGTCAGAAAAGCAATGCTTTATCCGCCTTTTGCGGATATCTGTCTTATCGGCTTTTCGGGTGAAAAACAGCAGCTTACAATGAAAGCAGCTAACAGCTTTTTGCAGTGCTTTGTCAGTCACGCAAGAAGCGAATACCCGACTTTGCCTTTGAGAATACTCGGTCCGTCACCCGCAAATGTTGTGAAAGTGAGCAACAAATTCAGATATAAACTTATAATAAAATGTAAAAATAACCGTGATTTCAGAGCATTGCTCTCAGCGGTTATGACAGAATTCGGAAAGAATAAGGATTTTGGAAAGGTCAGTACATATGCGGATATGAACGCTCTGACCTGTTAGTGAAAGGATATAATTTATGGCTTTAAGACAAATTGTAAAAGAGGGCGACAGCGTTCTCACAAAAAAATGCAGACCTGTCGTAAAGTTTGATGACCGCCTTGCAGATCTTATTGACGATATGATTGAAACTTTGCACAAGGCTGAGGGAGTGGGACTTGCCGCTCCTCAGGTCGGAATTTTAAGAAGAGTTGTGGTTATTGATGTCGGCGAAGGTCCAATTGAGCTTGTAAACCCGAAAATCATCGCTTACAGCGGCAAGCAGGAAACTCTTGAGGGTTGTCTTTCAATCCCCGGCAAGTGGGGTTACACAGTAAGACCTGATTATGTAAAGGTTAAGGCTCAGGACAGACACGGTGACGAATTTGTTATTGACGGCAAGGATTTGCTTGCAAAGGCTTTTTGTCACGAACTCGACCATCTTGAGGGAATTCTCTTTACTCAGGTTGCAACAAGAATGTTGACTCCTGCCGAAATTGAAGAAATGAATAGCTGATAAACAGGTGAAGATATGAAAATAATTTATATGGGTACTCCCGATTTTGCCGTGCCTGCACTCAAGGCTCTTGCAAATTCGGAACATGAGGTTTGTGCCGTTTTTACACAACCCGACAAGCCGAGGGGAAGAAAGATGATAATGACTCCTCCCGATGTCAAGGTGTGCGCAGAAAAGCTGAATATTCCCGTGTATCAGCCCGAAACCTTTAAGGACGGCAAACCTCTTGAGATTATCAATAAATATAATCCCGATGTCATTGTTGTTGCGGCTTACGGAAAAATTCTTCCCAAGTCGGTTCTTGACTCTGCAAAGTACGGCTGCATCAATCTTCACGGCTCGCTTTTGCCTAAATACAGAGGCGCATCTCCTATTCAGCAGAGCGTATTAAACGGTGACAGGGAAACCGGTGTAACGGCTATGCAAATGGATGTCGGACTTGACACAGGTGACATTCTGAAAGTTGTCAAAACGGAAATCGGTGTGAATGAAACCTCGGGAGAGCTTTTTGACCGTCTTTCTCTTATGGGCGGAGAGCTTATTCTTGAAACACTTTCTGCTCTTGAAAAGGGCGAAATCACTCCGATTAAGCAGGACGAAAGCCTTGCAACGCACACTTCAAAAATTGACAAGTCACTTTGTCCGATTGATTTTACAAAACCGGCCTTTGAGGTGCATAATAAAATCAGAGGACTTAATCCGTGGCCGATTGCCACAACCGAAATTAACGGTAAAAAGATAAAGGTTCATTCTTCTTTGCTCTGTGAAAAGAGCGGAAAAGCGGGAACTGTAATCAGCACAAAACCGCTGATTGTTGCCTGCGGTGAAAAGTCGGTTGAGCTTTGTGAAATTCAGCCTGAGGGCAAAAAGAAAATGACCGCCGAGGCATTCCTTGCCGGCCACAGGCTTTCTGTCGGCGATGTAATCGGTTAAAAATTCCCGTCTGCAATATGCAGACAGAAAGGTGTTTGATTTATGGGCTTCTTTTACGGATTTGATATGACCTATCTTGTCTTTATTGTTCCTTGTATCATAATAACATTGATTTGTCAGGTCAAAGTTAAAACAACTTTTTCAAAATATTCACAGATAAGAAATTCAAGAAATATGACAGGCGCTCAGGCGGCTGAATATGTTCTTCGTCAGCACGGTGTAACAGGTGTCAGAATTGAACATGTTGCAGGCAGTATGACAGATCATTTTGACCCGAGAACAAATGTAATCAGACTTTCCGACACGGTTTTTAACAGCACCTCCGTTGCGGCTGTAGGCGTTGCCTGTCATGAGGCAGGTCATGCAGTTCAGCACGCAGAAAATTATCTGCCTAACAGAATCCGTTCGTTTATTCTTCCTGTTGCAAGACTCGGTTCAAGCCTTAGTTGGATTTTTATTATAGTCGGTTTTTGTTTTACACAGAGAGTCGGTTTTGTATTTCTTTATATAGGTATAATCCTGTTTGCGCTTTCCGTACTCTTTACAATCGCAACACTTCCCGTAGAGTTTAATGCGTCAAAAAGAGCGCTTGAAACAATCAGAAACGGCGATCTTCTTTACGGTGAAGAATACACAGGCGCAAAGAGAGTGCTTCAGGCAGCCGCAATGACATATGTTGCAGCGGCTCTTACTGCAATTATGCAGCTTTTAAGATTAATTATAATTGCGAACAATCGCAGAAGATAATTTATTTTGGAGATTAAAATGGCAAACACACGCAATATTGCACTGAATGTGCTGCTTAAAATTGAAAATGAGGGAGCATATTCAAATATTGCTTTGAATAATGCCATAAAGGAAAACCGTCTTTCGGGTGTTGACAGTTCTTTTGTGTCAGCACTCGTTTACGGCGTTCTGGAAAGAAGAATCACGCTTGATTATATTATCAGGTCTTATTCTAAAATTCCGTTAAGGAAAATTGAAACAAAAACAAAAAATATTCTTCGCCTTGGAATACTCCAGCTTTTGTTTATGGACAAAGTTCCCGACAGTGCGGCAGTCAACGAAAGCGTTAATCTTGCCAAAAAGCACAAACTTCAGAAATCATCGGGTTTCATAAACGGAATTCTTCGCAACATAACAAGGGCAGAGGATAAATATACATTACCCGATGAAAAGGACAGGGCTCGATATCTTTCGGTAAAATATTCTGTTCCCGAAAATATTGTGAAATTGTGGGTTAATTCTTACGGAGAAAATAATGCCGAACAGCTTTTGGCATCTCTTAACGGCAGAGCCAAAATCTGTTGTCGTGTTAATACCCTCAGAACAGATGCAGACACATTAATTAAGAAATTATCCGATGAGGGCGTTGTTGCGGAAAAAATTCCGTTTATTGACAACGCACTCTATCTTGAAAATACAGGCTCGGTTGAAAGACTCAGAGCGTACAAGTCCGGACTTTTTCATATTCAGGATGCGTCAAGCCAGCTTTGCGTGAATTTTCTTGATGCAAAGCCTCGCAATATTATGCTTGATGTATGTTCCGCACCGGGCGGAAAGTCGTTTTCGGCGGCTCAGTATATGAACAACCGTGGCAGAATTTTTTCCTGCGATATGTTCGACCATAAGCTGAAACTGATTTCGGCAGGTGCTAAAAGGCTTGGCATCACTTGTATTTCAACGCTTCTGCGTGATGCGTCAACCAATGACACGGCACTTCCTGTGGCGGACAGAATCCTCTGCGATGTTCCGTGCAGCGGTCTTGGAATCATGTCAAGAAAGCCCGAAATCAGATACAAGGATGACCTTATTTCCAACGATTTGCCGGAATTGCAGTACAGGATTCTCTGCGCAAGTGCGGATAATCTGGCAGTAGGCGGTAAGCTTGTCTATTCTACCTGTACATTGAATCCTGATGAAAACAATAAAAACACAAAGCGTTTTCTTAAGGAACATCCCGATTTTTACGGAATACCGTTAAAACTTCCAAACGGAATTACCCGTGCATTTGATGAAGAACCATACGAAATAACACTTATGCCGCACACCTGCGGAACAGACGGATTTTACATCAGCTTATTCGGAAAGAAGGCGTCAAATTGAATAATTTAACGGATATCAAGTCAATGACGCTTGATGAGCTGACTGAATTTGTCACAGAAAACGGTTTTCCAAAGTTCAGAGCAAAGCAGATTTATGATTGGTTGTACAAAAATGTGACCGATTTTGACAATATGCGTAACATTCCTGCCGATTTAAAGGCTTTTTTGAAATCAAGTAGTTACATTTCTGTTGCAAATATTGAAAAAAAACTTGTTTCAAGGTATGATAAAACAGTCAAGTACCTTTTTTCGTTTAATGACGGCGAATGTGTAGAGTCTGTTGTAATGAGTTACAAGCACGGATATTCAATCTGTATCTCAACACAGGTTGGTTGTAAAATGGGTTGTACATTTTGTGCAACAGGCAAAAGCGGTTTTTCACGGAGTCTTGCACCGTCGGAAATGCTTGGACAGATTGAGGCCGCACAGCGTGACCTTAACATAAGAATTTCTAACATTGTTCTTATGGGAATGGGTGAACCGCTTGATAATTTTGATAATGTCGTAAAATTTCTCCGACTTGTTTCGTCCGACAACGGTCTTAACATTGGAATGCGACATATTACCCTCTCAACCTGCGGTATAGTTCCGAAAATTTATGAACTTGCAAAACTTCATCTCGGAATAACGCTTTCCGTTTCATTACACGCACCGAACGATGAGATAAGACAGCGAACAATGCCCATTGCAAGAAAATATTCTATTGAAGAATTATTAAAGGCTTGTTCAGATTATTTCAAAACAACAGGTCGCAGAGTTACATTTGAATACTCTATGATAAGCGGAGTTAATGACAGCGATGAAAACGCAAGAGAGCTTGCAAAACGACTTGAGGGTACACAAAGCCATGTTAATCTGATCCCCGTCAATACTGTTGAGGGAACAGGCTACTTAAAAAGCAATATTAAAAGACAGCAGGCATTCATAAATATTCTTGCTGCTAAAAATATCGGAGCAACCGTGCGCAGAACACTCGGAAGTGACATAAACGCATCGTGCGGTCAGCTCAAAAGAAAGCATATTGAAGAAGGAGGTAAATAACTTGGAAGTATTCAGCAAAAGTGATATTGGACTTGTTCGTAATCAGAATCAGGATGACTGTCGCTTCGGAGTTATTTCTCCCAGCTGTGTCTGGGCAGTTGTGTGTGACGGAATGGGCGGTGCAAACGGCGGGAATATTGCCAGCGCAACGGCCGTTGATTATATCAGCACCAAAATTACCGATTTGTACAAAGATGATATGACCAAGGAGCAGATTGGCGAGCTTATGGCAGAAATTGTTGTCAATGCCAATATGAAAGTATTTGAAATGTCCATGAAAGATCCCGAGCTCACGGGTATGGGAACTACATGTGAATTTGTCTTTGTAAAAGATACAACCGTTCATGTTGTTCATGTCGGTGACAGTCGCACATACGCTATCAGAGGCGGTAAAATCAAGCAGCTTACAGAGGATCATTCCGTTGTTCAGGAAATGGTTAGAAGAGGCGAGCTTACATATGAGCAGGCGCAAAATCATCCGAACAAGAACTTTATAACAAGGGCGCTAGGCATAAAACCGTCCGTTCGCCTTGACTATATTGAAGCCAACTTTATTTACGGTGATGTTCTTCTCATCTGTACCGACGGACTTTCAAATTGCGTTACAACAGGAGATATGGTCAAAATCTGCCATGAAAACCGTGGCGAAGGTCTTATCACAAAGCTTGTTGACAAGGCGAAAGACGGCGGAGGTTCTGATAATATCACAGCTACCGTAATTTACTAAGGATAGGAGTTGACCGTTTTGGATAAATATTTGGGCAAAAGACTTGACGGAAGATATGAAATCCACGAGCTTATCGGTGTCGGCGGTATGGCAAATGTTTACCGTTGTACCGATACAGTCGATGACCGTGAAGTTGCCGTAAAAATTCTTAAAGACGAGTATCTCAACAATGAGGAGTTTATCCGCCGTTTCAAAAATGAATCAAAAGCCATTGCAATGCTTTCACATCCGAATATTGTAAAGGTGTATGATGTAAGCTTTGGCGATATGATTCAGTATATTGTAATGGAATATATTGACGGCATTACCCTCAAAGAATATATTGATCAGCAGGGCATTATTGAGTGGAAAGACGCAATCCACCTGACCGCACAGATTTTAAAGGCTTTACAGCACGCTCACGAGTGCGGAATTGTACACCGTGATATAAAGCCGCAAAATATTATGCTGTTGCAGGACGGTACAATCAAAGTTACCGATTTCGGTATTGCAAGATTTTCCGATAAATCAACACGCACAATGACTGAACAGGCAATCGGCTCTGTCCATTACATTGCCCCTGAGCAGGCAAGAGGTGACGCAACTGACGGAAAAACAGACATTTATTCTGTCGGTGTAATGCTCTATGAAATGCTTACGGGAAAGCTTCCGTTTGACGGTGACAGTGCCGTTACAATTGCGCTTATGCAGTTGCAGTCAACACCGAAGCATCCTCGTGAAATCAATCCGGGAATCCCGATAGGTCTTGAGCAGATTACTATGAAGGCAATGGAAAAGCTTCCGTCCGACAGATACACTTCTGCCGCAGAAATGCTTTCTGATATCGAAAGATTCAGACTTAATCCGTCAATCGTTTTTGATTACGGCAACAAGTCTTTTGTTGATAATCAGCCCACAAAGTTTGTTCACTCTCTGCGTGACAGCGGGGTAAGAAATAAAATTGACAACGAGGCAACCAAAGTAGTTGATATGCCACAGGACGATGTTGTTGTTAAAGAAGAACAGTTTGCCGATGAGGATTTTGTAAAGGAACATAAGCCGTCATACTATGCAGTCAAGGGTATTGTAATTGCGGCTGTTGCAGTGTGTGCAATTTTCTTTGCACTTGCAATGTTCAGAGGCTGCTCAACCTCACAGGCTAAGGATGTTGAAGTTCCCGATTATGTCGGCAAATCCTTTGTTTCAATAAAAGAAAATAACCCGAATGATTTCAAGTTTGAGGTTAAGAGTGAATATGATGAGTCAAAGGAAATGGGCGTAATTCTTGATCAAGAGCCTAAGGGCGGTTCAATGAAGGTTAAGTCAGGCTCAACAATCACGGTAACCGTAAACGGAACGGACACAGAGGTTTCTGTTCCTTATGTAACCAATTACAGCGAAAAAGAGGCTTCTCAGGCTCTCAAGGAAAAGAATCTTATTCCTGAAATTGTCTATGTAGAAAACACTAAAACGCCAAAGGGCTACACAATTGAGTGCTTCCCAAAAGCAGGTGTAAAAACTACAATCGGTTCAACGGTATATGTATATATTGCAAGCGGTGAGAGAACCAAACAGGTTACACTCCCATCGGTTGACGGACTTATGCTTTCCGAAGCAAAGCAGACTCTTGTTGATCTCGGTCTTACCGTTGAAACAGTTCAGGATGATGAAAGCAAAGAACCAAAGGATACAGTCCTCGGTATGTCGCCTCTCCAGTACGGCAAGGTTGACGCAGGCTCTGTTGTAACCCTGACTGTAAGCTCGGGACTCGGTGACGAAAACACGGTTAATATCTTCGTTGACCTTCCGTCGGATGTTGAAGATTCAGTCGATATGACTGTAATTGTTGACGGTGCGGTTGATTCCCGTAATTCAAAGACACTTGTTCCGAAATACAACAAGACCTATACTCTTGAGCTCAAGGGCTCAGGCACTTCAACTGTAGTAATTCAGCTTGACGGTCAGGCGTACAGAGAGTATTCGGTTGACTTTGCATCGGCAGCGGTAACCACTACGGCGTCACATGATTATGTCCGTGCGACAACCGCTCCTCCCGAAACCGAACCGTCGACACAGTATTACACAGATCCGTATGTAGCGCCTGACACGACCGTTCAGCCGGTTACGGATGATCCTGAACTTTAATCGGTGAAGTATGGATACTAAAAGCGGAATTTTAATGAAATCAATCGGCGGATTTTACTATGTCCGTGCCGATGGTGAGGATTACGAATGTAAGGCAAGGGGGAGCTTTCGCAAAAGCGGAAACTCTCCCGTAGCGGGGGACAAGGTAAATATATCTGTTCCGAATGACGGTTTTTGTGCGATAGAAGAAATTCTTCCACGCAAAAACAAGCTCCGCAGACCTGCTCTTGCAAATCTTGATATTCTTCTTCTCGTGTGTTCAACTGTTGAACCGTTGCCGAATTTTACGATTATTGACAAAATGACTGCGGCGGCGGTAAACAATAATATGGAACCCGTAATTGTCGTTACAAAAAATGATCTGGAAAACGGAGATAAGATTGCCGATATCTACAGACACGCAGGTTTTGAGGTTTTTCTCTGTTCGGAAGATGATTCTTCACAAACCGAAGAACTCAAAAGCTATCTGTCCGGCAAGGTTTCAGCCTTTATTGGTAACAGCGGCGTCGGCAAGTCCACATTGCTCAATAAGCTTTTTCCATCGCTTTCTCTTGAAACAGGGCAGACAAGTAAAAAACTCGGCAGAGGAAGACATACAACAAGAGTTGTTGAACTGTTTGAACTTGACGGTTGTTTTGTGGCAGACACACCCGGATTTTCAACCGTCGATCTTCAGCGTTACGAAATGATTGACAAAAGCCGGCTGCAATATTGCTTTCCTGAATTTGAAAAATATTTAGGGGACTGTATGTTTACTTCATGTTCGCATACCTGTGAAAAAGGCTGCAGGATTCTTGAGGCGCTCTCTGACGGTGAAATTGAAGAAACCCGTCATCGCAGTTATGTTCAGATGTATAACGAGGTCAAGGACATTAAATCATGGCAGATAAAGGAGTAATTATGCGTTGTGTGATTATTGCAGGCTCGCCTGACACAAATTCGGATTTTTTGTCCGAGGTTATAAAACCTGATGACTATGTGATATGTGCCGACAGAGGCTGCAATTTTGCAAAACAGGCAGGCATTACTCCGAACCTTGTTGTAGGAGATTTTGATTCCGAGCCTGATGTACTGTTTCCAAACTGCGAAACGGTCCGACTTATTCCCGAAAAGGATGATACCGACACAATGCACTCTGTTGACCTTGCACTTAAAAAAAGGTTTGACGAAATAGCAATTCTCGGTGCATTGGGCGGTCGCTTTGACCACAGCTTTGCAAATGTGGCGGTTCTCTCTTATATTCACGAACACGGAAGTAAGGGCGTTCTCCTTTCTGAAAAAGAGAAAATAGAATTTCTTCCCGTAGGTCATTATGAATATAAAAACTTTAAAGGCAAAACATTTTCGCTTTTTCCTTTCGGATGTCCGAGTGTCTGCGTAAGCTATTCGGGAACAAAGTATCCTCTTGAAAAATACTGTGTTTCGAGCAGTGTTACTCTGGGTGTTTCAAATGTATTCACTTCTGATATGACAACAATTGACATATATGACGGAAATGCAATACTTATAATTAATTTGATAGACTGTTAAAATTACGGCTTGACATTGTTTGCAAATGTATCTTGTATATGTCAAAAGCAGTGTCAACATTATATGGGGGTATAGCTCAGCTGGGAGAGTGTCTGACTGGCAGTCAGAAGGTCACGGGTTCGAGCCCCGTTATCTCCACCACATTTTTTATACAACAATATTTGCAAAGAATTTGCTTTATAAGGCTTTGCAATAACAAAATTGTAACTATATTAACACCTTTAAGTCTTGAAAAGAAATATGTTTTTATGGTATAATTCTTTTCAGACAAAATTTGAAATTGATACTTATTTGGAGTTGAGTAATAATATGTCATTGTGTATGGGATGCATGCAGGAAATAGGTGACAACAAGATTTGTCCGTCCTGCGGATTTGATACAACTGAAAAACAGCAAGCTCCTTTTTTACCGTACGGAACAATTCTTCAGAACCGCTATATCGTAGGTGCGGGAATTGATACCAACGGCGAAAGCACACGCTATATAAGCCACGACAAGCAGACAGGTGACATTGTAATCATCTGTGAATTTCTTCCTATCGGACTTTTTTCTCGTGAAGAAGGAACTACCGAGGTCAGAATAAATTATGAAAACCGCCTTGTATATAATAAACTCAAGGACGATTTTCTTAACTATTACAGGATTCTTTCAGAACTCCGTGAGCTTTCCGCCCTTATGAATGTTCACAACATTTTTGAAGAAAATAACACAGTTTATGTTGTTGAGGAAAACGAGGATCTTATTCCTTTTGAGGAGTATGTTGAACGCAGTAACGGTCATCTTGAATGGGATATTGCCCGTCCGCTTTTTATGCCTGTAATTTCTGCACTTGAGGCTCTTCACAAGAGAGGTGTCGGTCACTATGCTATCGCACCTAAGAATATGTATATCACAGCATCGGGTAAAATTAAGATTTCAGGCTTTGCGTCGGAAAATGAGCGTAAAAGAGGCACGCCTCTCAAATCTCAGCTTTTTTCAGGCGCTGCGGCTCCCGAACAGTATGACGACAATTTTCCTCTTGACGATATTACGGATATCTACGGATTTTGTGCAACCCTTTTCTATGCTCTCACAGGTCATATGCCAAAGAGTGCGGTAGAACGCCGTAAGGACAGCCGACTTCTTATGAGTACAACAACTGTAAAGAGACTTCCTCCGCATGTTGTTTCGGCTCTTGCTAACGGTTTGCAGGTTGAGCGTGAAAACCGTATTACGGATTTTGACGAGCTTCGTTCACAGCTTTCCGTTGCTCATACAGCAAAGGCAATTCAGGACGAAATTTCAAGAACAGCAAGCATGAACCTTACAAAGTCAGAGCGTACACGCAAGACTTCAAACGGTATGTCACACGCTTCAATTATTATTATTGCGGCTGCTATCACGGTTCTTGTTCTCGGTATTGCCGGTGTGTTCTGGCTTATGCAGAATCCGCTTGCCGGAATGTTCTCAAATAATACTGATGCGAGTGTAAGCTCAACTCAAAGCACAGAGTGGACAGGTGCTACTGTTCCTAACTATATCGGAATGACATATGAAGAGGCTGTTAAGAGTGTTGACAGCAACAGCAGTATCACAATCTACAGAACTTTTAACGATGAGTACAGCGATGATTATGCAGAAGGTAAGATTATGTCACAGACTCCTGCCGCAGGTTCAAAAATTACTCAGGAAGATTCCGTAGTAGTGAGTGTTTGCGTAAGCAAAGGATCACAGATGAGGACTCTGCCGAAGGTTGAGGGTGAAAAACTTGATACCGTTGCATCCGACATTGCCGCTCAGGGACTTCTTGCAACAGCAGAATATGAGTACAGTGACAAGGTTGCTGAGGGAAGGGTAATCCGCTACAAAGAACATGTTGAGGGTGATACTCTCGAATACGGTTCAACGGTAGTTCTTATTGTCAGCAAAGGCAAGGAACAGACAAGTTCTCAATCATCAAACTGATAAAATTAATAACAATGTTTAAGACGGACTTTTTGCAGTCCGTCTTTTTTATTGATATAAAACAGTTATAGTTACTGATTATCTTAAAATACTCGATAAAATTGAGATTGGAAAAAATTTCAGAAAACTGTCACAAAATAAAGGTCAAAAATAGTCAAATTTCTCTTGACTTTTCTTGAAAATGGTATAAAATATAATTAGCACTCAGGGAACAAGAGTGCTAATTAATTAAAAGCAATTTAAAATTTTTACAGGAGGCTGTATTTATGACAATCAAACCATTACTCGACAGAGTCGTTTTAAAAGTTGAAGAGGCTGAAGAGAAAACAAAGAGCGGTATCATTCTTTCATCTGCTGCTCAGGAAAAGCCACAGTTCGCATCAGTTGTTGCTGTTGGCCCCGGCGGTGTTGTTGACGGCAAGGAAGTAAAGATGTATGTCAGCGTAGGCGATAAGGTTATCGCAAGTAAATATGCAGGCACACAGGTAAAGATTGACGGCGAAGAATACACAATCGTAAACCAGTCGGATATACTCGCAACTCTTGAATAATTAACTAAATATACGGAGGTAATTTACAATGGCTAAACAAATCGCATACGGCGAAGATGCAAGAAAAGCTTTAATGAAAGGTATCGACCAGCTCGCTGATACCGTTAAAATCACACTCGGACCTAAGGGCAGAAATGTTGTTCTTGATAAGAAGTTTGGTGCTCCGCTCATCACAAATGACGGTGTAACAATTGCTAAGGAAATTGAACTTGAAGATCCTTTTGAGAATATGGGTGCTCAGCTTGTAAAGGAAGTTTCTATCAAGACTAACGATATCGCAGGCGACGGTACAACAACTGCCACACTTCTTGCCCAGGCTCTCATCAGAGAGGGTATGAAGAATGTAACTGCAGGCGCTAACCCAATGGTACTTAAAAAGGGTATTGCAGACGCTGTAAATGTTGCAGTTGAGGCTGTAAAGAAGAACAGCAAGCAGGTATCCGGTACAGACGATATCGCAAGAGTTGCAACAGTTTCATCACAGGATGAATTCATCGGCAAGCTTATTGCCGAGGCTATGGAAAAGGTTACAACAGACGGTGTTATCACAGTTGAGGAATCAAAGACAGCCGAAACATACAGCGAGGTTGTTGAAGGCATGATGTTTGACAGAGGTTACATCGCTCCTTATATGGTAACAGATACAGATAAGATGGTTGCAGAGCTTGACAATCCGCTTATCCTTATCACAGATAAGAAGATTTCTACTACACAGGAAATTCTCCCACTTCTTGAGCAGATTGTTCAGATGGGTAAGAAGCTCCTTATCATTGCCGAAGATGTTGAGGGCGAGGCTCTTACAACTCTCGTACTTAACAAACTCAGAGGTACATTCACTTGTGTTGCCGTAAAGGCTCCGGGCTTTGGTGACAGAAGAAAAGAAATGCTTCAGGATATCGCAACACTCACAGGCGGTACGGTTATCACATCTGACCTCGGTCTTGAACTCAAGGATACAACAGTTGATCAGCTCGGTACTGCCCGTCAGGTTAAGATTGAAAAGGAAAACACAATCATCGTTGACGGCTCAGGTGACAAGGAAGCTATCAAGGGCAGAGTTGCTCAGATCAGACAGCAGATTGAAACAACAACATCTGACTTTGACCGTGAAAAACTTCAGGAGCGTCTTGCAAAGCTCGCAGGCGGCGTAGCAGTTATCAAGGTTGGTGCTGCAACAGAAGTTGAAATGAAAGAAAAGAAGCTCCGTATTGAGGATGCTCTTGCCGCTACAAAGGCTGCTGTTGAAGAGGGTATCGTAGCAGGCGGCGGTATCGCTTGCATGAACGCTATTCCGGCTGTTGCAGAGTTCGTTGACACTCTCGAGGGTGACGCTAAGACAGGTGCTAAGATTGTTCTTAAAGCACTTGAAGAACCGCTCCGTCAGATTGTTGCTAACGCAGGTCTTGAGGGCAGCGTAATCTGCGACAATGTTAAGAAGGCTAACAAGGTTGGCTATGGCTTCAACGCTCTTACAGAGGAATACACAGATATGGTTTTGGCAGGTATCGTTGACCCAACAAAGGTTACTCGTTCAGCTCTCCAGAACGCAAGCTCTGTTGCAGCAATGGTTCTTACAACAGAATCACTTGTTACAGACATCAAAGAGCCTGCAGCTCCGGCAGCTCCAGCAGCACCTGATATGGGCGGAATGTACTAATCACGTAAGCTTATAATACTATAGATAAATTTTACCGCAGACTCAAAAGGTCTGCGGTAATTTTATGCTCAAATCCTTTATCTTGCTTTTTGTCGAAAGGTATATTATAATTTAAATATGAACGAAAAAAGTTCACACGGAAAACAGGTGATTTTATGAAAATAAAAGAAGATTTTGTTCTGCGTAAGGTTGCAGATTCATATGTTGTAGTTCCCGTAAACAAGCTGACGCTTGATTTTAACGGAATTATCAACCTCAATGAAACGGGTGCATTCCTTTGCAATGCTTGATGAGTATGAAGTGAGCGAAGAAAAGGCGAGTGCCGATATTGATATATTTATTCAAAAGCTAAGAGAGGCTGATGTTCTTGAATAAAGAAGTAGGTCTTGATGATGTAATGCAGATTATAGCCGAAAAGCTTGAGGCCGGAGGATCGGTTACTTTCAATCCGAAGGGAACAAGTATGCTCCCTATGCTCCGAGACGGTGACGATACGGTTGTTTTATCAAAACCGAAGGGCAGACTTCATCTTTTTGACTTGCCTTTATACAGACGAAAAGACGGCTCGTATGTATTGCACCGTGTCGTCAATTTCGGAAGTGACGGCAGTTATACTATGTGCGGTGACAATCAGTTTGCTGTTGAAAAAGGTATTACCGATGATGATGTAATCGGAGTGGTAACTGCTTTTTACAGAAAGGGCAAGCCCTACACGGTTGACTCAATGAAGTACAGAGCATACCTTGAATTTATGTTCTATTCAAAACCGCTAAGAAAGGTTATTGCATCAACTGTGTCAAGAAGTAAAAATGCATTTTCAAAGCTTAAAACGAAAAAAGGAAAAAATGAGGAAACATCTTAACGATAACGAAAAAATTGAATTTAAGTATCTGCTTGAGCTTGTTTCATCGTCTGTAAACGGAACAGCACCTCCGATTCCTTATGAGGGAATAAAATGGCAGTCGATAAAAATGCTTGCAAACTATTGCAGTGTTGAATCGCTTGTTGCCAATGCGGTTTTGTCGCTTGACAAAAAGTATGTTTCGCCCGAAGTATATGAAAAATTCAAGCAGAATTTATCGATTGAAATGCTGATTGACGGAAATCTCTCATATGAAACCGAGAAAATTCTCAAGGCTTTTGATGAAAACAAAATCAAGAATATTCCCTTAAAGGGCTATTTTATGAAAAAGGAATATCCTCGCTCCGATTTTCGTTCCGTGTCTGATGTAGATATCCTTTTTGACAGGAAACAGGCTGATTCGGTCAAAAAAGTATTTTCCGAACTCGGATATACTTTTCTGAATGAAGATGACAACCAGTATCATTTTGAAAAAAAGCCGATGATGAACATTGAAATGCATGCAACTCTTGTCCACGAAAATGAGGAATCCTATCCGTTGCTTGTTAATCAGCTTGACCGTTCAACAAAGCGTGACGGCTACAGCTATTCATATGAAATGAGCCATGAGGACTTTTATATCTATATGCTTGTTCATAACTCGAATCATTTCAGAATCGGCGGAATGGGAGCAAGAATGGTGCTTGACAGCTATGTTTTCTTGAAAAATCATCAATCTGAGCTTGATTATGACTATCTTAATGTGATGCTTGAAAAAATCGGTATTGCAAAGTATGAAAAGCGTGTTCGTGAGATTGCGTTCAACTGGTTTGCAAAGCCACAGGCTGAACTTAAATTTGATGATATCGAAGAATATATTCTGCTCAGCGGTACACTCGGCAGGGTAGATGTCGGCACGATGATAAATTCCCACAAGACAATTACAGAGAATAACAAATCAAAATTCTCATATCTTGTGTCCTCAATATTTCCACCAAAATCCGAAATGCAGTATAAGTATCCATATGTAAAAAAAACACCGTTCCTTTTACCGATTTCATGGTGTCATATGTGGGGAAAAAGGCTTTTTGTAGACAGAAATATCAATTTTAAATCGGGCATCAAAAACCGTATGTCATACACGGATGAAGATGTAAATTTGTACAAGTCCCTTTTGGATGAAATGGGCTTTGACGGTATTGGGATAAATAATTTCGGAAATTGAATACGCAAATCAACCTCCCGACAGTTTTTGCTGTCGGGATTTTTGCATAATAAAGGCAAATTTGAAAATAATATTTCAAGATATTATTTTTGAGGTGATACCTAAATGGTCAAAATTATTACCGATTCAGCCGCCGATTTTGAACATTCAGAAAGTGAAAAATTCGGAATTTCTACAATTCCCTTAGCTGTATATATTGACGGAAAAGAATATAAGGATGATTTTTTACATTCAAAGGAACGCTTTTACAGGCTTGCAAAGCTGTCGAAAACTTTGCCGAAAACCTCTCAACCCTCGCCGTATGTCTACGAATGTGCTTTGAAAAAGGCGAGAGATAACGGCGAATCGGTTGTGGTGATAACTGTTTCTTCGGCATTGAGCGGTTCATATCAGAGTGCTGTTCTTGCAAGAGATTTGCTCGGATATGAGGGGTGTTATGTGATAGACAGCAAATCTGCTTCGGCAGGTCAGAAGCTTCTTGTAAACGAGGCACTTCGCCTGCGTGACAACGGGTTTACAGCAAAAGAAATTGCCGAACATCTTCTGAGGTTCAGAAGTAAAATTATGGTATATGCCTGTATTGACGATATGAAGTACCTCTATGGGGGTGGCAGACATACAAATGCCGCCGCATTACTCGGCTCAACAGGAAGAATAAAACCCGTAATCAGCATTACGGGTTCGGGCAGTGTAGCCTTTGAGGCGAAAACAATCGGAATGCGTCACGGTATGAATCATATGCTGATGTCGCTGAAAAAGCTTGGCATAGACCAAAATTATCCGCTGTATATAATGCACACAAACGCAAAAAATCAGGCATTGTATTTATCAAAGCTCATAATATCAAAAGGAATTCCTTTTGTTGAGGGCAGTATTGTCAGCGTGGGTTCTGTTGTCGGCAGTCATATAGGAGAGGGCAGTACGGGTATTGCGTTTGTCAAAAAAGAGCAAAGAAAAAGCGGACATGATTAACTGTCCGCTTCAATCATTTTATCAGGCTTTTTCGCTTTCTTTACCGTCGGGAATTTCTTTCAGTTTTCCGACAAATTCTTTGATTTTTGTATATTTGCCGTTAAGAATACACTCAAATGCAAAAGACGCAGTAGGAATCATAAGAATTATGTAAGTCAGCACATACTGCGACTTGCCTTCAAATAAGAGGTGATATCCGAACGCTCCCAGAATAACAAGAGGGAGAAGTACGGTTTCAATATTTGTCTTTCTGTTAATGAACAAGAAGTAAATTCCTGCCGCAAACGCAATGAAAAGGATCTGCATATAGAAGTTGAAGTACAGTTCAAAGAACTGTCCGATACTGCCGTCATACATTCCGTTGCCGATCCAATTAAGTTCGTTTGTATGAGACTTGACCTTGCTAACCCATATGCTTTCGTATGTCGGCTCATTCCATTGGCTGATAATTTTCTTCGAGAAGAAGTCAATCATATAGTTTGTGTTTTTACCGAAGTAATTCATTCTTGATTTTATATTGGTCCAAGCCTGTGCATTTGCGGCTTTTGCGTCAAGACCTGCGTTTTTATAATCGTTGAGGGCAATTCCGTTGTACCAACCGGGAGCCATATATGAATCGTTAATGCCCATATCAAGGTACATAGCCTGTGAAACACCGCTTGAAAGCTTCACTCCCGAACGGTTCTCATAACTCATGATAACAAGGTTGCTTGTTCCGACAACAGCAATGCAAATTGCAAGTGCAAATGCAATGCTCTGCCACTTCTTAGCCTTAATTGTGTGAATAATCAGCATAACAACAAACGCAACAAGATAAATCAGGTTGTTGTATTTTGCAAGTGTTGAAATAACGAGAAGTACGGCACACGGAATGAGGAGCAAGTACTTGTTTGTCTGAAAATACTTAATGAGGAAGTATGATGCCCAGATTGCAAAGCACATTCCGATGATGTTGCCGTAAACGAATGTGCAGAAAAGTACGGGCTGAAAACAGCCGGCAAGCAGAAGAATTGTAATAAATTCAACCGAACGCTTTTTGAAAAGAAGTCTTGTGATATTTACAATACCTATATAAGCGGCGGCTGTACACATTACATTGAATACCTGAATCGGCATTGTACTGTCCGTACCGAAAATTCTGTAAAAAATTTCGCTGATGAAAACAAAGCCGAGCTGGAACGGATAGAAGTTGTAGTAAGAATATCCGCTGTAAAAATCGCTGTTGTAAAAACCGCTGTTATTGCTGAATGACGAATAGTTGCCCTTAGCCGCCTGTGACGCTGTTTCATAGATGTTGTAGCTGTCAGCCGCAGGAACAGAGGTTACCGAGAATATCCAGACAAGTCCCACAATCATGACGAATGCCGCAAGACCTATATGCATATATTTCAGATTGACCTTTGCAAAAAAGTCACAATGCTTTTTCATTTTGAATATAAAAACGGTAAACAGGGAAGTGAACAGGATGTTCAGCGCAATGTTATCCGTCTGATACAAAATTATTTCACTGCCGTAATTTGCCGAATCAAACACGCTTGTCTGCACAAAGCTCATAATTGCTATGTATGCAAATGCTATGAATACAAACAGACAAAGAATGTTTACAATAACATACTCGACTGTATTCTGCTTTTTAACTGAAGTAACCGTTTTTGCAGTCTGTTTAGGTTTATTTGAATTGTTCTTAGCTTTAGTATTACCCATATTATGTACCTGCCCGATTAAAATTCTTTCTTGACAGAACGCATAAACAGAGTTCCGAGTGCCTCTTTGATATCTGTTCCGTCGAATAAAACCTTGTATACAGACTCAACAATCGGAAGGTCAACACCGTATTCCTGACCGAGCTTGTATAACGCTTTTGATGTCATAACACCCTCGGCAAGCTTTGTGAATCTGTCTCCCTTTGCAAAGCTTTCACCGTACATTCTGTTGTGACTCCATTTTGAAAACAAGGTAGCCTCATAGTCGCCGAGATGACAAAGACCGTAAGCACTCATCTCATTGCCTCCGAGTGCCTTAATGAGTCTTGCAATCTCTCGTGTGCCTCTTGCCATTAACGCACCTTTTAGTGAGGTGTAGTTAAGTCCGTCAAGCATACCTGCGGCGATGCCGATAACATTCTTTGCGGCAGCACCGATTTCACTGCCGATAAGATCCGTTCCAAGGTAAAATCTGATAAGGTCGCTTGTGAATTCATTTACAAGCTTTTCCTTAATATCGTGATTATTGCTGTCAATAACCATACAGTTCGGAATACCTCTTACATAATCCTGGGGATGTCCCGGACCTACCCAAACTGCAACGGGTGTCTTGCTTTCGTCAACAAATTCACCGACGACCTCACTGAGTCTTTTGCCTGTAGTTGCCTCAACACCCTTCATGCAGAGGACAATTGTCTTGCCGTCAAGATTGTACTTTGAAATATCTGCAAAATACGAACGCAGATACTGCGATGAAATCGAAATTATAATAACCTCGGCTCTTTCAATCGCATATTCAAGATTCGAAGAAACCTCAATTGACTTTGGAAAGGTGAGATAGTCGTTTTTGTGTGTTTCTTTAAGCTGTATAAATTCGGGTGCGTCGGCAAGTCCGCAGCTTAAAACATTGTGACCGATTTTGTCGAGATACCAGGCAATGCAGCTGCCCCAGCGTCCGCAACCTAAAACGGAAATATTCATATTATTACTACTCCTGTTTATATATTATTTATATTTTTTATAGCTTTAATAACAATAAAAAACCCGCCCGACCGTATGATTTTTGCAATAACCTGCCTACTTGAGTGACAGGTGGGTGCCCGCCCTTGAACTTCAGGCTCCCTTCTTCCGAGAAAACGGGAGGTCTGCACACCGTTCAATGGAGCTAAGCTCCCGATTTAAATGTTGTAGGGTTATTTTAAAATCATTCGCGTATCGGGCAGGAATTCAAACTTATTAATCTTTAGTCCTGCAATACTATTTATATGCAGAAAAATGAACTGTTAGTCATCTTCATCATAAAATTCTTCATTGTAACGCTCTTCAAAAACAGCGGCAATTCTGTCGAGCTTGTCATCATCCTCAATTTCGGCAAGCTCTTCTTCGCCGTCAATTTCGGTAACTTCAAAAATATAATATTCTCCCGAATCATTTACCGCATCCTCTGGATTTTCAAAGAACGGGTAGAGTACATAAAACTTACCCTCATCGTTTTCAATGATATCAAGAATTTCAAATTCTATTTCTTTACCGTCATCACCGATAAGGGTAATGAGGTCGGGTGTATATTCGTTAGCCATTCCAGAACCTCCGGTTTTTAAGAAATTTGGGTTTGCTTTTTTCACCGTAATTATTTTACAATTTTTTGAGCGTTTAGTCAAGATGTTTAACACTTTTGATTGAAATAATTAAAAAGTATTAAAAAAAATGGAAAAGTTGAAAAAAAGTGTTGACAATGACTAAAAGGTATGGTATAGTATAAACACGATAAATCATATATCGATATTAATTAACTAACAACTTCCTTTCTATGTGCTTGATTACTCCATAAAATTACCTAAAAACCGACGGCTGCATACCGTCGGTTTTTACGTTGTGTTAAATTTTCTTTTATTGTAAACTTTTTGTAAGACAAATAGCCTTGAAAAATGATTTTAAAAGATATATAATGCTTTTGATAATGGATTAGTGTGGGAAAATAAGGAAAAATCAACTTTTATCGCATAAATCCGTTCCACCGTATGTTCAATATACACACAGAATGGAGTTTTTTATTTAATGAAATCATTTCAAAAGCTTCCGCCGCAGTTTCAGTGTGCCGAAGTAAAAGAATACTATGACATTCTCTGCAAAAAACAGGGAAGTTTTGTTTTAAAGCGAATTCTTGATATTTTTGCTTCTGTCATTCTTCTTGTGTTTCTCATCATTCCGATTGCAATTATTGCGATTTTAGTTAAAACCGACTCAAAAGGTCCTGTGTTTTACAGACAGGAAAGGGTTACAACCTACGGTAAGAAGTTTAGAATTCTTAAATTCCGTACAATGGTAACGGGAGCTGACAGGCTCGGAACACTTGTCACAACCGACAGCGACTCCCGAGTTACAAAAACAGGAAGAATTTTGCGAAAATATCGTCTTGATGAGCTGCCGCAGATTTTCAATGTTCTTTCGGGCAGTATGTCAATAGTCGGAACCCGTCCGGAGGTTCAGCATTATGTAGATATGTACGAGCCCGAATATCTTGCAACACTCCTTATGCCTGCCGGAATAACCTCGTTGGCTTCAATTATGTATAAGGACGAAGAAAAGCTGTTGAAAGGCGAGATAGATGTTGACAGGGTTTATGTTGAAAAAATTCTTCCCGAAAAAATGAAGTTCAATCTTTCATATGTCAAAAATTTCAGCTTTGGTTCCGATATAAAGCTGATGTTCAAAACCGTAAAAGAAGTTTTCAGCTGATTTCGTTTTGATTGGAGTATTCAGATGACCGATTTTAAACAAAAGCTCAGAGGATTTTTTTCCGATTCATCGCTTTTTAGAAGAATCTACATTATAGATTTGTTTTTTACAAACATTGCGTTTCTCCAGATTCCTGCGTATGTACTTCTTGTTTTTCTCTTTATATGGGGTGTATGCCTTTCGGTATATAATCAAAGACATAATAATACTTTTTTTAAACTGCGCTTCGGAATATGGATCGGAGCATTTCTTGCCGTAACGGTATTGTCGATGCTCATCAATTTTTCACAGACATTTCTTTTCAGCCTTCTTATGCTTCTGCACGTTGTAATGTGTTTTTTTCTTTTTTACGGAATGCACACAGAGCCTGAATTTGATTACAGAATAGAGCTTTATCACATTGCAAAATTCATAATATACGCAACCACGGTAATGAACATAATCGGCATAACCTGCCTTATGTTCGGCTTTAAATTTGAATGGTACTGGATTAAATTTACCGTTTACGAAAACAGGTTCACCGGTTGTTATGTCAACCCGAATCTCCTCGGCTTCATATCTGTGGTGTCGATTTTCTGTTGCCATATACTTTCAAAAGGGCATTTTATGCGCAGAATTGCCGAAAAAATTCCTGAACCCGGCATCAGTAAGATATGGATTGTAGCCTGTATTGCCACAAATGCGTTTTCGCTCATTCTGTGCGATTCAAACGCCTCACTTGTGCTTGCTCTCGGATATGCAATTGTTTATATAGTTTATATGTTCTTTGCCGACAAGGCGGGACTTTCACCTTCAAAAATTATTTTGAAAATTACTGCGCTGTTTCTTGTGGGAGTTTTCCTTACAGGCTCTGCCTTGATGTTCAGAACAATTTGTCAGGAAGGCTTTTCCGTTGTTGTATCAAAGACAACCTCTGTTGTCGATTTGCTTTTAGGCAAAACCGAAAGCGACCTTGTGCAGGAAGAACTGACTCCCGAACAGAGAGAACAGCTTGAAAAGGATAAAATCACCTTTTCACACGAAAACAAAAACATTGACAGCGGAAGAAAGAAGCTTTGGCTTGAATCAATCAATCTTTTCAAACTGTCGCCGATTATCGGAATTTCCAACGGAAATATTGTTCTCTACAGCGCCGAATATTCAAACGGTGCTTTGGAATATTCGTATCACAAAAGTGATTTGCACAACGGTTTTCTTACAATTCTTGTTTCAACGGGTGTAATCGGTTTTGTTCTCTTCGGAATTTTCGGTTTTCGATTTGCAAAACACTCCGCACAGCACCTGTTTTTGCAGAAAAAAACATATCGTGACGATGTTTATCCCTGTCTGTTTGCTTTTCTTTTCGCATATTTGATTTTTGCCTGCTTTGAAAAGGCATTGCTTTATGACATATCGTTTATGGTGGTGTGGTTCTGGCTGATTATGGGATATATGAGTTGCTACATCACAAAGTTTGAACCGACGCTTGAAAGTCAGTATCTTTTTCACGGAAAAAGACTCAGACGGGTAACAAGAACAATGCTCTGATGCTTGTATAATCGGAAAATTTGATGTATAATAACCGTAGGAATGTTTTGTTTCTGCGGTTATTATTTTGTGAGGTATAATTTTATGAAATACGGTTTCATCAAGGTTGCATCCGCAACACCGAAAATCAGGGTTGCAGACTGTAAAACCAACACAATAAATATTATTGAACAGATTAAAGAGGCACACAAAAACGGTGCGTCACTGGTTGTGTTTCCCGAGCTTTGCGTAACGGGCTACACCTGTTCCGATTTGTTTTATCAGCGTGTTTTGCTTAATGCGGCTGAAAAATCAGTTGAGAAAATTCTTAAAGAAACAGCAGACCTTGATATAATCTCAATTGCAGGAGTTCCCGTCGCAATTGAATCGGCACTCTATAATTGTGCCGCAGTAATTTATAAGGGCGATATCCTCGGCATTGTACCTAAGGTCAACATCCCTAACTACAGCGAATTTTACGAGGTTCGTCACTACACAAGCGGAAAAAATCTTTACGATGAAATTTCATATGCAGGCGCAGAAACCATAATTTCGGATAACCTTGTTTTCTGTTGTGACAAAATGCGTGATTTCAGCTTTGGTGTTGAAGTTTGCGAGGATTTGTGGGTTGCCGCATCTCCGTCAGTTGAACACGCAAAACACGGCGCAACTATAATCTGCAACCCGTCAACATCGGATGATGTAATAGGCAAGGCACAGTATCGCCGTGACCTTGTAAAAATGCAGAGCGGTAAGCTTTGTTGTGCATATATTTACAGCGATTCGGGCTTTGGCGAAAGCACAACGGATATGGTATTTTCGGGACAGAACATAATCTCCGAAAACGCATCTCTGCTTGCAGAAAGCAAGCGCTTTACAACAGGCATTATCTATGCCGATATTGATGTTCGGAAACTTTCGGCTGAACGCAGAAAGACAAATACTTTTACAAAAAGTGATGACAATAACTTTACCTCGGTATATTTTGATATGCCGTTAAAACATATCGAACTTACAAGAGAGTTCTCTCAGACTCCGTTCATTCCGTCAAACAAATCAGATCTTGATGCCCGTTGTGAGGAGATTATAACAATGCAGGCAACAGGTCTTGCAACAAGACTTGCTCACACGGGAATTCAAAATGCGGTTTTAGGACTTTCAGGGGGTCTTGACAGTACGCTTGCTCTCATCGTCTGCGTTCATGCTTTTGATATGCTCGGTATTGATAGAAAGAATATTCATACTGTAACAATGCCGTGTTTCGGCACGACAAAGCGTACAAAATCAAACGCACAGCTTTTGGCTGAGGCTTACGGAGTGTCTTTTGAAGATATCAACATTACAAAAGCTGTTCGTCAGCATTTTGCAGATATCAACCACGATGAAAGCGTTACAAATATAACCTATGAAAACTCACAGGCGAGAGAAAGAACACAGATTCTCATGGATCTTTCAAACAAATATAACGGTCTTGTTATCGGCACAGGCGACCTTTCTGAGCTTGCTCTCGGTTGGGCAACCTACAACGGTGACCATATGAGTATGTATGCCGTAAATGTGTCAATTCCGAAAACCCTTGTTCGCTATCTCACTGCCTATGAGGCACAGCACAGCGAAGGAATTCTCAAAACTGTTCTTCTTGATGTTCTCGACACACCTGTAAGTCCCGAGCTTCTTCCGCCAGATAAAAACGGCGAAATTGCACAGAAAACCGAAGATGTGGTTGGTCCTTATGAACTCCACGACTTTTTCTTATATTATTTGGTAAGATTTGGCTTTGAGCCGAATAAAATATACTACCTTGCAAAGAAATCATTTGCAGGAAAATACGACAATGCCACAATCAAAAAGTGGCTCATAACTTTTGTCAGAAGATTCTTTACTCAGCAGTTCAAGCGTTCATGTCTGCCTGACGGACCGAAGGTTGGTTCTGTAACACTTTCGCCTCGTTCTGACTGGAGAATGCCGAGTGATGCGTGTGTAAATCTTTGGCTTGAAAATCTTGAAGAAGATTAAGAAATAAAATTTTGACGGTGATTTTATGAAATTGTTTATTACACGAGATGTATCTCCGTCCGATGTTTGTTTTCTGATTCGTGATGAATTGGGCAGGGATAAATATACTGCTGTTATGAAACGCAGAAAGAGAAGTATGCGTGGTGTTGTCAACAACATTGTAAGGCTTAATATTCTTGATGAGAATAAAAACCTTGTTGCAAGACTTCGACAGTTGCCCGTTGCAGGAGTAAATTCATTTACTCTAAAAACAGACAAAACAGCGGCAACCCTTGTGGTGCTTATGACCAATAATATGGTTCAATGCAGATTCTACGGCAATAATTGGAGAATTCTCGGTGATGTAATTTCAAAAAATTTCAGCATTGTTGATGTTGACAACGCACAGATATGCAACCACATCAAGCACCCTTTAGGGTGCGAACTTGAAATTGCCGATGCGCAAAACGAATTGATATGTTTGATGACCGCCTTATGCGTCAATATGATAAATACAGTTGACAAGCGAGAGGTACAGGTTGTATAATCTATGTGCAGACAGCGCAGATAAATATTAAAAATTGAAATTGTCAAAGCGACATCCTTTGATGTCGCTTTTTGCAAATTCAGCCTACAACGCAAAATTTTGCGTTTAATATATTCTCAGGGAGGAATAAATATGGACAAATTATTAAAGCTTTTAAGTGAAAATTCCGGTTTTACAACAGCGGAAATAGCGGCAATGCTCGGCGAGCCTGAGGATTACATTAAGGCGCAGATTAAGGAATACGAAAATTCGGGGGTAATCAAGGGCTATCAGGCAGTCGTAAATTGGGATATGGTTGACGACAGCTATGTTGAGGCTTTAATCGAACTTCAGGTAACTCCTAAAAAGGAAACAGGCTTTGACGAAATGGCAGAACTCTGCATGGGCTTTGAAGAGGTTGAATCTCTCTATCTTATGGCAGGTACATATGACTTTGCTCTCATTGTAAGAGGTGAGTCGATGCAGGATATCGCAATGTTTGTTGCCAAAAAGCTTTCTACAATTGACGGTGTGCTTTCAACTGGTACACACTTTATTATGCGTCGCTACAAGGACAGAGGGGCGTGCCTTTTCAGCGATGAAGAGAAGCGTGACGGGAGGCATTTAATTCTGTGATAGATTACAATAATTTTATTAATAAAAAGATTTCAACGGTAAAACCTTCGGGTATCCGTAAGTTTTTTGATATAGCTAACGAAATGGACGATGTCATTTCTCTGAGTATCGGCGAACCCGATTTTCAGACGCCGTGGCACATCCGTGAAGAGGGCATTAACAGTCTGAAAAAAGGTAAGACATGGTATTCTCCGAACAGAGGCTTTGCCGAACTTCGTGAAGAAATTGCAGCTTACTACAAAAGAAGATTCGGTATTGAGTATGATGCCAAAAAGCAGACGCTTGTAACTGTCGGCGGCAGCGAAGCAATTGACCTTGTTTTCAGGACATTGCTTGATCCTGGTGATGAGGTTATCATTCCCGAACCGTCATTTGTTTGTTACGAACCGCTTACGGTGATGGCAGACGGCGTGCCTGTTATTATCAACACAAAAAACGAAGATAATTTCAGACTTAAAGCGTCAGACCTTCGTGCAGCAATTACTCCAAAGACAAAGCTTCTTGTACTTCCGTTCCCGAACAATCCGACGGGTGCAATTATGGAAAGGAAAGATCTTGAAGAAATTGCAGAGGTAATTAAGGAACATAACATTTTTATCCTTTCGGACGAAATTTATTGTGAGCTTACATACGGTAATAAGAACCATGTTTCAATTGCTGAAATCGACGGTATGTATGAGCGCACCATTGTTGTAAACGGCTTTTCAAAATCATATGCCATGACAGGCTGGCGACTTGGTTATGCACTCGGTCCTATTCCTGTTATTGCTCAGATGACAAAGCTCCACCAGTACGGAATTATGTCTGCGCCTACAACCGCACAGTATGCCGCTATTGAGGCTCTGCGCAATGGTGACAGGGATGTAGAGATGATGCGTGGCGAGTATGATATGAGGAGAAGGCTTGTTGTGGACAGCTTTAACGCAATGGGACTCACCTGCTTTGAACCTTTGGGTGCATTCTATGTGTTTCCGTGTATCAAAAGTACAGGTCTTACAAGTGAGGAATTCTGTACAAGACTTATTGTGGACAAGCATGTTGCCGTTGTTCCGGGTACTGCGTTCGGTGAATCGGGCGAAGGCTTTGTCCGTGTGTCATATTCATATTCTATCAAGCATCTTAAAATTGCGCTTGAAAGAATCAAAGAGTTTCTTGATGAACTGAAAAAGGGTTAAAATATGGAAGTAAAAGTTCTTGCTCCTGCAAAAATAAATCTTTCTCTCGATGTTCTTTCAAAGAGAGCAGACGGTTATCACAATATTTCAACTGTTATGCAAGCCGTTGATTTGTATGATACAATCACAATCACAGACAATGAAAGCGGTACGGTGACAATTTCATGTAACTGTGAGGGCGTGCCGTGCGACGATTCAAACATTTGTGCAAAGGCGGCTTACAAGTTCTTTGATTATTGCAAAACGGATGTTAAGGGCATTCATATCGATATTGACAAGAAAATTCCCACACAGGCAGGTCTTGCCGGCGGAAGCAGTGACGGTGCGGCTGTTATTTTAGGCTTGAACAATATGTTCGGAACAATGCTCAAGCCGGCAGAGATGAGAGAAATCGGTGAAAAAGTAGGTGCGGATGTGCCTTTCTGCCTTGAGGGCGGAACAAAGCTTTGCACGGGAATAGGTACTGCAATCAAAAAAGTTGCCTCTTTTCGTTGTGACAGCATTGTAATCTGCAAACCCGACTCAGTCAGCGTGTCTACTGCCGATGCATACAAAAAGGTTGACGCACTCAATCCTCACGCCTGCTATACCGATGAAATGGTTAAGGCACTGTTCAGCAGAGATATGTTTATGATTTCAACGACAATCTTCAATGATTTTGAACTTGCTCTGCAAATTCCGGAAGTTAATGAAATCAAGGGTATTATGCTCAAATCAAAGGCAAGGGGAGCAGGTATGAGCGGTTCGGGTTCAGCCGTGTTCGGTGTGTTCACTTCATCACGCAGAGCCAAGAAGTGCTATGACAAGCTTTGTGAAAGCTACAAAGAAGTTTTTCTCTGCAAGCCCGTTTCAGACGGTTGCAAGGTGCTTTGATAAAATTTAATAATTCTGATTAAAATTACAATAACCTGTCCATACTTATTTCAAGAGAGGACAGGTTATTTTTATGAAAACAAATAAATCAATACTTTTAATCAAATCAGCAATAATTGCATTCGTACTTACAACACTCTATTCGGTAATTCCGTTTCAGGCGGTGTGTGCTGAAATCCCTAACAATGTTTTTCGTTTTCACATACTTGCAAATTCAGACACGGAAGAAGATCAGACTCTGAAGCTCAAGGTGCGTGACAAGGTTCTTGAAAGGACAAAAATTCTTTTTGATACGGCAAATTCAAAGTCGGATGCCGAAGAATTTGTAAAAGCAAACCTGGAAACTATAGAAGAAATTGCACAAAATGAGGTGTACAAAAACGGCTATAACTATCCTGTAAAAGCTGAAATTGTCAATATGCACTTTGATACCCGCCATTACGAAAGCTACACTCTGCCTGCCGGAATGTACGACGCACTTCGCATAACAATCGGCAATGCAAAAGGTCATAATTGGTGGTGCGTAATGTACCCGTCAATCTGCATTTCAACGGCAGACGAGGGAAAAGACAGGGCAAAAGATGTTCTTTCGGATGATGAATACAGCTTAGTAACTGATGATAAGGTGGAATATAAATTTTTCATAGTAGAACTTTTTCAGAAAATTTTTGTTTAACAACTGCAAAGTTCTTTAAATAACTCACAGAATATGTTATTATTTGTACAGATATTTAAAATAAAATTACTTTGTTGTAAATTAAATTTATGGAAGTGATGAAATGTTGAGATTTATTCTCGGAAAAAGCGGCAGCGGCAAAAGTACCGAGACTTTGAAGATTGCAGGCGAGCTTGCCGACAGCAATCTTCCCGTAATGCTGATTGTGCCTGACCAGAGCACATTTGAATGTGAAAAGACTCTGCTTGATGTGTTCGGTGCAAAAAAAGCCGAGAAAGTTCTTGTATTCGGTTTTTCAAGACTTTGCAAATATGTTTTTGAGTTGACGGGAAATTCAGCCGATAATGTTATTGACGAGGGTACAAGAGCCGTTGTAATGAGCCTTGCGCTTGAAGAACTTACCGAAAAACTCCGTCTGCTTTCATCAGAGGGCAACAAAAGCCTTGTTGATGTTATGCTGCAGACTGTTTCCGATTTGAAGAAAAGTTCGGTTACAAGCGATGAACTCAGAAGTGCGTCAATGCTAGTTTGCGATGAAACCTTAAAGACAAAACTCAACGAAACCGCCCTCATAAGCGATACATTCGACGCTCTTGTCAGTCAAAGCTATATTGATCCTATGGATGACTTGACAAGGCTTAATGATATTCTTTTAAAGAATAATGTTCTCAGGAATTATACGATAATCTTTGACGGATTTTCAGGCTTTACAATGCAACAGCTCAAGGTGGTACGAAGCCTTATTCGTGACTGTACCGCTACATATTTTACCCTTACTCTTGATCCCCTTACAGACGGTTCTGAGGAAGTTTTTGCAACCTCACAACAGACATATAAAATTCTCAAGGAATATGCAAAGCGTGACGGAGTTGATATTAAAGCTCCGATAAAGCTTACCGATTTGCATCGCTTTAAAAACGATAATCTTGCTTTGCTTGAACAGAATATTTTCAGACCGCACATTGAACCACTTGAAATTGTTCCCAAAAATATCTGCGTTTACAATGCCGTTGATATGTATGACGAGTGCGAATATGTTGCCGGTAAAATCAAGCACCTTGTTATAGAAAAAGGTTATCTCTACTCCGACATTTCCGTAATTTGTCACGATACAGAACCGTACAAAGGTGTTTTGTCTGAAATTCTTGAAAAATACGAAATTCCGTATTTCAGCGATGAACACGCAGATATTGATGTAAAACCCGTAATAAGGTTTGTAAATTCAATTTTCAGATGCCTTATTTACGATTTTGACAGAGAAGATGTGCTTGCACTTTTGAAATCGGGTTTAACTGAATTTTCTGTTGAAGAAATAAGCCTTTTTGAAAACTACCTCTTTGTATGGAATGTTTCAGGCTCGGCTTTTAAAAATAAATTTGTTCAGAATCCAAAAGGCTATTCTGACAGGTTTTCGGATTATGACAGAGAGGTTCTTGCAAAGGTTGAAAATCTGCGTGAATCAGTTATTGAACCGTTACTTCTTTTCAAAGAAAATGCAAAGGATAAAAACGGACTTGAAATTTCAAAGCTGTTCTATGCCCTTCTTGAAGAACTTAAAGTTCCCGATGCGTTACGCAGAATGTATGCGGAATTTGAACGCTCGTACGATAAATCGGTGGGTGCGGAGCAGATAAGAGTTTGGAATATGTTTATGGCTGTTCTTGACAAAACCGCCGCTGTAATCGGTACAAAAATAATGACTGTAAAGCGTTATTACGAGCTTTTGAGCTTACAGATTAACGCAATGCAATTGTCCGATATTCCGAGAACAATAGATTGCGTAACGATAACAACCGCTCAAAGGGTACGAATTTCTAAGCAGAAAGCGTCATTTCTCATTGGCTGTGTTGACGGAATTTTCCCGGCAATACCGCATACATCAGGCATATTCTCACCGTTTGAGTTAAAGATGCTTGCAATGAACGAAATTGAACTCGGTGACGATTTTGCCGCACACAATAACCTTGAAACATTTATGGCATATTCCTGTATGACCTCTGCAAGTGAGTTTCTTTCCGTATCTTTTTATTCATCGGATATAACGGGAACAACCTATCAGCCGTCCGAAATTGTCCTACAATGTAAAAAGGTATTTAAGAATATAATTGCATATGACAAATTTGATTTTGACGGTAAAAAAGAAAGTATGTACGCACTCCGCCCTGCTTTTGATACAGTTGCCGATATGATTGGAAAAGGCAAAAAAGTGCCCGAATCATTGCTTGAAATTTTTGCACAAAATCCCGAATATTCTGCAAAGCTTGATTCGCTCATAAATGCAAAGGACAAAGTTCCCTTTAAGATATTTGACAAGAAAAATGCCGAAAAGCTTTTTGGTAAAAATCTCAATATTTCAGCGTCACAGCTTGAAAAATTCAATCTCTGCAGATTTTCCTATTTTTGTAATTACGGCTTGAATGTTCGGGAAAGACAAAGAGCAGAAATCAACCCTATGCAGTACGGAACGATTGTTCATTACATACTTGAACGCTTTTTCGGCGAATATACTAAGGAAGAATATTTATCGCTTGAAGAAGATAAATTCCAAAAAATTGTCTGTGCATATCTTGCGGAATATGCAGTTAAATATTTCGGCGAAGAACAGCTTGAGTCAAATTCATTCACATACCGCCTAAAGACAATTCTTGATAATGTGATGTATCTGATGAAACATATTATGGAGGAGCTTTCCCAGAGTGAATTTTTTGTTGCCGATTGTGAACTTAAAATTGGCGAGGATATTCCGTCATATACAATCGTACTGCCCGACGGTCACAAAATTGCAGTCTGCGGAAGTGTTGACAGAGTAGATATTATGCAGAGAGCCGATATAACATATTTGCGTATTATTGATTATAAAACAGGCACAAAACAGTTTAAGCTTTCCGATATTCTCTACGGAATCAATCTTCAGATGCTTTTGTATCTCCATTCAATCGAGGCTTCGGGCAGCGACAAATACGGAGAAATTGTACCTGCCGGGATTTTGTATATGCCTGCAACTGTTCCGTATATTTCGTCAGACAGTCTGAAATCAATTGACAAGCTGCCCGATGAACTTAATAAAAAGCTCAAGATGAACGGACTTTTGCTCAAAGATACAGAAATAATTCACGGAATGGATAAGACAGACGCAGCAACATACATTCCTGTAAAAATTAAAGCGGGCGAACCTGTTTCTTCAACAAGCCTTGCAACACTTGCAGAATTCGGTAAAATCTTTAAAAAGGTTGATATGCTCATCGCTGAAATGGGCAAAAATATCTATAACGGCAACATTGAGGCGAAACCGCTCAAAGGCGGTCACGATTCATGCGAATACTGCCCTTACGACAGCGTATGTGCCTACAGACAGAGTAACCCGATAACTTGTTTTTCTGTCGATAACAAGACCGTTATCGAAGAAATTACAAACGAAATTAACGGAAAGGAGGAAGAGTAATGTCAAGAAATTGGACTCCGCAACAGAAGAATGCAATCTATGCAACAGATGGTTCTGTGCTTGTATCGGCTGCCGCCGGTTCGGGCAAAACTGCCGTGCTTGTAGAGCGGGTAATAAAGCTTATTACACGGGAGAAAAATCCCCTTGATGTTGACCGCCTTCTTATCGTAACATTCACAAGGGCGGCGGCTGCCGAAATGCGAGAAAGAATACAGGCGGCAGTCAACAAACTTCTTGAAGATGATCCGTATAACGCTCATTTGCTTGCACAGCGACAGCTTTTGTACAGTGCAAATATCTCTACAATAGACAGCTTTTGCGGAGATATTGTCCGTGAATATTTTCATACGCTCGATGTTGCAAGAGATTTTCGTATTGCCGATGAGGGTGAGCTTGAAATTCTCAGACAAGAGGCACTCGACAATACATTTGAAAGCTTTTATGACAGCGAAGATGACTGCTTTTATTCTTTGCTTGATCTTTTTAAAGGAAAACAAGGCGACCAAAAACTGCGTGAAACAGTCCTTAAAATATCCGAGTTTCTTACAACTCAGCCGTTCCCCGATAAATGGCTTGATGATATGCTCGAAAACTATTCTGAAACCGATATTGAAAAAACTGTGTGGGGCAAAATTATAATCGACTATGCTCTGAGTGCCGTGCTTCACGGAATCAATCTTACTGAAAATTCTATTCTTCGATTAAAGGATGACGAAAAACTTCAGGATGCAGTCGAACCCCTGCTTGTCGGTGATTTAGCATATTTTACCCTTGTTCAATTAAAATTTGTTTCTTCATCATGGGATGAAATAAGACAGGCAATATTTTCTTTTGAAACAGGAAGAATGAAAAGTCCGAAAGGATACAAGGATAATCCGATTAAAATTTCTGTTTCATCCAACAGAGATGAGGTCAAAGAAACGGTGAAGAAACTCCAATCATTGTTTTTTTGGAGTGAGGAAGATGCAAGGCTTGAATTGTCGCAGCTTCATAGGTTCATATCTACCTTGTTTACACTTGTTCGTGCATATGACAAAAAGCTTTCCGAACTCAAAGCGAAGAAAAATATTCTATCGTTTGCCGATATTGAATCGCTTACTGTAAAACTTCTTGCAAAGCCCGATGATGATAACGGCTATACTAAAACTGTTCAGGCTCAGGAGATTTCAAACAGATTCGATGCTGTTATGGTTGACGAATTTCAAGATGTAAATGATGTTCAAGACCTTATCTTCAAGTCGGTAAGCAATGATGAAAGCAATCTTTTTGTGGTTGGCGATGTAAAGCAGAGTATCTACGGATTTCGTCAGGCAAAGCCCGAAATTTTTATTGAACGCAAAAATGAATATAAACGATTCGATGAAGAAAATCCCGAATATCCTGCAACTATAATTCTTGACAGAAATTTCCGCAGTCGTTTTGAGGTGTGTGATGCGGTCAATTTTATTTTTGAAAGAATAATGACCAAGGAATCCGCAAAAATGGAATATAATTCCGATGAAAGGCTGGTAAACGGTGCTGAGTTTCCAAAGTCTGATGATTGCAATTTTGAAATTTCATTGATTGAATCCGAAAACTCAGACCTTGAAAAAGAAGAAATTGAGGCAAAGTACATAGCGGATAAAATTCACGATATGATTAATTCGGGCTTTAGAGTTAAGGACGGAGATATAATGCGTGAAGCCCGTTACGGCGACTTTGCAATAATTCTTCGCAGTCCAAGCGGAAAGGCCACAACTTATGTCAACACTCTGAACAACAGCGGTATTCCTGCCTACAGCGAGAATAAGTCTGGTTTTTTTGATGCAGTTGAAATCAAAATTATGCTCAACCTTCTGCGTGTAATTGACAACCCCGGGATTGATATTCCGCTTTTGTCGGTTTTGTGTAGTCCTATGTATGCGTTCACTCCCGATGAGCTTGCCGAAATGCGTTGTGACAGCAGAAAATCTTCGCTTTACTCTTCTGTCTGCGAATATGCGAAAACAAACGATAAGGCAAGAAAATTTGTTGATGATCTTAAAATTCTGCGTGATTGTGCCTGTACAAATTCCGTTGACGCTCTCATTTCAAAGGCGTGTGAAATGACGGGATTTATGTCTATTTCGCTTGCAGTCAGCGGTAATGATTCGGCACTTAAAAACCTGGAGCTGTTGCGTGAATATGCAAGAAGTTTTGAGAGCAACGGCTACAAAACGCTTTCTGATTTTATTTCATATACCGACAAGCTTATTGCCAATAAGACAAACCTTGACGCATCATCACAAAATGAGGGCGACTCTGCAAATGCCGTGAGAGTTCTCAGTATCCATGCGTCAAAGGGACTTGAATTTCCGGTTTGCTTTATTGCCGACATAACCCACCAATTCAATAAAACCGACCTTAGAAACGATATTCTTCTCGACAGCAAGGCGGGACTCGGCATCAAGACTCAGAGCAATGGCGTTATTTATAACACATTTCCACGCCTTGCAACAGGGCTTAAAATTGAAGAAAACCTTATTGCCGAGGAAATGCGTGTGCTTTATGTTGCACTCACAAGAGCAAAGGAAAAGCTTATCTGTGTCGGTGCAGTAAAGAAGTGCAGTGATTATCTTGAAAGGCTGTATTCAAAGCTTGTGTCCGAAAGTGTAATTGAACCCTATACTGTCACAAGCTGTCAAAGCTATTGCGACTGGCTCTGTCTTTGTGCATTAGTTCACCCGTCACTCAATAATCTGCGTAACGATATTATGCCGGGTTCAAAGGTAATTCCGCACAACGGAGAATCAGATTGGAAATTGCAGATTATTGTTGATGAAAAAATGATTGATAAGGATAATGTCTTTGAGGACGATATTACTTCAACAAATCTGTTACAGGTTGCCGATGTATCCGATGATACTTTTGATTATGCAAAACTTTTGAAAAAGAATCTTGATTTCAAATACAGAAACAGAGATATTCTTTCACTCCCGCAAAAGGTCAGTGCATCCGATATTGCACACAGTCAGAACGGTGATTATTTTGAAAAGATTCTTTCAAAGCCGTTATTCATAGCTGAACAAAATTCTGCTCCTGTTGCAAGAGGTACTGCTCACCACAAGTTTTTGCAATACTGCAATTTTGAACAGGCAAGAGCAAGTCTTGATACTGAAATTGACCGTCTTTTAAATGACGGAAAACTTACACAGGAACAGGCTGATATGATTGACAGAAAAACACTTAATGAATTTCTGTCAACCAAACTAATTGACCGTATAATTGCATCACAGCTTGTAATGCGTGAAAAACGATTTACCGCAAGGCTTAAACCGTCGGAAGTATTCGATGAATATAAAGGTGTAAAAACCGATGCAACAGTAATAATTCAGGGTGCGGTTGATCTTGCGTTTGTTGAGGACGGAAAGCTTGTTATTGTCGATTACAAAACCGACAGGGTAAAAGATATAACAAAACTTGCAGGACTTTACAAGAAACAACTTTATTTGTACAAATCGGCAATGGAGCAGTCTGAAGAACTTACCGTTAAAGAATGTATTCTTTGTAGTATCCACCTCGGCTCATACATTACCGTATAAAAAAAGAAAACCGTCCGTAAAATCTGCGGACGGTTTAATCATATTCAGTTTATATCGGTTGCTTCTGCATCAATCATTCTTTGATTGCGGTCGTATTCTTTGTGATAACGGCTGAGCAGAATAATAAGTGAAAATCCCGAAACACCTTCATAAATAAGCGCAATTCCGAGTGCAATCATAAGTAATGCACCAAAAATGTTTGTAAAGAAAATTGTTGTAAGACTGAACATAATCATTACAATTGCTATAATAAACGGAATCCACCATTTTCTCATACCGAGCGATCTCAGCGTGAGCGAATGTTTCATATCCATAATGCTGTCAACAATAATGATAATGCCAATCGGAATATTGATTATTGCTGCAATTGAAGTGGGTGAAAACAAAGCAAATATACCGAATCCGGTTGAAATAACGCCTATTACAAGCTCAAAGTACATTCCGCCTTCTCTGTCAACAAAGAAAGAAATTATGTTGAACAGTCCATAAACAGTCATTGCACCGCCGAGTGCATAGCACAAAACATCAAGCACCTTTTGCGGAAAGACAACCGTCACAATGCCGAGTACGATATAGGCGAGAGAGGTCATCATCATAGTAGCCGCCGGATTTTTCTTTTTCTTATGTTCACTCATTTAATACACCTCAGTCTATTCTCTTGTCGCAGTAACCGCACATTACCATACCAAGCTTTTCGTAGCTGAGGTTCGGAAGATATGGCTCCTGCTGTGTGATACATTTCGGATTGTTGCAGTGATGATTCGATACAACAAACGGTCTGTTTTCAACAAAGAACTCATCATCCTGCAAAAGCAGAAGAATAAGTGCCATTCTGCCGTACATACCGTACTGAGCCTGTTTGAAATACAACGCTCTCGGGTCATCATCAATATCAACTGTAATTTCGTTTACTCTCGGCAATGGGTGAAGAATTATCATATCTTCTTTTGCCTTGTCAAGTTTTTCTTTGTCGAGAACGAAAACATTTTTCTGTGCCTGATAATCTTCTTCGCTTGCAAATCTCTCACGCTGAATTCTTGTCATATACAGAACATCAAGGTCTGTGATTGCATCTGCAAGGCTATGAGAAATTTCATACTTACAGCCGTTCTTTTCAAGAATGTCAATAACATAAAGCGGAACGCTGAGTTCCTTTGTTGAGATAAGTACAAAGCTGTTGTTCGGATATTTTGCAAGTGTCTTGATAAGCGAATGAACTGTTCTGCCGTTGAGAAGGTCACCGCATACACCTACTCTGAGGTTATCAAGTCTGCCTTTTTCACAGCTGAGAGTGATAATGTCGGCAAGCGTCTGAGTTGGATGAAGATGACCGCCGTCACCGCAGTTGATAACGGGAACACCTGCATAGAGAGATGCCGCAGCGGCAGTACCCTCAACAGGATGACGTATTGCGATAATATCGGCATATTCGCCGACAATTGTAATTGTATCTTTAAGGCTTTCGCCCTTTGAAACGGATGAATTCATCGGATTGTCAAAACCGATTGTTCTTCCGCCGAGTTTAAGCATAGCCGTCTGGAATGACATCTGTGTTCTTGTACTCGGTTCATAAAATAATGTAGCAAGAATCTTGCCGTCACAGGCGTGTCGATAGTCGGCGGGACTCTGCATAATCTTTTTAGCTTTTCTGATAATTTTGTCAATCTGTTCGGTAGACATAACCGATAAATCAATCAAATTTTTGTCAAACATAAATAACACAGCTTTCTGCAATTTTTTCTATTTTATCAAAATTTTCTGTATTTATATATACTTAAAAGAAAAATGGGAATAAAGAATAAAACAATTTTACTCATTCCCGCATTTTTCCGCATTAATTTTATAAGGTATTAAAAATATTAAATTGTGCGTCAAAATGATGTGCCTAAATAAAAAGCATTTTGAAAATACGGTATAAGAAATTCACCGTAAACCGGCAAAGTCGATTTAAACATTCGTACAAAGTATTTTTGTTGACAAAAAATGCATTAATGTGGTATCATATCAATAGTTATATCAAAGTGCAGATGCGTTTTTTACTGCGTAATTCTGCTGTTAAAAAATAAATTTGACTGCATTTTGTAAAGTGAAGTCTGATTTGTGTTTTGAAAGGATTGTCTTACTATGGTTACAGCTATGTTATTTGCAGGCGGTATCGGTGCAAGAATGAAGTATTCCGATATGCCTAAACAGTTTCTTGAGGTTGGCGGAAAGCCGATTATTATTCACACGATGGAGCATTTTGCCCGTCATCCTAAGGTTGATGCGATTGTTGTTGCCTGTAAGGCTGACTGGATCGGCTACCTTAATGAGCTTATTGAGGCATTCAATGTTCCAAAGGTAAAGGCTGTTGTTCCGGGCGGTGCTAACGGTTTTGATTCTATTCACAACGGCGTAATGGCTACTGCTGAATTTTCAAAAGATCCTGAGGATATCATCCTTATCTGTGACGGTGTTCGTCCTATGCTCAGCGAAGAACTCATCACTAACTGTATTAAGGATACAAAAAAGTACAAAACAGCCGTTCCTGTTACTCCGAGTATTGATTCACTTCTTTACAGTGAGGACGGAGAAACCTGCGGCAAGAGTTACCAGAGAAGTACAATGTACATTACACAGGCTCCGCAGGGATATACAATGGAAAGAATTCTTTGGGCTCACGAAGAAGCTTATAAGAGAGGTATTAGAAACCCTGTTTCCTCAAGTGAACTTTTTATTGAGCTCGGCGAAAAGGTTCATCTTTTCCTTGGCGAGAGATTCAACATTAAGGTAACAACACCTGAGGATCTCACAACATTGCGATCACAGTTCTATTATGAAAACTACAAGCAGTTTGCAAAGGAAGAACTTAAATATGGATTATAATGTTCAAAGTAATATAAAAAAGACGGTTTTTTCCGATATTAAAGAAATTACAAATACAAATGTTGATTGGAACAGATTTAACGGTAAAACCGTTCTTATAACCGGTGCAGGAGGATTTATCGGTTATTATCTTGTCCTCACATTTCTCGCAAGAAATGACTTTTATAACAATAACATCAAGCTCCTTGCGTTTGTAAGAAACAGAGAGAGAGCCGAGAAAAAGTTTGGCGTTCTTCTTGAAAGAGATGACATTGAGCTTGTTGTTGCCGATGTTACAAATAAGATCGAATGTGAGAGAGCGGATTTTATTATTCATGCCGCAAGTCAGGCAAGTAATATTCAATTTGAAACCGATCCTGTAGGCACTATTAACGCAAATCTCAGCGGTACATCAAATATTCTTGATTTTGCTCTTGAAAGCAAAAGTGAGTCTGTACTTGTTGTTTCAAGCCTTAAAGTGTACGGTGCTTTGCACAATGGTAAAAACAGTATTTCCGAAGATGATATCGGTTATATTGATTTTACTTCCTATAAAAATTGTTATGCAGTAGGAAAGAGAGCGTCTGAAACTCTTGCCGCAAGCTATTGCAAACAGTTTGGACTTAATGTAAAGATTGCAAGACCGAGCTATATTTACGGTGCCAGCAGTCTTACGGATGATCGTGTCTGGGCGCAGTTTATTGCAAATGTTGTTCGTCACGAAAATATTCTTCTCAAAAGCAACGGTGCGGCTAACCGTTCATTCTGCTATGTTACAGACACGGTTTCTGCTCTCATATACATTATGCTTAACGGTGAAAATGTTATACCGTATAACATTTCTTATGAAAAATCAGATACAACAATAAGAAATTTTGCAAAGACAGCTTGTGAGGTTTTCCCTGAGAGAAATATGACTTTGGCTTTTGCCAATCCTGAAGATGAAAAGGAGCCTGAGGTTGATACTTCCGCTCTTGCAAAAACTCCCGAAATTCTTGACAGTTCAAGACTCTGCAGCCTTGGATGGAAGCCTCTTGTTGACCTTAAAGAAGGAATAAGAAGAGCAGTCGGAATTCTTGAAGAAAATTAATAACAGAAATTAGGAATACAGTTATGTCTGAGTTGTTACTTAACCAATTTGAACAGGACAGAGCACTTGTAGCTTTGCGTTATAAGAATTTGAACATCCGTAAATTATTCGGAAAATCTGTTTTTATAGCAGGAGGCGGAGAACTCGCCTTTTCTCTTGTATCATCGCTTCGCACGGTTAACTTAAAAAAACAAGCAGACATAGCTGTATTTTTGCTTGTAGAGGATAACGAAAGCTATGACAGGAGATTCGATTATATCGATTCATCAGATTTTTCCATCGTAAAGTATTCTTCACTTCATTCGGTTAATAAATGCGGAGATATACTTATTGAAACGGGATTTTTGCTTTCTGATAGAGTTGAAGGTGTTGATGTATTTAAAAATCATATCAACAGGGCAAATAATATTATCTCGGCTGTCAATGCGTTAAAGATAAAAGAAACTGTTCTTGTGTCAGACGCCTCAATTTACGGAACACCCGGAAAAGATTTTGTTATTTCCGAAAAAGAAAAAACACATTCCGCTTTTAATTCGGATTCATTAAAAGCAATGCTGATTCAGTCTGTTGAGAATCTTTATTTTTCTGCATCTCATATGTATGATTTTTCAATCAAAGCAGTTAGAAGCGGCAAGATTATATCTGCAAATTCAAGTTCCGATTTTGTAAGGAATATGCTGGAATCGGCTGTTCACGGAAAATCTTTGAATGTTAAGAACAAATCACCCAAAGTGTCTTATATAAGTGTTAATGACTTGATTTCTGCTGTTCTGTTTGTTCTTTGTAACGGTGAGAACAATCAGGTGTATAACGCTTGCTCAGATAGTTCAACCGTAAATTCGGCGGAATTTTCACTTACGCTTTCGGATGCTTTTGATGAGTGTGAGGTTAACATAACTTCTGCAGGTGATTCTACGGACGGCTGTGCCATTGACTGCACAAGACTGAAAAAGCTTGGTTGGTTATCAATGGTCAACTACAAGGACGCACTCCTTATTTCGGGACACGAGGTAATGGATGATGACAGTATATTTATGTTTTCCGATTCATATGACGGCAAGCTTAATGATATTCAACAGATACTTCTGGGCTTTTTACTTGAGGTTGACAGAATTTGCAAAAAGCATAACATTAAGTATTTCCTGGGCGGAGGAAGTCTTTTGGGTGCAGTAAGACATAAAGGCTTTATTCCGTGGGACGATGATGCAGATGTTATGATGCTTAGAAAAGATTACGACAGGTTTCTTTCGGTATTGCCGAGTGAACTCCCGAATTATCTTTTTGCACAGACTCAAAAAAATGAAAAAGACAGCCATTTTCCTTTTACAAAACTGCGAATAAACGATACTCTGCTTTCTACTGAGTTTACATCAAGATTCCCCAATATTCATAACGGAATTTTTCTTGATGTGCTTGCACAGGATTATACTTCAAACAATGCTTTCTTACGAAAAATTCATATGAAAGCAACTGCAAGCTCAAGATGGCTGGTGCTTGATAAGTGGAGAGGCACTTCGGTGAATGCAAACAGCAGATTTTCTTCTTTGTGTGCGAATATCCTGAGAAAGATTTTTCCGCTTGGATTTTTGCAAAAGGTTCAAAACAAACTTATTTCACTTCATAAGAATATGAAAAATCCGAAATATCTGTTTGACAGTATGGGAAGAAATGTTTCAAGAGGAGCTTTTCCTGCCGAATGGCTTGATGAGGCGATATGGGTTGATTTTGAAAATGCAAAACTGCCTATTCCTAAAGAATATGATAAGTACCTGAAGTATCTTTACGGGGACTATATGGAAATGATTCCTGTAAGCGAAAGACATGTAAGTCACGATATCAAGCAAATTGATCTCGGAGAATATGCAGGATATGTCTGCAAAGACAGTTTTGCAAAGCTTGAAAAATAATTCTAAATTGCATTATTAAGTGGTATATTATTAAAAATTTCAGCTTATAGTAATTGTAAGCAATATTAAGACAGTCCCCATTTTTATTGACAAATTCAATCCCCGAAAAGTTTTTTATCGAACTTTTCGGGGATACTTATATCTTATGGCTCTGTTAACAATTCAGCATAGGGTAGGGGGTAATATCATTTGGATTAGCACTGTGTCCGGCAATGAATTTTTCCATCCATATCATATCGTACCACTTATCAAATTTGTATGCACATTTATGAAAAATACCGACAGTTTTATAACCGAGTTTTTTGTGAAAGCAAACACTGTCGTTATGCAGATGTTTATCCTCATGTTCAGTGTACGCAATACAAGCATTTACATTTGTCACACCCTGTTTTGCGAGAATTTCTTCGAGCTTTTCGTAGAGTTTTCTGCCGATTCCGTTTACGTGATTCTCAAGGCGGATATAAATACTTGTTTCAACTGACCAATCATAAGCTTTTCTGCCTTTGAAAACTCCGGCATACGCATAGCCGACAATTTTTCCGTTGAGTTCGGCTACAATATAAGGGTACCTTTTGAGCGTAGTTTTTATGCGATTTGCAAATTCTTCAATGCTTGGCACATCGTATTCAAATGTGATTGCCGTGTTTTCAATATATGGTTTGTATATAGCGAGCAATTCTTCGGCGTCGCTTATTTGTGCCGTTCTGATATGCAATTTATCGTTCACAATTATGACCTCTTTAATACTTTATGACATCATAATAATACACTAAAGTTTAGTTATAATCAATATTTTAGGCATTTTGAAGTATATAAAAAAGAAAAAAGTCGGCACTCAAAAAAGTTGCCGACTGATAAACACCCCAACATTTTTATTATAACACAATGTAAATTTTACTTCAATAGATTTTCCAAAAATAAAATTATAAATATTTTTAATAAAAGTGTTGACAATGTGGACAACTAACTGTATAATATAGACAAAGAAAAGAACTTAAGGAGGTTTTAAAAATGAAAGCAAGAAAACCTTACTTCAAACAAATCAGAGATTATATGCGGAGCTTGCCACCTAACTCTACAGCCCGTGTATTCTAAGAGATGATCTTCTAATTCTTACTTGTTTTGTCGGAACAGCTGATTATTTTGATGTTATAAAAACATATTTATTAATTTTTAATCGCAAGAGCATTCCGAATTCGTCTTTAGCAATCTACATCTTATGATTGAAATTCGTCCAATTAAGCATTAAAGGTTATCGAATTTAATACTCGGGAGAACGGAATTTTAATTATAACTTAATATATATTGAAATCTAAAAATTGGTGGTTAGTCCAATGAAAGCTTAATCGTTATTTAAGCAAAATAAGTCCGAAACGGAGATAAGTCCAATGGAAATTAATACTAAAACCAATGGATGAACAGCTTATACAACAGCACACAGAGTAGTCTGAATTTAAAGAATGTAAGAGGCTGAATTTAATAAGCAGTTCAGGCGGAATGTAAATTTGGAAACTTATAATACAGAGTGAAACCGTAAATTTCAATCTGATTTCTAAAATTCAAGGTAAACTAAAGTGTCAGGAGATAGTTCCGATGAGATAAGAACTTAAATTAATTCTCGCTTATGCGACAGGATTGGAGATATTCCGATGTATGCTTGAGATTTTAAACCGATACAAAGTCAAAAATAAAATCCATTAACAGGAATTGACGGTATACGGTTACTGATATTGATTTGACAAAAAGTTAATATAAGTCGTAAATAAAGCATTGATTAGCAGTAAAGAAAATGTCGGGATGACATAGAAATCTGCAAACAACAGGAGATTATTCCAATGAGAATTTAGGTCTTATAGTTTGATTGTAGTATACATACTCAGATGTATAAACACAATTAGTCGAAGCTAAAGTAAAAGGAGTTAATTCCGATGACTATATAGGCTGACAGTCCAAAATTCCAAAGACTTAGTTTAAGGACAGGTACAATTGATTCAGAGGAAAAGTTGATATGCTTTTAAGCAATCTTTGTACTGATTGATATTATGAATTTTAACGGTCAAAAGACTTTTATATTCAAATTTAAGAACGGAGATAAGTCCAATGTAATACAAAGTTATTATTGTCAAGGACATAATATCCGATTTTGGAGATGAGTCCAAAGGGCATATTATTTAATTTAAAATAACAACATACCCCTTTAAAAATTGCTATTTATAAATCAACCGATTACGGAGGTGACTGCAACAGCAGTCACCTCTGCTTTGCGTATTATACAATGTATTATCACGAGAAATAGGGGAGTTGCGTTTTTGATAAAATACACATAAAAACAGGGGACAGAAAAATCTGTCCCCTTAACTTTAGGTGCAACTATTATATGTCGATTCCAATTACTCAACGCCGAGAATCTCTTTGCTTGCAACAACAAGCTTTTCACAGATTTCTGCAGCATTATCTTTATCCTTACCGACTGAAGTAATATAGAGCTTAATCTTTGGCTCAGTTCCGCTTGGACGGATAATAACAGCGTTGTCATCCGCAAGGTGAAGAGCAATAACATTTGACTTAGGAAGGTCAATGTCGGTAACGCTGCCTGTTGCAACATCTGTTTCTTTCCTGAGAAAATAGTCGGAAACCTTAACAACATCGTAGCCTGCAATGCTCTTTGGTGTGTTATCTCTTACAGCTGTCATAATATCAGACATCTTTTGCATACCGGCGGCACCGTCAAACTCGAATGAGTATGTCTGATTGAGGTAGTAACCAAATTCTTCGTAAAGACCGTCTATAACCTCGGCAAGTGACTTGCCCTGTTTCTTATAGTAAGCTGCCATTTCACAAACGAGCATTGACGCAACAACAGCATCCTTATCTCTTACATATGTGCCTGAAAGATAGCCGTAGCTTTCCTCAAAACCAAAGAGATATCTGTTTTCTTCATGCTTTTTCTCAAGGTTGAGAATAACTTCACCGATATACTTAAAGCCTGTAAGAACATTCTTGAGTTCACAGCCGTATTTTTCGCAAAGCTTGTTGATGAGTTTTGTAGTAACTATAGTTTTTACTACAACAGGCTTTTCAGGAAGCTTACCGCTTGCCTTTTTACAAGAGAGAATGTAATTTGTGAGCATTACACCGTCCTCGTTACCTGAAATGAGTCTGTAACTGCCGTCATAATCCTTAACGGCAATACCTACACGGTCAGCATCAGGATCGGTTGCAAGGAGAAGGTCAGGCTGTTCTTTTTCACAAAGCTCAAGACCTTTTGCAAGTGCCTCTTTGATCTCAGGGTTCGGATAAGGACATGTTGTAAAGTTGCCGTCAGGAAGTTCCTGCTCGGGGACAACAACTACATCATTAACACCAATCTTGCCGAGAACCTTTCTTACAAGCTTATTACCTGTACCGTTAAGCGGGGTATAAACAACTTTAAGGTCTGCACCCTTGCAAACTCCGGGGTTAACCTGCTGTTCCATAACTTTTTCAAGATATGTGTCATAAACACTCTCGTCAACATATTCGATCATACCGCTCTTAACTGCCTCGTCAAAATCGGCAATTTTAACATCCTTGAACATATCAAGCTTTGAAATCTCGTCATATACAGTGTTTGCGGCAACATCAGTCATCTGGCAACCGTCCTCACCGTATGCCTTATAGCCGTTGTATGCTGCAGGGTTGTGGCTGGCTGTAACCATAATACCTGCCTGACATTTAAAGTAACGAACGAGGTAAGAGAGAACGGGAGTAGGCTGAAGTTCTGATGTGATGTAAACCTTAATGCCGTTTGCCGCAAGAACTCTTGCCGCCTCATTCATAAATAAATCTGCTTTAATTCTGCTGTCGTGAGAGATTGCAACAGAACCATTGCCGTACTTTTTAAGCACATAGTTAGCAAGTCCCTGTGTAGCCTGACGGACAACATAAATATTCATTCTGTTAGTACCTGCACCGATAATGCCTCTGAGGCCTGCGGTACCGAATTTTAAAGCTGTGTAGAAACGATCATAAATTTCATCTTCGTTGTTTTTTATACTTTCAAGCTCTGCCGTAAGGTCTTTGTCCTCAACTGCGTTTTCAAGCCATTCGTTATAAGTCTGCTTAATATCCATGATTATGCCCCCAACTTAAAATTTTCACAAAAATGCGACCAAATTCTGTGACAAGCCCTTCTTGCCTATCATAATTCACTATACCATAATTCACAAAAAAAAACAAGTTTTTTATTTGTACATTTTCAAGAATATGTGCTGAAAAACAAAAAAATATCACGCAGAAATCATAATTTTTATCCCTGCGTGATATTTATGTCTGAAATCTGTAAAATATTATTTATTTTACAAGTTTATATGAAACTTCGTTTTCGCTCAAAGAGTAACCGTTCTGCTGTGCCTCAAGAAGAATCTGCTGAAAATTATCCCACTCTGAGTCCTTCGGAATGTAGATATATTTCGGAATTTTTTTGCTGTTTACTGAATAATATGAGCGAAGTCTTGCAAGACTGTTCTGATTTTCACCCGTAACATATGCCGAAAGCGTTCCGTAAGGAAAATCCTCCGCCGCAAGATAAGTCCATGTTTTTTGCGTAAGGAACAGTATGTTTCCTTTTTCAAGATTCTGATACTGACTGATATCGGCATAAATCTGCTCATAGGTTTGTGCGTTATTTGGTGTTGTTTTTATACCCTTTGCAGGACCGTTCTGAATTGTCTGTGTCAGTTGTTTCGGTTCACTGTCCCAGAAGCAATGCTCTGCCTTGACGGTAATCTGAAAACAAGCCTGCAGAATAATCAGAAACGCAGTCATCACGAATGCTAAATATTTACACGGAACAGCGTAGTCAAGATTATCGGGATTTGCTTTCATTTCCTTAATCAGATTGCCGATGAATACAAAGCTTGCAATATTTGATGCGGTGCAAGCCATTGCAGTTACATAAAAATACTGATTTGAGGAGAAACACAATGCAACAGAATAAAAAATTCCGAGAACAAAGAGTGACGCAAACAGCTCTCTTTTCTTATTTTCAGAAAGAACATACGCTGTGATGCCCATGAAAATCATCGGGAACATAATCGCATTGTAGTAAACGCTTGTCATTGTCGGCATAAACATTACAAGCGCCAAAATAACGATTGCACTTGTAAGAATAAGATAAATCGAACGGTGTTGTTTTCTCTTTCTGTCAAGCAACATAACAATTGCGGTAGCACCGTATGCCATAAGTACATATTTAAAATGAGTGTGACATTCTACGATTGTTTTAAAGTAGTAGTTCATCTTTGCCATAAAGCCCATTTGCGGATGGTCGGGATCGGCAAGAAGATAGGGGAGATTTGAGAAAATCTCATTAATACTTACTCTTGAAAGTACAAATACAAGGAAAATAGCCGCAAGTATTCCTGCTCCCAAGGTAAACCACAGAAAAGTCTTAATCGAGAAAAGTTCAGAATTGAACACATTTTTATTAAGGGCAGTTTTCTTAATTACATAGTGAACTCCTATTGCAATAATATACATTACATAAACTGCCGCAAGGTACGGACAGCAGAGAACTGCGCCTGCAAATGCAAGTCCGCTGATTATGAGCGGTAATTTTTTTGAATAATCGGCTGTTGCCATTAAAACACCCGTGAGCGCAATTAGGTCAAGTCCCATTGTGTTATAACTCAATGCCATAATGTCAAATGGTGTAAAGAGGAAATAAAGCACGCAACCGAATACTGAGAAATATCCGTACTTTTTAAGTCTTGAATAGATAACGCACACAATAACAGCGTGACAGATTACATAGAAAACTCTTGCCGCAAAGATTATTCCGACAGTAGACTGCGTAATCATTGTGTAGAGCCATACGAACGGCAAAAGTAAAAATCCTGAAAGCTGTGTGAGGTGCCATTCGTCACCGAGTAACGAATCACCGAGAGTTAATCGGTGCGGAATTGTAAGATAAAACGATTCGTCGTTACCGCCAAAACCGTAATAGCATTTCCAAAGTGAAAATCCAATAGCAAAAGCCATAAGCACAGCAAAAATTATGTGCTGCCACTTTCCTTTATCAGGCTTCGAACGCAAATCCTTTATTATGTTCGCAAGCGATTTAAAGCCGTCAATAAGCAGTTTTGCAACAAGATTCATAATAAATGATGCGGCGGCGGAAAGCACAAAAACTATCGGAACCGTAACAAAGTAATACGGAAGTCTGTCAGGCATTAATATTACTTTTTCGCAGAGTACGGGGTAAACAATGCTGTCAAAAATAAAAGAAATAAGATAAATTCCAAGTGCAAGGTCAGAAACTTTCCAAAGTGCAATTTTAGCGGCTTTCGGGAAGTTATCGGCCTTGATTCTCTTAATCAAGAGAAAAAGCAGTACAGATAAAACAAACGGTTCAAATCCGTACCAATAAATGTATGTACCCGATTTGAATGTTGTGTCGTAGCTTCTGAAATAATTGAATGTGCTGAATATGAAAAGTGAAAAAACAAAGAGTACAAGCATTGTTCTTGTTTTCATTTTCAATCCGTATTCTCTTATGTAACAACCCACAAAGTAGTATGCAACGGGGTAGAATCCCTGCCACCAGCTTGGGACAAGTTTCTGAAACTCATCAGATGAAGTCGGATTAGTCCACCAATCAAGTGAACCAAAATTGAAAATATTAAATAACGAGGGGATGATCGTCAGAAAAACAGCCGTTACAAGGAGTACTTGCTTTTGCTTTTTGCTTTTAAGTTTTCCGTAAGCAAGATTAAGGAACGGTGCAAGCAGAAACAACCCTATGTACATTTCAATGTACCAGGAGTAGTTGGAACCGGTAAAATCAAGCGTTCCGAGTATGAAAGATTTCAGGTCAAAAACATCACCTTGTGCAATGTTTTTGTAAATCATACACGCAAGTGTTGAGATTACAAAAACAACAAGTGTTTTCGTAATTCCCGAATAGTACTTTTTACTCAGTTCTTTTTTACTCATCAAATAACCTGTCAGCAACATGAACAAGGGAACGCAAACGGAAAACAGGGTTCTCATTACAACAGCAACATACATCGGTGTCCCTTCGATTGTCTGGCTGTAAAATCCGTTGTGTAGGAAAAAATGAACCGATAAAACGGTAAAGACTGCGATTATTCGCAAAATGTCCAGCGAGGAATCCCTCTTTTTCAGCTTTTCATAATCCATAATTTTTACCTTTCAAGCTTGAAATTTGCAAATCATTGCACATATAGTAATAATAGCATAATTTAGGCATCATTACAATAAATTGCAAACGAAAATATTGATTTTTAATGAAAAAGTTTGTAATGTTGTAACATTAATTTTATGACAAAAAACAAGTGACAGTTTCGGCTGTCACTTGAAAACTTTATTAAATTATGCCTGTTCTTCTGTTTGTTGTTTAGGCTTTCTGAATGAATCAAGAAAAGCTTTTGCGGTATCCATACCGTCAACCGTAAGCAGAATAAACAGAGGCGTCATATCAAACAGGTATCTTGACCTTGTTTCCCATAACAGGAAGAAAAGGAATGCCGCAAACACAACTCCTTTGATTAACAGCATCTCATCAACTTTAGGTTTGATAAGAGTTTTTAATGCCGAAATACAAATCATCAATAAAATGAACAGTTGTAAAGCCGAACTGTAATTTTGGAAAGCCTTATTGTACTTTCCGTCAATATACAGAAAATCCATAAGAATATTATCATTCTTTGGCTTTCTGTTATGGTACGAAATGTAATATGTACCGTCCTGCCATGTCCAAACAGCTTTTTCAATCATATGTTCATACAAACCGCTAAATTTGTAATCTTTTATTCTTTCTTTAATAACCTTAATGTTAGCATCCTGTTTTTCTTTTTTCGAGGGAAATGAACGAGTGTAATAGTCATCATGCTCATCGTACTTTCCAAGACCTTTAAGCCCCATCATAAGCCAGTGAGTAACAGGATATTCATATTTTTCATACTGCTGTATCGTGATCGGATTGACAGCGTCAACGGCTGTATTGTATGCGAATCCAATCACACCAAACCCTGCCGTAAACACCAGAATAAGGCAGATTGCTTTTTTTAATCTGAATTTCAAGAACAACAATAAAAGTCCGACTGCGAACAGTATGATAAGACTGCCCTTAACCTTATATCCGAGGAAAATCAATGCACCTGCAGCACAAAGCTTTGCGTACATACTCTTTCTGTTGTCAACCTGTAATGCGGAAACAATGAGATAAACAGCTCCGATAAGAAACGGCATCGACATTGAATCACTGTAATAGTACGGCAGATAGGTGAGATAAGGTAAAAACAATGCACAAAAAGCAAGTACAAAAAGAGCCTTTTTGTTGCCGAAAAGTCTTTTTGCTGTAAATGCCGTCAGCATTATTGAAATATTAATCGCAAAAATGTTTACAACAACAGGTGCAAAATCAACATAATGACCGAATATAAGGTAATTTAATCTTCCGACAAGCGACACAATCAAAAGCAATGCCATATTATTCGGATATCTTACAAGATACTGATAATCGTTTGCGTAATCCTGTTCAATGAGGTTGAAATTGCCGTGGGTTGAAAAATACATTGCATATCTTTTGATGTTATGCAAATCGGCAACAGGTTCAAAATCGGTAAGCAACGCAAAAATAATTTCAACAATCAGAAGAATACCGCATCCGATAAAAATAACCTTTTTGGTATTTTTATCATTAAATTCAAATCTCGACTTCGCTTTAATCCTCTTACAGCTTTTATCGGAGGTGTAATGAAAATACAATGCACATATTCCGACGGTCAAAACGGCAAAAATCAAAAGAATGAACATCTTTGAAAATGAATCGAATCTTCTGTCAACATTTCCGTCAAAGCCGATTATGATAATATTTACAAACAGAAAAACAAAACAAACCGTAAATACTCCGCCGAAAATTCCGGTCAGGACTTTGGTGATTCTATTACTGTTCATCGTCATCAAGAACTTTGTCAACAATAAATCTTGGTCTGCGCTTTGTTTCCATATAAATCTTTCCGATGTATTCGCCTATAACACCGATTGCAAGGAGCTGAAGTCCTCCGATTGCCCAAATTGAACATAAAAGGCTTGACCAACCGCTTACAGTCCAACCGCAGAAAAAGCTGATGAGTGAGTAGATAATCATAATAAGGCTGATGCCGAACACGATTGCACCGAGCCATGTAATCATTCTGATTGGCTGAATGCTGAGAGATGTAATACCCTCCCACGCAAGTGCAAGCATTTTCTTTAACGGATATTTACTTTCACCTGCAAGTCTTTCGGAACGCTCATATGTAACAATATCAGACTTAAAGCCAATCATCGGAACCATACCGCGAAGGAAGATGTTTGTTTCCTTATATAATGAAAAAGCGTTGAGCGCTCTCTTGCTCATAAGTCTGAAATCAGCGTGGTTAAAAATAACCTTAGCGCCCATATGATTAAGAATTTTGTAGAATCCTTCTGCTGTAAATCTCTTGAAGAATGTGTCTGTTTCTCTTTTAGAACGAACACCGTATACAACATCGCAACCGTCCTCGTACTTTGCCACCATTTCATCAAAGGTGTTGATATCGTCTTGAAGGTCTGCGTCAATTGAAATCACAGCGTCAGCCTTATCTTTGAGAGTCATAAGACCGCAGAGAAGTGCATTCTGGTGACCTCTGTTTCTTGAAAGCTTGATGCCCTGGAAAATAGGATTTTCTGTATGGAGTTCTGAAATAATCTCCCATGTCCTGTCCTTTGAGCCGTCATCAATAAACACAATACGGCTGTCGGCAGAAATTTTGCCCTCTGCCATCATCGTGCTGTATTTGTTTAGCAGTTTTTCCGCCGAATCCCTCAGAACTTCTTCTTCGTTATAACAGGGAATAGCCAGATATAACTTAGTCATATAAATTATCCTCCCGAAAAATTGTCACTCAGGTGACTTGTCACAAGACAGGCACAAAAGCTGTCTTTTATCCAAGGGTAATTATAAAACCATATTATATAAAAGTCAACAAACTTACAGGCTTTGTTACAAAATATTGTTATTTTATCGAAACAGAGAGGTGAAAACAGTGTATTTATGAACAAATTCACAGATTTCTGTAACAAAACGGTAAAAAGAATTAAATGCTTTTGTAATAAAATCTTTTATTTTTTTAAAATTGCGAAAATCCACTTGTAAACAAAAAACAATTGTATTATAATGGTAGAAGTTAATAACCTATGGAGGTAGATTATAATGTCACAGACACAGAAATCAATTGCAGTATTAACAAGCGGCGGCGATGCTCCCGGTATGAATGCGGCTGTCAGAGCTGTAGTTCGTGCCGGTATAAATAAAGGAATGAAGGTTTACGGTGTTTACCGTGGATATAACGGTTTGCTCAACGGTGATGTTGAGGAAATGAACCTCAGAAGTGTATCTGATATCATCGGTAACGGCGGTACAATGCTTTACACAGCAAGAAGCGAAGAGTACGCTA
>OGNQ01000076.1_pt1 | contig 91297 bp, 71 predicted proteins | sample 1573481 | NCBI WGS metagenome assembly OGNQ01 (sample SAMEA2581920, study PRJEB24529) | metagenome | biome: Human gut stool | place: China | collected 2011 | reverse complement strand
TGTATGAAAATGCATCAATGCATAATGAGAATGGTGCATGGCAGATGATTTTTGGTGTAAATACTCTTCCTGAATATCGCAGATGTGGATATGCGAAAGAGCTGATTAAGAAGGCCATCTTAGATGCCGGAAAACAGAACCGAAAAGGGCTTGTATTAACATGTAAAGAAAGCCTTGTTCCATATTATTCCAAGTTTGGATTCGTTGATGAGGGGATAACAGATAAATCCACTCATGGAAATGTTCTGTGGCACCAGATGAGATTGGATTTTAAATTAAGAAATAATGGAGTAAATCCTTCAGATAACAAAAATGTGACCGCAAACAAGAAATTTGCAGCCGACAGAATACTATCATATTTTAAAGAAGAGTGGAAGGTACTGCTTATAATAACTGTGTCAGGTTTTATATACAATCTTGGACTTTTGTTTGGACCATGGTTTGAAGGAAAAATGGCAGGCTGTCTTATAGATATATTGGCAAAGAATGCTGTATACAAGGATATGCTTATACTTGTTATTGCATATGTGATTTCAATTGGAGTAGTTCAGGTATCAAGATATATAAAACGTTTTTATGTTCGTAGATTCGCCAATAATGTTAATAGAAGAATGAAGAAAATATTATATGGAACACTTGTATTAAAGAGCAGGACAGAGCTTGAAGGTGAAGGTATGGGCGATATTATGACAAAGGCCATACTTGATGTAGATGATTGTGCTGAAGGCATGAGAAAGTTTACAACAGAAATATTTGATACAGGCGTAGCGTTGGCTGCATATGCAGGAATGTTGCTTGTATATGATGTAAGGCTGGCACTCATTGCAATGATATTTCCACCTATATCTTATATGCTTGCAGAGAAGATGAAGATTATCGTACAGAGAACAGGTGCAGAATATAAAAGACAGTCAGGAATATTAAGCAATGCCACACTAGACAGAGCTTCTAATGCCATAACTTACAGGGTATACGGAAGGCAAGAGGACAGAAGAATTGCATACGAAGATAATCTTTCATCATATGAGAAAGCTGCTATCATGACAAATATATGGAATTCTTCAATGACACCCTTATACAGGATTATATCAATGACAGGTATAATATTTATATTATATTTCGGCAGTAAAAATGTACTTGGAACGGGGTGGAAAAGCTGGGATATCGCGGCATTTACGACATTCCTTGCCTGTTTTATAAAGTTATCGGATAAGTCTTCAAAGGCGGCAAAGCTGTTTAATGCAGTTCATAAGGCACAGGTTTCGTGGAAACGTATTAAACCGCTTATGGTTATTCAGGATAAAGATACAGATTGTAAAAATCAGACATCAGGAAAGCTTGAAGTAAAAAACTTAAGTTTTACATATCCAGATGGAAAAACTGTATATAATGATATTTCCTTTACTGCAGAGCCGGGGGAGATTATAGGCGTTACAGGTCCGGTTGCTAGTGGTAAGTCAACATTTGGAAGGACATTTCTGTGTGAATATCCATATGAGGGAAGTATAAGGTATAACGGATGTGAGCTAAGAAATACTACGGATAATGTAAGGTCGGGGATAATAAGCTATCTTGGACACGACACAGAGCTTTTTAATGACTCTATTAAGAATAACGTGCTTCTTGGTGATGATTGCAATGTATCAGAATACCTCAAGGACGTATGTATCGATAAAGAAGTTGCACAGATGGAAAATGGAGTTGACACACTTATTGGTAATGGTGGTGTAAGACTGTCAGGTGGACAGGCACAAAGAATAGCACTTGCCAGAACGCTTTGTCATAAGAAGCCGGTACTTGTGCTTGATGATCCATTTTCAGCACTGGATATAAGCACTGAGAAAAAGATATATAACAACCTTTGTGATATAGCAAAGAATAATATTGTAATTATTATGACACATCGTCTGTATATGTTCCCTAAGATGGATAAGGTTATATGGATGGATAATGGAAAGGCAATAGTTGGAACACACGAAGAGATTATGTTACAGTGTCCGCAGTACAGGAAGTTGTATGAAAATGTCAGCACACAGATGAGGTAGACGTGGCTGAACATACAGAAAAAGGTACATTACAAAATAAAAATACCAACGAAAATAAGAAAAAGGAGTTGGATAATATTGAGTAGTAATAATGTAAACAGCACAGAAGCCAATAATTATAATATTAATAACGTTGATAATAAGAAAATGAATAACAAGAATTCATACAACGTAGTTTCAATAATATTACATACTATAATAAAGAGAAAATGGCTTTCTCTTGGAATTATAATTTCAGTATGTGGTGCGGTTATAACAGCTCTTTATCCACCACTTGTACTTGGAAAAATAGTAGATACACTCACAACAGGAAGTCAGATGCCTGTATATCTTGTATTTCTTTATATGGCATTTACAGTTATTACAGGTCTTATGGAAGCCACAAGAGAAGGGCTTCTTACAGTATTTGGGCAGAAGATAACACACGCACTTAGAAGTGGACTTATGGAGCATTTTGTAAGACTTTCTACTGACTCACTTAATAAGCAGGAGCCAGGTGCTGTTGTATCAAGGTTTGTAGGTGATGTTGATACAGTTGAGAACCTTTTTACATCGGGAATTGTAAGTATGTTTGCAGATGCGTGTAAGATAATAAGTATTCTTGCAGTTATCTGGTTCAGAAATAAAGGACTTGCAACAGTGCTTATGGTGCTTCTTCCATTTTTATTCTGGTTTACAAGACATATACAGAAGAATATGCTTGATGCCCAGTTAAAAAATAGACGAGCAGTAAGCCGTGCTTCAGGACATGTACCTGAAACACTTCACAATATCCGTACGATCCATAATCTTGGCAAGGAGAAGTATATGGAGAAAAGATACGATGAATATATAAGCGACAGCTACAAAGCTATGGAAAAGACCAACTTCTACGATGCTGTATATTCACCAGTTATTCTTATATTAAATGCAGTTGTAGTGGCGGTAGTTATGTTGTTTTCAGCCTCAGGCAATGCCAAAGTCCTTACACTTTTTGGTATGTCAGCAGGTACAGCAGTAGCAGTTATTAACTATATATCACAGATATTCTCACCAGTTGAAAGTCTTGGAATGGAAATCCAGACGATACAGTCAGCGATTGCGGGCGTGAGAAGAATAAATGAATTCTTTGAACTTCCAGTACTAGATAATAATGAAGAATTACAGGCAGAAAAGACATTTGATAGTAAAAATGATACACCTTATGTCCAGTTCAATGATGTAACGTTCGGATATGAGGCTGACCACACTGTAATAGCTGATAAGACATTTGTTGTAAATAGAGGAGAGCAGGTTACACTATCAGGAAGGACAGGTGCAGGTAAGAGTACAATATTCAAGCTGCTTTTAGGTCTGTATAAGCCACAGAAAGGTTCTATCCTTATAAATGATATGAATTCAGCCGCGATACCAGATAACAGAAAGAGAAAAATATTCGGTTATGTTGAGCAGTCATTTCATATGGTTCCGGGAACTATTAAAGACCAGATTACACTTTATGACAAGTCCATATCTGACGAAGCTGTTATCAAAGCGGCAAAGCTTACAGGACTTCACGATACAATTATGAACTTTGAAAATGGATACGATACCCAGTGTACACAGGAAGTATTTTCGCAGGGGCAATGGCAGTTGTTATCCATAGCAAGAGCTACAGCTGGCAACCCAGAGCTGCTTTTACTTGATGAGATAACAGCCAATCTTGATGCCAACACAGAAAGAGATGTTCTTGCAGCACTTAAAGGTGTATCTGAAAACAGAACAGTTATATCAATATCACACAGGGTTACGGCAAGAACAGGACGTGTAATAAGCTGTTAAATACAATATTTTATAATGACAATGACGCCAGAATGTGATATTATTTCTCATATTGGGTAATTTAATGAATTAAAGTATATCAGGTGGACAAAGTGGAAGATATTATGTATAGCATTAACAGGTTGTTAAGCATTACAATTGGAAATAATAGGGCATATTTAGATGTGCAATATGTTAATATTGCTATGTTGGTCTGGGGTTGTGTATTCTGCTTAATAGCAGGGATGGGAATGATTTTAAGTAAGAATTTTGACCGCCGTAAGAGGCTGTGGATGATACTTTTGCAGTTTGCAACAGCTGTTCTGTTGCTCAGTGATGCAACCGCCTGTATATTCAGAGGTTGGACGGGTATATTTGGATATTGGATTGTAAGGATAAGTAATTTTATAGTATTTCTTGACAATAATATAATATTATATTTGTTCCACAGGTATGTGTGCAGTTTTATTTTTACGGAACAGGAAGAAAGAACTTTAAAAAGAGCAACATTTATAAATATACTGTGTGCCGTGGCAGTAGCTCTGGTTATTATTTCACAGTTTACAGATTTGTATTACTATTTTGATGCACAGAATGTATATCATAGAAGTGAAGGTTTTATAATATCTATTTTTATACCTGTAACAGGAATGATGGTAGAGATGTCATTTTTGATAGAATACAGAAAGAAATTAAGCAATATTACAATTTCTTCACTCGGTTCATATATTATTCTTCCAATTGTAGCGGCAATAATACAGTTCTACTTTTATGAAATTTCGCTGATTGATATAGCTATATGTAATTCAATGATAGTTATGTATATAACTGTTATTGGTGAACAGAACAGGAAACTTGACAATCTGGAACAGAAGCAGATTAAGACGGAGGCTGAACTTGAAATATCTATGGTGCTTAACCAGTGTATAGCAGAACTGACAACTGAAGCGGATATTAACATAGCTATACATAATCTTCTTGCAATTATTAATAATTATTTTGGTGCTGACAGATGTTATATTTTTGAAAATAATTACGATGATAATACAATGGATAACACCTATGAGTATGTTAGTGATAGTATTACAGCAAAGAAGGATAAGCTTCAAAAGCTTTCAATGAATATTGTAAGTTTATGGATGGAGAATTTTAAAGAGGAAAAGCCATATTATATAGCAGATATCAGCAAGCAAAAGGAAGAACCTGTATACAATATGCTGCATGAACAGAATGTAGACAGACTTCTTGCAGTGCCATTAAAAAGAGATGGAAATATAATTGGATTTCTTGGAGTGGACAATCCGGTTAATCATTACGAGGATATGGCATTGTTGTCTTCTATACAATATTTTGTTACTAATAGTCTTGAAAAGCGTGTGCAGCAAGATAGGATGCGTTATTTAAGTTACAGGGATATGCTTACAGGTTTGTACAATCGTAACAAATATATAAGCATTGTTAAAGCGGCTAAAGACCAGATACTTAAAAATGTCGGAGTTGCTTACATAGATCTTAATGGTCTGAAAGCAATTAATGATAATTATGGACACTCTAATGGTGATAAGTTCATATGTACAGCAGCAGACACATTCAAAATGGTATTCCCGGATAATTCTTACAGGATAGGTGGGGATGAATTTGTAATTATAGAGCAGAATATTGAGCGTGATAAATATGAAGAAAGAATTACAGCCTTGAAAAATATAATGCAGGATAAACAAGTAAGCATATCCATAGGAGTTCTGTGGAGAGAGTATGTTGACGATTTAGAAGAATTATTAAAGGCGGCAGATAAGCTTATGTATATGGAGAAAGAGATGTATCATAATAACAGAGAATAAAGTTAAAATAAAAGGGATTTGGGATACACCTTCCAAATCCTTTTTGTGTTCTTTTTGTGCTGTTAAGGGATTTATAATAAAAGTTATGATGGGTATGTATCCCCAGCACAAATATAATTATAAAATGTTGTTAAAACAGCATAAAATGCTTGTTACTTTGGAACAAATGCTTGTTGTTTGCTATATGGATTGTTATAGTCAGACTATATTAATCAATGCCATTTGATATTTGAATTCAGTGTTAATATCTTAGGCGGGAAAAGAGGTATAATATGGCTGAAAAGAAATTTATTAACGCAAAGTTAAAAGGATATAATGAATTACAGGAAATACTTGTTGAGGACGGAGTATTTAAGGCAATTGCACCACATATAGATGTAGATAGTGATTGTGAAATTGAGGATTTGGGAGGCAGGCTTACACTGCCACCATATGTTGACCCACATATTCATCTTGATTATGTATTCACAGCAAGAAAGCAGGGCGCAGCTAACGGAACAGGAACATTATTTGAAGGAATTCAAAGGTGGAGTGAAACTAAATCAGATTTAACAATTGATGAGATAAAGGCAAGAGCAATAAAGGCAGTTAAAATGGAGGTGTCACATGGTGTCCAGTTCATAAGAACACACGCTGATGTAACTGACCCTAACCTCACAGCCTTAAAGGCACTTCTTGAATTAAAGGAAGAATTAAAGGATATTGTAACAATCCAGATTGTATCATTTCCACAGGAAGGGATGTATTCTTACAAAGATGGCGACAAGCTTGTTGAAGAAGGACTTAAAATGGGTGCTGATTGTGTAGGTGGTATTCCACATTTTGAGTATTGCAGGGAATTTGGTGAGAAATCAATCCATAAGGTTGTTGAATTAGCTGTGAAGTATGACAAGCTTATTGATGTACACTGTGATGAGAGTGATGACCCAATGAGCAGGTTTGTGGAGCTTCTTACAGCACTTTCAATTGTTGAAGGAATCGGACCTAAGACAACAGCAAGCCATACCTGTTCATTAGGTTCAGTAGATAACAGCTACGCATTCAGAATGATGAAGAATTTCAAGAAAGCAGGACTTAACTTCATTTCCTGCCCAACAGAGAATATATATCTTCAGGGCAGACAGGATACATATCCTAAGAGAAGAGGTCTTACAAGAGTTAAGGAATTATATGAAAATGGAATAAATGTATGCTTTGCACAGGACTCAATTCAAGATCCTTGGTATCCGGCAGGCAATGGTAATCTTATGAACGTGCTTGATAATGGTATACATATAGCACAGATGATGTCATTTGAGGAAATGGATAACTGCCTTGACCTTATAACTGTTAATGGTGCTAAGACCATGAACATATCAGACATATATGGAATTGAGGCAGGCAAGCCAGCTAACTTTATCGTTGTTGATGCCAGGAGCGAATTCGAGGCAGTATGCGAAAGAGCCGATGTTGTTGCAAGTGTCCGTAATGGTGAATATTTGTTTAAGAAAGCGCCAGTGGCTTTCGAGGCTTTGAGTGAATTTATGGCATAGATAAAAAGAAAAATATGATATAATGAGCACAAAAGAAAAGGAAGCGGCTGCGAAGCAGACATTTACTTTTCTTGTGCCATTAACGAACGAACAGTCATGCGAAGCAGGACAAAGAGTGCGATGAGCACGAGTTCGTGAGTGTAGGGAAGATAAAGAGTGAATTATGATATAATATGACTACTTCGTAGTCACTTAGAAGTTTCTTCGAAACTTCGGATGCGTGGAAAAACAACGCAGGGCATATGATATAATGAGCACAAGAGTGCTCATCTTAAAAGTTCCTTATGGCACTATAAATAATTATAATAATATGTAAATAATAATTACAACATACAATATAGGAGCAGCAATATGTTTCAATGTAAAGATCTTCTCACTCTCCCCTCAATGGCGAAAGCCAGAATAATAGCAGGAAAGAGTGGTTTGTCCAATAGAATAAGGTGGGTATATAAGCCTGAGAATATGAATTTTGCGAAGTGGGTAAAGGGACAGGAGCTTTTGATTATAAGCACGCCTGTTATACAGAGTAAGGATTTTGACCTGCAAGCAGTTATTAAGAAAGCTAAGAAGCTTGATATGGCAGGTGCATTGCTTCTTGTTGGCGATAAGTACATTGCCAGTATAGGCAGTACAATAATATCCTATTCCAATCTTAACGATTTTCCGATATTTGTCATATCAGGTGAAATTCCTCTTGTTGACATTTTTGAAGAAATCGGACACGCTATTGCGTATAATAAAGACTCAGATGTATTAAGTGATGATATTCTTTCAGGAATTATATTTGGAAAGGACATCAATATAGAAGCATTTTCTATTAAATTTGAAGAAGCTGGCTATGACATCAATGGTAATAACCGTATGTTTATGATTAATATTCATTCAGATAATAAGATAGAGAATTTTGATTATGATTTTATTATGAATAAGCTGAGGGACAGTTTTGCACAGAATAATGGAAGTCTGATTTTATCAAGATATGCAAATAACATAGTTGGCTGTTTTAATTGTTTGGAAAATGCTGATGATACACACGGTCTTATTAATCAATCTTATGAAGCATTATCTGAATATGTGCAGGGCAGGTATACGGATATAAAGCTTGTTATGGGAATTGGACGTGAATATAATGGAATATCACATTTGCAGAAAAGTTTTACGGAGGCTTCAAGGTGTGTAATCCTTTCGGAGAAGATACAGCTTAATGGAAGTGTGTTCTGGTATGAAGAAATGGGAATATATAACTTGTTCTCTGAATTTGGAGATAAAAAGCTTATACAGGACTTTGTTGACAGTACATTAGGCATAATTATTGACTATGATAAGGAGAATAATACTAATCTTTTACAGACGTTAAAAGCGTACCTTTGGAACAATAACAGCCTGCTTCACGCTTCTGAACAGTTATTCACGCATCGTAATACAGTAAAGTACAGAATACAGAGAATAACTGAGCTTACGGGCAGGAATTTTGATGATGCGATGACACGTCTGGAGTTTATGAATGCTTTGATATGTCTTGAGGTAAGATAGACATTTGTGCTGTGAGAACAAATGAAGTAATACAAGATTGTTATTAGAAGTCATAACAATAAAATATTTATAAAAGAATGTTGAAGTATATATGTCTTAGTGATATATTCTTGAACATAGACAAGAAGCAAAGGGGCTTCTGCTAATGGTAATATTAGCGGAAGCCCCTTTTTGTGTATTAGTAAAAATGTTAATCTAACTGGCAGTAAAGGCTGAAATAGAAATTACTAAAGCACATTCATTGTTTATCTTGCGGTATATAAAATGTACCGCTTGACGCGTCAGATATTAATAAATATTTATATAACAGGAGGAAATAATTATGAGCTACGGTCTTATAGCAGTAATAATTGTAATCGGTATAGTCATAGGTGCTATAGCTACTAAGAAATGTGAGCCATTTCTTATAGGCGGTTCAATTATAGGAGCAATATTTTTATATAAGCAGAATTTCATAACAGAATGGGTTAATACACTTGAAGGAGTTATGAGTGATGAGGCATATCTTATATTGGTATGTGGTCTATTTGGAAGTATAATAGCACTTCTTACAGCCTCTAAGGGACATTTTGGATTTGCAAAGATCGTTTCAAGGATATGTAACAGCGAAAGAAAGACTTTATTCACGACATTTATATTAGGTGTAATTATATTTATTGATGATTATCTTAATGTATTATCAATAGGAACAGCAATGAAAAAGGTATATGATAAGGTAAAAGTACCAAGAGAAGCACTTGCATATCTTCTTGATAGTACAGGTTCACCAGTCTGTGTTATGTTCCCATTCTCATCTTGGGCAGCATATTTTGGAGCTATCTTCTTCGCACAGGAGAGTGTTCAGGCACTTGGTGCAAAGACCTGGATGGGAGCTTATATTAAAGCAATTCCATTTTGTATATATCCAATAGTTGCATTACTTATTGTAATTCTTTTCTCAGCAGGTGTATTTCCTAAGCTTGGTGGAATGAAGAAGGCTTATGAAAGAGTTGCAGCAACAGGTAAGGTTTATAGTGATGCAAGTAAGAAGTACAATATGGACGATGGCGAAGGCGAACAGGACGGCAACATATTTAATTTCCTTGTTCCAATGCTTGTACTTGTAGTTGTGGCCTGCGTTACAGGTAACCTTGTAGTAGCACAGATTATATGTCTTGCAGTAACACTTGTTATGTATCTTGCAGAAAAGCTGATGACATTTACAGAATACTGGGATAATTTCGTAAAAGGATTTGCAGATATGCTTCCTATTATAATTCTCCTTATAGCAGCACTTACATTCCAGACAATTGCAAGCCAGATGCAGATGACAGAGTTCTTCATAGATATTACACAGCCAATATTATCAGCAAAGATTTTCCCAATGCTTGCATTTATCATTACTGGTATATTAGCATTTATGATAGCCAATGCGTGGGGCGTATGTACGCTTGTTGCACCTGTACTTCTTCCACTTGGTGCAAGTGTAGGAGCCAGTGCAATACTTATAATGGCAGCAATTCTTTCAGGTTGTGCATTTGGTAATCACGCTTGCTTCTACTGCGACACAACAGTTCTTGCTTCACAGGGTTCAGGTATTGATAACTTTGACCACGCAGTATCACAGCTTCCATATGTACTTATAGGAGCTGGAATAAGTATAATTGGTTTCCTTGTATTAGGATTTGTTATGTAAGTTATGTAGGGATTAATTAGAAAATGTTAATTGGAAATATGACATATAAAAAATTATAATATGATTTCAGACATATAGAAATTATAATAAAACAACAAATATGATTTCAGAACGGAGGCAGTTATGAGTGATAAGAAATATGTCGTTACAATAGCAAGGCAGTTTGGCAGCCTTGGACGTCCAATAGCCAAGCTTATGAGTAAGAAGCTTGGAGTTGAATATTATGACAGGGATATAGTGGAGCAGGCGGCTAAGAAGCTTAATCTTCCGGTGTCGCAGATAGATGAGCTTGAAGAAAAGGTTAAAAAGACAGCAACTAATTCATATAAGAGAATGATGTATCCTCTCGGAACACAGTCAAGTACAGAGCAGGACAGGATATTTGAAGCCCAGCAGAATATTATGAAATTCTTAGTTGAGAGAGAAAGCTGTATAATAGTTGGACGTTGTTCGGATTTTGTCCTTTCTGATGAAGAAAATGCGGTGCATATATACATTTATGCTCCATATGAACAGAGAGTTAAGAACTGTGTGAATGATCTGAATTTAAGCGAAGAAGAAGCCAAGAAGATGATAAGGTCAGTAGATGAGGCAAGAGATAATTACCATATGCACTATGCAGGATTTCTTCCATCAGACCCTAAGCACAAGAATATAATGATAGACAGCAGCTCTCTGGGCGTTGAGGGTACAGCTGAGTATCTTGTGGATTTTATTCAGAAGAAATTTGATTTAAAAACATATACGCTTGACTAAGTATGTGTTATCATATGCGTAATCTAAACATTTATGGCTTACAATAGTTAATTTAATGAGTTGATAAATATGTAACCAATAGAAAGAGCATATCAGGATAACCCTATGAAGATGAGTGTAGAACAGGCATATAAAATATTAGCAGTATCCAAGTCTGCTGATATAAAAGCGATTAAGAAAAAATATAGAAAACTGATGTTAAAGGTGCATCCCGATTCATTAAAGTCAGGGAAGAATACATATCAATATAGTGCGCAGGAGATTAATGAGGCATATTCAATTATTATTAAGTATTTATCTGATAATAAAATGTCCGATTATTTCAATAATTCCGGCGATGATAAATATTCATCAGAGTACACATATGATGAAGAATATTATCAGAACTATAATTCGTATGATTCTGATGGCGGTAATTGGGATGCACCTGTTAATGATAATGCGTATACAAGCCGTAATATATATCATTATGCAGAAGGTGCAAGAGGAAATATTACCGGAAGCTTTGTTATAGCAAAAGGCAAATATATCTGGACGATAGAAGAAGATTTTACATTATTCATAAAGAGTATATCAGAAAGCAGTGATAAGCTGTTATCAGGTATAGATAACAGAAGGAAAGGAAGCATATCGGATACAAGAAGGGCAGTTATAAAAGCACAGCTTGCATATCTTTTAGCACAGCAGTATATAGATGCAACCTACACACTTAATGAGCTTATTACGCCAGTAAAGCAGGATAGTGCGCAGATATTTTATATAGATTCAATGCTTGAAATGCCAGCCAATGCTCCATTCTTAAGGGCAGGTATGACACTATACCCACAATCACTTAAAAATCACCGTCTATATTTAAAGACTAAATCGGGAAATGCCGCAGGCTATATATCATTCAGGGACGACAGGCTATATTACATAATAATTCCACTTCTTGAACAAAAAAGAGCACAGGTAAAAGTCCAGATTGCCACCAGGCAGGATAAGAACAACACAAGACACAATGTGAAATACAAGAATCTTGACTTTTGGATAAAAATTTCTGATAATAATTCAGGAACATTTCCTGAAAGCATAAATATGCAGATTGAGGAAATACTTACTAAATATTCTAAAATGTAATTGGAGGACAATCAATGAATAGACATATAGATAAAGCAATGCAGTTAAGAAATGAAACCCCAATGGTAAGCAACTGTGCCCAGACAATAATGAGAGCCTACGCCGATGAATTAGGAATGACCGAACAGCAGGCAGCAGCAATAGGCTGTAACTTTGGTGGCGGAATGAAATGCGGCGGCACTTGTGGAGCAATAACAAGTGCTCTTATGGTATTAGGTGCAAAAGGAATAGACTCCCCTGCCGTAATAACAGAATTCAGAAAAAGAATAGCTGCCAACCACGATGGCTTAACAGATTGCGTAGACCTTCTAAGAAACAACGCCCAGAAAGGCGGAGTAAAGAAGGAACACTGCGATAATATGATAAAAGAGTCCATAGAATTAATAGACGAAATCACCAACAAAGAAGATTAATGTTGCAAAATATTTCAACAAGTGATATAGTAATAAACAATTAAATAAAAAACAAATAGAGTGAATTTCAAAGAGTTCACGAAGGGGAGCACCACCACCGGCGCTTCCTTTCGTGAACTCTTTTTTGCGTGAGTAGCGATGAGAATACACTAACAAAGACACTTGCCGAACTCTGCTTGCAGAAGTGAGCAAGAGGCTTTGTTAGCGTATTCGAGGAGCACCGCGACAGTGACAGAGCGAAGCTCTGGAACGCGCTACTCACGCAAAAACAGTGGAGGGACGCCACCCAGCAAACCTTATCCCCTCAGTCAGCAACTCCCAGACAGAGGAAGCGAAGCTTCCAAATGTCGTCCGACAAAGCTAATTCCCCTTCCCACGTCAGCGACCCGCAGACAGAGGAAGCGAAGCTTCCAAATGTCGTCCGACAAGGCTAATTCCCCCTCCCACGTCAGCGACCCGCAGACAGAGGAAGCAAAGCTTCCAAATGTCGTCCGTCCTACACTCCAAAAAAAATTCACTCTCTCAATCCCCAAAGAAAGAAGGACCAGCAATGATAACAATAAAATTCAACGGCAAACCCACACAAATCCCTACATCAACACCAATCACCACCTTCCTCACCACCCACAACTACAACCCAATCCATGTAGTAGTCGAACTCAACGAGGTCATAATCCCGAAAGAGTCCTACCCTACCACAACCCTGTCACCCGATGACACCTTAGAAATCCTTACATTTATGGGCGGCGGTCAATAACCTTCCGTCATTAACCCCACCCAACAACCCCTACCAATAAATAACCAAAAAGAAAAGAGGACAAAACAATGAACAACAACGACACATTCAAATTAGGAAAATACGAATTCACATCCAGATTTATCTTAGGCTCAGGAAAGTATTCCCTTGAATTAATAGACGCCGCCGTAAAACAGGCAGAAGCCCAGATAGTAACACTTGCACTAAGGAGAGCCAACGATGGCGGAGTTGCCAATATTCTTGATTATATTCCAGAAAATGTAAAGCTTCTCCCTAACACATCAGGTGCAAGAAACGCAGAAGAAGCTGTAAGAATTGCAAGACTTTCAAGAGAGCTATGCCACAGTGATATGGTTAAGATAGAAGTTATAAGAGATACTAAATATCTTCTTCCAGATAACTACGAAACAGCTAAAGCAACAGAGATACTTGCCAAAGAAGGCTTTGTAGTAATGCCATATATGTATCCAGACCTTAATGCAGCAAGAGATATGCAGAATGCAGGAGCAGCCTGTATTATGCCGCTTGCAGCACCAATTGGTTCTAACAGAGGTGTATGCACTAAAGATTTTATACAGATACTTATTGACGAAATTGACCTTCCAATTATTGTAGATGCAGGTATAGGTCGTCCATCACAGGCATGTGAAGTTATGGAAATGGGTGCAGCTGCGGTGATGGCTAATACAGCTATAGCGACAGCAGGAGATATTCCAGCGATGGCATCAGCATTTAAGAATGCAATAAATGCAGGACGTGAAGCTTATCTTTCAGGCCTTGGAAGAGTAAAGAAGGACGGTGCAAGTGCCTCATCTCCATTAACAGGCTATATACACGAATAATAATGCAATAGATTACAGAAACGAGGATAATTATGAGCGACAGCAAAGATATGCACATCAATGAAAGTATATTGAGTGATGAAATAAGAGAAGATTTGAAGAAAAACAGAACTAACCATATGGAATATCTTCCAGATATGGAAGTACTTGAGTCAGATATACAGCAAAAAGTTATAGATGCTATGAACAATTATGACTACGATAAATATACAGCAAAGGATGTTCTTAATGCTATCAATAAAAGCAACAGGACACCAGAGGATTTTGCTGCTCTTTTATCACCAGCTGCACTTCCATATCTTGAACAGATGGCACAGGCAGCCAAGGATGAGAAAGAAAGACATTTTGGTAATTCTATATGCTTTTTTACACCTATATATATTGCTAATTACTGCGAGAATTACTGTATATACTGTGGTTTTAACTGCCACAACAAGATTAAGAGAGCCAAACTTAATGCACAGGAAATAGAAGAAGAGATGGAAGCAATTGCAAGGTCAGGCTTGCAGGAGATACTTATTCTTACAGGTGAAAGCAAGAAAATGTCAAGTGTGGAATACATAGGAGAAGCCTGTAAAATAGCAAGAAAATATTTCAAGGTTGTTGGACTTGAAGTATATCCTATGAATTCAGATGAGTATGCTTATCTTCATAAATGTGGTGCTGACTATGTAACTGTATTTCAGGAAACTTACAATTCAGACAAATATGAGACACTTCATCTTGCAGGACACAAGAGAGTATTTCCATACAGGCTTAATGCACAGGAGCGTGCATTAAAGGGCGGTATGAGAGGAGTTGGTTTTGCTGCACTTTTAGGACTTGATGATTTTAGAAAAGATGCTTTTGCTACAGGTATGCACGCATATTTGTTACAACGCAAATATCCACAGGCAGAGATAGCATTTTCTTGTCCAAGATTACGTCCAATAATCAATAATGATAGAATTAATCCTAAAGATGTACACGAAGCACAGTTATTGCAGGTCGTAACAGCATACAGATTATTTATGCCATTTGCCAGTATAACAGTATCTACAAGAGAGTGTGCCCGTGTGCGTGATAATCTTATGAATATAGCGGCAACTAAAATATCAGCAGGTGTAAGTACGGGCATAGGAAGCCATTCAGAAGATATTGAAGAAAAAGACAGAGGCGATGAGCAGTTTGAAATATCAGACGGAAGAGATGTTAAGCAGGTATATGATGACCTTGTAAAAATTGGACTTCAGCCAGTTATGAGTGACTATATATACTGTGGCTGATTAAGATTAAGGAGATTAGGAATTATGCAGGACGTGATTGCAATTACTAACCGTAGGCTTTGTGACAGACCATTTTTAGAACAGATAGAAAGAGTATGCAAGCTTTATCCAGCAGCTGTTATTCTAAGAGAAAAGGATCTGAATGAGGCTGAATATGCTGCACTTGCTGCAGATGTGTATCCGGTCTGTAAGAAATATAATGTAAGACTGATATTGCATACATATGTTGCAGTGGCAGAAAAGACTGGTATTAATGCGATACATTTGTCAATTGATAATCTAAGAAAATATCATAGTCAGCTTAAAGATAGTAATGTAGCTATAACAGGCTGTTCAATCCATTCAGTTCAGGAAGCCATTGAAGCGGCAGAACTTGGTGCTTCTTACATTACGGCAGGACATATATATAGTACTGATTGTAAAAGAGGTGTTCCACCAAGAGGCCTGGAATTTCTGAAAGCAGTATGCGAAAATGTTAATATTCCGGTATATGCCATTGGTGGAATTAACATAGATGGCGGCCGCAGGCAGGAAGTACAAGCGTGTGGTGCAAAGGGAAGCTGTATTATGTCTGGAATGATGAAGGCATAAATAAAAACAAAGCTTGTAGAATATTATTATAAAAATCAAAAAATAATAAATAAAATAAGTTGACATTTTGATAGAAAATGATACACTAATATTAGTAGTTGTTACTATTATTGGTGTATCATTTTTGATTTATAACCAATAATGAGCGTGATTTATCAAATGGATATTATACACTATAGAAAATATTAAACGAGTAAAAGTATATAATAACAATATTTATTTAATGTAATTTGAATAGAGGAGTTACAATATGGCAACAGTAAAAAGAAGCAGACAAAGAGATGCAATCAGGAGCTTTTTGATGTCAAGAAAAGACCACCCTACGGCAGAGGTTGTCTATGATAATGTCAGTAAAGAGTTTCCTAACATAAGTCTTGGAACTGTATACAGAAATCTTACATTCCTTGTAGACAATGGAATGGCTATGAAAGTGCCGTGTAGTGATGGTTCGGTGCATTTTGACGGCAACGTGAACCCACATTACCATTTTCAATGTGTGAATTGTGGCAAAGTTATGGATTTGAACTTTGACTCAAGGGAAGTTGAGAAGAATTTTAATGAAGCGGCGGCAAAGAATTTTGATGGTACAATTCAGGGAAATGTGACATTTTTCTATGGAGAATGTCCTGAGTGTATAGATAAGTAAAAATATTAATAGGAATTATTACTATTTTGCTTGACAAAGGAAATAAGTAGTGTTATATTAAACTCACAAACAGTAATAATTACTATTTTTAATAAATTAAACAAGAAAAGGAGATTAAGATTATGAAGTATGTATGTACAGTATGCGGTTATGTTTATGAAGGAGAGTCACTTCCAGCAGATTATGTCTGTCCAGTATGTAAGGCACCAGCAGACAAGTTCTTAGCTCAGGGAGATGACAAGGTATGGGCTGCTGAGCACGTTGTAGGAGTTGCTAAGGGAGTAAGCGAAGATATTATTGAAGATTTAAGAGCTAACTTTAATGGTGAATGCTCAGAAGTTGGTATGTATCTTGCTATGGCTAGAGTTGCTCACAGAGAAGGTTATCCAGAAGTAGGTCTTTACTATGAAAAGGCAGCTTGGGAAGAAGCTGAACACGCAGCTAAGTTCGCAGAGCTTCTCGGTGAAGTTGTAACAGACAGTACTAAGAAGAACCTTGAGATGAGAGTGGAAGCAGAAAATGGAGCTACAGCAGGTAAGACAGACCTTGCTAAGAGAGCTAAGGCTGCTAATCTTGATGCAATTCACGACACAGTTCATGAGATGGCTAGAGATGAGGCTAGACACGGTAAGGCATTTGAAGGTCTTTTAAAGAGATACTTTGGTTAATCATAAGCTGGTATATGAGTAGTATACAGTATCAGAATTAATGGTACAGTTAATTGGATAGCTTATTATTACTGCCGTCAGTATTACACTGGCGGCAGTTTTTATATAATAGGAAATTTAATGTCATAAAATTCTATATTAAGTTTCATTAAAACATTAAATGCCAGCGTGACATTTTCTCCAATATGTGATATTGTATATTCAATTAAGAGTTTCGTAGAAAATGGTCGAATAATAATGAAGAATAAAAGCTTGTTTTTTGCAAGTTAAACAAGTGCTGTTGGTGTACAGTGCTGGAATGGAGAACTTCAATGGAGAATGATTTAGAGCTGGAAGACAGAATACTTACAATGCTGTCAACCCAATATGAGGGGATTTATCAGATTGATATTGATAATGATAGTGTTCTGTGTATTTATAATAGGGGTAATAAGTTTAAGAAAGACGGTAATGTAGAGTTAGAACAGTGGGTTCAGAGAATGGTTGACAGATGTCATTATGAGGACAGAAGCAGGCTGTTAGATTTAATATCAGTAGAGGCAGTTAAAGGCTTTGGCAGTAACGATGAATTTAAGAAAAAGCTTGATGTAAGGCTTATGTATGATGGTAAATATAAGTGGATATTAGTGACACTTATGTATGATAAGACATTTAACCAGATAACAGTGACAGAACGTGATGTATCACACAGATATGAATATTATGAGATAATAAAGCGTAAAAATGCTGAACTTAGAAAGCTTTTGCAGACAACAGAGCAGTATAAAGACGCACTTATGTCAGAGTCAATTGTTATGTATCAGGTTAATTTTTCAAAAGATACAATAGAAAATGGCATATATCAGCGAAAGAATAATAAAATGTATAGTGCACTTGATACAGTAGGTATTAGTACATCTAGTTCTTATGATGAATATTGCAGAAGGTGGCAGAAAAGGGTTTCCAAAGATACAATTGAAGATTATTTAAAGCTTGCGACGTCAAAGAAGATTATCGAGCTATTTAATAATGGTAATACTACTGTATCTATTGATTACAGGACAATGGATACACAGGATACGGAGATGTGGATTGATAAGTCTGTATATCTGTCAAAGGATAAGCTTACAGATGATATTTTAGGAATTATAAGCTTAAGAAATGTTACAGAAAGATATAGACAGGAGTATTTGAAACAACGTCTTGAAAAGCAGGCATCACTTGACCTGCTTACAGGTCTTTATAATCACGTTACTGGAGAATTGCTTATAAAGAGCAGGATTGATAACAGTGCCCATATGTATTCGGCATTTGTTATATTTGATATAGACTCGTTTAAATTAGTTAATGATACTTATGGCCATTATTTTGGCGACTGTGTTATACAATATGTTGCCAAGAGATTAGCAGAATGTACAAGGGAAGATCAGGATATAGCGATAAGGTATGGAGGCGATGAGTTCGTTGTATATATTGAATATAAAGACAGCGATAATATTGAAGATATCGTGAAGAGAATATTTAATTATGTAACAGATGAGTACGATGGTTATAAGATAAGCGTAAGTATGGGAATAAGCTTATCTGTTAATTGTGGTTTGCATTATTATAATATGTACCAGTGTGCAGATAAAGCGTTATATGAAGCCAAGAACTCGGGACGAGGGTGTTATAAGTTTTATTCTGAATAATAACAGGGTGTCACATAAAATGAATTATTTAATGTCAGTAAGACAGTGAATAGTTCATTCGTGTGACACCATTATTTTTATAAGAGAATATTTGTTATTAATAGATATATTTCACCAATATGTATTGCATTAAGTAATTATTTATAAGCATATTTCTTCAAGCAATTTCGCAGTAATAGCGACATTGTTCATAGATATTCCAGAGTAGTTGACAATTGCTATATGCGAATAATTATCAGGTGAATAGCTGTTTCCAGTTATATAGTCAGAAAGAAATGATATGAGGAGTCCTTTCTTGCTGGCTTTTTGCTTTAGCTGCTCATCAGTTAATTCTGTGTCGTATTTTAGGAGAAAATGTAGTCCTGAATTCTCTTCATATATGTTAATACGGTCTTTGATACTGCTTTTCATAAGCAGACCTATAAGATTATCCCTTATGTCACGATAATGGTTGCGCATACGGTTAATGTGCTTGTCAAGAAAGCCGTCATCAATAAAATGAGCCAGTGTATATTGTTCAAAGTTAGATACTGTGCAGGCATAAAAGCCAAGCTGCTGTTTGAAGCGTTCAAGGAGCGGCACAGGAAGAACCATATAACTAATTCTTATAGTTGAGGCAAGGCTTTTTGTAAATGTATTAAAATATATTACCTTGTCTGTGGCATCTATTGAAAAGAGTGATGGTATTGGCTTTCCCTGGAGTCGGAATTCACTGTCGTAGTCGTCCTCTATTATGAATCTGCCGGGTGAGTTGTTAGCCCATTGTAACAGACCATATCTTCTGCTTATAGATGTAACTATACCAGTAGGAAAATGGTGTGACGGAGATATCTGTATTATCTGGGAATTCGCAAGTCCAATGCTGTCAGGTATTACACCTTCATCATCCATATCAAGTGCGTTGACCTTGACACCTAATGAGCGGTATATATTTACGATTTTTCTGGAACTTGGATTTTCAAGTCCGTAGGCAAGGTCACGTCCAAGAAGCTGGACAATAAGCCCATATAAATATTCAGTTCCAGCACCAATAATAATCTGCTCAGGATTTACTGTAATTCCCCTGAATTCATATAAATGATGTGCAATTGCACATCGCAGTTTCATAACGCCGCCGGTAGGTGGAACATTGAGTGCATCATCGCCCTCATATGTAAGTACCTGACGCATAAGCTTTGCCCATATTGAAAATGGAAAATTATCTTTAGGGGTGTGGCTGTATACAAGGTTGACAGCTACATTTTCCAGGGAAGCACCCGCATTATTATTCACATTATAAGGCTGGTTACTGCTTGAAATATTATTTAATGCGGTATTCTTGAAAGAATGATTATCTATTGTATTGTAATTATTATTAATCTCCGATACATAAAATCCCTTTTTAGGAAGTGAATATATGTAACCTTCTGCAAGAAGCTGTCCGTAAGCATTTTCAACAGTTACGACGCTTATTCCGTGATTTTTGGCAAAATCTCTTTTGGAAGGAAGCTTTGTATCGGGTGTTAATTTGCCGGATATAATATCATCTTTAATACAGGTGTACAGGTATTCGTAAAGGCTTTTTTTGTTTCTATTATTAAAAGAATATGTAAGCATATATTTATCCTCGTTAAATAAGGCAGGTTTATGGTTACTGACCTTATAATTAATCAAATATTTATTAATGATAATAATATCAGATTAATTATAATAAATCAATGGACATAAGATATGATATATAATAAAATTACTGTGTATACAAATATTTATAATATGTATGGAGGCTTAGTTATGAGTGATTATATTATTTCGTGTTGTTCTACAGCAGATTTAACAGAGGAACATTTTAATAAGAGAGATATACATTACATATGCTTCCATTATGAGCTGGACGGAGCAGCTTATATGGATGATTTAGGGAAGACAATGAACTTGGATGATTTCTATAAGGCTATGTCAGAAGGTGCTGATACTAAGACATCACAGATAAATGTGGATGAATATGAGGCATATTTTGAAGAATTCTTAAAAGAAGGAAAAGATATACTTCATCTTACACTTTCATCAGGCATATCCGGAACAATTAATTCTGCTAATATAGCGGCGGAAACACTTAAAGAGAAATATCCAGACAGAAAGATATATGTAATTGATTCACTTGCGGCTTCATCTGGATACGGGCTGCTTATGGATAAGGTTGCTGATTTAAAAGATGAAGGTATGGGTATAGATGAGTTAAAGGACTGGGTTATTGAGAACAGATTAAAGGTTAATCACTGGTTCTTTACGACAGATCTTACATTTTTTATAAAAGGTGGAAGAGTGTCAAAGGTGTCAGGTTTCGTGGGTAATCTTCTTAATATATGCCCGCTGCTCAATGTTAATTTTGAGGGAAAGCTTATACCTAGAGAGAAAATCCGTACTAAGAAGAAGGTTATTGCAGCAACTGTTGATAAGATGATTAATAATGCCGAAAATGGACTTGATTACGATGGAAAATGCTACATATCAATGTCAGCGTGCAGAAAAGATGCAGAAGCTGTTGCAAAGCTTATAGAGGAGAAATTCCCTAAGCTTAACGGCAGGGTTGAGATTAATAATATAGGTACAACAATAGGAAGCCATACAGGACCTGGAACAGTTGCATTATTCTTCTGGGGCAATAAGAGAGTAGATTAATATTGTGGCTGCATATACGGTTATTTATAGCAATAACAGCACAATATAATTAAGTAAAATAAGAAAAGATGAATATTATAAGAAATTAAAATATCAAAAGAGAATTAGCAATCAGGAGAGAATTACAATGAATAAATTCGGATTTGGAGCGATGAGGCTTCCGTTAATCAATCCAGATGATAAACAATCAATTGATATGGATGAGTTAAAGCGTATGGTTGATATATATATGGAAGCAGGATTTACATATTTTGATACTGCATTTCCGTATCACGACCAGATGTCAGAAACAGCGTTAAAGGAAGCTTTGGTTGACAGATATGACAGAGACAAGTATGTATTTGCCGATAAAATGCCTACAGTGCTTATAAAATCAGGTGAGGAGTATCCGTTATATTTTAATAAACAGCTTGAAAAGACAGGCGTTGGATACTTTGATTACTACCTTATGCACAATATGGGCAGGGACAGATATTATAATACGGACAAGTGGGGTGGCTTTGAATTTGCTAAGAAGATGAAAGATGAGGGTAAGATTAAGAATTTCGGCTTCTCATTTCACGATGATGCACAATTCCTTGATATGATATTAACTAATCACCCGGAAGTTGATTTCGTTCAGCTTCAGATTAATTATCTTGATTGGGAAAATGATATTATCCAGTCAAGGTTATGCTATGAAACAGCAAGAAGGCATAATAAGCCAATAGCTGTAATGGAGCCTGTTAAGGGCGGGACACTGGCGAACCTTCCAAAGGAAGCAGAGAATATTTTAAGAGAATATAATAAGAAAGCTTCACCAGCTTCGTATGCTTTAAGGTTTGCAGCTAGCCTTGATGGTGTATTTATGGTGCTTAGTGGAATGAGCAATTGTGAGCAGGTGCTTGACAATACTAAGATTATGACAAGTCCACAGCCGCTTAACGATAAGGAAAAGGAGCTTCTTAAAGAGGTTGTAGCCATAATTAACAAAAAAACAGCAATTCCTTGTACTTCCTGTGGATATTGTATGGAGGTCTGTCCTAAGAATATTAATATTCCAGGACTGTTTGCACTTTATAATAATTATTGCATCAATGACAATTTTTCCAATATGTATTATCAGAGGCTTATATATAATAAGGGAAAGGCTTCAGACTGTGTTAAATGTCACAGATGTGAGAAGAATTGTCCACAGCACATACATATAGCGGACAATCTTGAGCTTATAGCAAAACTAGCGAAATAAAGCTTATATTGTAGGCTTATATTGTAAGCTTATATTGTAAGCTTATATGTTAAAAGGTGTTCACCAATTAAGATTATTGTGTTATAATCCAATCTTGATATTATTTAGAAAATGTGTATACTACACGGAAATGAGGGCAAATATGAGTATGAATATAGTATGTTTAGATCTTGAAGGAGTATTAGTTCCAGAAATCTGGATAGCATTTGCAAAGGAAAGCGGTATTCCAGAGCTTACAAGAACAACAAGAGACGAACCTGATTATGACAAGCTTATGAACTGGAGACTTGGAATTCTTAAGGAACATGGTCTTGGACTTAAAGAGATACAGGAAACTATTGCAAAGATAGATCCACTTCCAGGAGCTAAGGAATTCCTTGATAAGTTAAGAGAAACAACACAGGTTATTATTATTAGTGATACATTTACACAGTTCGCAGCACCTCTTATGAAGAAGCTCGGCTGGCCTACTATATTCTGTAATACCCTTGAAGTAGCTAAGGACGGAACAATTACAGGCTTTAAAATGCGTTGTGAACAGTCTAAGCTTTCAACAGTTAAAGCACTTCAGTCTGTTGGCTTTGAAACAATTGCCAGTGGTGACAGCCACAACGATTTAGGTATGATTCAGGCTAGTAAGGCTGGTTTCCTATTCAGAACAACTGACCAGATTAAGGCAGATTATCCACAGCTTGAAGCATTTGAAGAATATGATGACCTCTTTGAGGCAATAAAGAAGGCTTTATAATTAGAGAATGGAGATAAGTGCTTAGCCCTGATGGGCGTACTTTGAAAAGGCACGAATGGAGATATTATGTTTGGATTAGGTAAGAAGGAAAATGGCTTAAAAATCATAATAGTAGGCTGTGGCAAGGTAGGTGCGAATCTTGTTGCCCAGTTAAGTAAAGAAGGACATAATATAACTGTTATAGATAAGAAAGCAGAGAAGATACAGGATATTACCAATACCTATGATGTTATGGGACTTGTAGGTAACGGAGCAAGCTATTCAACACAGATGGAAGCTGGTATTGAAGAAACAGATCTTATTATTGCGGTTACAGATTCGGACGAGCTTAACCTTTTATGTTGTACAGTGGCCAAGAGAGTTGGCAAATGTGCGGCAATAGCAAGAGTCCGTACACCGGATTACAGTGAGGAAACAGGCTATTTAAGAGAGAAGTTAGGTCTTGCCCTTATAATAAATCCTGAGCTTGAAGCGGCAAGAGAGGTTGCACGTATATTATATCTTCCAACTGCACTTGAGGTTAATTCATTTGCACATGGACAGGCAGAGCTTGTCAAATTCAAAGTACCAGAGGGTAATCTTCTGAATGGCCTTAGCTTAGCTTATCTTGGTAAGAATATTACTAATGATATTCTTATATGTGCAGTTGAAAGAAACGGAGAAGTATATATGCCTAACGGTGATTTCGTGCTTCAGTCAGGCGATGTAGTTTCATTTGTTTCAGAACGTCATATTGCAAGAGATTTTCTTAAGCAGATAGGCTTAGCAACCAGGCAGGTTAAGGATACTATGATTATAGGTGCAAGCAAGGCAGCATATTATCTTGCTAAAGAGCTTCTTAACATGGGCATCTCAGTAAAGATTATTGAAAAGGAAAAAGAGAACTGTGAAAGCTTAAGTGTTAAGCTTCCTAAAGCTATAATTATTAATGGTGACGGCACAGACCCGGATATATTGAAGGAAGAAGGCATAGAAACAGTTCAGTCATTCATTCCACTTACAGGAATAGATGAAGAAAATATTATGCTGACACTTTATGCAAAGCAGGTATCAAAGGCTAAGGTTGTAACTAAGATTAACAGGGTTAATTATAAGCAGGTTATTAATAATCTTGATCTTGGAAGCCTTGTATATCCTAAATATATTACATCAGAAGCAATTATTGCATATGTAAGAGCCAAGAAGAATTCAATGGGCAGTAATATAGAGACTCTTTATCATATGTTTGATTCAAGGGTTGAGGCAATTGAATTCATTGTTGAGGAGAATTCAAAGGTATCTGGAGTACCTATTAAGGATCTGAAGTTAAAGAAAGATGTACTTATCTCATTTATCAACCACAATGGACGTATTATTATTCCTACAGGTAATGATGAGATTGAAGACGGCGATACAGTAATGATAGTAACTAAGAATACAGGATTTACAGATATTGATGATATTGTAAGATAGGTGTAAGCAGGTAAAATAGATATGAATAGAACAATGATTATATACATTCTTGGTTGCATACTTAAAACAGAGGGAGTGCTTATGGCACTTCCTTGTCTTGTTGCACTTATATATCACGAAAGTCAGGGAATTGCGTATGTAATTGTAGCAGTATTAAGCCTTATTGCAGGTATGTTTCTGACAATAAGAAAGCCTAAAGATTACATCATATATCTAAAAGAGGGCTGTATAGCGACATCTTTAAGCTGGATACTTATGGGAATTGTAGGTTCATTTCCATTTATGATAACTGGAGAGATTCCATCGTTTATTGATGCTTTGTTTGAAACAGTTTCGGGTTTTACAACGACTGGTGCGAGTATATTAAGTGACGTTGAGAGCCTGTCACATTGCAGTATTATGTGGAGAAGCTTTACACACTGGATAGGTGGTATGGGTGTTCTTGTATTTATTATTGCGATTGTGCCACTCAGTGGTGGTTCTAATATTAATCTTATGAGGGCAGAAAGTCCGGGACCATCAGTTGGCAAGCTTGTACCTAAGGTAAGACATACAGCAAGAATACTTTATATTATATATTTTGGACTTACATTACTTGAATTCATAATACTTGTTATGGCTAAGATGCCGGTGTTTGATGCGGTTAATACATCATTTGCAACAGCTGGTACAGGTGGTTTTGGTATTAAAAATGACAGTATGGGCAGTTATTCTGTGGCTATACAGTGGATTGTCACGATATTTATGATACTGTTTGGTGTGAATTTTAATGCTTACTATCTTCTGTTCTTTGGAAGTATTAAGAAAGCACTTAGTATGGAAGAAGTAAGGGTATATTTTGGAATAATATTAGCAGCAATTACAGCTATCACAATTAATGTTTATTCTATGTGTTCTGGTGTATGGGATGCAATTGCCAAGTCGGCATTTCAGGTTGGTTCAATTATAACGACAACAGGATTTTCAACGACAGACTTTAACTTGTGGCCACAGACGTCAAAAACAATACTTGTATTGCTTATGTTTGTTGGTGCATGTGCGGGAAGTACAGGCGGTGGTATTAAGGTTTCAAGATTTGTAATACTTATTAAGACAATTATTAAAGAGCTTAACTCTTATATCCACCCTAGAAGCGTAAAGAAGATTAAGGTTGAAGGAAAACCGGTTGAACACGAGGTTATACGTTCTGTAAATGTGTATATGATAACATTTATATTAACATTTGTTGTATCAGTATTCCTTGTTTCATTAGAAGGAAAAGATCTGACAACTAACTTTACAGCGGTAGCAGCTACAATTAATAACATTGGACCAGGTCTTGAACTTGCAGGTCCAACACAGAACTTTGGACATTTCGGCATATTAAGCAAGATAGTTATTATATTTGATATGCTTGCAGGACGACTTGAATTATTTCCGATGTTATTATTATTTCATCCAGTGGTAATAAAGGAAATGTTAGCGGATAAGAGAAAGTACAGAGTTAAATAGAACAGATCGTATAGTTAAGCAGATGTTTAGCAAATACAGAAATAATATTTTAGAAATACGGTTAAGTACTGTTAAAATGGAGAAATATAATGAAATTCGTTATACAAAGAGTTAATTCAGCAAGTGTAAAAGTTGATGGTAATGTTATAGGAAGTATAGGCAAAGGCTATCTTATACTGTTTGGTGCAGGCGAAGGTGACACAGAGGATATGCTTGTGCCATTTGCTGATAAAATATGCAAAATGAGAATATTCGCAGATGAGAATGGAAAAACTAATCTCTCAATTAATGATGTAGGTGGAGAAATGCTTATTGTAAGCCAGTTTACATTATATGCGGATTGCAGGAAAGGCAACAGACCAAGCTTTGTACACGCCTGTGAGCCGGATCTTGCCAATGAGTTATACGAGAAATTTGTAGCATTGTGCAGGGAAAGAGTTGCAAAGGTAGAAACGGGTGAATTCGGTGCGGATATGAAAGTAAGTCTTGAAAATGACGGACCATTCACTATTGTGTTAGACAGCAGAGATTTTAAATTATAAAATATAAGCTATAAAATTAATTTTATAAATTAAATGTTGTAAATTAATGTTCAATAGACTATTGAATTATTAGTTATATTGTGCTATTTTATAAAAGAATTAAATAATACTTCAGGGCAGGGTGTCATTCCCTACCGGCGGTAAAGCCCGCAAGCATTATGCACGAACTGGTGGAATTCCAGTGCCGACAGTTACAGTCTGGATGGAAGAAGTAAAGTTGATATATTTAATTAGATAATCGTTGTTAAGCATATATTAAGATAATAATATTATTAAGCTATTATAATTGTATTAGTTATTGATATTTGCAGAATATGTATTATATAGTTATTTAAGCCCTGGGAAGATTATTCTCAGGGCTTTTTAATTGATATTTTAAGAATGAAAAGCCATTAAAATAACAACAATGTTTTTTGAAGAAAGTATTTAGTTATCTGATTAATAATTTAAATATTAAGAATTATACCAGCATATTAATTCCATTCAGGAGAACCAGACATTAGCAGTATTTTATTGTTACGGGTTATGGCAGTGGATATTAGTATGCTGGTTTTTGTATCAGGAAGGCCCATTTTATACATTTATTAGAGAAAGAAGGCGGGTAATATTATGGCAATGACAGATGAAGAATATATGCTAAGGGCTGTTGAACTGGCTAAGAAAGGAACAGGCTGGACTAATCCTAATCCGCTTGTCGGTGCAGTTATTGTCAAAGATGGCAGGATAATAGGAGAAGGATACCATAAGAAATATGGTGGACTTCACGCAGAGAGAGAAGCACTTGCCAGTGCAAATGAGGATGTGAGTGGTGCAACGATATATGTGACACTTGAGCCATGCTGTCATTATGGTAAACAGCCACCCTGTGTTAATGCAATTATTGAGGCGGGAATAAAAAGAGTGGTGATAGGTTCTTATGACCCTAACCCATTAGTTGCAGGGAAAGGCGTGGATATTTTAAGAGAACATAACATAACTGTTGATGACAAGCTTGTGTGTAGTGAGGAATGTAAAAGCCTTAATTATGTATTTTTTAATTACATAAAAGAAAAAAAGCCATATGTGATATTAAAGTATGCACAGTCCCTGGACGGAAAGATTGCAACGCATACAGGATTGTCACAGTGGATAACAGGGGAAACAGCAAGAAATAAAGTTCATATGGACAGGCATAGATATTCAGCCGTAATGGTTGGTGTTGAAACTGTTATAAAGGACAATCCTATGTTGACGTGCCGCAGTAAAGATATTGTTAATATCAACCAGCCGGCAAGAGTAATATGTGATACTAATCTCAGGACACCGCTTGATTGCAATATTGTACGGAGTGCGAAGCTGTACACAACATATATAGCTACAAGCTGCAAAGACGATGATAAGTGCAGGAAATACACTGAGGCAGGCTGTAAACTTATATATGTCAATAAAAATGATAATGATAATAATTCTCATATAGATATAAAAGAACTGATAATAAAGCTAGGACAGCTTGGCATAGACAGTATTGTGTGCGAGGGTGGAGCGACACTTAACTGGAGTGTTCTGGCAAGTGGTATGGTAGACAGAATACAGGCTTATATAGCACCTAAAGTATTGGGTGGTGTAAATGCTCTTTCACCAGTAGGTGGAATTGGTGTTGATACTCCCGATAAAGCATATGAGCTTGATGATTATACGGTTACAAGATTGGGAAAGGATATATTAATTGAGGGGAAAGTGAGGTGTATATAATTGTTTACAGGAATTGTTGAAGAAATCGGACATATAGTATCTGTTCAAAGACACGCATTTTCTCAGATTATAACTATAAGTGCATCAGAAATTCTTGGGGGAACCAATATAGGTGACAGTATAGCAGTTAATGGCGTGTGCCTGACAGTAACGTCAATTGGCAGTAAACAGTTCAGTGCAGATGTTATGCACGAAACTATTAATAAGTCATCACTTGGAAATCTGCGGGCAGGAATGGCTGTTAATCTTGAAAGAGCAATGCCAGCTAATGGCAGATTTGGCGGACATATAGTAAGTGGACATATAGATGGTGTTGGCAGAATAACAAAGATAAGCAAGGATGATAACGCTGTCTGGTACACAATTAATGCAGGTAAAGAGATTATGCAGTTAATAGTTCCAAAAGGTTCAATAACAATTGATGGAATAAGCCTTACTGTAGCAGGGGTTAATGATGATAGTTTTAAAGTATCTGTAATTCCCCATACAAGGCAGGTGACAACATTATCACAGCGTAGAATCAACGATTGTGTCAATCTTGAGAATGATATTGTAGGGAAATACATAAAAAGATTGTTACAGACAGGCGAAAGTCTTGATGTAACAGCGGATGGACTGGGCGAGATATCCACAAGGCAGGATGAGTCAGTAAAAGCACAGTCATCACAAAGGCAGAATACATCAGGGATAACAAGAGAATTTCTTAGTAAATATGGATTTTAAAAAGGAGGATATATGTTTGAGTTTAACACAGTAGAAGAAGCAGTTGAAGATTTAAAAGCAGGTAAGATTATACTTGTCACAGATGATGAGGACAGGGAGAATGAAGGTGATTTCATATGTGCCGCTGAGTTTGCAACAACAGAAAATGTTAATTTTATGGCAACATATGGAAAAGGTCTTATATGTATGCCAATGAGTGAGGAGATAAGCAAAAAGCTATATTTCCCACATATGGTAGCAGACAATACAGATAACCACGAAACAGCATTTACAGTATCAATAGACCATGTTGATACAACTACAGGGATATCTGCAAAAGAAAGAGCCTATACAACAAGAATGGTAGTAAGTGATGATGCCAAGCCGGAGGACTTTAGAAGACCGGGACACAATTTTCCACTTATTGCAAGGAAGAATGGAGTTCTTGAAAGAAACGGACACACAGAAGCAACAGTTGATTTGATGAGGATTGCAGGACTTAAAGAATGTGGCTTATGCTGTGAGATTATGAAAGATGATGGCACAATGATGAGAAAGAACGACCTCATTGAACTTGCCAGAAAATGGAATTTAAAATTCATAACAATAAAGGCAATTCAGGAATACAGAAAATGCAACGAAAAGCTTGTGGAGTGTGTGGCAGTAACTAAAATGCCTACAAAATATGGAGAATTTGTCGCACATTGTTACATTAATAAATTAAATGGAGAACATCACGTTGCTTTAGTAAAAGGTGATGTTGGTAATGGAGAAGACCTTTTGTGCAGGGTTCATTCAGAGTGTCTTACAGGTGATGCTTTTGGTTCATTAAAATGTGACTGCGGACAGCAGTTTGCGGCGGCTATGACACAGATTAATGAGGAAGGCAGAGGAATACTGCTATATATGCGGCAGGAAGGCAGAGGCATAGGTCTTGTTAATAAGCTTAAGGCATATGCACTTCAGGACGAAGGAATGGATACGCTTGATGCTAATCTTGCCCTTGGATTTCCAGGAGATATGAGAGAATACTACATTGGAGCACAGATATTAAAGGATCTGGGTGCTAAGACATTACGTCTGCTTACCAACAATCCGGATAAGGTATACCAGTTATCTGATTTTGGAATGAAGATAAGTAAAAGAATTCCAATTAAAATGGAAAAGACAGCTTATGATGGATTTTATCTTAACACTAAGAAGATAAGAATGGGTCATATGTTATAGATTTCATAGGATTGAAAGTTGAAAAAATACGACATATAGCAGTATTGATGATTTATGAAAATTGTAATGAAATTAAATTAAAAAGGAGATTAATAGTTATGAGAGTATTAGAAGGAAAATTAGTAGACAATGGAACAAGAGTAGGTATTGTAGCGGCAAGATTTAATGAATTTATTGTATCAAAGCTGGTTGCAGGTGCACAGGACGGACTTATAAGACACGGAGTCAGCGATGACGATATAGACCTTGCGTGGGTTCCTGGTGCATTTGAAATACCACTTATTGCTTCTAAGATGGCAAAGAGCGGAAAATATGATGCAGTGATATGTCTTGGTGCAGTTATAAGAGGAGCTACAAGCCATTATGATTATGTTTGTGCGGAGGTTTCTAAAGGAATAGCTAATGTATCACTTAATACAGATATTCCTGTGATGTTCGGAGTGCTTACTACAGATACAATTGAACAGGCAATTGAGAGAGCTGGAACAAAGGCAGGTAATAAGGGATTTGAATGTGCAGAGGGTGCTATTGAGATGGTAAATCTTTCCCGTGAGCTTGAAAAATAACAAATTAATTGATTTTATCATCTGTCAAGGGTATATTGAAAGTAATGATAATATGTCTGTCTGGTTATTAACCAGTGTTAAGGGTGATACCAATGATGATGAAATTAAAGAACAGAATATTAGGAATATTACTTTTGTTTATCCTGCTTCCACTAAGCATTTTTGGTGGATTTTCAATTTACCAGACGAATAGGAAGATTGACGATATGACAGAGTGCAATCTTGCGACGGTGAGTGAGAATCAGAGAATTAATATTAAGAATTTCTGTGAGGACAGGAAGTCCGAAATGGAGATGATTGCCAATTATGCAATGACACAGGCGGCAATCAAAGAAAGTGTAGGAGAGCCAAGTCCTTATGATGCAGGTAAAGTTGATTTAGAGTATATTAACAATGTGTTGAAGGAACGAAAGAAATATGGGGTGTTTGTTGCAAGTATATCTATATTGGACAAGGATTTCAGGGTAGTAGCCTCAAGTGAAAGTTATGAGATTAGAGAAATCAGCAAGATGAAGTATTCCAATGAGAGATTTCATACAGGTGGCTTTATAATGGGCGATGTATATGAGAGGAATATAGATGATGAGAGTAAGAAGCTTATTCCAGCTTATGTAGGTGTGTATGATGAGGAAAGGCTTTTAGGTTATATAGCTGAGGAATTGGATACAGCGTATTTTGATGAGTTGAGGCTTAATATGGATTCGCTTGCGGCAGGAACATTTTATCTGCTTGATGGTAATGGAATGATAATTACAGCAGGTGATACAAAACAGAAGAAAAGTCTTTCACATTTTGTGACTGACAGCTCTGAACGTAACAGTTTCCAGAAAGCCTGGGATGAGGTTGACCATAACAGTAACCCGGTTGGTAAAATATATTATAAATACAGGGGTGATAGTTATGTAACTTATTATTCTGATGTTGATAACACTAATTGGGGAATGAGACTTACTGAGAATCTGAGTGCACAGAGGCAGACAGGCAGGTCATACACAGTTATGTTATGTCTTGCGTTTGTATTCTTTGTCCTTGCTATATTTATTGTGCAGATATTTATTACAAAGAATGTATTAGCACCAATAGAACAGATAATGAATGTGTTTAATGATATCAAGGCTACACAGGACTATTCAAAGAGACTGCCTAAATCAAATAGTGTTGAGATGAACCAGCTTTCCGATGAAATTAATGGACTTCTCACACATATAGAAGATGAGAATATTCAGGAAAAGGAAAGGCAAAGACATTTAAGAGAACTTGCTGAGTGTGATCCGCTTACTGGAATTAATAATAAAAAAGCGATTGAGCAGAAAATGCTTGCTATGGTTCAGAGTGCAACTGATAAAAAAGTGCGTATAAGTGTTGGATTTCTTGATATTGATGATTTTAAAGATTACAATACTAATTATGGACATCAGGAAGGCGATAATGTAATCAAATTTGTTGCCAATACATTAAAGGAGAATTTTAAAGGTGAAGTTGGACGAAATGGCGGAGATGAATTTGTATTTGGTTATGAAGGGGATATAAGTAAAGAGGAACTTGATAGGAAAGTAAAGAAGGTCTATGATATTCTTAACAAGGGTTATACAAGAGGCGATTTGCTAAAGAATATGTCTGTTCCTTGTAGTATAGGTATTGTAACTGCGATAGGTGGAAGCTTTGATTATGCCAAGCTGTTAAAAGAAGCAGATAATGCAATGTATGATGCTAAGATTAATGGAAAGAATACATATGTAATAAGGGAGTTATAGGAATATTATTCCTATAACTCCCTTGGTTTATATAGTTTTAAGCATTTTTTACAAGTACAGCATAAAGTGTTCTTGAAAGAATACTTGCAACAACAAAGCATACAACAGCTTCAATTGCACCCTGTGTTCCGACAAATGCGATAACGAAAGTAAAAGGATTGCTTGCAGCGAATTTAGTTACATAAGTCTGAATAAAATCAGTTCTATAGAAAAGTGCAACAAGTGTACTCATAAAGAGCAGTGTGTTAAGAAGTGGGCAGGCAAGGCTTGCAATGTAGTAAGATACCTTCTGTACACTGCGGATATTATGAAGTCCTTTGAATATAAGTCCTGTAAGAAGTCCCTCGAGTGTTCTTGGAACAACTGTAAGAATAATAGTGAATACAGGGCTGATATTAAATAATGCAAATGTAAATACAGAGCCGCCAGTTACTGCCTGATAGAGGCTTGTAAGTCCGAAAGTAAGACCACATATAAGTCCACCAACAGGGCCAAGAATTATAGCACCAACAGCTACTGGAATTGTCAAAAATGTGATAGTAAGACCTGGAAGTTTAATGTATCCAAGTGGAGTAAAAGCCATAATGATAATAATCGCTATCATAGCGGCAAGTTCAACCATATATTTGGTTGTAAAAGTTTTGTTGGCAGTATTATTAACTGCACTTGTCTGGTTGTTATTCATAAAATCTCCTTTTCGTCTGATAAAACGGCAATCCTGTCTTTCAGACATTTTTAATTGTAGCGTTATGACAGATGGGATAAACACGAATAAGTGTATACAGATACCAAAAATATCTCATATTAGTGTAAGTACATAAATGATGTAGATATACAGACTGGTATAAATTGATATACTATATTGTATATTAATCAAAATGAAATCAGAATATTAATTCAGCATATTTAAAAGTAAAAGTTCAGAATAAAATCTTGTTACACGCCAATTGAGGTCGCACATCAATTCTTTCTTCTACCATTAAAAAACTTCCTTGAAATAATTAAATAAATAATCCAATAATTATAAACTATAAATACCAATGATTACAGGTGATAATAATTACTGGCAGCTGATACATTTTCATCCGAATAACGCTCACGCGTATAATATCATACTTGATAATACAGGGCAATACATAGATTGGATAAAATTGTATACAATGTTTATAAAGTATTAATAAATGCTTCTTATTTTCTTAATTTACATATTTTCTCAATAATGATAAGATAAGAAAATATCGTGGCAGACTACTTTATGTTATTGCCTGATTTGAAGAGATATAGTTTATGAAGAGTTTAATAGAAAGGAAGAATTATGAGCAGAATATTGAAAAGTATTGCCCCATACTGGAAATCAATAATAATTATTCTGTTGTTACTTGTGTTGCAGGCGAATTGTGATCTTGCACTTCCACAGTACACATCGAATATTATTGATGTCGGTATCCAGAATGGTGGTATAGGACATAGTATTCCAGAGAAGATTACTAAAGATGAATATGATATAGCGAAGATGTTTATGACGGACGAAGAGATAAGCATATGGGAGAAATGTTTTGAGGAACAGGATGACTTATATGTCCGTACAGAAAATAATGATAAAAGGTTAGATGAATATGATGATACACTTGCTATGGCACTGATTATTAATAATCAGATGTCATCAGTTACAGTCACACAGTTCAAACAGCAGATGGCGGCACAGATGGGCGTTGATGTATCTGAACTTGAGAACGTTTCAGTTGCAGACCTTGGAAAGAGAATGGGGGTGGAACTTGAAACATTTACTAAGGATATTGAAGATGCTGATGGTAATGAAGTTCCAACAGAATGTGTAGATATGAGAATTATATTTAAGGTAATGTATGATAATGGTGCAATGTCTAAAGATACGTTTATATCTATGAGAGATGAATTCCAGTCAACATTTGATACAATGGGTTCAACCCTTATATCTTCAATGGGAAAGGCTTACGCTAAGTCAATGGATGCAAAGGCTGGAATGGATATGAAGGCCATACAGAAAAGATACCTTTGGATATCTGGTGCTAAGATGGTAGGAATGGCACTTCTTATTGCGGTATGTACTGTATGTGTTGCATTCTTTGCATCAAGGGTTGGTGCTGGAGTTGGACGTGATTTAAGAGGAAAAGTATATAAGAATGTAATGAGCTTTTCTAATGCAGAGCTTGATAAGTTCTCAACAGCTTCACTTATCACACGTACAACTAATGATGTACAGCAGATACAGCTCGTATGTGTTCTTATATTAAGAATGGTTCTTTATGCACCTATTATTGGTATCGGTGGAGTTATAAAGGTAATGTCAACAGGTGCTGGAATGGAATGGGTAATAGCCCTTGCAGTTCTTGTAATTATTGGCTTTGTACTTTTACTTATGGCAGTTGCAATGCCTAAGTTCAAGCTTATGCAGAAGCTTGTTGATAATGTCAATCTTGTATCAAGAGAGATACTTACAGGTCTTTCTGTTATCCGTGCATTCGGTAGAGAGAAGAAGGAAGAAGAAAGATTTGATAAGGCTAATAAAGAGCTTACAAAGACAATGCTTTTTACTAACAGGGTAATGACATTTATGATGCCGGTTATGATGCTTATAATGAACTGTCTCTCAGTAGGTATTGTATGGGTAGGAGCTCACAGAATTGACAGCGGTGTTATGCAGGTAGGTTCAATGACAGCATTTATTACATATGCTATGCAGATTGTAATGTCATTCCTTATGCTTACAATGTTGTCAATTATGCTTCCAAGAGCGATTGTAGCAGCAGACCGTATAGATGAAGTTATTAATACAAAGTCATCAATAACAGATGCAGAGTCACCTAAGAGTATAAGCAATCCTAAAGGACTTTTAGTATTTGACCACGTTAACTTTAAGTATCCGGGTGCTAATGAAAATGCTCTTGAAGATATCAATTTTGTGGCTGAACCGGGGAAGACAACAGCTATTATAGGAAGTACAGGATGTGGAAAGTCTACACTTGTTAATCTTATTCCAAGACTTTATGATGCAACAGAAGGTTCAATAACTCTTGATGGTGAGAATATCAAGAATATCTCAATGAAGGAATTAAGAGATGAACTTGGTTATGTACCACAGAAGGGAATATTATTCTCAGGTACTATTGAGTCTAATATCAAATTCGGTGCACCAGAGGCTTCCATGGATATAGTAAAGGAAGCAGCTGAGATTGCACAGGCAACTGAATTTATTGAAACTAAGTCAGCAAAATATGAAAGTCCAATCGCACAGGGTGGAACTAATGTATCTGGTGGACAGAAGCAAAGACTTTCAATTGCAAGGGCTATTGCTAAGAATCCTAAGATATTTATATTTGATGACAGCTTTTCAGCACTCGATTTAAAGACAGATGCGGCACTTAGAAAGGCACTTGCTTCTAAGGTTACAGACAGTACAGTTATCATAGTTGCACAGAGAATAAGCACAATACTTCACGCGGACCAGATTTTAGTTATGGATGAAGGTAAGATAGTAGGAAAGGGTACTCACGAGGAACTTCTGAAGAATTGTGAGGTATACCAGCAGATAGCCAAATCTCAGATGTCAGCTAAGGAACTGGGAATTGACGGAAAGGAGGAAGCATAATTATGGCAGATAATAACTCATATAAGCAGACTCCAAGACGAAGAGGTCCAGGAGGCGGTATGGCTCCTGCAGAAAAAGCCAAGAATTTTAAAGGCTCAATAAGCAAGCTTATGCAGTATATTGGCAGATATAAGATTGCTATATTGGCAGTTATGATTATGGCGGCGGCTTCTACAGTATTTACAGTAATAGGACCTAAGGTATTAGGTAAGGCAACAACAGGTCTTTCAGAAGGCCTTATGAAAAAGATTACAGGAACTGGTGGAATTGATTTCTCATATATTGGAAGAATTCTTATAATTGTACTCTGTCTGTATGCGTGCAGTGCAATATTCAGCTTTATTCAGGGCTGGATAATGACAGGTGTTTCACAGAAGGTGTGCTACAGACTTCGTAAAGAGATATCAGAGAAGATTAACCGTATGCCTATGAAGTATTTTGAGAGCAGGACATACGGAGAAGTTCTTTCAAGAATAACTAACGATGTTGATACATTAGGAATGGGTCTTAACCAGAGTATAACAACAATTATTACATCAGTTGCTACAATGATAGGTGTTCTTGTAATGATGTTAAGCATTTCACCACTTATGACAATTATTGCGATAGTTATTCTTCCAATATCCGTTGGTCTTGTATCATTTGTTGTTAAGAAGTCACAGAGTTACTTTAAGACACAGCAGGAATATCTTGGACATATTAATGGACAGATAGAAGAAACATATGGCGGACATATGGTTGTTAAGTCGTTCAATAAAGAGAAGGATATGGTGGATACATTTGACAAGACTAATGCTGTATTATATTCATCAGCCTGGAAGTCACAGTTCTTCTCAGGAATGATGCAGCCTATTATGATGTTTGTTGGTAACCTTGGTTATGCAGGTGTTGCACTTTCAGGTGGTATGCTTGCTATCAATGGAGTTATCACAATTGGTGATATTCAGGCATTTATACAGTATGTTAAGAACTTCACACAGCCAATAACACAGATTGCACAGGTTATTAATCAGGTACAGTCTATGGCAGCAGCTTCTGAGAGAGTATTTGAATTCCTTGAAGAAGAGGAAGAAGAACAGATAGCTGCCAATCCAGTACCTACAGATAATATCAGAGGTGAAGTTGAGTTTAAGCACGTTAAGTTCGGATATAAGGAAGACCAGATTATTATTAAGGATTTCTGTGCCAATGTTAAGCCAGGACAGAAGGTTGCTATCGTTGGTCCAACTGGTGCAGGTAAGACTACAATGGTTAAGCTTCTTATGAGATTTTATGATGTTAATTCAGGAGAAATCCTTATTGACGGACATAATATCAAGGACTTTAACAGACGTGAATTAAGAGATGCATTTGGAATGGTTCTTCAGGATACATGGCTTTATAAAGATACTATTATGGAAAATATCAGATATGGAAAGCTTGATGCTACTGATGAAGAAGTAATCGCTGCGGCTAAGGCAGCACACGCACATCATTTTATAGAGACTCTTCCGGGTGGATATAATATGGAACTTAATGAGGATGCAAGTAATGTGTCACAGGGACAGAAGCAGCTTCTTACTATTGCAAGAGCTATTCTTGCTGACAACCCAATCCTTATCCTTGATGAGGCGACAAGTTCTGTAGATACAAGAACAGAGATTCAGATACAGAATGCTATGGATAATCTTATGAAGGGCAGAACGAGCTTCGTAATTGCCCACAGATTATCAACTATAAAGGATGCTGATATTATACTTGTTATGAAAGAAGGAGATATCGTAGAGCAGGGCAATCACGAAGAATTACTTGCTAAGGGTGGTTTCTATGCTGACCTTTATAACTCACAGTTTGAGGAGGCAGAAGCATCTTAAGCTATGAGAGATACATTTATAGAATGGCTTATTTTAATCAATATAATAACATTTGTTATATATGCACTGGATAAATATAAAGCAGTACATCATCTTTGGAGAATACCTGAAAAGACGCTTATATTCTTAGCAGTTATAGGTGGTTCTCCAGCGGCACTACTTGCTATGTATACAATAAGACATAAGACAAGGCATATTAAATTCACACTGGGTGTACCAGTTATACTTGTTATTCAGATAATCGTGCTTTATATTCTTTATACAAGATATGGTATATTTACAGGGTGAATATGAAGATTAAAGAAGTAATATGTTAAAAAAGTATAGATATAATATAGGACTGTGAATAAAAAAATCTGGGTTTTACGATTAACATACCGTTATGTGAGTTAATCATAAAATCCAGATTTTATTAATTGAAATTATATAATAAGTATTATAAGCGTCTGATTAACCAATAACGCCTACAAATCCGCATATCAGCACGATTATACCAAGTACAATTCTGTACCAGCCGAACACCTTGAAATCGTGTTTCTTAATGTATCCCATAAGAAATCTGATAACGAAAAGAGATACAACGAAAGCTACAAGCATACCAACAAGGAGAATTATTCCTTCCTGTGAAGTCATTGAGTTATGAAGAAGGAACTTAACACCCTTAAGAAGGCTTGCTCCGAACATAACAGGTACTGCAAGGAAAAATGTATACTCAGCAGCAACAGTTCTTGAAACACCAAGAATTAAAGCACCGACAATAGTTGCACCTGAACGTGATGTTCCAGGGAATATAGCAGCGATAAGCTGAAAAAGACCTATATATGCAGCAAGCTTATAATCAATGCCTTCAATAGTTCTGACCTTGGCTTTCTTGCCGTGGTGCATAGTCTCTACAATAATAAATGCAATACCAAAGAGTATAAGCATAATAGCTACAGTTGTGTAGTTATAGAAAAGTTCTTCAAGCTTTTCATCAAATAATACGCCGACAATTGCGGCAGGTATGCACGAAACAAGAATGTGAAACCAGAGCTTGAATATATCACACTTGATATAAGCACCTGCACCCTCAGATGAGAGTGGTTCTTTATTATTGTTCTTTCCAAATGGCCATAACTTGTTCCAGAATAGTATAACAACTGCCATAATAGCACCAAGCTGGATAACTACCTCAAACATACTATAGAATGCATCAGATACTTTTAATGGCATAATTTCATTTAAAAGTATCATATGTCCTGTGCTGCTTATAGGAAGCCATTCAGTGATACCTTCGACAATACCAAAAAGTATCGCTTTTAAAATCTCTAACATTATTCCTCCAATCGGATACGGATATTGTATCATAAATATATGTATAAAAAATCTGTAAAATTCTTATATCCGTTCACTTTATTTTTTCTTAGAATTAATAATATGTTGTGATTATAATTCTGTTTCAGTTAGTATTCTCTCATTGCATAGAGATACTGTCAACTGTGAATTATCTAATTTACAACAAATTTTTATAAATTTCACTTTACACCGGTTATTGATAAAAAATATTGATAAGAGCCAATATGCGTGTTAAACTTATTCGGATATTTGATAATTACTAAAGCATATTTAATAAGATAACAAGGAGTCAGTTAATGGAAGTATATTTAAAACCAATAATATCAGCCTGCTATGTGTTTCCTATACTTGCTGTAATATTTACAATACCTTACATATTATATGAGTATCACAAATATGGTTCAATCCTTATACTTAGAACGGGGATTGTATATACATTTATATTCTATATGCTGACATCATATTTTATGACAGTGCTTCCACTTCCTCCAAGAAGCTCGGTTACACCAGATACTGCGAGTGTCCTGCTTGTTCCGTTTGATGCAATAAGGAGAATTATAGCTACAGCTAATGTCACTTTGTCACAGCCATCTACATATGTTAACCTGTTTAAATGTTTTGATTTCTGGCAGGCTGCATTTAATATACTGCTGTTATTTCCGTTTGGAGTATATCTTAGATATTATTTTAAAAGACCCTGGTGGCAGGTGCTTATATTTTCATTTGGGTACAGCCTGTTCTTTGAATTGACACAGATTTCAGGACTGTATGGAATATACAGATATCCATATAGGTATTTTGAGGTTGATGACCTTATATGTAATACATTAGGTGGAGTATTAGGTTATGTATGCACACCGCTTATAGTGTTTATGCTTCCGAAAAGGGATAGACTTGATGAGGCTGCATATAAGAGAGGGCAGATTGTATCTGAATTCAGGAGAGGTGTTGCGTGGATAATTGATATGGTAATTATAATGATTCCAGTGCTGGCGGCTATGCTGTTGCTTTGGCACGAGCATATAATTACCAGGAAAATGGTGCTGGGTTCGGTATATGATGTGAGATATGTAGTTATTTTATCGCTGTATATCGTTATTGTGTTCACACTTACGACAAAGCTTACAAGAGGGCGGACAATAGGCAAGTCACTGGTTAATATACGTCTTATAGACTGCAAAGATACTGTTCTTAATATTAATAAAGTTCCACATATAAAAATGTATAAGCTGTTTATAAGATATTTTATAATATATGCAATAAGTGTACCCTCATTATTATATGCGTATAACTTTTATCATATGGCGATTGAACTTGAAGGGGTAAAATTATGGGCAGTTACAGCAGGATGTGTGATATGTATTTTAATTACAATATATATGGCATTTGATTTATTATTGTGTCTGTTTAGCAGCACGAGAAATATGCTATATGACAGAATAACAGGGATTACGCATAGAAGTGACATAATAAGCAGACAGGATAATCCAAATTTAACAAGTTAAAGATAATATTTAGCCGAATAAGATACATTTCGAATATATAACAGGAGGTACGATTGTGACAATAAAAGATTTGCCAGCAGGTAAAAGTGCTACAATATTAAAAGTAGGTGGAGATGGTGCATTAAGACAACATTTTCTGGATATGGGACTTATTCAGGGTGCAGAAGTTACAGTTATAAAATATGCTCCTATGGGTGACCCTGTTGAATTAAGAATTCATAGCTATGAGCTTACCATAAGACTTTCAGATGCAGAACAGATAGAGGTAAGTGAGCCTTATTGTATTGATAATAAAGCTGTGGAAAATGTTAAAATGAATAGTATAGTAAAGGAACATCCGGGATTTGGTGAAGGAGGCAGGTATCACGATAAGGAAAATGAAAATCCTCTTCCAGATGATGAAAAGCTGACATTTGCACTTGTAGGCAACCAGAATTGTGGCAAAACAACTCTTTTTAACGTGTTGACAGGTTCTAATCAGCATATAGGTAATTTCCCGGGTGTTACAGTTGATAGAAAAGATGGAGTTATAAAAGGGTATCCTGATACACTTATAACAGATTTGCCAGGAATATATTCAATGTCACCATATAGCAGTGAAGAAATAGTAACAAGGGAATTTCTGCTTATGGACAAACCTAAAGGTATTATTAATATATTAGATGCTACTAATATTGAAAGAAACCTTTATCTGTCAATGCAGCTTATGGAGTTAGGGATTCCTATGGTAATTGCACTTAATATGATGGATGAGGTAAGAATCAATGGAGGTTCTGTAAGAATTAATGCAATAGAGGAATTGCTTGGAGTTCCGGTTATACCAATATCAGCGGCTAAAGGTGAGGGTATAGAAGAACTGGTAAGTCATGCCATTCACGTTGCAAAATATCAGGAAAAACCACAGATATCAGATTTTTGTTCCAAGGACAGTGCGGTTCATAGATGTATACATGGCATTATGTCGCTTATAAGTGACCATTCAGACAAAGCAGGATACCCTGAAAGATTTGCAGCCTCCAAGGTTGTTGAGGGGGATTCACTTGTACTTAAGCATCTTGAACTTGAGCAGAATGAAAAAGAAATGATTGAACACATTATAGTACAGATGGAAGAAGAATGTGGAATGGATAGAGCCTCAGCTATAGCAGATATGAGATTTGCTTATATTGAAGATGTCTGTAAGAATACGGTTGTAAAGCCAAGAGAAAGTAAGGAAAGAATACGAAGCCAGAAGATTGATAAGCTTCTTACTGGTAAATATACAGGTATCCCAATGTTTATAGCAATTATGGGACTTGTGTTTTATCTTACATTTAATGTTATAGGTGCGGCACTCTCCAATGTACTTGATATTTTAATTACATTTGTTACAAATGGGGTTGATAATCTTCTGACAGCAATGAATGTTAATTCGGTATTGCATGCACTTATCATAGATGGAATATTCAATGGGGTTGGTAGTGTATTAAGCTTTCTTCCGATAATCGTAACATTATTCTTCTTTTTATCAATTCTTGAAGATAGCGGTTATATGGCAAGAGTCGCATTTATTATGGATAAGCTCTTACGTAAACTTGGATTATCAGGAAGAAGTATAGTGCCTATGTTAATTGGTTTTGGATGTAGTGTTCCAGGAGTTATGGCAAGCCGTACACTTTCATCTGAAAGAGACCGTAGGATGACAGTTCTTTTAACACCATTTATGAGTTGTTCAGCAAAAGTACCTATATATGCCTTTTTCTCAGCAGCATTTTTCCCACATTATGCAGCGCTTGTTATGATAGGTATGTATTTTATAGGAATTATTGTTGGAATAATTATGGCGTTTATATTTAAAAAGACATTATTTAAGGGAGAACCAGTTCCATTTGTTATGGAGCTTCCTAATTACAGAATGCCTGGTGCTAAGAATGTGGTACATTTGTTATGGGAAAAGGCAAAGGATTTCTTACAGAAAGCATTTTCTATTATATTTATTGCAACAATACTTATATGGTTTATGCAGAATTTTGATATAAGGCTTAACGTTGTGGCAGATTCAAGACAGAGTATACTTGCTGTATTAGCAGGTATGATTACTCCGTTGTTTAAACCGTTAGGATTTGGAGACTGGAGACTTGTAACAGCTATACTTACAGGCGTAATGGCAAAGGAAAGTGTAGTATCTACGATATCAATTCTATTTGGAAGTACGATAGAGATGGTATCTGTTATATCAGCTGCGGGTGCAATGTCATTTCTTGTGTTCTGTCTTTTGTATACACCTTGTGTTGCGGCAATTGCCTCAGTTAAAAAAGAACTTGGAGGTAAATGGGCAGCATATGTTGTAGTTATTCAGTGTGTTGTAGCATGGATTGCGGCATTAATTACATATATTATTGCTGGAATTTTATAACTCTGATAAATATGTATGCGAAAAAAAACATTGCAAAATCAGACTATTGATGATAAATTATCAATAAGCTAATTCCTAGAGGGAGTAATCGGCATATTTATATATGCAGTTATATCGACATAATGGCTTATAAGCCCGGTATTACTTTAAATGATGAGACTCGTGGACAGTATCAGTACTGTCTGCGGGTCTTTTTTATATAACTGGAATTCGTTTTCGTTAAAACATCAATTATTATATATGATATGACAATTGGTTATAATCTTTCTTGGAGCAACAGATAAAATATAGAAATGAGGACAATTAAGAAATGAGTATTGTTGAATTATTTATACTGGCAGTAGGACTTTCAATGGATGCTTTTGCTGTATCTATATGTAAGGGCTTGTCGCTTGGAAAGATAAAGCCTAAGCATATGTGCATTGCCGGTGCGTGGTTTGGTGGATTTCAGGCATTGATGCCGCTTATTGGCTATTATCTCGGAAGTCTGTTTGCCGATATGGTTACCAGATATTCACACTGGGTTGCATTTGCACTTCTTCTTGCAATTGGTGGTAATATGATTAAGGAGTCATTAGGGGAAGAAGAAAATGTCAGCAATGATATGGGATTTAAGAGTATGTTATTACTTGCAATTGCAACAAGTATTGATGCACTTGCAGTAGGCGTGTCATTAGCATTCCTTAAGGTTGCCATTCTTCCAGCGGTATTATTTATAGGCTGTATTACATTTGTCTGTTCAGCGGCAGGCGTTAAAATTGGAAGTATATTTGGTGATAAATATCAGTCTAAAGCAGAACTTTGTGGAGGGATTATTCTTATTCTTATAGGAATTAAGATATTACTTGACGGTTTGGGAATACTTTAGTTATAATATTACAATTAAGTAAGAAATGAGGATTAATATATGAAAGAAATGTTATTGGCATTATTACTGCTTATTATAGGTTTTGTGCTTCTTATAAAGGGAGCAGATTTCTTTGTTGATGGAAGTTCGTCAGTTGCGAAAAGATTAAAAGTACCTTCAATGATAATCGGACTTACAATTGTAGCTATGGGTACAAGTCTTCCAGAATGTGCAGTTAGTGTTACAGCTTCACTTAACAATAATAATGCTTTAGCTGTAAGTAATGTAATAGGTTCTAATATATTTAACCTTATGGTTGTGTGTGGTGTATGTGCATTATTTACACCATTGGCGGTATCAAAAGATACTTTAAAGAAAGAATTTCCATTTTCTATCATATGTGCCATTCTTCTTGCGGCACTTGGTGCTGTTGGAATGACACTTGGAAGAATTGACGGAATTGTATTTCTTGTAATATTCTCAGTTTACCTTTGCTTGATGATTGTATCAGCTAAAAATGCACGTAACGAGGCACTTAATAAAGAACTTGAAGAAGAGGTTGATGAAGAGATAAAAATTCTTCCAGTATGGCAGTGTATTGTATACATTATTGGTGGAGCAGCAGCTATTAAGTTCGGTGGTGATTTTGTTGTTGATGGAGCTTCCACAATTGCAACTGGATTTGGTATAAGCCAGAATCTTATCGGACTTACAATAGTTGCACTAGGAACAAGCCTTCCAGAGCTTGTTACATCAATCGTTGCGGCTAAGAAGAATGAAGTGGATATGGCATTGGGAAATGTCATCGGCTCTAACATTTTTAATATTCTTCTTGTATTGGGCGTGGCTGGGGCAATAAGTCCTGTAGCATTTGTAACAGAAAATCTTATCGACATTGCTATTCTTGTTGTTATGAGTGTGGTTGTATGGATATTCGCGTGGTCAAAGAAAAAGCTTGTCAACTGGCATGGTGCAGTTATGCTTGTATCATATGTGGCTTACCTTGTATACATTTGCATAAGATAAATATTGCATATAAGGCTGTTTACGTCATATATGAATTGTAATAAAATTATATATGGCAGTTCCGATTTCACCGCATCACTAAAGATAAGGAGAGGGACGGAATATGAACACATATAAGATGGTTCTTAATGAGGATACCAGAGTATTAATATATGGTAATAGCATTAAAGTGGTACGCATCAGAATTGATGAAATCAACTATATAAGCTGTGCCAATAGAATTATTATGATTCATACGAATAATGCCAGTGATAGATTTTATGGGAAGATGAAGGATGTATATAATTTATTGGGGAAATATGGGTTTGAGTACATTAATGAGTCGGAGATAGTTAATTGTATGAATGTGAGTAGTATGACGGTTAATTCGATAATATTAAGAGAGGGAACAGAACTAATATGTAGTAAAAAATTCAAACAAAAGTTCAGAAATCTTATGTGGAACTAAATTCATACCAAAGTTAAAGGTGAATTCCTGTCGGGTGCTATAAGGTACTGGCAGGAATTTACTTTTATATAACAGGAAATATATATAACCTAAGAAAGCGGAATGTCAGAATATTAAAAAAGTATAAATAACAAGTTTTTTAAGGCTTGGCTGTTTGTAATTAATAATTATAAGTGGTAAAATGTTACATATTTTATATTGTAATTATTATGTTGTAATTAATAGAAATGGAGGCTACAATGCAGGCATATACTGTATCGCAGTGGTTATTATTCTTTTATATATATTGTTTCTTTGGCTGGGTATGGGAATGTTGTTATGTATCAGCCAGAAAAGGAAAGTGGGTAAACAGGGGATTTCTTCATGGACCAGCACTTCCAATATATGGTTCAGGTGCAATGGTAATATTGGTAAGTACTATAGGAGTAAGGGATAATATAGCTTTAATATTCCTGTTTGGAATGATATCATCAACAATACTTGAATTCGTTACAGGATATTGTATGGAGAAAATGTTCGGCGTAAGATACTGGGATTACAGTAATCAGCCATTAAATTTAATGGGACATATATGTCTGTTCGTATCATTAGGCTGGGGTGTGTTCTCTGTTCTTCTTGTAAGAATTGTACACAGACCTATAGAGGGCATTGTATATATGCTTCCAGATACAATTACGGACATAATAGCATTTGTCTTGACAATAGCTATGGCAGTTGACTTTACACAGTCATTCAATGAAGCTATGGATTTGAAGGCTGCAATTGAAAAGCTTGCTAATAGTAATGAACAGATAAGAATTCTTGCCAAAAGACTTGAGGTTGCCTCAGCATTTGTTGAAGATGATTATAATAAAATGAAAGAAAAATTCGCTGAAGGTAAAGCAAGTGTTATGAATAAGGCAGGTTCAGTGAGTAAGTTTAAGGGTAGAATTTCATTCGAGAATAATATGAACGAAAGAAAAGGTGTTAAGCTTGCAACCTTACAGAGAATGACAGAGGCTGTTAAAGAGAGTCTTAAGAATAAGATTATGGACGAGAAGGCGGCTAACCAGCTTTTAGAAACACTTGAAAATGAAAAGGTAAATCTTAAGGCTGATACTGGAAGAAACTACAAGAGCGTATTCAGAATTATGAAACGTAATCCGGGTGCTATTTCAAGAAAGCACGAGGAAGAACTGAATGAAATTAAGAGAATGATTAAGTGATTTTAATGTGAGTTCCGGGCTGCTGGTGATTTTAGGAATTGTATTAATTAAATAAAATGTTTGGATAATGAGGATTGTATATGGAAAAGATTATAATATATAATGTAGCTGATGCCAGAAAGATTATAACAATGGCTGCTAATATGCGAATAAAAAGCATAGTTATTGACAATACTAAGCTTTCAGATACATTAGAAAATGTACTGGCATATAGTCAGGATTACAGAACTGATGATATTATGCCATTTATTAATAAAGATAAAAGCATAGTTATATTCTGTGATGTTACACAGAAACATCTTGACAAGCTTTTATTTGGTATCAGAAATAACAATCTTAATGTCGATTATAAGGCCGTTATGACTAAGACTAACAGGTCGTGGACATTGAACAAAATATTATATCATATGGAGATTGAAAAGAAAAACGAAAGGAGATAATTATGGAGATTATTCACGTTACAGAAGCAACATTTAAACAGGAGGTACTTGAGTCGGATAAGCCAGTGCTTGTAGATTTCTGGGCAACATGGTGTGGACCTTGCCAGATGCTTGCACCAGTCCTTGAGGAAGTAGCGGCAAAGCAGGACGATGTAAAGATATGTAAGATTGATACAGATAAGGAACTTAATCTTGCATTACAGTATAAGGTAGCTTCAATACCAACCCTTCTTTTATTTAAGAACGGAGAAGTTGCTGCAACTAATATAGGCTTTATAGGTGAAGAACAGGTTATGGAATTCATAGGCCAGTAAATAAATGTTAACTATTTGCGCAGTTTTTCCACGCATCCGAAGTTTCGAAGAAACTTCTAAGTGACTACGAAGTAGTCATATTATATCGTAAACAAGGAAAGGGCAGGCACAGCATCAGATTTATTATCTAGATGAATGAAGCTTGCCTTTTTACTACATTTGCTAAGAAATGAGGTTATACATATATGAGAGAATTATATCTTGAATGTTATTCAGGAATAAGCGGAGATATGTCTGTTGCGGCACTTCTTGATGCCGGAGCGGATAAAGAATATTTGTTAAAAACACTTGCAACTATGCCTCTTACAGGTTATGAGGTTAAGATAACAAGAGTTAAAAAGAATGGTATAGATTCGTGCGATTTTAATGTAGTGCTGGACAGCGGACACGAAAACCACGACCACGATATGGAATATCTGTATGGACATCTTAATGGCGAAGGGCATACGCACAATTTTGAAAATGTACATTCGCATACTCATTCAGCGCATCACAGCCACAGGGGGCTGAAAGAAATATATTCTATTATAGAGCAGACACAGCTTACTGAGAATGCAGAAAAGCTTGCTAAGAAAATATTCAGAATATTAGCAGAAGCAGAAGCCAAGGCACACGCTACAGATATTGAAAATGTTCATTTTCACGAGGTTGGGGCAGTAGACTCGATTGTGGATATAGTGGCATTTGCTGTATGCTTCGATAACCTGCATATAGACAGGGTGTATGTTCCAGGTATCAGCGAGGGAACTGGAACAATAAGGTGCCAGCACGGAATAATTCCAGTACCAGTGCCAGCGGTTCTTAATATAACATCAGCTTATAATATAGAATTAAGCAATGCCAATATTAAAGGCGAACTTGTAACGCCAACGGGAGCAGCGATTGTAGCGGCTGTAAGAACAGATACAGCACTTCCGCAGCATTTTACAATAAAGAAGACTGGATATGGTGCAGGCAAGAGAGAGTATGAGCTTCCGGGAGTATTAAGGGCAATGCTTATTGAGAGTAATAGTGAAAGCTTAGACGAAAATGCTGACTTAATATATAAGCTGGAAACGGATATTGATGACTGTTCGTCAGAGATATTAGGATACACTATGGAGCGCCTGTATAAGGCGGGTGCAAGAGAAGTGCATTTTCTTCCTATATATATGAAAAAGAACAGACCTGCATATGAGCTTGTTGTGATATGCTGCAAGGAAGATATTACGACTATGGAAAATATCATATTTGAGGAAACAACGACAATAGGAATAAGACGTTGTGCAATGAAGAGAACAATTCTTCCAAGAAAAATTGAAAAAGTCAGTACACCATATGGTGAGATTGACGTAAAGGTGTGTACGCTTCCTAATGGCAAAGTTAAGAGATATCCTGAATATGAAACTATTAAGAGCATATGTGAGGCAGAAAATGTGCCATTGAGGGATATAATTGGGAATATAGGAGAATAAAAAATAATTAAAGACTGTTACAAGAAATTATATGCTGGCATTATATAGAACATAGAAATATAAAAGTCCTGAGTAATGTCAGCATATTAAAATATAAGTTTCGTGTGACAATCTTATATTATAAACCTGGAAAAGCATTTCGATATTATACATTTGCAGAGGCAGAGTTATGGTTAATATATTTTATTGATATGGGAAAATGATATAGCCGTCACCTGTATTTTTATAGTTGTACTATATCACTAAGCATTACAGAAAAATTAATTAACACGGTTGCCATCAGTACCAATAGTTACAACTCTTACAGGAATTGTCTTGCCGCTGTCAGCTACAGCCTTTTCAACTGCATACTGCAATCCACCACAGCAAGGTACAGTCATACGTGTTACAGTTATGCTCTTTATGTTATTATTCTTGAATATCTCGGTTAATTTCTCAGAATAGTCAATCATATCAAGCTTTGGACATCCGATAAGTGTTATGTGGTTACGCATAAAATCGTGGTGGAATGTACTGTAGGCATAAGCTGTACAATCTGCTGCAATAAGAAGGTCAGCTCCATTAAAGCATGGTGCAAAAGGAGATACAAGCTTAATCTGTACAGGCCAGTTGTTAATCTGGTTTCCACTTGCCGCTTTGTTAGCAAGTACTTCAGCTTCATTATATTCAGGAGCTTCACGCTCAATAAAACGAATTGCATTCATAGGGCAGGCTGGCAGACAGTCGCCAAAACCGTCACAATAATCATCTCTTAAAAGCTTAGCCTTTCCGTCAACAATTCCAATAGCTCCCTCGTGACAGGCGTGTGCACATAAGCCACAGCCGTTGCAGAGTTCTTCATTAATTTCTATAATCTTTCTTATCATAATCCAATAAATCCTCCAATTTATTTATATAGTATTTTTTTATTAATAGGAGATTTTGATAGAATTTCCTATTAAATAAAAAGCCATCCGGGCAGGTTCAACATACGGCGGTAATGCAGATGCCGCTAAAGTGTTCTGCCGCAGGTGGAAAATTCTGTGAAACAGGATTCTTTCCTGCAGACCCGCTAAAAGGACTTAATAAGTATAAGTCGTGGTTATTTTCAGCCATATTTTTATAGCCGGCTGATTAGTTTGAATTATATCTTAACTACCTGGTAAGTATAATATTAAATATTAATAAAGTATGTTGTAAATACAACAAAAATAAGATTATAATGTAATGAGTACAAAAGAAAAGGAAGCGGCTGCGAAGCAGACACCGTAGATTTTATAGATTATTTTATGAATAATATAGAGAAGAATAGGATTGAAGAATATGGGCAGAATATTATATGACATTTCACAGGATTATATGGGAGTTATACAAAAGAGCAGGCTGTTTAGCGGTATAGAACCAGACGAGGCTAATGGAATGAGCAAATGCCTTGAGATAACATTTCGCGAGTATGACAAAGAAGAAGTTATATTTAATGAAGGTGATAAAATAACCAAAATAGGTATGGTGATTCAAGGAAATGTGAGCATAGAACAGGCTGATTACTGGGGCAACAGACATATTATGACATATGTGTCAACGGGTGAAATATTCGGAGAGGCGTATGCGTGCAGTAACGATAAGACATCCAATGTAGAGGTTGTTGCGGCAGATAAATGTATAGTTGCATTTCTTGACACATACAAGGTTATGACGGTATGCAGTTCATCGTGCCAGTTCCACAGTAAGCTTATTCATAATCTTATATATATGCTTGCTGAAAGGTGTGTGGTTATGAACGAGAAGATTACACATTTATCCAAACGAAGCACTAAGGAGAAAGTATTGTCATATTTATCAGCAAGAGCCGCCAAATATGGGAGTGATGAGTTCGATATACCATTTAACAGGCAGCAGTTGGCTGATTATCTTTCAGTTGACAGGAGTGCAATGTCAGCAGAATTAAGCCGTATGAAGAAAAATGGAGAAATTGATTTTAGGAAAAATCATTTTATTATAAAATGTCGTGATAAACAATAATCTGCCGCTGTAAAGACACATAATCTGGCAGAAAATGTTAAATTCAGCCGTCATTGTATAAAACTAAAAACAACTAAAAAATGTATTGAAATTAATTGACAGGGGTGTTAATATACCCTTGCGAGAGATAGTTAAGAAATTAACATTTCGCTTTATATTTTTTGAGAGTTTTGTATACAATATACAAACTATTATACAAATTAACAGTTATTTTATTAAGGAGGAACCAATAATGGTAAATTTTGATCAGTGGAATGGTTTCAAAGGTAGACTTTGGAAAGAAGAGATCAATGTAAGAGATTTCGTTCAGAACAATTACAAGCCATATGATGGAGATGAAAGTTTCCTTGAAGGACCTACAGAAGCTACTAACAAGCTTTGGGGAAGACTTCAGGAGTTACAGAAGGAAGAAAGAGCTAAGGGCGGCGTACTTGATATGGAAACAAAAGTTGTTGCTGGTCTTACAGCTTATGGTCCTGGATATATAGATGAATCTATGAAGGAGCTTGAAAAGGTAGTTGGTCTTCAGACAGATAAGCCACTTAAGAGAGCATTTATGCCTTATGGTGGTATTAAGATGGCAGAAGAAGCTTGCAAGAACTACGGTTATGAACCAGATCCAGAACTTCACAAGATCTTCACAGAATATCATAAGACACATAACCAGGGTGTATTCGATGCTTATACACCAGAGATTAGAAAGGCTCGTCACAGCCATATCATCACAGGTCTTCCAGATACTTATGGACGTGGACGTATCGTAGGTGACTACAGAAGAGTTGCTCTTTATGGTATCGACTTCCTTATGGAAGAAAAGAAGAAGGATCACGCTAACTGTGGTTGTGGAACAATGACAGATGACATTATCCGTTTAAGAGAAGAAATATCTGATCAGTACAAGGCACTTGCAGGTATGAAGAAGATGGCTGAAAGCTATGGTTATGATATCAGCAAGCCAGCTACTAATGCTAAGGAAGCTGTTCAGTGGTTATACTTTGGATATCTTGCAGCTATCAAGACACAGAACGGTGCTGCTATGTCTGTAGGTCGTGTATCTACATTCCTTGATATCTATATTCAGAGAGATCTTGAAGCTGGTACTCTTACAGAGAAGGAAGCTCAGGAGCTTATTGATCATTTCGTTATGAAGTGTAGAATGGTTAAGTTCGCAAGAATTACATCATACAACGAATTATTCTCAGGAGATCCTACATGGGCTACTCTTGAAGTAGGTGGTACAGGTATCGATGGACGTTCAATGGTAACAAAGAATGACTTCAGATTCCTTCACACACTTGAAAATATGGGACCTTCACCAGAACCAAACCTTACAGTACTTTATTCTTCAAGACTTCCAGAAAACTTCAAGAAGTATGCTGCTAAGATTTCTGTTGATACATCTTCAATCCAGTATGAGAACGATGATGTTATGAAGGTAACATGGGGCGATGATTATTCAATCTGCTGCTGTGTATCTGCTACACAGACAGGTAAGGAAATGCAGTTCTTCGGAGCTAGAGCAAACCTTGCTAAGTGCTTACTTTACGCTATCAATGGTGGTGTAGATGTTAAGAACAGAGAACAGGTTGGTCCTGCTTATAAGCCAGTTACTTCAGAATATCTTGATTATGATGAAGTTGTTGATAAGTTCGATGCTATGATGGATTGGTTAGCTGACCTTTATGTTAATACACTTAACCTTATCCAGTATATGCATGATAAGTATTACTATGAAGCTGCTGAGATGGCTCTTATTGATACAGATGTTAAGAGAACATTTGCTACTGGTATCGCTGGATTCTCACACGTTGTAGATTCACTTTCAGCTATTAAGTATGCAAAGGTTAAGACAGTACGTGATGAGACAGGTATCGTTGTAGATTACGAAATCGAAGGCGACTTCCCTAAGTATGGTAACGATGATGACAGAGCTGATGATATCGCTGTATGGTTACTTAAGACATTCCTTGAGAAGATTAAGAAGAGACATACTTACAGAAATTCAGAGCCAACAACATCTATCCTTACAATTACTTCTAACGTAGTATATGGTAAGTACACAGGTGCTATGCCTGATGGACGTAAGGCTGGTACTCCACTTGCTCCTGGTGCTAACCCAAGTTATGGTGCAGAGCAGAATGGTCTTCTTGCTTCACTTAACTCACTTACAAAGCTTCCTTACGAGTGGGCATTAGATGGTATTTCTAATACACAGACAATGAACCCAGACGCTTTAGGACATAACGAAGAAGAAAGAATTAACAACCTTGTTAATGTTATGGATGGATACTTCGATCAGGGCGCTCATCACCTCAATGTTAACGTATTCGGTAAGGATAAGTTACTTGATGCTATGGAACACCCAGAAAAGCCAGAATATGCTAACTTCACAATCCGTGTATCTGGTTACGCTGTTAAGTTCATCGACCTTACAAAGGAACAGCAGATGGATGTTATTTCTAGAACATTCCACGACAGAATGTAATCATACGAATAGTATAATTGCTTGAAAATTAAATGGGATAAAAGTGGCTTTAAGTTGTATGTTTACTGGTGATAAGTTACATTAAGTTATAACAAAAAATTAAAAAGCCACCTGTATTCAAAAAATGCAGTACAATCTGAGATGATTGTACTGCATTTTTGAATTTATGTGAGCAACGAGCCAAAATCCGTGCTTGCACGAGAATTTGGTGACTGCTGTAATGATTAAATGAGGGGGGAATCTGTCGAAGAATGGAAGTCCAGTTACTTTTCTGATAGAGAAAACGGACGATGATTAGATTACAGTCTGTTTTTCTTCATCAATCGTATAAAAGGCAAGGTAATTATTGATTATCACAAAACGAATGCCCTGACTTAATTCAAAACGAAACTCCTGTACGCTTTTTGCACGGTACTCAGAAAAATGTTCGTTCTGATAGGGCAGAATCTTCATGGCACAGTAACTGATGTTAATCAGATTGACAAGCATTTCAATCCCTTTGCAGCTTCGCACCATATAGTTACAAAAAGGCCAGAACGTTTTCTGTTCATAGTATCTTGTTTCAACAGAAAGTCTCTTCCCATGGTTGGCGGGACGTCCTCTGCGGCCGGTATGTGCAGGTGCAAGATCATACATGACAGAATAGATCCTTGCATTGCCAATCAGATCCAGATTCTGGAAGAGTTTTGAAACATTTTCAAATTTTGTGTCAAATTTAGATACCATCGTATCATCCACGCACAGAAATACAGGCTGTGTCTGCAATGAATCCGGTATCAGCTTCAAAGTAATCCTGACAGTGGTATTCATAAATCTGGAATAATCAATCTTTGCATAGGGACATGCATAATAAAATACATTCAGTTATTTCTCCGTTATTTTGGATAAAAAATGCTGATACAGAAACCTGATGGAATGTGCAGATTCTAAGGTCAGTATGGATAATATCAGCAGAAATAAGGTATCTGCTGTCGGAACAGAAAAAGTTGTAAAGTGGTGTTATACAGGAATGAGGCAGTAATCGCAAACACAATCCACAATACAAGATGATATTCTTTTTTTCTGGATGTTTCTGTGATATACTTATACGCGGTCGTATCAGACCGGAAAGGAAATATTATGTTACAAAAATTATATGTTTTTTTCAGGAAAGAAACCGTTTTGTCAATTGCAGTGATCCTGGCGCTTCTTTCTATGTTCTGGGTCAGACCGGATAAGGCTTATTTTACTTATATCGATTTCAGGACTCTCGGGCTCCTCTTCTGTTTGATGGCAATTGTAGCTGGTTTGAAGGCTGTTGGTGTTTTCGATATACTTGCCAAAAAATTGCTGATGGGAACATCGGGAACTGTGGGTGTGATCAGGCTGTTGGTACTCTTATGTTTCTTCCTGTCAATGGTGATCACCAATGATGTGGCATTGATTACTTTTGTTCCTCTTGCACTGATCATTGTGCATAAACTGCCAAAGGAACTGGGCAATTACTGGCTTCTTAAAATAGTAGCCATGCAGACAATCGCTGCTAATCTCGGAAGCATGCTCACACCAATCGGAAATCCGCAGAACCTTTATCTATATGCCAGAGCAGGGATGTCCGCGGCAGAATTAATAACCCTGATGCTTCCCTATTCCGCCACAGCACTTATCCTTCTTCTGATATGGATACAGGTAGCCGCTGCCAAAGCACCTCACGTATGCGGTTCCGAAAAAGATAAAACTCTTTTGGGATTCTCTGACAGAAAAGAACTTAACATGGAATACCTGGCCGCTTACCTGATCTTATTTACAATCTGCCTGCTCACTGTTGCACGTATCATTCCATACCAGATTCCTCTTGTATTGGTTCTTATATATATGCTGCTAAGAAACAGGGAAAATATAAGCAGGGTGGATTACTCCCTGCTTGCCACCTTTATCGCATTATTTATTTTTATCGGCAACCTTGGAAGGATTCCGCAATTCAGCAGTTTTCTGGAAAGAATCATGGCAGGAAGGGAAACACTTACTGCTGTTCTTGCCAGTCAGATTATGAGCAATGTTCCCGCTGCGCTTCTTTTATCCGGCTTTACAGATAATTACCGGGCTTTAATTGTCGGAACCAATATTGGAGGTCTCGGCACTCTGATTGCATCCATGGCAAGCCTGATAAGTTTCAAATATATTGCAAAAGAAAACAGGAATCTGAGAGGGAAGTATTTGGGAATATTCACAGCCTCCAATATTATATTCATGATATTCATGTTAATATTGTATTTTTTTCTTAGATAAAAGAATAGATAAAATGTTAAAAAAGCATCTGATACCTAACATTTGAGATATAAATCCTAACAAAAAGGTATAACGGATGCTTTTTTTTATGCTATACTTGTATCAACAAACATAAGGAACAAGTGCACAGGTTCAATTGTAAAAGAGGTAGTATATGAGACAGATTATTTTTCACGAGGAAACAAAAACTTTCCATTTATACAATGAAAAAATCAGTTATATCTTATGTGTATTAGAAAATGGACATCTGGGACAATTATATTTTGGAAAACGACTTCATGATAAAGCAGATTTTTCTTATCTGGTTGAAAAATGTGGACGCCCAATGACATCATATATATATGAATGGGATCGTACTTTTTCATTGGAACATATCCGACAGGAATATCCTGTTTACGGTACGACAGACTACAGACATCCGGCAATTGAATTGTTGCAGGAAAATGGCAGCAGGATCAGTGAGTTCCAATATGACAGCTATGAGATTATTGACGGAAAACCGAAACTCTCCGGATTGCCGGCAACTTACACAGAGTCCGAGGAGGAAGCGCAGACATTGCGCATCTTCCTGAAAGACGCCTTGACTGGTGCAAAACTGGCGCTTTTATATACGATTTTTGATGAATATAGTGCAATTGCAAGAAGTGCTTATATTGAAAATGCTGGTGAGAAAAATCTGCATGTATTAAATATGATGAGCTTAAGCCTGGATCTTCCGGATAAGGATTATGAATGGATGCAGTTGTCCGGTGCGTGGTCCAGAGAGCGCTATATTAAAAATCGAACATTGGAGCAAGGCATAACAGCTATCGACAGCATGCGCGGAAATTCTTCTCACGAACATAATCCGTTCATTGCTTTAAAACGTCACAATACAGATGAAAATGCAGGAGAAGCAATCGGAGTAAGTCTTGTATACAGTGGAAATTTCCGTATGCAGGCAGAAGTAGATACACACGATGTGACACGAATTACAGCCGGGATCAATCCTGAAGGATTCGATTGGAAATTAGAACCGGGAGAAAGCTTTCAGACACCGGAAGCAGTTCTGGTTTACAGTGAAAATGGATTAAATGGCATGAGTCAGACATTCCAGAAGCTGTATGCTAAGAGACTCGCAAGAGGATACTGGCGTGATAAGGCAAGACCTATTTTAAACAACAACTGGGAAGCAACTTATTTTGACTTTACAGAAGATCGCCTTGTAGAGATTGCAAGGAAAGCAAAAGAATGTGGAGTAGAACTGTTTGTCTTAGATGACGGATGGTTTGGCGCAAGAAGAAATGACAGAGCCGGTCTTGGTGATTGGGTGGCAAATGAAGAGCTTCTGCCAAATGGCATCAAGGGCCTGTCAGAAAGAATTGAAGCACTGGGATTAAAATTCGGTCTTTGGTTTGAGCCGGAGATGGTAAATAAAGACTCTGATCTTTATCGAGCACATCCAGACTGGATCTTACAGACACCGGGAAGAAATACATCACACGGCAGATACCAGTATGTACTCGATTTTTCAAGAAAAGAAGTAGTAGATCATATTTACGGAATGATGGCAAAGTTATTATCGGAGTCGAAAATCTCATATATTAAATGGGATATGAACCGAAGTATTACAGAATGCTACAGCAGCAAACTTCCTTCAGACAGACAGGGAGAAGTGTTCCATCGTTATATTTTAGGTGTATATGATCTGTATGAACGTTTGACAAATGAGTTTCCAGAAGTATTATTCGAATCCTGCGCCAGCGGTGGCGGAAGATTTGACCCGGGAATGCTGTATTATGCACCACAGGGATGGACAAGTGATGATTCGGATGCAATTGAGCGTCTGAAGATTCAGTATGGAACTTCTATGTGTTATCCGCTCAGCAGTATGGGAAGCCATGTGTCTGTTGTCCCGAATCACCAGGTATTTCGCAATACCCCATTACATACAAGAGCGAATGTAGCATACTTTGGAACTTTTGGATACGAACTGGATCTCAACAAATTGACAGAAGAAGAAATCAAAGAAGTAAAAGAACAGATCACATTTATGAAAGAATACCGGGAAGTGTTACAGTTTGGAACATTTTATCGTCTGAAAAGTCCATTCGAAGGAAATGAGACGGTATGGATGGTGACAAATGAAGACCGCACGCTTGCAATCGTAGGCTACTATCGTATTTTAAATGGAGTGAATCAGCCGTATAGCCGTGTCAGATTACAGGGATTGAACCCTGATATGATTTATGAAAATGTATGGAACCATACAGAAAATTACGGAGACGAATTGATGAATTATGGATTGATCACATCCGATGTGACAGCTGGTGAAGTGCCAGGGAATGTGACTCCTTGTACCGATTTTGAATCTAGAATATATATGCTGAAAGGCAAAAAAGTTCAGGAGGTAAGATAGAAAATGACGAAGACAAAAAGTGGACTTCCAGAATAGGCAATATTCCATCGCAAAACAGGCGGCAAAACCGCCTGCTCTTGATATGCGTTTTAGTAACTGTTATATATAAACAAAGGGCGAAAAGCTGATTTTTCAAGCCTTTCGCCCATCTTTATCATAGAAGAATCTAATTTACAGACTTTTCTTCATAGTCTCCTTTCTACAAAAAAGCTGTGAAAAAATAAAAACTTCTTACTATCTCACAGCTTTCTTTTACTACTTATTATTTTTTCATAAAATGGTACAGTCTGCTGACCGCATCTCCCCAGAAGTCTTTAAACAGATATCCGCCTTTCATCAGAATTTCTCCTGAATAGCTCTCTTCTGTTCCTTCTAATTGATAGATTGCTTTTGGATCTAATCCCTGCAGCTTTAACTTTCTACTCTTATTATTCGTCATACCGCGTACCTGGACATAAGTTACAAGTGCTTCAGATTTATCCTTCGCGACTTCCATGTAGCAATCATAATGACCATTTTCAGAGAAGGAAGCGATTCTGTAATAATCCCCCTCTCTTACAAGGTCATTGTACTTATGATACATTTCTGTCTGTTCTTTGATCATTTTACGCTCCTCTTCCGGAAGCTTTGTAATATCCAGTTCATAACCGAATGTTCCTGCAAGTGCAACATGTCCTCTTGTTTCGAATGGTGTTATTCGTCCTACGGAATGATTCGGACACACACTAACATGCGCTCCCATTGTAGACAGCGGATAGATAAGTGCAGTTCCCTCCTGAATCTCCAGACGCTCTACTGCATCCGTATCATCTGAGCACCAGATCTGTGGACTATAATATAACATTCCTGGGTCAAATCTTGCACCGCCTCCGGAGCAGTTTTCCAGTAACAAATCAGGGAATTCCGTAATCAAACGTTCCTGCATTTTATATAGACCAAGCACATAACGATGGAATAATTCCTGCTGCGAATCTTTGTCAAGATAACTGCTGCCAAGATCACTTAACTCCCGGTTCATATCCCATTTCACATAGTCAATCGACACACTTCTTAAAATCTTTGCCACAGATTCATATGCATAATCTATAACCTCCGGATTAGAAAGATCAAGTACATATTGCTGACGGATCTGTGTTGCTTTACGTCCCTCAATATGAATTGCCCACTCCGGATGTACTTTATAAAGTTCAGAATCCGGTGAAATCATCTCCGGCTCAAACCAGATGCCAAATTTCAGTCCTATTTTCTTCACTTCTTCTACAAGATGCTTAAGTCCGCCATTAATCTTATCTTCATTTACAAACCAGTCTCCAAGTGAACAGTTATCCGAATTTCTCTTACCAAACCAGCCATCATCCATAACAAGCATCTCAATGCCGTCTTTTTTCGCTTCTCTTGCAATATCCAGAAGTTTCTCTGTATTAAAATCAAAGTACGTTGCTTCCCAGTTATTGATCAAAATCGGACGCTTCTGATCTTTGTATTTACTTCTGATCATATGCTGACGATAGAAATCATGAAGAGATCTTGTCATCTTCCCAAGTCCTTCTTCCGAAAATGTCAGCACAACCTCCGGAGCCTGAAATGACTCACCACCTCGTAAATTCCAGCAGAATTCTTCCTGATTGATTCCCATTACCATACGGACAGTATCAAACTGTGTCAGTTCTGCCTGTCCGATGAAGTTACCAGAGTATACGAAATGCATTCCATACACTCTTCCCTGCTGCTGGTTTGTTCCCGGCGTCACAAGTGCTATAAATGGATGTTCCTGATGTCCGGGTTTTCCTTTTGCAGATGATACAAGCTGCTTTCCATAACAAATTACCCGACGCTGGATATGACGCTCTCTGCCCCAGGAGCCATGAAGTGTGAGCAGTTCAAAATTCTCATTATCCATATCCAGACATGCACTGTAAACTTTCTCAAGTCTTACCTGCTGTTTTCCTGTATTTACTATTTTCACGCTTCTTGTTATTACATCTTCCTTTTCAAATGCTGAATAGGAAAGTATTAATTTCAGATTTAAGACCGGATCAACACAGGTAATCTCAAGTGTAGTGACGTCATCTGCTCCTCCAAAAGATGCCGGAAGCCCATCCAATGATGGTTTCCCCGTCTTAATTTCATAAGAATCGTAGAAGAACTCACTTCCCATACATCCTGCTTCATTTCTGACATTAATGCAGCTTTCTCTATAATCTCCCACTCCTCCGGACGGATATTCTGTCGGAAAGAAATCTAAAAATGAAGATTTTTCACGTTCATTTACAGATGGTGTAAACGGAGGTTCTTCTGTTCTTAACAAATAGTACGCATCTGCATCCTCTAAATATTCTCCATAATATACATGCCCAACATATCCTTCCGGTGAAATACCGATCAAGTATGATGTATTTTCTGTATCCAGCTTAAAGATTCTTCTTGTTTCATTATATATAACAGACATTTTATGCCCTCCCTTTTGTCATAGCTTTCTCAAGCTCTTTCAGTTTCTCTGCCGCATCTTTTCTTATATCAGCTTTGTAATCACGCACTGTAAATGATATTTTATCTTTTGATTTTAATAAGTGCTGTTGGTGATTTTGGCTTACCATCCCTATATATCTCCCCTGATTTCATAAGAGGATTTATAACCTCATTTAGGAATTGGCTTCTGCTTCGGTAGTTAAGAGACATCTGCAGTTCCTTAATTGGCTTTGGTCCTTCCATCTTAAGAATAGCCAGAACTTTTTCTCCATCAGTAAGTCCTTCCAAATCAAGTTCTATAACTTCATCCCTATATAATCTGTCAAATAATTTCAAATTCAAAAATCCAGGATATATAGATACTACCGGTTGAATTTCTTCAGGACTTGATTTGTAAGCCTCTATCATGGTTTGAAAGCCGGTTCCACCTCTCTCCATCAGATTTGCCACATCCAGACAAGCTGCTATGATAGCATTTCGCCTAATAGATGGTATTGCCCCCGCTGGATATGTATTGTAATCTTTAGGAAGCAGCCATGATCCCGGCGAAACTATTTCTATTCTGTCTGAGTATATGTCAACATCAATCTGAGTTCCCGAAATCGAATAATCCCTATGAGCTATAGCATTTACCAATGCCTCTCTTACAGCTTCCTTAGGATATGATCTGATTTCCTTCCGTCCGCCATTTTCTGTTTTTACCCAGCCCGTTTTGGTATTTCGTTCAATAAAGTTTAATGCACATACAAAAACACTTGCAATAGAACCTCTTAACCTGCTGCTATCCAAAACAACCCCTGTCTTGTTTTTACCTTTCCACAAACGGCAGCATATCATTGTATCATCTTCACTATAGTTGTCTGAAAACATTATAAATCCCGATTTCGCATACCCATCTTTTGAAACTATTTCTTCGTTCTGCAATTCTTTTATTGTTGGAGCGGATTTATCTTGTCTGTATTCCTTACAAAGATTAAGGTATTCTGACCACTGATTATCAGTATATGCCACCTCGCTTGTCTCATTATCTACACCATATTTTCTCTTTGAAAGTGAAATAATTTCTTCCGGTGTTGCAGGAGTCGCATTTCCATCTCCCTTTATAAAAACTGTTTCATTGTAATCTCCTTCTCTGTATCTTATTACAGAGTCTGCTGGGGCAACTTTAACGGCTAGTACAAAATGTTCTGCATTAGAATCCACGCTCCGCATCATATATGAAATCTTAATATGTGGGAAAATATGTCTGTCATTAATCCTTGAAATTAGCAGTTTTGTTTTATCAACTTCTTCAAGGTCAATTCCAAAGGCTTCACCGTCGTTTGATACCCCTACAAATAAGGTTCCGCCCTTATCATTGGCATATCCAATAAGAGTTTTTGCCCATTTAATCGGACTATCCGGATTTAACACCGCTTTATATTCATAACTTGTATCTTCTGTAATAACATCTGGATATAGCTCTCTGATTTTCATGAATCTCCTCCATTAACAATGTTCTTGACATAACTATATCAAACATTACTAAACATTACAACAACATTACTAACACATTATGTACGGAAATTCACAGGCTTTTCCATCTATTTTAAAGTAAGATGAGGCTCCGAAACAATATATGACATTACTCAGACATTATATCAACATTACTTATTTCCATTTGCTACTTTGGCCGCCTCTTTTTATCCCAAATATCGCATATTATTCGGGACATTTTTCAATAGACACTAAGAGTTTCCTTATAGAATTCCCATGCAAACTGCAATTTGTGTAAGCACTCCCGGAAGCTCCCATAATACCGAGAAATTCACCCTGCATTACTTCAAAAGAAACATGATCCAGTCCTGGTTTCGGCTGGTTTGGATAGATTTTGGTGATGCCTTTTACCTCTAATAGTGTACTCATAATTGATCGCTCCTTTCAATGTACACAAGCAGTATATCGGTAGAGTAGGCGGATGAAAATTTCATCCGCCCCTCATCAAACCGTGCATGAGGTTCTCCCTCACACGGCTTTCCGACATTCTTCTTTCTACAGCATTACGTCATGCTCTAGCCATTTTCTTTAATCCTTTTTCGTAAATGCTATTTCTAACAAATCCCACTCTTAACATATGTTTACGCCTTTGACATTTCTGCTTTCATCTTCTTCATTCTCATAAATTAAGACACTATTCCAAAATATCAGACAGAAAATATATAAATCTATCGCATGGTACATCATTTACCAGGGAATTGTCAGAGCTTTGCGGTTTACGAGTGACAGTTACGATGGTTATCACACTTGTCACCCGCTTTTATCATATTATAAATCAAGAATCTCCCTGGCCAGCTTCTTTTTCTCATTAAGCTTTCCCTGTCTTGAAATCATGATCCGCTGTGCCTGTGGACTTCCTGCTCCATGCATGGATTCTGTCCGATATCCTACTGCTGCCGCACCCAGTGTCATGTTTTCAATTAATCGAAGCAATTTCATTCGTTCCAACGTATCAAATCGATCATTTCCCTTAAAATATTTTCTACAATACTTTCCTATTTCTTCGGATTCAAAATCCTTTTCGGATGGCATAGTCACCATTAAGCCGCCTGCAATATCCTCAGCAAGCCTTGATATCTCATATGGGAATCTGGTCACATTTTGTTTGCATACATTGGCAAGCAACATATCAATCAGATAATTCCCGGATTCTGTTTCTGTTCCGGTCGCTGAACAGGCTATTCCACAAGAAAACAACGTTTCGTTCAAATGCATCATCTCAATCAGTTTATCCTTTATATGAGAAGCTCGTTCAACACCATTGCTTTCTGCAACCAGAGCAGTCGCTCCGATTAGAACATCTCCAACACCAACCTTGCATCCTCCATAACTTTGTCTATGATATCCTGCAAAGCGCTCTACCAGCATGCCTGCAAAATCATATTCTCCACACATAAATACTCTGTCCCATGGGATAAAAACATGATCAAACACGATCAACGCTTCTTGTCCTCCAAAATGACAATTTCCGCAATCCATACAATTTGGCTCTTCCATTTTTCTAGTATCACAGGATTGACGTCCATAAATCATTGTAATTCCATCTGCATCCGACGGCGTTGAACAGCAAACTGCATATTCCTTATCACCTTCCTGCATAGAAATTGTTGGCATGATCAAAATCTCATGTGAATTAACGGCTCCTGTCTGATGTGCTTTGGCACCGTTAATTACAATTCCCCTTTCACTCCGACTTACTATATGCAGATACATATCTGGATCGCTTTGTTCCGATGGAGCTTTCCCACGATCTCCCTTAGGATCTGTCATAGCACCATCTATCATTAAGTCATTTTTCTGGATATACATAAGGTACTTTTTAAATCGTTGAAAATAGTCCGTACCATATTTTTGATCAATTTCATATGTTGTAGAATATACTGCATTGATTGCATCCATTCCAACACATCTTTGAAAGCACGCTGCCGTTTTTTGTCCCATAACTCTTTGCATCCTTACCTTATTCATAAGATCCTGTGTGCTTTGATGTATGTGCGTAAATCGATTGATTACTTCATTGGTATATGGAGAAATTACGGTCATCAAATCACTATAATCAGGATCCTGCGCCAAACGATAGGTCATCGCCACCGAATGAATAGATGGTTTGATTATGGGATGATCCACAAAATTATGAATCTGTTCCCCAAACATAAACACCCGCGTATGCATGTTCCTTAAGCTTTCTATATACTTATCCTCTGTCATTAAAGACATAATCTGTACCTCCTAGGTTTATACAAATATTAAGCAAAATTGCAGCACCTTGCTATGGACATATCATTGAATCCAAGCTGTTCTGATTTTGTTTTCTGTCCACAGCTTACTTTTTGAATTAGTTCATACAAATTTTCTCCATAATTTATAATATCCCCTTGTCCGGTAAGAATACCACAACAATCAAAGTCAATATGATCCGACATTTTGTATGCCGTTTCCTCATTTGCAGTAATCTTAATCACTGGAACAATTCCAAAACCAGTTGGAGTTCCGTGTCCTGTTGTAAATAAAACGAGTTGAGCACCAGCTGCTGCCATTCCTGCTATAGAAGCTATGTCCTGTCCCGGTGTATCCATTACAATCAAACCTTTTTCATGTACTGTTTCTGCATAGCCAATCACCTCATTGATCGATGTACTTCCCGATTTATGAATACATCCAAGTGATTTTTCTTCCAGAGTTGTAATCCCACCCGCAATATTACCGGGCGTAGGATTTCCATTTCTCGGATTTTCCCCAACTACAAGAAATGCTTTTTCATATTCTTTGATCATATGTAACAGTTTTCTTTGTATTTCCTCACTTTTTGCCCGCTGTGCCAGAACATTTTCCGCGCCAATCATTTCAGGAGTTTCAGATAAAATACAGCTTCCACCCGCTTTCACCAGAATATCACAAGTTTCTCCTACTACCGGATTGGACACCAGACCGGAAGTTGGATCGGATCCTCCACATTCTGTACCCAGAAGCAGCTCACTGATATCGGCCTCGACCTTTACAAGCTGCGAGGCCTCCTTCACTAATTTTTTTGCCATCTTAACAGCCTTGTTTATAGTGGAAAGACTACCTCCCTCCTTGCGAATAACATACTGGTATAGTGGTTTATTGGTCTTACGCTGAATTTCCTTATATAGCGCATCCGCCTGTATGACCTCACAACCGTTTCCAATAATAATTGTCCCATATACATTTGGATTTGCAGCAATACCTGATAACGTATTCATTGTAATATTATAATCTTTGTGACTAAGCGAGCACCCGCCCTGATTAGGAATATATTTACTACCTCTAACGTTTTCTGCAATAAACCGGGCAGTCTCACTTGCACATAGTGAGCAGGGAAGGATTAAAACATAATTTCGAATTCCAAACTTTCCGTCAGGTCTCCGATACCCTTGTATACATGGTGATACAGATGCCTTTCTGATGGAACCGTTTGTTCCCATGTCTGTAGTAGAAGTCATAATTTCTTCTGAACAGCTTTTCAGGTTATGCGTATGCACCCATTCACCCTTCTGAATATCCTGACTTGCAATTCCAATCACATGACCATACTTCTTAACCTTCTGGCCTTTTGTAATCTTACGGCATGCCATCTTATGAAATTGTGGAATATCCGTACTGGCCTTTCTCTGTTCCATTTGTCCTGCATAATTCCAAAACACCATTTGCCCTGCCTGTACTGTTTTGGTCAATGTTACCACGTCATCCTCGCCATGAATCAGAATGCCTTCTGTACATGATACTTGATTATTATTCATAACCGATCTCCTGCCTATAAAGATAAGCTTAACCTTTTATACTCTTCAAATCTGTTGTGTGCATCTTCTTGTGCCTGCCGGAATAATTCTTCTGCCAGTTCCGGATCTCTTTGCATAAGCGACATATACCGTACTTCGCTCATTAAAAAATCCTTAAATGGAATTTTGGGCTCTCCACTATCCAGCTGGAATGGATTTTTTCCCTGCTCTTTTAATGACGGATTGTACCGATAGAGATTCCAATAGCCAGATTCTACCGCTTTCTTTTCATGACTTTGTGTTTTTCCCATACCACCTTTAATGCCATGATTTACACAGGGGGCATATCCAATAATTAACGATGGACCATGATATGCTTCTGCTTCACGAATTGCCTTTAGTGCCTGAGATGGATTTGCACCAATGGCTATCTGTGCAACATACACATTGCCATAACTCATAATCATTTTTCCAAGATCCTTTTTGCGTCCACTTTTCCCAGCTGCAGCGAATTTAGCAATTGCCGCACGCGGTGTAGATTTTGATGCCTGTCCGCCGGTATTAGAATATACTTCCGTATCAAAGACCATCACATTAACATCATTTCCTGTTGACATCACATGATCCAGTCCACCATAACCGATGTCATACGCCCAGCCATCTCCTCCAAATATCCAGTTGGAACGTTTAATCAAATAATCTTTTCGTTCAAGGATCTCCTTTACCCCATCCAACTCTAAATTTTTTTCTAGCATTTTAATAAGCTTGGCACTTCGTTTTCTGGTTTCTTCACCCTCATCATAATTCTGCTCCCACTCATTAATTGCTTCAAGAAGCTGTAATTGCGCAATATCATTAGTTTCTCCTATGCGTGTACAAATGTTTTCTAATTTAGTTCTGATCTCCTCGCGCACAACGCAATATCCCAAGAACATACCAAGTCCATATTCCGCATTATCCTCAAAAAGTGAAAAGCCCCAACAAGGTCCATAACCGTTTTCATCCTGTGTAAAGGGAACACTGGGTGCACTTCCTCCCCAAACCGTAGTACATCCGGCTGCATTCGAAATCATCATTCTGTCACCAAATAACTGTGTGATTAATTTTGCATAGGTTGTTTCTCCACAGCCTGCACATGCCCCCGAAAATTCAAAATAGGGTTTAAGGAACTGACTCCCTTTTATTGTTGATAAGAGTCCTTCAGGCGGATTTTCCAAAGTAAAATGGCTTACAAAATCCCAATTACTTTGTTCTTCACTTTCTTCGATTGGAATCATTTTTAATGCTTTGCCTTTGGCCGGGCACACATCAACACAGTTGCCACATCCCGTACAATCAAGTGGCGATATCCCCATGTAATAGCTTCTGTCTTTATATCCCTTAGCTATGACACTTCCTTCACATATAGCGTCGGGAGCATTATTCTTTTGTTCTTCTGTCAGAAGAAGCGGTCTCAAAACAGAGTGAGGACACGCTAGGGAACACTGATTACACTGAAGGCATTCCCTGGCTGACCATTCTGGAACAGTCAACGAAATACCCCGTTTTTCAAATCGGGTTGTGTTGGTCGGAAACGTTCCATCTTCCATACCACGAAATGCACTAACGGGAAGGGCATCTCCCTGTTGACAATTCATTGGTTCCATTACTTCAATGACAAATGCACTCTTTTCCCTTTGCAGTAATGGATCCTGCATTTCTTTCTGGCTCTCTCTTTGTACCAGCTTCTGAAGATTGACCTGGTGTAGCGCAGATTTCGCCTGATCAATTGCCGCATTATTCATTTCAACAATCTGGGCACCCCTATTTCCATAGTTTTTCTCAACCTCCGCTTTCAGGTAAGATATGTATTCGACTTCCGGAATCAGATCTATCAGAGCAAAAAAGGCCGACTGCATGATCATGTTGATTCTTCTTCCAAGTCCGATTTTTTCTGCAACATCAAAAGCGTTGATTGTGTAAAAACGTAAATTGTTTTCCAGAATCTGTTTCTTCATTTTATCCGGAATTTTATCTGCAAGTTCGTCATCCGTCCATATACAATTAAGTAGAAAAATACCTTTCTTTTTAATTCCATCCAGCAAATCATATTGTCTGACATATGACTGATTATGACATGCAATATAGTCCGCATTACTGCATAAATAGGAAGAATGTATAATTTCCTTTCCAAACCGTAGGTGTGAAACAGTTAGTCCTCCGGATTTCTTGGAATCATAGGAAAAATAGCCCTGTACATACAGATCTGTATGATCTCCAATAATTTTAATGGCAGATTTATTTGCACTAACGGTTCCATCTGATCCAAGACCCCAGAATTTACAGCTTTTAGTTCCTTCAGGTGATGTGTCCAACTTCTTTAAAACTGGTAGTGATAAATGTGTAATATCATCCTGTATTCCGACCGTAAAACCATTTTTGGGATTGGCTTTTTTCATATTTTCATAAATAGCCATGACATCATCCGGACGAAAATCCTTAGATGCAATTCCATATCGTCCTCCGACTACCTTAATCTGTCCGCGCTTCTGGCACTGTAAGGCATTACATACCTCCAAATATAATGGTTCTCCCTGTGCGCCCGGCTCCTTTGTTCTATCCAAAACCGTAATTCTTTGAACACTTTGCGGAATTACATCACACAAGTGCTTTGCACTGAATGGACGGAACAATCTTACCTGAACAACCCCCAGTTTATTTCCCTTTGCATTTAAATAATCTATGGTTTCTTTTATTACCTCACAAGAGGAACCCATGGAAACAACTACATCGGTGGCATCAGGCACACCATAATAGTTAAATATTTTGTAATCCCTGCCTGTAATATTATTAATTCTGTCCATATAACTCTGTACAATCTGTGGAACAGTATTGTAAAATGGGTTAACAGATTCCCGGAGCTGGAAAAAAATGTCAGGATTATCTGTTGTTCCGCGCAATACAGGATGATCCGGATTTAATGCTCTTTGACGAAATTCCGAAATAGCATTCCAATCAACAAGTGATCGTATGTGTTCCTCCTCAAGTATATCAATTTTCTGTATCTCATGTGATGTTCTGAATCCATCAAAAAAATGAACAAACGGTATTCTGGAATGAATTGCTGCCAGATGGGAAACACACCCCAGATCCATACATTCCTGCACACTTCCGGATGCCAGCATAGCAACTCCCGTCTGCCGGATAGACATCACGTCCTGATGATCTCCAAAAATGCTTAGTGCATTGGAAGCTAAGGATCTTGCGCTTACATGAAATACTCCGGGAAGTAGTTCACCTGCAATTTTGTACAAATTGGGAATCATCAGCAGCAGCCCCTGGGATGAGGTATAAGTTGTTGCCAGAGCTCCTCCCTGTAACGCACCATGCATGGTTCCAGCCGCTCCGCCCTCCGATTGCATTTCCATAACTTTAATGCTGCTGCCAAAAATATTCTTTTTTCCCATAGCAGACCATTTATCAATAGCTTCTGCCATAGGTGAGGATGGTGTGATAGGATAAATTGCAGCCACTTCTGTGAAAAACTGTGAAGCCATAGCTGCCGCCGTATTTCCATCTACTGTCATTTTTTTTAATTTTTTCATTGTGCACCTCTTCCAGCCTTTATTACTTTACTTCTTCTTATCTATTTCAAAAATAATTCTTCCTGAATACCCTGCAAATTCCTTTATTGCTTGTTCAAAATTCTCCAGATTCATCTTTTTTGCCACGAAATTATTTAAATCAATTTTTCCAGTGTCCAGAAGATTTTTCACCTGATTCCATGTCTGATACATTTCACGACCATATATTCCTGTAATTGTGAGCTCCTTATATACCACACCATACATGAAATTCTGGTATGTTAACGGTTTTCCTACCATGCCAACATGGACAATTGTACCTGCAATCCTTGTTACCTCCACACATTGATTGATTACTCCTTCATTACCGGTAAAGTCAATTATACAATCTACTCCATATCCATCGGTATGTTTCAGCACCACTTCCTTCAGGTTTTCCCTGGTCCCGTTAATCAGGACATCAGCTCCCAACTGTTTTGCCCTTTCCAGCTTTTCCTCACTAATATCATTTGCGAATACCTTGGTGCATCCCATTAATTTAGCCACCTGTACGGCCATCTGGCCAATCGTTCCTGTCCCGCAAATCAGCATTGTCTTCCCCATAGGGCTTGCCTTTGCTACTGCATGCACAGCTGTTGCAAAAGGCTCAAAAATAGCACCCTGCTCATAGGTTGTATTTTCCGGCAGTTTAATAAGTGCCTTCTGATGAAGTTTAATGTATTCCGCAAAGCAACCATCCACCGTTCTTCCCAGTACCCCCATATGATTTCCACAAATATGTTGGTGACCTCCCCGGCAGGTTTCACAGTATCCACAAGGAATATGAGTTTCTGCTGCTACATGGTCTCCAATCTGAAATCCAACAACATCCTCTCCTACCTCAATAATCTCACCTGAAAACTCATGTCCCATTACAAAGGGAAGCGCATATGCCGCTTTTTCAACAAGCGGTGTATAGTGATATACCTCCACATCCGAATTACAGAGAGCAGCGCATTTCACTTTAATAAGTACTTCTTCGCGCCCGATTACCGGTATTGGAATTTCGCATATGGTTGCACCTTTCTCTGCTTTTGTTTTACATATTGCCTTCATATTTCTTCCTGTTTCCATATGTATTCTGCTTCCTTTCTTATCTGATAATTATATTCTTCTTCATTTCCTCTGCTGATCACTTCTACGGAACAAATATCCACCTTATCCAACAAATGTTCCTTATAAAATTCCCAATATATAGAACGTATTTTTTCCAATGGAAAATCACCGTTTTCCAAGGAAAACAATGGATGCTTATCACCATATAATTCATGATTATGATCAATTGACATTGAATTAGACAAGTGTACATGATGAATCCACTCTTTAAGATTCATAAAACCACTTCGGACATCTTCCTTCAGCTGTATCACATGACTTGTGTCATAGGTAATTGCAATATGACTCCATTTCTCATCTTGAAACACTTCTCTCATTCTTTCTGTGCTTCCAAGTGAAAAATAGGGCTCCCTCTGTGTTGCAAAGAACTCAAGCGTTATCTCCGTTAATTGGCTTCCGCAAAATCTGTCGATTTCTTCCAATGACCGTTTTGCCTGCTGTATGATAACATCCTCCGTCATCCCTTCTTCTGCCGGTCCACTCAGAATCAACATTTTATCTGCGCCCATTCTGCATGCGCTTTCATACATACTACATATTTCCTGAACTGCATGGATTCTTTGCAATTCACTACTGGCAGTTATACACAGCCGATCCCTTTTCATGCGGTACCCTGCATGATAAACCAGTCTGATGTCTGTATGGGATAAAACAGTTTGTATTTCTCTTTCCTCTTCCTTTGTTCCTTCAAAATAGAATTCAACACAGTCATATATGCCCTGTTTGCTAACCTCACGAATCAGTTTAATAAGTCGGCTGCAATTCTGCATTGCCTCCGGATAAACAGCAGTCAGACAAATACCATGACGCAACTAGTTCACCTCCCGAAAAGATGTATTCAGAATTTCCAAAGATGTTTCCAGAACCCTGCGTCCAGTCTGAACATCACACTTTGCAGGTTGTTTCTTCTGTATACATTCGCAAAAGTAACTATCTTCATTCAGATATCCCTCACCGTCAAGATAAATATCCTCTATCCACTCTCTCTTCTCATCACCATCTTTCGTGTTTATAACAAGAACCTCGCTATTCCATATATCATCGCCCCTGAGAAAAGCAGCTCCCTGTGTGCCAATGATACCTTTCATATTGAATGCCACTGCACTGCTCCAACTACAGGTAATTGTGCCTATTGCACCATTTTGAAAACGTATTACAGCATCTGAATTATTATCAAATTCCGGAAGATTTAATACTGATCCTTTTACTTGTCCTTTTACATCTATGATTTTTCCCACGAGTGACTGTAAAAAATCTATGTCATGAGACAGTGATTCAATGGTCATTCCGCACACATATTTTCTGTCTGTCCTCCAGCTTTCCTGCAATTCTCCCTGAAATCCTGGTCCCGGTCCAATACGTAGGGTAAATGCCTGCACAATTGAACCGATATTCCCCTGCTGGATCAGTTCCTCCAGTCTCTGATATCCTCTTCGAAAACGCTGTGTAAAACCAACCATGGAAAGCATCTGATTTTTCAGTATAATCTGCTCCATTTCCAGCGCATCCTGTAATGTGACAGCAATGGGTTTCTCCATAAATACTGCCTTTTTATATTTTGCAATTAATTTAATATATTCCAATCTGGTAGATGGTGGAGTCAGCAAATATACCATATCTGCTTCCGGAAGCATTTCCTCCGGATCCCCAAGAGCTTCAATTTTATATTGACTAGAAAGTGCTTCTGCCTTTTTTTGATCAATATCATAAATGCCACATATTGTAACACCAATCTTTTGCAGTGCTTCGATATGATAATGGGCAATTCCACCTGCCCCGATAATTAATGCTTTCATAATTTTTTCTTCTCCATAGATGCAAAATATTGAAGAGGCTTTACCCTGTCAACCCGTGAAAAACTAATGTTTCGTTCCTTTCCGCCAATTTCAGGAGATAACTCTACCGAAATATATCCCGAATAGCCTTTTTTCTCCATTTCACATATCATATATTCATTTTTTGTTGTTCCCTCTCCAAATTTGCAAAACGATTTTTTACCAAATATTTGGTTTTCTTTATAGTGAAGATGGTAAATTTTAGGAAAAAATCTGTTGATAAAGGAATCTATCTGCTCACCAGCCGCTTCCAGATGTCCACCATCCAGACAAATCCCTACAAAGGGACTGTCAAAACGATCAAAGATATATTGAAAATCATTCCCTATTGCCAATCTGTTATGGCAATGATTTTCCAAGCAGATTTGTACCCCCGCATCACAGGATGCTTTTTCCAGATTTATAAGCTGTCGGACAATCTCATCCAACGACCGGCATCGTTCCATGACTGAAGCCACCACCATATTACATCCAAGCTCAGCGGCTGCTTCAATAGCCCGAAGTTTATGACCAGTATTAAGTGACAATATTTCTTCATCCTCACCACCAAATCCAGACACATGAAGTGCAATCGGTTTTAATCCTGTCCTTCTACATTGTTTCTTTAAATATTGAATTCTTTGTGATGTGATCGATTCCGCATACCAGCAGTTAAATTCCACATTTCTATAGCCATCATAAAATGCATTAGCAAACAAATCTTCATATTGTGTGTTTTGAAACCCCTCATAGGTCAAAGAGGAAACCGCTAGTTCAAGCATATTCTTATCCTTTCAATCCACTGGTCGCTACACCTTCCACAAGCTGTCTCTGGAAAAAAATAAATAATACCAAAATCGGAACTATGGACAGGGTAGACATTGCAAACATTGCCCCATATGCACTTCGGGCAGTCGGATCAACAAACATCCGTAAACCTAGTGTCACTGTATAATTAGATACACTCCTCAGATAAATATTTTGTGTAAAGAAGTCATTCCATGACCACATAAATGTGAATATTGTCGTTGTAACCAACGCCGGTTTGCATAATGGTAAAATAATTCTATAAAAGATCGAATATACGCTGCATCCATCTACAATTGCCGCTTCATCAAGTTCCTTCGGTATTCCTCTGATAAATTGCATGATCAAATAAATAAAAAATGCATCTGTTGCAAGAAATTTAGGAACTACAATAGGCAAAAAGGAATCCAGCCATCCAAGCTTATAAAAATATACATATTGCGGTACAATGATTGCATGTTGCGGCAACATCATAGTCATCATCATTAATGCGAAGCATAGCCTGCTTCCACGGAATTTAATTCTTACCAAAGCATATGCTGTCAGTGTACAGGCAATTAAATTTCCAACCACACAAAGTATGGCAAATATAATAGAATTCTTAAAGTAAGTACTAAATGTGGTTCTTCCATTGGATTGCCATCCAATCTTATAATTCTCCCAGACGAATTTTGAAGGAAGTATTCCTAAATTCGAAAATATCGTGGATTCCTCCTTAAAAGAACTCATAATCATCCATACCAGCGGATACAGTACAATGATCGAAAATATCAGTAAAACAATGAATTTTATCATTGCTTTATTTCTGTTTTTATTCATAACCTCACTCCAATTACTCATAATGTACAAACTTTTTCGATACTGCAAAAATCACTCCCGTCACAATTCCCATAAGAAGCACAAGAAACCATGCCAGTGCGCTTGCATATCCCATTCGCATCTTCCCAAATCCTTCATTATAAATATGAAGAGTATAGAACAATAAACTATCCAATACTCCACCATTTCCACCACTTATAATATAAGATTCCGTAAATACCTTAAATGCACTAATAATCTGCATGATAAGATTAAAAAGAATGATTGGTGAAATATAGGGAATCATGATCTTGAAGATCTGTTGTCTTCTGTTTGCACCATCAATTGCCGCTGCCTCAACCAGTTCTGACGGAATCTGCTTGATTGCCGCCAAAAAGATGATCATTGGCGATCCAAACTGCCACACCCTTAATATAATCAATGTCCACACTGCTGTATTTGGGTTAGCCACCCAACTGATTGTAGAGTCTACTCCTAATGCCTGAAGCATCTGGTTAAGCAGTCCCTGCATACCAAATATCTGCCTCCATAAAATGGAGATTGCGACACTTCCTCCCAAAAGAGATGGTACATAAAAACAGGCTCTGAAAAAGGACAACCCCGGCACACCCTTATTCAAGACAATTGCCAGTGCTAGTGAAACCATCAGTTGGAGAGGCACTGATACCAGCACATAAATGAATGTGACCTTCAAAGCATTCATAAAATGAAGATCCGTTGTAAACATTTTTACATAATTCGATAAACCAATAAACTTAGGTGGCGTTAATAAATTATAATTTGTAAATGAAAAGTAGAGTGACATCGCCATAGGCAATAAGGTCAAGATCAGAAAACCAACAATCCATGGTGCCAGAAAAACAAGCGGTGCGATTTTATCTTTCCAATTTTTCATACCTTTCTCCTATCAGAAGGGTGGTAATACAACCACCCTCCTACCTCCTATTATCCGTTGTGTTTATTGTGCATTTTCTGCAATAATTTCATTTGCAACTGCAATAATGTGCTTTGCAGCATCATCCGGCTTCATGGCTCCAATTGCAACGTTTTCTGCCGTGCTGCTGATTTCATCCTGAATAGCCCATACGCCAGGTTCTTTAGGTTTAAATGCGGGCGCCTCATTTGATATCAGATTTAAGTATTCTGTCGCTTTTACATCGCATTCATTTGCTCCATTCTCGGAAAGCATATTCTGGATCTTCAGCGATCCTGGAACACCCAGCTCCATATTGAAGATTTTCTGCGCCTCTTCATTATTTACAAAGAAATTGATATATTCTGCTGCAAGTTCCTTCTGACTAGATGTTTCAGAAATTCCAAATGCTGATGTAATCAACAAGTCACCATGATTTCCATTCTCACCAACCGGAACCTTCCGGATAGCAAGCTGATCTTGCATGGAATTCTGGTAGGTCTTAAACTGATTGGCATTTGCAAAATAAAACAACACCTTTCGATTTACGAGTGGTCCTTCTTCCCACGGCTTGGATACCCATTCCTGTGTCCACTCGATATTTCCTGTAATACCATTTTTCCTCATATTGTCTGAATACTCATACCAGGATTTCAAAGTTTCTTCTGAAGGTGCAAACTTTCCATCTGCGTCAACCCACTCATTACCGTCCTCCGAATTCTCTCTGACCCATACCCAAACAAGATCATTGTTATTATAGATATCCAGACAGGCGTAAGTATCAGCAGGAAGTTTTTCCTGAACCTTTGCAAGATAATCTGCGAACTCCGCCCAAGTAATATCTTCATCTTCTCCCCACAGCTCCATACCAAGTTCATCTAAATAAGATTCATTTACATACATGGTCTGTGCTGTAATTCCCAATGTAACCATATAAAGATTTCCGTTATATTTTCCGGTATCAACAAAGCCCTGATTCCAATCCGTCAGATCGATGGTTCCGTTATTTACATATTCATCTATGGGAGTTAAAACATTTTTTGAACAATACTCTCCAATCTGATTTGACTGGAATTGTACAACATCTGCTGCACTTCCACTGGCATATGCAGTAGACTGTGCCACCCAATAGTCATTCCATCCGGGGCTTTCTGTCTCAATAGTAACATTGGGATGTTCCTTCATGAACATATCGTTGATCTGGTAATACAGCTTATCTCTTTCCGTATTTCCCCACCATGCAACACGCAGAACTGTCTTTTCTCCACTGTCTGTTTTTTCAGTGGTAACTTCTGCTCCTTCCTGTGCCACTTCCGTTGTGCTCTGATCCACTTTTTCTTCTGTCGATGTGGATTCCTGTCCACACCCGGTCAGCAAAAGTGTCACTGCAAGACCAAGTGATGCTGCAAATTTAATACTCTTTTTCATTTTATAATCCTCCTTTATACATTTTTAACAGTTATGCAATAACTGTTTTGCGCTATTATGTTTTCATCTGTTTTTAGACAGGCCTTAATTTCAATAGAATGTCCTGCCAATGTAAAATCCGTTGGAATAATCACATGATCCGGTATCTCAGCAGAATCTGCATTTACATTAAGTCGGAATCGGTTTCGTGCGAGAATTTGATTTGTTTCTTCATCAACTGCTTCCCATGAAAGCTCAACATCCTCAATTTTTCTATGATAATCGTTAATCAGCCATAACCGGGCAGTAAAGTCTTTTCCGCAGGCAACTTCAACCGCCTGTCCTAAAACATACGGAGTTGCACCAGGTTCAAAGCCAATAAAAACCGGCTTCATGCATGCATGGTTCATTAAGAAAGGATCTCTTGCAAAGAATGAGGAAACCGGATCATATTTCCGTATTCGCATGTACGCCGCTTCCGTGCTTATGTACTCCTGTGTCATTCCAGACATTTTACTGTGTATACCCATCTCTGTTACATTAGGTATCATTTTTACGTTATGCACATCCACCTTAGCCATTCTCTCAGAACCAAATATTTCTGCTGCCCTGTACTCAATCTGCGAGAAAAGGAACACTTCCTTTCCGGGATCCAGTGATTTCAGGGTATCGTATAACAGCCTGCATTCTGCAATATATTGATTTTTTTCATCTGCCTCAGAATATATTCTTTCATCCGGCTCAATAAACCAGACTCCCTGACAAGCATGATTTAGTTGTTTAAGTCCGCTTTGATAGATGTTTTCCTGTTTCTGAGAAAAACAGTTTAGCTCCAAATCACTCAGTCCAATGGTATAAATTTGCCATACTAAAATTCCCTTTTTATCACATTCTGCAAAAAACTCTTCATTTACAGCATTATCAACAAGGCAGACTGTATTTGTTCCTCCTGCAATTAAAGAATCAATACTCATGATTTCTGGGAAATCTGTATTTTTCACATTTTCATCAGAAAGTCGTAAACCTCTCATATAAATTTTTTCTCTATTCAACCACCATGAACCATGCTTACAATCATAGGTCAGTTCCTTAATCCCAAATTCTGTAACATACCTGGCTCCTGCATATTCTGCCGTCATCTGATACAAATAGGGTTCTCCATAATCCCACGTGGACCATAAACGGGCATTATTAATCGTCATGGAAAGCTTTACGACTGCTGTACCTTTTGATACCACTAATTCCCGCCTACATATCGTTTTGTTTTCATTTTCTTCTCCAAAGGGTTTAATGACAACTCTGAGGAAATCAGTACACGGAGTCAAAGTCGGATTCTCTATTTCTACATCCAGACTTACAAGGGCGGAATGGGTGTCTTTGTCCTGTCCATCACCACACCAGTCTTTCTTATAAACAATTCTAGTAGAGATTTTTACATTTTTTATAAGACAAGTATCATTTTTCATTTTGGAATATTTCTCCTTCCTATTCTGTTGCCATAATCACGGTACTATTCCTGGAAAGGATATTTCCTGTTCCGTCTTCGACACACATAGAAATTTTATATTCACCCACATAATCTTCCGGAATTTTCCACTTAATTGTATCAACAACTTCTGCACAGTCTTCCCTTAAATCCAGAGTGAATGTTTTTTCTTTTACTCTGTTTCCTTCCGTATCTGTGATACACCAGAAAATTTTTGCATCCGGTATTGAGTGGAAATGATCGTTAGTAACCCAAATCTTTCCTGCAAACTGATCTCCTCTGATATATTTTTTGGGTCTTCCAATTACATGTGGTTCTTCATTCCATTCCAGGCTAATCAGTACTTCTGTGTAAACTGCTTTCATAGATTCATATACCTGATATGGCTCCCGATAATAATCAAACAGTCCGGAACCCATCAATGGGCATGCATCACTCCAATAATACAGGTACATAGAACAAACAGGTTGGTATTTCTTCTGCCTAAGCAGCTCAATTTGTTCTTTTACCACCAATGCCTCATATTTTTGGGTATTATATATAAATGCTTCCAGAGAATCTCCTAATTCTGTTTTAGCCCTGCGGAACTGATTATAGTAAAACAATCCCCAGTATTGCCATACATCCCAGTCAGGCGGCCATAACTTATCTGCTGGAATAAACTTCATCAGGCTTTTTAGTGATGGAACCGAATCTGCACCAAATTCCACAACGTTAGGCTTGATCACTTCTTCATGTACATCCATATCACCATCCTGGCAGGAACCAATCATAATGTTCTGTACATCCTCCCTGTAATCTCCCTTATGGATCCAGCGATCAGTGTCTACCTGCCCCAGCGTATCCCTTAATACATCACATAGTTTGAAATATGTATTTGGTTTATCCTCCAGTCCATAAATTTCAGGCTCTTTATAAACAGACCACATACCCATGCATGCATGATTAGTAAGCATATATCCCATATCACGAATCATATCCGATGCTCTGCTAATCACATCGTCCGAATCACTGATACAATAATGAAGGGCAAAAACCTGCCATAACAATAAGCCTTTCTCGTCACAGATTTTGTAAACCCCATCACGTTCAATATGACTTCCTATCCGGATGGCATTAATTTTCATATCAAGCATCTTGTCAAAATCAGCATTCCACATATCTTCATTTGCTTCACTCATCCAGAGGCTGGAAATATAGCGCATTCCCCGTAAAAAGATATGCTTATTATTCAAATACCATTGTCCCTTTTCATCCTGATGAATCTCTTTCACACCAAAATTAGTAGAAATACGATCTTCCATGGCGGTGATTGAAGCCGTATACAGATTTGGCTTTCCATGATCCCATGTCCACCATAATGCAACCTGTTCTATTCTGGCTGTAAGCTTAAATCGGTTGCTTCCCGGTCTGACTATAACCGTTCTCTTTACTGTACAGTTCATCTCCTGTTCAAAATTGTATGGAGTAATATCAAGTCCAAGCTCTATTTCTTTTTCCTTTGCACAGTTACTATTTATATAGACATCAAATGATGCCATAGCACTATCCTGATACTCTCTGCCATCCCCATTCATATCAATTTTGGTGAATATCTTTACGTTTTCTATAAAGATTTCCGGCTTTGTTACAATACTCACATTACCCCAAATTCCACCTGAATTTCCATCCATTCGATATTTTGAATAACAACCGGGACGATGCATTGCCTCAATCATATGACCCTTGATCTGCGTAATTCCTTTTGATTGGTGAAACTTATAGCCATCCGATAACGGTGTTTCATCATTATCAGCTTCTATGAACTCCGTCGGATCCTTAGGTGCACAATCCCTGACTATTAACGTATTATTTCCGTCATAATCAACAAAATCGGTAATCTCAAATTCAAACGGATTGAACATTCCCTCATGAAATCCCAGATATTTTCCATTCAACCAGACCTCTGTGATATAATCAACCCCTTCAAATCTGACAAAAATACGCTCGCCCTTTTTTTCTGTTAAACGAAAATCTTTTTTATACCATATGGTGCCAAAATAATCTCCTATTTCTTCATTCAGATACCAGTTCCCTGGCACCTGGATCGTTCTCCATCCATTTCCGGAATAGTCTGTCAGATACCAGCTTTGCCTTTTACCAATATCATTTTGATCAATACGGTAATCCCACATACCATTCAGGCTGATAGTTTTTCTGTCAAAAATACCTTGAAACATTTCCTACCTCCTATATTTTTGCAAAGAGTTTATTCACCTTTTCATCTGTCATTTTTCGTTTCAGATTAAAACCTTTTACTTCAACTATGACGAGTTCTAAAAGATATAATACCTTTGTTCCCTTTTCCAAATGACCAATATAATTTCCAGAAACTCCTCCAGCCGAAAAATGAAAATGTGGCGCACCATCAACTACCGTACCTGTAATTCCACCAAATTCAAATGGACCCTGAACAGATAGCATTTCATCTTCAGTTGCTGCATTCATATTTGTCGGTCTGTGATATTCCAATTGGGCAACACTTCCTACTGCGCTGGCAATATAGGCATCCTTTATTCCGGACTGTTTGAGCGCACGATCTACTTCCTCAAATACATCATCTCCACGTTCCAGCTCAAGAATTATTACTTTTCCCACTTTTCCGCCTTCATATAATTTCATTCCATTTTTATCCTCCTCTTAAATTGTATTTTATAATTTATATTTTATAATTTATATTTTATATATTTTTAATAAAAAAACAATAGTCAATAAACAACAAAGTTTTTAGAATATTTTTGTTATTATTGACTACTGTCTTTAAATAATTGAAATTATAGCCTTTTTATATATCTAACTGCGTTTTTCGCATAAGCTCGATATGTTCTTGATTTAGTTTTTTAATTGCTGATATATCCTTTTTTGCAATTGCATCAACGATCTGATCATGTAATAGCCACGAAAGAGAAATAATATCCTTGACCTGTACAGATGAACTTAAATTTTTTCGGACAATTAATAACAGTGTTTCAATTTCCTTAATGTACTTGACAAGTCTTTCATTATTTGTTATTTCCGCTGCTGCCACATGAAACGACACATCACATTTTGCATGCTGCTTCTCCTTCTCCTGATCAGGAAGTGAATTAAATTGTTTAATTATATTTTGAAGCCTCTCAATATCTTCTTTTTTTGCCATATTCGCACAATGGATATAAGAAAACTCCTCTAAGGTTTCTCTCAACTCAAGCAGGGATTCCAATTCATCTCTATTATACTGAACGCAATACAATCCTTTTCTTTTAATGTACTTAATAAATCCATTCTGGCTCAATTGATTTACCGCTTCACGCACAGGAGTTCTGCTGGTTCCCATTTCATCCGCAATTTCATCCTCACGAATTCGTTCCCCCGGCTGGATTCTTCCCTTTAAAATTTCATCCAAAATATAGTTATATGCGTTCTCGGCCAGTACGGTATTTGCTTTCATTTTACTCTCCCTTCCTGTTCAAAACTCAATAAAATAATTTATTGAGCATCCACTATTTATATTTCGTAGACAGATATATCTTAATACATTATCCATATTTTATTCAAGATTTTTTTACATTATTTACCTGTATTAACACATATAATTGCTTTTACTACCTCTTCTTTATTATCAATGCAAGCGTCCAATGCTTCCTGAATCTCATCAAACTCATAAAAATGCGATACAATTCTTTTTATATCAATTTTTCCAGAAGCAATTGCTTCTATTGCAATAGGGTATATATTCCGGTACCGAAACACCGTTTTAATGGTCAGTTCTTTATCCAGAAGCATGCCAACCGGCAGCGACATCTCCCCAGAAGTGCTGTATCCTACCAGTACTATTGTAGATCCTTTTTTTGCTGCCTTAATGAGCTGAGTAGTTGTAATCTGGGAACCGGCTGTTTCAATTCCAAGGTCACATCCAACACCACCCGTGTAATCCATAATTTCTTTTAAGACATCCTTCTGTCTTCCGTTAATAACATAATCTGCTCCAAGTTCCAATGCTTTATTTAACCTGCTTTCCAGTACATCAATCACTACTACTCTTGATACACCCATGGCTTTTAATGCAAGAAGCGTAACAAGACCAATGCATCCTGCTCCCATAATAATAGCGGTCTGTCCAATGTGGGCATTTCCTTGCAGTGCCGCGTGCAATCCCACGGATAAGGGCTCAATCAGTGCTCCTTCCAGTGTGGAAACATTGTCTGGAAGCTTAAAACATAGATTTTCCGAATGCGACACATATTCCTGAAATACTCCATCAATAGGAGGAGTTGCAAAAAATTTAACTTTTTCACACAAGTTATACTTTCCTGATTTGCATTGCTCACATTTACCACATGTCTTTCCAGGTTCTAGTGCAACGCGATCTCCTATTTTAAGACTAGTAACGTTTTTTCCTGTTTTTACAATAGTACCTGCTGCCTCATGTCCAAGAACAAAAGGAGGCTCTACAATAAAATTTCCAATTCTGCCTGTTTCAAAATAATGCAAATCAGAACCACAAATTCCAACATATTCAATTTTTACCAAAACCTCATCATCATCTGTGATCGGCGTTGAACGTTCTTCCATCCTTATCTTTCTAAGTTCTGTCATAAGTGCTGCTTTCATGTTTATCCTCCATGATATTGGTTAAAGTGTTTCATATAAAAACCAGTCAAAGTATGCTTTTGATATGCTGCTTTTTCCATTTGCAGTTGCATACACTCCGATATATACTCCAGTAAATCCTTTATTTGTATAAGAACTCAGTAGACTTGCCTTTATATCAGATTGAAGCAGGGTACATTCCCCTTCTGTATACCCATAATAAAAATCATACGCATCGGTACGACATATTACCGTCAGATACAAAGCTCCTTTCCGCAGAATTGGCATCTTTTTATACAATAATGTAATTCCTTCCTTTGTCTGATACAAACGTAATACATCAGTCCCGTCTTCCTCTTTTGCTTTTAACAGACAATAATGAAAACGATGGTCCTGCAGAATACAGATTCCTGCTTCCTCATAAATTGTTGCAGGTTGAAAACTAACTGTCCATTCATTTTCTAGTTACACTTGTTTTATAATTATAATTTATATTATAATTTATATTTTATAATATTTCAATACTTGTAAAAACATTATTTTTGCTAATGCTGTACTCACATATATTTGGATCAAGTTCTTTTATTTCGACATTTCTATATGCCATTGTTCAAATCGAACTCTTTGTTACCACCTTTTTAAGTTCCACGGCTTTAACCATGGTTACTTCTTAGAAGAGCCTCCGATTGGCAAAAATCATGTGCCAGCTAAGGCAATAAAAGCACGATTTTATAAGGAAATTCTCGCTTCCAACCTTAAACTTATACCGGCATTAGAAAGCTAAATATACGTCAAAAAAATGCGTTCAATTAATTTGATGAATGGCTTATTCTATTGTCGAGGCACAACCAGCTAAGTGTTCCTTAACCTTGATTAAATTGTACCGAGAATAAGCCTTCTTTTTTATGGTCTGGCGGGTCGGATTGCCCGGTCTGAAAGATCAAATTTTTCGTGAAGATATTTGCTCTGTTTTACACAACATATATTTATATTTTAGTTTTTGTTGGGTATAATATAAATAGGTGATTGACATGAATATGATTTTAAGTACGGTTTTGCAGGAAAAACAGCGAATAGACTATATGTTGGCGAGATACCAGGAAACACTTTCTGAACTTCCGAAGGGTACGATTTCTGAGAAGCTAATCAATGGAAATACCTACTACTATTTGAAATTCAGAGATGGAAAAAAAGTCATTTCAAAATATGTGGGGAAAGATAATATCCTGGAAGTAAAGGAGCAGGTAGAAAAACGCTGTCATATTGAAGCGATGATTAAGTCGTTGACAGAAGAACAGCGACTTGCAACAAAGATATTGGAGGGAAGTTTGATGAAGAAAAGAAAACCGGTGCATTTACATTTCCAGAGGAGATGTGATTATGAGTAAAGAAGGAAATTTTCTAATTTATTGCATCGAAAAATATAAAAATGAGAAGAATTTAACCGGCAAGCAGGTTTCTACACTTTTTACCAAATACCGTGTGTGGGAATATATTTATTCCTGCTTTGAGGCACTTCATACCACCGGTGATAAGTACATTGTTGCAGACATTGATCTGTATATAGAAGCCAGACAGTCAACATAATTCACGATCATTGTTGCAAAAAATCAATGTTCCCTGTGGGAATCGAACCCACAACTACAGCTTAGGAGCTCAAGTCCCTACTGGAAACCTATATTATTTTAAGTTAATACAAGTCAAGTAAAGCATTGATTTTTCTACCCTTCCTGTAAATCCATGTCAAAATAAGTAAACTGAAAATCATCTAAGTTAAGCACCTCTCGGTGCTCGTCCGGTGCTCGGAGCACCCGGAGGATGTAACCATTCCGTTCCATCGAGTTCACTCGGTTGGCCACCATTACGATTCAGCTTGTAACAATGATCACTTGGTTTTCTTATTAGATTAACTATATTATAACGTGCTGTAGGTCGGATGTCGATGGGTTTTTGACCATATTTTACTCCACCTTACGCACAATATTCCCTCCATAAAAGCAAGTATATATCTCTCTGCCTTTATGACAATTTTAACTATCTAAATTAGTATTGATATTTTTATTAAAAAGAACAGTTTTTCGACTTGTTCAGGTCGTATGAGCAAACCATATTAATGAGATTTCGCCTTATGATTAGCTAATGTCTTGCCAGCTTTACTTTTTGCACTTTTACTTGAAGAGTTGCTCGCTAATGTTTTGCCAGCTCTTCCAACTTTTCCGCCATGGTGCACTGCCATATACCTCGACCTCCTTTGCAAGATATTCTTGTCAAAGAAACGTTCTTTTGCTATATTTAATTTGCGAGAATAAATATGTCAAAGAACTTTTTCCTTGACGTACTGCCAAGTCTAGTACTTGGCAGTATTCTATGTAATGAGTTTCCTCTATACATCTTTCTGTTGATTCAACAAATATTCCGAAAAAGTATTATCTGGTAGCCTACGCTTTTTATCTAACATCTTACTCCAAATGTTATTTCCATCCGCTTCTGTTATCAATCCTTTTCCCAATGCTTCTACCAAAATTTGCCCAGTATCTATATGCTTCAAATTGTACTTTTTGATATATATCGCAATATCTTTATAATTATTACTTGCCAAAATTCCATTATATGTTTTAGCTAATGCTATTCCTCCCGCTTCACCGCGCCCGATACTTTTTTGCCCCATTTCTCCATGCACAAGCTCTGCATACAGTTTATATTCTGCAGTATCTGTATCAATCGTTTTTACATATATATCTTTGTTATTGATCATTATATCAGCGCGTTGCTTTATATGTGGGATGCATGGATTTGATAATTCTTGATAGACAGGCTCTGGCAAAACAATTCTCCCACCATAAAGTTCATGTAATATGTTTGTCTCATTAATCCACAAAAATGCAGATAAACAATCCGTATCAAAAAATAAGTCATCAGTCATTCAGATTAGTTTCCTCCTCATCAAAATTGTATACTATATCTGCTCTATAGGCATCCATCAAAAGTTCTTCCTTTTTACCTTCCGAAATAAGACCTTTTTCTGCCATCTTTTCAACTTTACGAATATATTCACCTGTTGTGAAATATTGCTTTTTTTCATCTGTCGGAAAATATAATTCTTTACCATATCCCAGTTTAGCAGCCACAGTAGAAACTGTAATAGACTTATATTTATCAGCAACTTCATTATCGAGCAAATTATCATATACTAATCGATGAAGCATTGCCTGATGGCTTACTTGAAAAAACTGTTCTGCATCAATTACCTTTTCAAGATCCCATTTTCCTTTATTATGCTCATATTCTAACAATGCATCATATGGCATCAATAAGTAACTGGCAAATTGGTCTGCTTCTTTTTCTGAATCTGATTTGTTTCCATTCATACTCATATCACAAATGACCCTCTGCATCCCTTCTTCGTACAATACATGATACAATTCATGCGCTAGAGTAAATCTTTGTCTTCCATAAGAGGTTGTCGAATTTATACAAATAACAATATCATCCTTTTCTTTTGTACACATACCACTTATCCGTGATGATAGCGGATATCTCACTATTGTAATTTTTTTATCTTTCCAACCATTAACAATAGCAAAAATATCAATTGGAGAATATCCATCCTCGTTCCACAACCTCCGTGTTCTTAATGCTAATGAATTTAGTTCCTGAGCTGTTCTCATAAATATTAGTCTCCTATCATTTCGTTCATATAGCGAATATTCATTGCAATTTTGTTGATCACCGCTATACTTTCTAAATCTTCTGTTTGGATTCCATTAGATCTAAACGCAAAATTTAAAGGGATATAGGCATCATCTTCTCCCAATAAATAAGTATCTGAACATCCAAACAAGTTGCATATCTTTTCGATTAATAATACATTTAAACTCCTTGTTCCATTTTCCAATTTTGTAATCATCGTTTGGTCTACATCTAAATATTTTGCTAATTGTTCCTGTGTTATTTTACTTTCCTTTCTAAGTTGTTTTAAACGAATATTTTTTGTGTTGGCCTCCATTTTATATTCTCCTTTCGATAGAACACACTCAGTGCTCATTTATATTATACATATTTTTCGTCATATTTTCAATATATATATTTATATAAAATATGACAGATTGTGTATATTTGTTAATTTCTATAATTTTCAATATCCAAAATGCAGCTTCCTAGGTATTTATATCTTATATAATATGGTTTTACATTCAATTATCATACGTTCAGCGTCTTCGCTAGAGATGTATATTCAGTTTTTCATCATTCACAATGTTCATGATCAGTGTTGCCAGAGAATACTCCATCTCATCTGGCTCCTCATAACCAAGGCTGATTGTAAGACTTCCCTGTGGATCTGCGTCTATCAGAAGCACTTTCTTTCCTGTGCCAATCCTATTCCAAGATTTACACATTGGGTGCTTGGATAGATTTAGTTCTCGGTGCCCGTTTTGTCTTTTCGGTGCTCCAATTACTCATTTTTATAATTTTTCGGTGCTCGCAAGCACCATAAAATAAAAAATGCAACAATGAATTTTTACGATCATTGTTGCAAAAAATCGATGTTCCCGGCGGGAATTGAACCCACAACTAGCGCTTAGGAGTTCAAGATCCCTATATAAACACGCATATACTTAAGTCAAGCTAAATCAAGGTAAAGCCTTGATTTTACTGACTATTCTATTACATTTTGTCAAAATAAAAAACCTGTTCTTCATCTCTGTAAAACACCTCTCGGTGCGCATCCGACGCTCGGAGCACCCGGAGGGTTTAACTATTCAGTTCCATCCAGTTCATTCAGTTGGCCACCGTTACGAATCGGCTTCGCAACAATGATTGCTTGGTTTTCTTATTAGATTACATATATTATAACGTGTAAAGAGTCGGATGCCGATATTTTTTTGACCATATTTTGCTCTGGTTTATAGTTTGTCCAGCCACCCATCAAAACTTTTCTTTGAAATCCTGTACTTGGTTCCAATCTGAATCCAGCGGAATTCATTTTTCTTTAAAAGCTCGTACACTGTAGGTCTGCTGATCCCAAGAATTTCCTGAATTTCCTTTACTGTGTAACATCTTTTTTCTGCTTCATTAGCTGTGATTGCCATAAGATTATCTCCTTTGCTTTTTCTTTATCTTAACGCGATAATCCTGGCTTGTCATCTTTATGCAAATACATCATCCAACCTCAATTCATAATAATATTTAAATATTGCAATCGGAAACTCTCTTATATAATTGTCCACATCATTTTTTGTGATGCCATGTATCTGCACAAATTGAGATACTTTGTCATGGGCCACATCATAGCTTTCATCCAGATACATATCCAGATTTTTTAATAAGTCAAGTATCTGCAGCACATAAACATTTTCTTCATTTACCGGAACCACTGGTCTTCTTACAATGAATGTTCTCTTTCCAATTGGAATTTCTCGTATTTTTGCTGCCATGTTATTGCTAACAATCTCAACTTTATTTGGAACCTGTGTTGAAATTCCCAGCTGATTGGCAAATGTATTACCAGAATAGAAACCATCTACTTTTCCACCTCTGGAAACATACTTGTACCTGGCAACCATATCTGCATTTACGCCTACATTTGTTTTTAACCGTGATTTCTTAGGCAAATAATAAATGCCGTTCTCATATTTTTGTAGTTTTTCCTCATCGCACAGCTTTTTTAGCTGCTGGTTTACGGCAGATTTTGTAATTCCCTCAATCACTATATCAGAAAAGAATATAAAAAAGAACTGTCACCCTTAGGATTCCTCCCAAAGCCAACAAATCTTAAATTTCCTCTTACATCTTGATACTCTTTGCCAAACTCGTCAGCAAAGCCGCCATCTCCGGATTGCCAAGTACTTTCATCAGCAGTTCGGGATCTACTCCCTCCGGTATCAGGCACCAATGGTCTTCATTACTGATACCGACTTGTGGTTCGCTACACTTGGCGGTAAATACCCGTGACTGGACTTGCACCAGCAAGATTAACGCCATGCTCGGCACACAAAATAAACGCGGTGGGGTTTCTTGATACCCGACCGCGTTTATCTTTGTCCGCTGATATACGGGCAAATCGTTTTTTATTGTAGGTTACTTTCTTGCACCATCCGAGCCGATGGTATATCCGTCAATGGTGGTATTCACCGCCATCGTCCCGTCTGCGTAGAAGTAGTACCACTTACCATCGATCTGCTTCCAGCCGCCGGCAAACATCATTCCGGTCGTCTTATCCAGCCAGTACCACTTCTGGTCGTCGGAGAGCAAGCCCTTCACTGGTTTCCCGTTTCTGTAATAGCTCCACTGGCCGCTGTCGTTCTGCTGCCAGCCGTTTGCGGTCTGCGGGTCAATGACGATCTTCACAAACCGCCGCAGGACGGTGGCGACTTCAGCGCGGGTGGCAGTTCCCTTGGGGTCAAAGCAGTTATTTGCCTTGCCAGCCAGGATGCCCACCTGCTGCATGGCCCTGACCGCATCCTTCGCCCAGCTGCTGATCTGTGCGTTGTCCGCAAAAGTCACCGCCCGGAGGGTTTTCGGAAGGTCGTAGCCCAGCTTTTTGGCGTAATTTGCCATGATGACCGCCATCTGTTCCCGGTTGATGTTGGTGTCCGGCGCAAAGGTAGTGGCGGTAACGCCTTCCATAATGCCGTTCTGCGCCGCCCAGTTCACATAGGGGGCATAGTAGGCGTCGGCTTTCACATCGGTGAATTTCCCGGTCTGGTAACTGTCCGGGTTGATGCCCGCCAACCGCCCCAGAGCTGTCACAAACATTCCTCTGGTCATGCCGGTGCCCGGGCTAAAGGTGGTGTCACTTGTGCCAGAGAGCAGTCCCCGGCTGGCTGCAAAGAGGATATTGTCCGCAGCCCAATGGTTATGAATGTCGGTAAAGGCAGGGGCAGGGTTCTTGTAGCCCACGCCGTAAACGCTGAAATGACCGGTTTCAAAAACCACCGCTTTCAGGCTGGCATCGTAGCTGGATCTAGTAATCCACTCCACCTTGCCCGCATCGTCTACATAGACTGCATAGAGATTACCTGTCTGCTCACCCTTTGCCGCTGTGTAGGGCAAACGCACCGAGATGGTATGTCCATTCAGGCTGGTAATCGGCGTCTCTTTGCCGCCGGAGAGGTACACCAGCGACAGGTCATAGACCGGTCTTGTGCCGATAGCGGCTTTGGCCTCGGTGGAGCGCAGCGCATCCACCTTATTTGCCCGGAGAATGATGTCCCCTCCAGCAGAGGCGGCATCCAGCTGCTTCAGAGTATCCAGCCCGATATTAACCGAAACCAGATGGTCTGTTGCTACGGTAAACTGCCGGACGTTTTCTTTAACCAGCAGATCCAATGTCTGCGCCTTGATGGTCACGTTAAAAGAGGTCTGGCCTGCCGCCGAGGTGATGGGAACGGTAACGGCAATCCCGTTCTCTGTGGTGCCGTTCTTTTTCGCATCCTGTTTGGTCTTGTCGATGGCGGACTGGACAGAGCTGTTGTCCACCGATACATTACCGTTTTTATCCGGCTTAACTGGCTTGGTTTCTCCGGTGACAGGAGAATCCGGTTTGTTCGGTTTGCCGGTGTCCGGCTGACTGGTATTTCCAGAGTTACCGGAATTGCCGGAGGAGGAACCTCCACCGCCATCCGGACCACCAGAGGAGGAACCGCCGCCGGAAGGCTGGTTGGAAACAGTCAACGTTCCAGGAACATAAGTGATCGCATAATTGGCATTTGACAGCGTACCAGTAATGTTGATTTTGGTTTGTCCGGTTTTGCTCATATCCGGCGTCTGCGCGTAAGTCAATGTTACCGTGCCGCTCAGGGTGTCTGCACCAACCAGACCTTCCACCTTGTAATCCTTATCTGCTTCCGGGCTGCTCAGGTCGGGCGCGGTGCTGCCGGTGTAGGCGCTCTTATCAAGCGCCGCAACGGTGACCTCTTTCTCCGCTACGGTCACAGGCAAGCTTTGTTCTGCCACATCTGCGTACTCTGCATTTCCCTGCACCTTGTACCAAACGGTGTATTCCCCGGCATTTTTCGCTGTGGGGAGCTGCTCACTCCACTCAGAATTGCCAAGCCGGTAGAGCATTGTGCCGCCAGTGGTCTTGCCCGCTGTAACCAGCGCCTGTTCTGTACCATTGTAGGTCAGGGCGTTTGCCGTAGGTG
>OGNQ01000074.1_pt1 | contig 92126 bp, 87 predicted proteins | sample 1573481 | NCBI WGS metagenome assembly OGNQ01 (sample SAMEA2581920, study PRJEB24529) | metagenome | biome: Human gut stool | place: China | collected 2011 | reverse complement strand
GCTTGGGGCTACGCCCCAAACCCCATTTTAAAATTGTATAGATTTATCTACAGGCTGATTTATAAATCAGATATTCAGCAGATATGACAGCGTATCGCCTATTTCTCCGAGTGCGTTTTCAGGCGTCATACCGACAAGAACATCGGTCGCCCCGTGTTCAACGCAGAAGGAAGCAACGTTGAAGTTGCAATAGCGCACATCTATGACATATATTTCACTGAACGATGACGTGAGGCAGGGTATCATTGCGCTGGGGTAATCGTCTTTAAGCACAACAAGAACTCTGTCATTCTTTACATCGGTGGTGATATGCTTTATATAGCTGTCGGCAACCATATAAAGACTGTAGAACGAGCTTGCGCTGTAGTCAGAGGCGGGCATCAGCGGATATTCGAACTGATACTCATAATCTGCATTGTAATACTCGGTGGTATAGTCGTTCTTGGGTACATAATAAGTGAATGTTTCGCCCTCATACATAAGGCCGTCATACTTTGTTGCGGAATAGACGGAGCCTAAGCAATCCTTCTCGTATTTATCGTAATCGGACAGCTTTGCGAATTTTACGTCTGCAGCTTTGGCAAAGCTCTGAGCAACATAATATGCGCCAAGCTGCTGCCAGTGGCAATCACGCAGGAAGAAAATATTCTCCTTCTGGTGAGGCAAAAGAGCATCCATAGCATCTATGACCTTGACGTCCTTGCTCAGCATATTTGAAATATATACGGAGTCGCTAAGCTCGGTATACTGAGCCTTCTGAAGCTGAGAGGGGGTAATGAATGTATTCTGCGTCAAAGCGAGCAGGCTGTAGACATTTGCATCGGGAAGCGCTTTTGCAAGTGAATTAATCGTGTTGGCATAGTCCTCCGCATTCTCACGTTTGCCACTGTAAATCTGTGCGCCGTATATGGTGTCGCCGCTTTGATAAACAAGCTGTGAGCCTTCTTCGAAAAGCACCTGTGCATCCGGGTCGGAGGGCTCTGTATATGTGTTTTCGGGCTTAGGCGAACTACTGCTTTCATCGGACTTTGAACCGGTTTCGCTTTGCTGATTTCCTGAAGAAGAATCATTCTTACTTTCGGTTTCGGGGGCGCTTGAGGGAGCGTCACTTGAAGTGTCCGACGGTGCGGGGGTAACGATAACGATAGGCTTTGTTGACGCAGTTGTAACCTCGGTCTGAGATGAACCGCTGTTTACCTGTGTGACATTGCCTTTAATCTCAGCGCCGTTCAGCGAGAATCCGAAAAGCGAGCGGAAGCCTGCGCCGATAGACTTGAAGGTATCTCTGAACGGTACGGTATCATTGAAGAAATAGCTTATATCCTCTGTGTATTTACCGCTCCAGTAAGCGTCCCATGTAAACTCAGGGAAGGTGGCAAGGTTACGCTTTTCGGCTTCGGATATGGTAGGGCGTGGCAATAAAAGCAGACCGATTGCCACAGCTGCAAAGAATGCAGTGCATACGCCGATGTTTATTCTGACTGCAAGCTTCTTTTTACGCTCGGAATCGGAACTGCTTTCGGGCTGTACCTTATCTTCCTTGTCCTGTTTTTCGGGCTTTACTCTGATTTGCTTTGTGCTTTCTGAGTTTTTTTTGCCTTTCGTGGCTTTTACGGAATGAGTATCTTCGCTTTTTGCGGCTCTGACAGGCTTTTCGTGTTTTGCTTTCTTAGGCTCGTGGCTTTTCTGGGATTCCATCTTCCGACGGTATATCTCGTTAAGCTCCTCAAGCTCCTTATCATCAATATGGTCTGACAATGTTACTCACTCCTTTCTCAGAACTGCCAGTAGATAAACGGGTTGTTGGTGGCGTTTACAAGCAGGATGCTGCTCAGTGCAAACACCGCAACATTAAGCACCGTCTGACCTACAGAGGTTGCAAGGTAAAGATTTTTGCTTTCTAATTTTTTCTTGAGTGCGGGGATAACAGGCATACACAGCACTACGCTGACGATGAAAAGCCAAGCGTTAGCTGTCATATTCTGCATCGAAATCTTGTCTGTGAACGAGTTTCCGTTAAGTCCGACAAGGTTTCCGAGGAACGTGCCGAGCTTGCCTAAATCGGTAAAGTAGAATATGCCGAAGCCGACAACAACTACTATCGTATTGTAAATATGCGCAACTGCCTTAGGCATCTTTCTCATGTTCTTGTTGCCTATGGTACGTTCTATCAGAATGAACAGTCCGAAGTAAAGACCCCAGATTATATAGTTCCAGTTTGCGCCGTGCCAGAAGCCTGTGCAGAACCATACGAGAAAGAGGTTGAGGTATTTTCTTCTCTTACCGAAGATAGGAACATACAGCAGGTAGTCGCGGAAGAATGTACCGAGCGAGATGTGCCATCTCTGCCAGAACTCAGTGATATTCTTGCTGACAAACGGATAACGGAAGTTTTCGTCAAAGTGGAAGCCGAATATACGTCCAAGACCTATGGCTATATCGGAATATCCGGAGAAGTCGAAGTAAACCTGCATAGCGTAGGCTATTACCGTGTACCACGTTCCGACAACGGACAAAGACGCAAGATCACCGGTCTTGAAGAACGTATCGACGATAGTGCTGAGGTTGTTTGCAAGGATTACCTTTTTGCCAAGACCCATACAGATTCGTGTAATACCCTCGCTTACATCGGCAGAGGTTATAACTCTGTTGTCTATCTCGTTTTCGATTACGGCATAGCGGACAATAGGACCTGCAACGAGCTGTGGGAACATCGAAATGTACATAAGCAACTTGTACCAGCTTCTCTGCACCTTTATCTTGCCCCAGTAGCAGTCGAGAATATAAGAGATAATCTGGAATGTGAAGAAGCTGATGCCTATCGGCATTTCAATATGCGGAACGGGCAGATCCACCGGGCTTATTGCATTGAAGTTTTCGACAAGGAAGCCTGTATACTTGAAGAACACAAGAAGTCCTATATCGAACACAAGCGTACAGGCGGTCACTGCTGTAGCTTTTTTAGTGTCACGGAACTTATCTATCAGAAGTCCGCCGACATAGTTTACGGTAACGCTTCCTATAAGCAGGAATACCCACACCGGCTCGCCCCATGCGTAGAATATCATTGAGAATACGATAAGCACCCAGTTTCGATATACTGTTTTACGGCAGATGAAATATGCTATAAAGCACAGAGCCATAAAGAAGTACAGAAAAAATAAATCGGCGAATATCAACTGTATCGTCCTTTCTTTTGCAGCTTTTAGTATCTGTGATTTTTTGTCTGTCTGATTTGAGGCAGACCCTAATCAGTATAATTATACTATATCCGAGCCTGTATGTCAATTTATAAACTGCATAACTGTGATGTTTTTCGGTACTGCGAAATGTAGGGCGAACAGCCGGCGGTTATGGAGTGGGGGAGGCGGAAAAGTGATGCAGCTTCTGTGCCAGCCATACAACAAACCCCCGAAACCGTGATGTAAAACGGTTTCGGGGGTGGAGGTTATTCCCACTCGCTCCTGAAAACTGTGACCTAAACGATTTTGTATGTGTAGTTTAGCTCAGATTATCGGGATTGCTTAGATTATCCAAAAATTACTGTGTATCATAATTCCTGTTGTCATTGCGTTGTCGCGAAGATAGGTTGGTGCAGGACCAAACTGTATAGATATTATAGCGCAGTGTTCTTTGAATTGCAATACCGCTTTTCAAAATTTACACGCAATATTTTCAAAAAGCGTGCAAAACATATTGATTTTTTGGAGCGTTGGTATTATAATATAAACACGCATAATGCAAATATTGCGTGCAGAAAGTTGGTGACAGGTTGAGCAAGTACGATATCGTCAACGAAGTCTTTGATACCATCGGAGAAATTGCAAAGAAATCGGATTTCATTTCTGCCGGACTCAAAGACCAAGATGTATATGCGCTTTGTAAGCAGGGCTATCTCGAGCGTGTGAAAAAAGGGTATTACAAGCTGGCTGTCGGGGACGAGCCCAAAGAGGAGCTTATCCTTTCGAAACTGATGACGCACGGGGTCATCTGCGTTGAATCAGCTCTGTTCTACTACGACTATAGCGACTTTGCGCCCAGAGAATGGTCGATTGCCGTTCCACGCTCTTATTCCAGAACGGTGAAGGCGATTCAGACGGAAGTGCCGGTGAAAGCGTATTATGTGCAGAATCCGATGTATCACCTGGGGGAAACAACTGGCACCTTCAATGGCGTAACACTTCCAGTCTATGACCGTGAACGCACCGTCTGCGACTGCTTCAAGTACCGCACGAAGCTGGATAACGAGATATTCAACAAAGCCGTCAATGCTTATGTGGCGGATGAAAAGAAAAACCTTGCCAACCTTTCCAAATACGCAAAGGAAATGGGCGTTTATAAGAAAATGATGAGTGTGATGGAGGTGCTGCTGAATGGCTGACATAGCTGCATCCGTGCTTGCACGGCTCAAAAACAAAGCGGCAAAAAGCGGCAGAAGCTATCATCTCTGCTTGCAGCTTTTCTGCCAGGAAGAGTTCCTGCGCCGTCTGGAAAAGTCGAAATATGCGGAAAATCTGGTTCTCAAAGGCGGACTGTTCCTCTATTCCCTCACAGATTTCGATAGCCGTGTTACCGCTGACGTGGATTTCCTGCTCAGAAAGATGCCGAACACACCGGAACAGCTCCAGGCGATATTGGAGGAGATCATTGCAACCGAAACAGGCAACGATTTTATCACATTTGAAATCAAAAATGTGGCTCCCATTGCTGTGGCAAAGAAGTACGCCGGTATAGGTGCTTCCCTTGTGGCAAAGATAAAGAACACAAAAACGCCCTTTGGCATTGATTTCGGCGTGGGGGACATCATCGTGCCGAGACAGGAAAAGCGGAAGATACCAACACAACTTGATGATTTCACTTCTCCGACTGTAAATACATATTCGTTGGAAACGACAATTGCCGAAAAGCTTGATGCAATTCTTGATTTAATGGAATTTTCAAGCCGAATGAAAGATTATTATGATATTTATTATCTTGCCAATAAGTTCGATTTTGACGGAGCTACGCTGGCGGAAGCGCTGAAAAAGACCTTTGAAAACCGTGGACACAAGTTCACGGTGGAGCAGTTTGAGCAGGTCATGGCCTTCGGCAGCGACGATGCGATGCAGAAAAAGTGGAAAGCGTTCTACCGAAAGATTGATACGAAAACGGATGATTACGGCACCGTGCTGAAAACAATAAAAGCATTTCTTACAGAACCGTTTACTGCGGAAATAGATAATAGAGGCTTTTTTGGTCGATGGTCCGCAAATCAAAATGAATGGATAATTGGAGGAAGCTATAATGGCTAAAAAACAAAAGAAACAAGAAGCTTTGTCGGTTAGTCGACTTATAAATGAAGTTTTGGTGGCACAATTAAGTATCCCTTTTCGCCAAATTGTTAATGATACCACTTTCTCAAAATATACTGGCTCAAAACGTCCCGACATCCTTATTTCTGAATTTGAATACGATGGCACTAATGACGAACAATACATCAAGAATCTCGTCGCATATGCAGAAGCAAAAGACGATTGCAAGGTTGGCGATAAAGATTGGAAAGATGCTTTGAAACAAGGCAAAATCAAGGCACCTAAATTAGGTTTACCTTATTTCATTGTTACAAACTGCAAAACCACATATTTTTATAATGCGAAAACCTTAAAGCAGTTAACGCTCAACGGTAATCCTATTCGTGAATTTCAGACTATTGATATTTATAGACTTATCAAGAACAAATTAACCGCAAATCCTGACTTGAATTCAATCAACACGAATGTTGACTCTATATCCACCATTTCAGAAGCAATATTTAATAAGAAACTTTGGGAACTTGCAGGTGTATATCGTGGCATAAACTTCAAAGACAATGTTCAAAAGATTGACTTTACAGTAGGTTTTGTTGCCCTTGAATATTTCGAAGAAAAAGAGGAAATTGATGACACGAAAGATGCGACTAAAGTGTACTGGTCAACTTGCAACGATAATGTAGCAGAAAAAGTAAAAAATAATTTGAGTGGTTACATTAGCCGTTTGGAAGATGAAACAACTTTCAAAGAATTCAAAAATGTTATGGAAGTAGTTAGAATTGCAATCAGCGGTGATGGAAAAAACAAGCCGCTTATTGTCGTAGATGATGTAAAACAAATTTATAGCATAATTGATTCTATGAAGCCTTTGCACGGAACCGGATTTGACTTGTTTGGTGCTGTATATGAAATGTTCGCTTCTTCTAAAGAGAAAAAGGATTTTGGCGAATATTTCACAAGGCGTCATTATACGCATATATTTTCCAAATTGTTACTGCAAGATGAGGAAATTTACAATGAGAAAAAGGAGTTTTCTATTATAGAAATAATCGTACCGAGTTTGATACAAGGAATAGGAAAAATTAAAAAGTGTGCCTTTGCGGTGTAAAATCTACTCTTGGGGTGTAAATGGAAAACCGGGGTAGTCCGATTATTTTCGCTTAGGGTCATTAAATAGATTTATACATAACTTGGTAGTATAATTAGAATTAAAAGATCAAGGAAATTGGAATATGTTGGTTTGAAGGAGATGCCAAAAATGAATCCATTACAATGTTTGAAAATCTTTGGAAGTGAAACATGCCCTTGTGGTAGTGGAATAAAATATAAAGATTGTTGCAAAAACAAGACAGCAATCATGGATCAAACTTCTAAGAAACCTCCAGAAGTTCAGTTAATGGAAAAGATGCGCAAATCTATGAGAAAATGCTGTATGCATCCAAATCAATCCCAATGTAGAGGTAGAATAAAGGAAGCTCATGCTTTACAGAACAATAAAATCATCTCTATGCTTGCAGGGAATTATAGGCATGTTTATATAATGGATACAAAGAAACAGCCACTGATTCTTCCGATGAAAAAGGGAGAATCTCATATTATTGTCCCAATAAGCAAGACCAGTGCAAATAAAGCAACTACCGAGACTTGTTTCTGTGATTTTCATGACAATATTGCTTTTGCGGCAATAGAAAAAGGTGCACCTGATTTTGATGAAACAAATGAAGAAATGAAATTTGTGTACGCATATAAGGCGTTCATTTTCGAATACTATAAGCAACGCACTGCAATGGATATTTTCAAAGAGTGTTTTAAGAAAAATCCAACAGCTTTTAGATTCTTCCCAATGGTAGGAATGTACAGAATGCTACAACTGCGGATGCAGGAATTTGAGCCAATTAAGAGTCATTTTGATAAAGAAATAATGGCTGGTACTCACAATGGCATAATAACATGCGTTGTCAAGATTCCAGAACAGATCAAGTTTGCCGATTACGCATATATTGCTCCAAATCATGACCTGGATGGCAATAAAATTAAACATACGGTTAAAGGTACAATGCATCGCATTGCTGTGACAGTATTTCCGGAATCAACCCAGTCGTACATTCTGTTAAGTTGTATGGAAACAGAAAAAGATATTTATCAGAAGTTATTTCATCAGTTAGAAACAGCATCGGTCGATAAGATTAAATTCTATATTTCCTTAGTATTGCCATTATATTCGGAAAACATAGTTTTAAGTCCGGAATTGTGGGGCAATTGGAATGAAGAGATTCAAACGGCATATACTTTTTATGCAAATTTGAACGGGTCGCAAGCTGTTGTATATGAGAAAGCTATTGGCTTGATGTTACGAAACTCCGCAAAAAGCAGGAATGAATTCGACTATAGTAAGCGTGTAAAAATTGATTTATTTATGTAACCTGTTTTTTGCTTATTACACACTACAAAGCTCCTCACTACACTTGTAATAGTGAGGAGTTTTGTTATGTCCTTAAATTGTTATTTCCATTCCATTTTTGAAAGTCACCCGCACATCGTCTGCAGAGTAAACGGTTACAAAATCCACTAATCCACACCAAAGAGCGGTATCGAATTTGTCCACCAGGTTGGCTTCTGCAAGGGTGGCAAGGAAGGCTTCAATCGTTGCCCTGCGGGACTGCTTGCTATGGATAGCATCATCGACTGCATTAAACCTTGCCTTGGCTGCGTTGAACCGTGCCGTCAGCCCATCGTAGCGTTTTTGGTATTCTCCCTGGTCGATGGCAACATGAGCATTTTCATAGATGCACTTTTCAATGAGGTCGGAAATTATCGCCATCTCGCTTTCCAGTTCAGTCTGTTCCACTTTAAGGTTAGTAAAATCAAAGGCCGCATCAAGCGATGCCATAAGAGCCGTTATTATCGCCTCCTTTTGCCCAATCAGCTGATTGACCGCAGATACGAACATCGTTTTGATATCCTCCTCAGTCAGGTGCGGAGTTGAACATTTCTCATCACCGTCAAATTTGTGATTACACTGCCAGATTACACGGCGGTACTTGCTGTTGGCGTGCCAAACCTTTGACCCGTACCATTCGCCACACTGCCCACATTTGATTTTGCCGGAGAAAAGGTGTACACTGCTGTGCCGTCCTTTGTCTGCCTTTCGGCGTTCCAACTCACGCTGCACCTGCTCGAACACATCCGGGCTGATGATGGCTTCGTGGTTGCCTTCCACATAGTATTGAGGAATTTCGCCCTCGTTGACTTTTTTCTTTTTTGTGAGGAAGTCTACGGTATAGGATTTCTGTAGGAGTGCATCGCCCTTGTATTTCTCGTTGGTGAGGATACTACGAACGGCTCCGGCATTCCATTTATCTTTACCGCCGGGGGATTTAATGCCGTCAGCGGTCAAGTGCGTGGCAATACCGTATGGTGACATTCCCTGCAGGAACATACTGTAGATGCGGCGAACAGTGACCGCTTCATCATGGTTCAGAACCAGATTGCCATTGGGACCGCGGTCATAACCGAGAAACCGCTTGAACGGTACAGTGACCTTGCCATCTGCGAAACGCTTTCTTTGCCCCCATGTGCAGTTTTCTGAAATGCTTCTGCTTTCCTCCTGCGCAAGGCTGGACATGATGGTGATGAGCAGTTCGCCCTTGCTGTCCAGCGTCCAGATATTCTCCTTTTCAAAATAAATCTCTACGCCTTTTTCTTTCAGCTTACGGACGGTAGTAAGGCTGTCGACCGTGTTGCGGGCAAAGCGGCTGACCGACTTTGTGACAATGAGGTCAATTTTGCCGTCCAGTGCATCCTGCACCATGCGGTTGAATCCGTCACGGTGCTTGGTGTTAGTGCCGGTTATGCCCTCATCGGTATATACCGTTACAAACTCCCAATCATCTCTGCCCTTGATGTAGTTCGTGTAATAATCCACCTGCGCTTCATAGCTGGTGAGCTGCTCCTCGCTATCCGTAGAAACACGGGCATAAGCGGCGGTGCGGCGCTTTTTCTTTTCGTTAATCGGTGCAGCTGTGAACCGACTGATCGTTGCCGGAATGGTCGTAACTTTCGCCATGTCTTTCCCTCCATTTTTCTATCATTACTTCACGCATATGCTGTTTCCGCTCTTCTGAGTGCCGGGGCATTTTTCTCTTGTTTTCCCACTGAGCATCGAAAGTATGTCCGTCAAAAAAGTGAACGGAAAGACGGAACGGCGCGGTGATGTGAATACAGGCAATCAGCTCTCTGAATGACGCTTCGTCAAAAAACGTCATGCCCATTGCCTTGGCACACAGTTCTGCAAGCGTTTCTTCCTTTATGCTGGGGTTGTCACATTTTCCGCTTGAAGCACAGCGCCATACAGCCTCAAAGCTACCATCCTTGTGCTTAGAGCGTTGCCTGCGATAGTTTTCGTCGCAGCAGTCACAGCGGATTCGGCTTGTAAAACAGGAACTATTAGGACCGAGTTGGCGTGCCTGAACATACCGACCCTTCGCCGCACGGCGCTCATCAGTCCAGCAGTCCTTTCGCAGAGTGGACTCCCAATGGTGCGGAACGGTGTGACCGTCCTTAAAATAAAAGAGCATCTCATTCGGAGCAGGAACCTCAATGCGCTCTATTTGTTCCGAAAAGACACTTTCATCAAATTTCTCAAGTCCGAGAACATCTGCGCAGGCTTGCTTGAGCATTGCTTCCGGGATATCCTTATTTCGGCAGTGCGCATTTCCGCTTTTTCTGCGTGTTCCGCAAACCCAGATGGTATAGTTGGCATTCGGGTCTTTGCGACCTTTGCGGTTTGACCGCTGATAGCTCTTCCCACAGCACCCACACTTGATTTTGCTCGTAAAGCAGGTAGTGTTGATACTCCAATTAGCAAGCGCACCGAGTTCACGGCGACGGGCTTTTTCTGCCTGTACCGCCTGATATACTTCCATAGGAATGATGGCCTCGTGGGTATTTTCTACCCAATACTGCGGAAGTTCTCCGCGGTTGATTTTGCTTTTTTTGCTGATGGGGTCTACGACATACTCCTTTTGAAAGAGCAGGTTTCCCGTATAGGTAATGTTGCCGAGTATCTGCCGGATGGAGGTGTTGCCGAAATGCTGACCCTTGTAGGATTTGACCCCCATTTCCGCAAGCTGCTTTTCTGTTGTTTCTGCAGAAAGTCCATTCAGAAAATTGTCGTAGATGAGTTTTACAATCTTGGCTTCTTCAGGCTCAATGACGAGATGGTCACCGTCCCAACGGTAGCCGTATATCTGAAACTTTCCGTTGGGGATACCTTTTTCAAACCGTTTGCGAGTACCCCATTTCACATTATCCGAAAGACTTCGCACTTCTTCCTGTGCGAAAGACGCAAGCAAAGTCAGCATCAGTTCACCGTCCTCGCTCAGTGAGTCTATGTGCTCTTTTTCAAACTGCACCGAAATGCCAAGTTCCTTCAGATGCCGCACTGTGCTCAGAAGGTCAACGGTGTTTCTGGCAAAACGGGAAATGGACTTCGTAAGGATAATGTCTATCTTTCCGGCTTCACAGTCGATAAGCATTCGATTGAACTCCACGCGGGCTTCTGCCTTGGTACCCGTTACACCATCGTCAGCATACACACCGACATATTCCCAGGCAGGGTTCTTTTGAATCAGACCGCTGTAATAGCTGACCTGTGCCGAAAGTGAGTGCTGTAATCTTTCCGATTCCATTGATACTCTTGCATAGGCAGCGACCCTTTTCCGAATCGGCATATGCGAAACTTTCGGCTCGATTTTATTGATTTTTCGCATGATAATCACTCCTTTCAGATACTATATATAACTCTAAAAGGCTATAAAGTCCAGCCATTTTCAGATAATAATGTACCCAAAGATGGAGAGAAATCAGCCTGCAGTTTTGTATCAATTACGGTATATTCCTCTTTGGTCAGAAGCCCCTGGCTGCGGAGGCTTTTTGCTATGGAAATTGCCGTCTGATACTTAAGTTCAGCCTGGAATACGGCTTCACTCATTGCCATCACCGCCTTTGAAACGGTCTGCAATGTAACAGGCATGACAGCAGTACTTTCGTCCGGCATTGCCGTATGATGTGAATGGCTTACCGCAGTTGGCACAGGTGAAGCTATATACTGCCTTATGGTTGACCTTTTCTGGGTGAGCATTCCACCAGGTAACACGGCATTTATCGGAGCAGAACTTGATGCGCTTTCTGCCGGGTATCTGGATAAGCAACGAACCGCATTGCGGGCAGAAATCGGTATCCACATCGATACGGCGGTTGTCCGGAGCCTTTGTACCAGTCAGGCCTATTTTTCTACAATAAGCAACGACAGTGCCTTTCTGTAAACCCACAGCCTTTGCGATGGTGGCATATCCGAACCCCTGTGAACGCAGGGCAGCGATTTGCTCTTTCTGTTGATTGTTCATTATGACATCCTCCTTCTGAGGCTTTCCTCAATGATCCATCTGGACAAGAATACCGATTTTGGCCGAAAGCATAAACGAAAAACTTGTCCCCCAAAGGCTACCTCACTTGCCACCGGACATGAGGCTGCGTTTGGCCTCCTAAATAGAGCAAAAAAATTTGCCCACCAAGGAAATCGATCCAAGGTGGGCATTATCACTGTAGTTTTAAAGTTTTATCTGAGCATTTCATTTACACGTTTCTGCACCTCCGAATAATCATACCCGGCTTCTGTCAACTTTTCCTTTCTCTCCGAACCGTTCCCCCACAGCCCCGCGATAACCTCAACGGCAATCTCATCAACGGTTTTCTTGTATAGCTTTTCATTGACTCTTTTCTGAACCGCGTTATAATCATATCCGGCGGCGGTGAGCAGCCTTTCACGCTCTGCACCGTTATCCCACTTGCCGGCAAGCACCTCGTCAGCAAGCTGATCTATGGTTTTCTCAACGGGCTTTTTCCTGCTGTAATCGGTAAAGCAGATATCGCCGTCAACATCGTATCCACCTATTCTGTCAAGTCCCCACTGCCACATTGTCTGACCATAGTTGTACTTTGACGGACAGTCAGGGCTGTTAGTCCAGTGGGCAAGCCAGATGTCGTACCTGCCGACAATCCTGCTCTTGTCGTAATAGTTCTCCATAAAAGACGGATTTGCATAAACACCCGGCTTGAATCCCGCCTGCCTTATCTTTTCGCAGAAAGCAATCGCCATCTTTGTACGGATTTCCGTGTTCAGATTATCAATCTGCTTTTTCTCCTCCATGTCGAAGAATACGGGATATGTCGGAGATAAGTTCTTGATTACCTCAATGCACTTTTCAGCCTCTGTCAGTGCCTGCTCAATGCTCATAGCATAGCTGTACCAGTAAAATCCGTAGTCAATGCTGTGTTTCTTGCAGTCCGCCACGAACTTATCCATAGTCACATCTTTCTTCGTGGAAAATCCCGCACGGATAATTGCAAATCTCACACCCGCCTGTTTCAGCGCAGGAAAGCTGATGCCCTCCTGGCAGTAGCTTAAATCAACACCTTTAATCTTCATCATCGTCCTCCTTTTCCGAGCGCTTATGCAACTGCTCCAACACATCTTTCAGTTTCTTCGGAACAGGCAACCCCAGGTGAGCGGCGTTCTCAAGCAGCGAAATACCCTCGTTCGACAGATAGAAGAATATCACCGCAGTGCGCAGAACAGATCCTGCGCCAATTACTCTTGTATCAAGAATATGCCCCAAGCCCACCAGAGCAAAAATGAGCACTTTCTTGCAGATACCCTTGAACCCGACTGCACTCGATAACTTCTTGTCAGCAACAGCGCACATAATGCCCGTTATGTAGTCGATCACCACAAAGGCAATAAGCGCAAAAAGCAAACCGTCGCTTCCTCCGAGAAACCAGCCGAGCCACCCGCCGACCGCAGTAAAAACAAGCTGAATTGTGTTCCAGAATTCTCTCATAATTAACCCTCCTCGTCAACAATGTCGTAAGTTATTTTCATGACCTGCCCGTCCAGTTTTCGCACCGGCTCGGACAGATTGTTTATTGTGGTAAGGCACAGCTTGCATATCCCAAGCGCAAAGCCGAAGAAATGCTGACTGCCGCTTGAATACGGATAGTACGGCAGAACATACAGCGGCAGACTAAGTCCGTCAGTCTTGATGAGGTTTGCATACGAATACAGGTAGCTGTTTCCGTATGTTGGAGCGGAAAACCGCATTCTGTATCTGCCGTAATCATCGCCACTTTTGATTATCTCAAGGGCAAGCAGTGAATAGGAAATATTGCAGCTGTCGCAAATCACAAGCGGAGTATTCGTCTTTTCGTCAACGTAAAACCCCCAGAAACTAGCGGCGGTCATGTTCGGGAGCGTTCCGTCAGCAACATACTGCCATGTCTTGCCCGTGGATTTGCCGTCCTTGGTGAAAACACGCAGCTGCCCGAAGTTATTTGTTCCGTTCGCTTCTTTGCCATCTATCAGCGGATATTTAGTAATGACGAAGTACTTGTCGTCCCACTCAAAGGCACTCATCGCATTGCAGTAATCGCCGTTTACACCCGCGCCGTAAAACCATCTGTACTGCGATGAAGAATTGCTGATTCTCTCATACTTAAAGCCCACGCCGTACATTTGGAGCAGCGTGTCGGTTTCGATGGTTTTCTTCGAAACCTGCGAGTAGTCGGACAGACTGAAAATATAGTGATGGATATGGCAGCGTGAGGTCGCAACGATATGTATCTTATCACCGATAACATACGGAAAATACGCAAGCCATTGAGGGTCGTCCTCCCAGTCCTGACGCAGCTTTTCCTTTTCCTCCTGCGGTACATAGTCCGCATTTGTAGTGTTACAGTCATAAAAATAACTTCCGTGATGATAGCTGTTATCATAGGCCGAATTAGGAATACGCTCCGCAGCCGGAAACAGCTCTATGACTTTCTTCACGCTTATAATGCCGCAGAACGGCTTTTCCGTGCTTACGCTTATGGACATGGGGTCGAACATAACGACCTCATAAATGCACCCGTCATGGATATGCTTTCCGAGGAGCCGCACATTTCCATTCGTCAGCCTGCCCATGTAAAACCACTTGAAAACCCCGCAGTTGAACTGCGAATCCGGAATATACCGTCCGACAATAGTGTGATACGCCTGCCTGAACGAGTCCAGAGAACTGCTGTTAAGGTCAGTTCCTCCGCAGGACAGATTCCAGTAGGAATGGTGCATTCCGTTTGTGCCGCCGTCCTTGGTGGTAAGGCAGATACAGCTTATCTCACCGTTTGCCTTGTCCGAAGCAAAATCCCACACATGACGGTAGCCCTTGCCGTTCTCAATGCGGCCGCTTTCGTTGGCGTTGTAAGTGCCGATGCTTGTGTCCGTGTTCGTATTGGCGATTCCTGCGTGACCTATTTCCTCGTTCGTCCACGGTAGCATCATATTGTTGCCGTCCTCGGGGATTTTGTCACGGCAGACTATAACTCCACGAAATGCGGTATCGGCAATGTTTCCCACGAAATCACGCAGCATATTGAAGCTGCGGTCGTTGTCGGAATCCATTCCGATTTCAATGTAATCGGGCGGGTTGAAAATCGTGTCAACGGCATTCGTAATCATATTTTCTTCATGAAGTTCCTTAACCACTTCTCTGGATTTCTCATCAAAAAGCTGAATAGTTGCTTTACCTTTAATCATTCTGTTCCTCCTCAAATGGTACATAAATAAACGATGTCTGAAAGCTGTTACACAGCGCGTTATTCAGCACATCAGTCAGATTTCCGACATCTCCGTCATACAATAACGTTATACTCTGAACGCTGTCTTTCATCGCAGAACTGCCGAACGCAAGCCAAATCGTACTGCCGAAATCACCAACGCCGAAATCTGCGGAAATCGGCTGTAAGCGCACAGTTTCATTTTCGGTGGTGACTATCATTGTGAATGCTGTTGTTTCAATGCGCTCTGCCTTGACGGGATTTCGCAGTTCAAGATACAGCTTTCTGTTCGATACGTTCACCACTGTTATGGGCGGCGGTGTGATTATCTTCGGACTCCATGCGTCGGGGAATACCGCTCTGACCGTGGGTTCAAGCGTTTTTCTTTCTCTCTCACGTTTAATGAAAGCTGTCATAGGTTCGTCGAATTTGAATTTGTACGATTTAAGTATCTCAAACAGCAGCGTATCAGATGTACGAACGAGCGACTTCCTGACGGTTCGGCGCATAGTAAAACGAACCTCGTCCTCGCGGGCTTCAATATAGCCGTCCCAGGGAGTATCTCCGGCAAGGTAAGCGCCCATTACATAGCCCCACGTCTGCATTTTCGGAAACTTGCCCTGTGCGCCGTCAACCGAAACCACGCTGAGTGACATGGTATTTTGACCGACTTCCGATGTGAACGGATAGGTGTAGGTCTTGGTGTGCGGTCCCTCGCTGAAATGCTCCTCATACCGCATGACCTCGTTTTCGTTCTTTTTCAGAATGAACGCAAGAGTTCCTGCGGCTGAAATCACGAATTTCACAGTCGAGCAGAATGCTGCGTATGTCGCTTGAATCGCATTGTAAGTAATGCGGAACAGCCGCTGTGACTTCTCCGTAACCGAAATATCCGTACTGTTTGTCGCGGTTTTGAGTTCCGCGGTGGATTCGCCAACATCTTTGCGTATCTCGTTCGTTTTCTGCTCCATCTGATAGAGATTGTCAGAAATGCTCGGACGGTAATCTCCGACCTCGATTGAAATTTCACGGCGGTTGTACGGATTGAAACTCATGGCAATTATGCGGGTATTCACATTGAGGTTGAATGGGTGGAATACTATCTGCACGTTATCGCCGACCGAGAAATTGACGTTCTTATATAGCGTCAGGCCGTAGTTTGTAGTTCCCGAACGGCTGTCGGTTTCCATCGTCAAATCGGAAACGTTCCGACCGTCCATAACCCCGATATACTCCGTTGAACCTCTGTGGGAGCGGATATTTATCTCGTTCCCGTTGTATTCAATCTCACCTCCGCAAAGTGCAATTAGCTGCATTAAGGCGGCTCTGCGGGTACATTCTCGATTGATTTTCAGCTTTATCGGAACGGTCGGGTCGCAAATTCCGGCGGTTAGTGATGTGCCTTGCAGCAAAGAAATAAGGCACTCACCCGGAGCGCCCTCAAAGTCAAATTCAGTCAGTTTGTATTCGTCATTGTTAAGTTCATAGGACTTGTGTTCGCACTCCACGGTGCAAATCGCAATGCCATTTGAAAGGGATTTCGACACCTTCACTACATTGAAAAGGTAGTTCAGAGTGTCGCTTTTCAGCTGTACCTCAAGCCCCGTGAATATCTCCGAAGCCATCGAGGACATTACGGAAAATTGAAATGTGCATTCTCCGTTCAAGCTGTCGGTAAGCGATGCTGAAATCACCCGTGTAAACACACCACGAACATTTCCGTTTTCAGTTACGATTATCTCAACCATCACACCGCCCCTGCATTCCTTACCGTCACCTTGTTCTGGTTCCACTGTATTCGGGATATTACCTTTGTGAGAGGTACACCGTCAATGCTAAGCGGAATTGTTACATCAAACGCCTGCGTCTGTACTCCGTTTAAGCCCGAAACCGTGCCGTTCATATCGAGGTCAAAATCTGACGGGATAGCGTTCTGCATACTCTTTGAAACGTCTTTCATCTCATCGCTGAAGCCCTCGCCAAGTCCCTCTGCCATAAAGCCGCCGAGGTTGGCGAACAGCTTTGACGGCGAATGTATTCCGAAGAAGTCCTTGATTCCGTCTACGATGCCGCCGAAAAAGCCGCTAATCTGATTCCAGAGCCAAGCGCCTGCGTCAGAAATGCCCTGCCACAGACCTTTCAGCAGATTTCCGCCGACCTCTGCCATCTTGCCGAAGTAACTGCCAAATGCGTCAACAATGCCGGTTATGATTTGCGGAATAGCCTTGACTATCTCCACGACGATGGTCGGGAGGTTTTCAATCAGCGCAATAAACAGCTGAATGCCCGCCGCAACAAGCTGCGGAATCGCTCCGATAACTGCGTCGATAACGCTTGAAATAATCTGCGGAATAGCCGCGACAATGGTCGTGATTATGGTCGGGAGGTTCTGCACAAGCGAGATGAGCAGTTTAATTCCTGCGTCTATTATCAAAGGAATAGCCGAAATGACCGCCGTGATTATTCCGTCAATTATCTGCGGAATTACCTCCACGATTGCCGCGATGATATCCGGCAGAGCCGTCACGAGTGCTGTCAACAGCTGTATTCCCGCTTCGATTATCTGCGGTATTGCTCCGATAAGGAAATCCACAATGCCTGTGATGATTTGCGGGAGCGCTTCAATCAGCACAGGAAGCGCGTCAAGTATACCTTGTGCAAGTCCAACAACTAACTGCAAAGCTGCGTCCAGAATAAGCGGCAGGTTGTCGATGAGCGTTTTCACTATCTCCACAACCACGGTCACAATCTGCGGAACAAGCTGCGGAATTGTGTCCGCAATACCCTTGATGAGCGACAGCAGAATATCCGCTCCCGCCGAAACTATCTGCGGAAGTAACCCCACCAAAGCCGAAATAATCTCTGTCACAATTTTGGCGAGTGTCGGAGTGAGTTCGGATATTGCCGAAAGAAGTCCATCGGCAAGCGCCTTGATGATACCGGGCGCGCTTTCAAGAACTGCTCCGGCAATTGAGGAAACCAGCTTTGCGGCTTGCGGAATGAGAGTTTTTATTGCGTCAATAACGCTTGAAACGCCGCTTTTCAGTTCATCGGCGGCGTTATCGTTTCCCGCAAGCAGGTCGGCAAGTCCGTCCGTAATCTGTGTTATTCCGGGCAGAAGTTCTCCTACCATGCGATTTTTCAGACCGCCCGCAGTATGCGAGAGCCGTGTAAGGCTGTCCTCGAAAGCGGCAGACGCGGCTACGGCTTCGTTGCTCATAACCATTCCGTAGTCCTCGGCTTCTTGCTTTAAACGCTCGGTTTCCTCTGCGGTAATGTTGAGAACGGCCGCCATATCCGTTGCGGATTTACCGAGGAGGTCGTTTGCAGCAGCAGTGCGTTCTGCGCCCGCTTCCATGCCTTGTAAAGCGGAAATAACAAGCGACAGCTGCTCATCTTGGCTTTTGCCGTTCAAGTCCTCGATGGAAAGCCCCACAGCAGACAGCTTTTCGGCAGCGGAATCCGAACCGTTCGCCGCGTCCGTTATGACGGTAGACAGCTTTTTCATTCCCGATTGGAGGTTATCTACGTCTGCGCCACAGCGCTCAAAGACATAGCCCCATTTCTGATAGCTTTCGGCGCTTATGCCGATTTTCTGAGAGGTCTTGTCGATTTGGTCGCCCGCCGAGCCGACTTCGTTCGCCATATCCCACAGCTTTTTCCCCGCGGCGACACAGGCTGTTCCGACTGCCGCCGCAGCCGCCCCGAGAGCCGCGCCGATTTTCTTTGCGGTATCGCCGAGCTTGCTCAACTTTCCGTCAGCGTCCTCGCTTGTGTCGGCGGCGTTCTTGACGGAATTTGAAAAGTCCTTTGCTTCATCTCCGGCTTCATCAAAGCCCTTGTCGGCATTGGCGAGAGCGGTGGTGTTGGAGTTGAGTTCACGCTCCATGCCGTTCAGAGCCGCCTGCGCGTTGTTCAGCTGAATCTGCCAGCTTTGAGTGCGGCGGTCGTTCTCACCGAATGATTCAGCGGCATTGGCAAGGGCAGAACGGAGCGTTTCGATTTTCTGCTTCTGACTGTCGATTTTCTTATTAAGAACCTCACTGCGGGCTGCGAGTGCTTCGGTGGATTTATCGTTCTTGTCGAACTGCGAATCTACCAGTTTCATTTCAGAGCCGAGGACCTTGAAAGAATTATTGATTTCGGCGAGTGATTTCTTGAACTCCTTTTCGCCCTCAAGACCTATTTTAAGGCCGAAATTTTCAGACATTCTGCGTCACCTCCTTGGAAAGGGCATAAAAAAAGAGCCTTGCGGCTCGAAAATATAGGAAAAGGAGCAACCGGGTTTGGCTACTCCTTTATACATATTTTTATCAACAATACCACAATAATGCTTACAATGGCATGGTTCCGAAACATATTGCAGGAATTTTGAATGTGAAATCACCATATTTTACACTTTGATATGTTATGGAAGCATCATCTGGCAAGGAATCTTCATATTTGTGCTCCCGTATCGTATGAAATACTTTGTTTATAGGTTGAGTCATAAACAATTTTTTGAGTTTACTTAAATCTATTACGGGGATATAAGGGTGTTGAGTTCTAATATTGTGACGTGCAACCACACAGCAAAATAAATCCACATTAGCACCATCATCATAGTTGAACACCTGTTTTATGAAGCGTTTTCTATCACTCATTGCATAAGCCATCACCATATCAGATTGCTCACAGCCATGTGTTATATCATCCTCTCTTGCATACACTTCTTTAGTAGAATCTGCTGCGATAAACCATTTTAGTTCACACATAAGAGCTGAGTTAGTTGTAGTATCTAATATAGCAAAATCAATATCAGGCAAACGTCCCCCAAGATTCTTGTGCTTAACTATCCTTAGTGTATTAAGATGAGGAATTACACTTTCAAGTTCTTGCACCATTAATTCCTCAAGTTTATTTACTTCTTTTGAATGTTCACTATCTTTTTTAGTGCACACAACAGCTAAAAGATTTCGTTCTGGCCGCGAATTGATAAATAACATGGGAGCTATCAGCGCCGTATCATCGTTCAAAACAATAATAGGCTGATACATGATATCTATATTTTTCTTTCTTGGTTCAAAAGTAATATACTTAATTATTTTCTCAACGGTTTGCTTTTCAAGTCCACTTATTTTTATAACGTATTCTATTATTTGACTTAGAGGCATGGTAATTATACTATTCCGTATTCTTATTTGTGGATCTTGAATTTTTAAGTCACTAAAAAAATGAATGTAACAAATAGCTGCAATACTTATCCATGCCTTTTTGTATTCATCTAATGTGAAATTGTCAAATTTCCAAGAAACGGGCAGAGTTTTGGTGGCTTCCCAATGCATTTCAGCAATTTCAAGAAATAAGTTGAAAATTTCTTCTGATATATTATATGTAATATCGCCTTTTTCAATGCGTATTGACTTTTGCAATGTTGCATATGCATTTGATATTTTAAATGGATTAATTGCATTAATCATGTCATCCAAAGTAGACTGGCTTGCTTCCCTTATAATATCATTCCACGCAGAACAATTGTAATCATCTGGAAAGTCGAATGTTATTGTATTATTATCCACCTTTGCAATCAGTCGATTTCGAGAAAATGAAATATATCCACTGCATATCACCGAATATGGATAGGCATAATCTAATAAAAGTGAAGCACAATTCTTATATTTTTCTTCAGAAATATCTCTATTAATCGGCAAAGATTCTAAAGATAGGTTGCTATTTTCAATCCAGAATAAAGCTTGATTAAGAGCATCCAAATAATTTGTATTCTTCTGTAATAAGCAAGGGTTTAGCATACTACCCATTACATTAAGTGAACAAATATCCTCGAATACAGTTAGCACTTCATATATTACCTGTTCCTTAAGCCCCGAGAATGCCGGATGATGCTCATGTAAAGAATCTATTATTTTTTCAATTTCTCTTATATTCATGTTTAATCTCCTAATTGTCAAATACAAACATCTAATAACTTTATGCTATGTGGTATTACTAATCGTCAGTGAAAATACACAGATTATCTTTTTAGATTACATCATTCAATATAATTATACCACACATTTCCACATTTTTCAACCACTTTTCCAATCATATCCCCACCGGCACCACCTCATCAATATCAGCCTCCCGCTTAGGCTTGGCAATCCCCATAAACTGCTTATGGCACTCCCACAAATCCAACAGAAACCCAAACGGCATAAGCCACACCTCTTCCGAACCGAGGTGCAGCTGCGCCGTGCCGTAATAGAACAGCCGAGTGAACAACTCGCTATCATTCACCCGACTGCCGAGTTTTTTGAGATATCCTCACTTTCGACATTCCGCTTTGTGCCTTTCAGCATAGCTTCGGTAATTGCGTCCTTGTACTCCGCAAGTTCGCCGGGAGAGGTGAGAAGTTCCACGGTTTCCTCGGTGAGCAGTGGTTTCTTGTCCCCGTTTTTTAGGTTGTGAATCTGTATTCCCTGATTGCAGAGCAGCGTAATCAGCCACACGATTTCATCAAGCGCCATCTCCATATTCTCGGACTTCATCAGCTTGTCGCCGAGATTGTCAAGACCGCCATAGCGGGTGGAGATTGCCTTTGTCGCGCGCGTGGTGAGAACCATTTCGTACTGCTCGCCGCCGATTGTAATTAAAGAACTGCGCTCGTTTTCCATAGATTAAACCTCCTCGTTCTCTGTCGGTAAAGTTTCGGGCGGGGTAATCGCGTATGCCGGCTCGTACACCGACTTGTACCAGTCAGTAACAACGCTTGCCGGAACGTCCTTTTCACCCTCGGTGACTTCCGCTTTCCACGGGTGCTTTCCACTGCCGTCCGGCTTGTTTCTGCGGAGAACCGTGCCCTCGATAGTCGGCGTAGAAAACGTAATGCTGTCGCCCTTGGTAGCAAGCGAGGTTGACGGAATACCGAACTTGACACGATAAAGCCAAAAATAGCGGTATTTTCCGTTGGACTTCTTCGCACGAAAGCCGATAGCCACGGGATTTCCTCCGTCCTCGCTTGCGGAAATAACCACGTTGTTGCTGTCAATAGTCGCTCCCGTCAGAACAGACGCGGCGCTGTTGCCTATATCGTCAATGCCGAGGGAAAGTGTTCCACTCTTGAACTCCTTGACGATTTCGGACGCGCCGTCATCGGCATAAAGCGTTGCCTCGGCGAGTTCCACGGACAGATCCGCAGTCATAGCCTTGGCGAGTTTTGCGGGAGTTCCGTAGGTTTCATCGCCGTTTTCGTCCTCGGTAATAGGCGCGTAGTAAAGCATATCCAAACCGATAGTTGCCATTATATCTCCTCCAATCCGTATTCTTTTGCCACGTCAATGGCATAGTGATTGTAGCCCGTATCGTCCTCGTGACCGACATATTTTCGGGCGGTTATCGTAATATCTGCGCTGATAAGGGCGCGGATAATTTTGCTCTTTATTTGGTTGTAATTGCCCTTGCTGAACAGCGAAATCCGCACTTCCTGTACATCAATTTCGGGCTTGTTGTCCGAATGAAGTTCAAAGCTGTCGTAAAGCGGAGTGAACACCAGATATTCATCGGGTGGCTTTCCCGAGTACACCGCAGTGCTTGCGGGGATTTTCAGCCGTTTCGCAATTTCTGTTAGTTCGGAAAGCAAGCTCACAGCCCCTCGACCTCCTTTTCAAAAGCGAATTTCATAGCGTCCATGCATTGCTTTTTCACGGCAGATTTTGCGGGTTTCAGAAACGGCTTTGCGGGCTGACTGCTTGTGCCGTACTCGAGGATATTTGCTATTTTCGCATTACTGCCGCCGTCCGTTCTCGGCTCGGAAAAGCCGACCTTGATGTCGTGGTTGCCGTTCTTATCAATCATAACGGGAGATAAGCCGAGAGAGCGTTCAAGTTCGCCAGTAGAGCGGGATTCGCTTTTGTTGCCGACACCCACCACAGCGGAAAGGTTGCTCCGAACCTTATCCAAAGCGACCTCGCCGCCTGCTTGCAGTACCTTTCCCGCGATTGTGTCCGTCTGCGAACCGAGTCTTGACAGTTTCGCCAAAAACTCATCGGGCATTATCACTTCTGCCTTAGCCACTCGGCTCGACCTCCTTTGCAAGCACCTCAACATACATTCCACGACCTTTTACATCTTCGACAGAAGTAATCTCGAAAACCGCCCCATCACACAGAATACGCATATCCGTTGAGATTTTCAGACTGGGAATTGTGCGAAAACGGAACAAGTCGGTAGCCGACGAGAAAACGGCGCGGTTAGCCCACTTCTCGCTGCCGTGCCGCCCCTCGCGGTATGCCCGAACCTTTGCCACAACAACATCGCTTTCCGACTGAAAGCCTTCGCTGTCGGTTATGACCTGTTTCTCCGTGATTTCAATAAACCCGTTCATCTTGCCGAAACTCATACAATCCACCGCCTATCGAGCCGCAGCAGCATATTCACCGTATCCCACACCTGTTTTCCCGCTTGAACATTGTCACCGAAAAAGCCGCCGGTTGAACCGTCACGGCTTTCGTAAAAGTGACTTGCAAGCATAATGACCGCCTGTTCGGTAGTCGCTGACATCGGGTTATTGGTGTAATACCCCTGTTCCAAGTGCTGATAGCTTTCCGCATAACAGACAGCTGCGGTGATATAGTTTACGAGAAGAACATCGTCCGCCGAGTGTTCAAGTATGAGGTTCTGCTTAACTTTCGTCAGAAGCTCGTCCATAGTCACCGCCTATTAGCCGCTGGAAGAACCCGAGCCGGCTTTCATCTTGAGAATCTGCACAGCTTCGGGAAGAATCAGCTTGCCGTCAATGCGCTCCTTTGCCACAAAGCCAACCATACCGTTTCCGGCATACAGTTCCTTGAGTTCCGCAAAGGAACGAGTGCCACGGTCGCCGATGTTGTAGTAACTAAAGTCACCGAATGCGATTACAGGCTTTCCTGCGGCGATTGTGGGAACATACGGAGAGGTGTAGACCTCGTAGCCGAACAACCTGTCGACCTCGCCCGCCTGGAGGGACGGCTGCCAGAGATACGCGCCGTTGTTATCCTTCAGCTTGCGGAGCGCCGCAATGGTCTGGTCGTTCATGATGAACTTTGCGTTCTTGCGGTAGGGACGCTTGAGAGAGTACACAAGGTTGATTACCTCATCGGCGGTGATTGCAGTTGCGCTTGCCGCAGTGACAGCGACCTCGCCGCCACCCTTGTCGGAGAAAAGTCCGAGAGGCTTGCCAACACCATCGCCGTTAAGGAAAGCGTCCTCCTCCGCATTGGACAGCGCCTTGCCAAACTGCTCGATTATGTAGCTTTCAAGCCCGAAAGCGTTGTCATAGAGCAGCTCCTCAGTCACCTTAACCGCAACGTGCAGCTTGTGCGCGTCAAGGTTAATCTGCGCGAAAGTTGCGTCACCGAAAGACAGCGCTCCACCCTCGTCAATCCACGCTGCGGCGGGCTTGGTGGCGGCGATGTTTATCTTGTGTTCACCGCTGGTGGTGATGGTATGACCCAGTTTTCGCATGATATTTTCCTCGGTCAGCGTATCAATAAGGCGGCTGTCGTACTCCTCGGGAACGAGATATCCGCCGTTAGCGTCAACGCCCTCGGAAAGCACATCGGACACCTGTCTGAAATTCGTGCGGAGAGCGTTCAGCATCGCCGCCTTGTACTCATCGCTTGCTCTGCCGGACTTGGGCTTACCACCGTTCATAGGCTTGCCGGTGAGAGGTGTGGAAGTAGGCTTGGAAAGCTGCGCGTCCATAGCCGCCATCTGCTCCATACGCTCGATTTCAGCGCCGTAGTCCTTAATTTTCTGCTCCATTTCGGCATAAGAAGCCGCGTCCTCTGCGGACAGAAGTCCGTCCTTATCGCGCTTGGTTTCAACAAATGCCTTTGCGGCTTCCCATGCCTTGTTGCGCTTTTCGCGCAGTTCTATAATAGTCATGTGTGTTACCTCCAATTCTTGATTAAATCGAGCCGCGAAAATAAATCCTCGGCTTTGGTTTTTGGTGTGTTTATAGTAGGAATTTTGCATTTCTCCGCAAGCCTATCCATAAGAGAATTAACCACCCGTGCTTCTGAATACATCAGAGCGTTAGCGGGCTGTTCCTCCATAGGTTCTTCACGGGCAAGAATACCGTCCGCAAAGCCGAGTTCCACCGCCTTATTTGCGTTCATCCACGTTTCCGCGTCCATGAGGTGTGAAATCTTTGCGCGGCTCATGCTGGTCTTGATTTCATAGGCGTTCATAATGCTTTCCTTGACCTCGGACAGCATTTCGATTGCTTTCTGCATTTCGGCTGAATCGCCCATAGCTACCGTCATAGGGTTGTGTATCATCAGCATTGAAACAGGGGACATAAGCACCTTGTTACCCGCCATTGCAATAACCGAAGCGGCGCTTGCGGCTATGCCGTCTATTTTCACCGTAACGTTTCCCTTGTAGTCCATCAGCATATTGTAAATCTGTGCCGCCGCCACGCAGTCACCGCCGGGCGAGTTTATCCAGACGGTAATGTCACCGCTGCCGGACATCAGTTCGTCCTTGAAAAGCTGCGGTGTGACGTCATCGTCAAACCAACTCTCATCTGCGATAGTGCCGTTTAGGAACAGCGTTCTCTCCGGGGTTTGCTCCTTCGTTTCCTCGTTCTTCACTATCCTGTTCGTCCACTTCCAGAACTTCTTCATCGGAATTATCCTCCTTTCCACTCGTAGATGCGAAAATACCCGCATCGGCAAGTTTTGTCATATTGCCGTTTATAAGGTACAAATCCCCGCCCTCCTCGGCGGGAATACGGTCGAGGTTTTCAAGCTCCCGAATGTCGTTTGCGGACATCCAGCCGTTTTGCCTTGCGGTAGCGTAACCACTCATTCGGCTTGCGTAGTCGCCGCGCAGCAGCCCGTCAACATTGAATTTGATGAAATACTCCTGTTTCTCGCTTGGGGTGAGTAGGGAGCGCATCATGCTCTGTTCCCACCGCACAAGCCAGGGTTCAAGGGTGTATTTAACGAATTCAAGGGACTGCTGCTCAATATTGGAAAAGCTCGATTTTTCAAGGTCACCGACCATGTGAGGCGGCACTCTGAAAATTCGAGCTATCTCGTTTATCTGAAATTTTCGTGTTTCAAGGAACTGCGCCTGTTCTGGGGAAATACTGATGGGCGTGTATTTCATGCCCTCTTCAAGCACAGCGACCTTTCCGCTGTTGGAACTCCCACCGAACTGCGACTGCCACGCCTCACGAACCTTTGTCGGGTCTTTAATCGTTCCCGGGTGTTCAAGGACGCCGCTTGGCGCTGCGCCGTTCGCAAAGAACTTAGCTCCGAACTCCTCGGTTGCAATTGCAAGCCCGATAGCGTTCTTCGCCATTGCAATCGGCGAGTAGCCAACAAGCCCGTCAAACCCAAGTCCGGGAATATGCAGGACATCGCCCGGCGAGAGAATGACCTCATATTCCTTGCTGCGGATTGCTTCGTCTGAACCGCGGTAGTATTTGTAGTACAGATTCCCGCTTGAATCGCGGTCAACCGTCATTCGGTTAGGCATAAGCGGATACAAAGCAATGACCTCGCCCTTTCCGTTGCGGATAACCTGCGCGTATGCGTTGCCCCAGAGGAGCAGGTGCGTCATAAGCGTTTCACGGAAAACAAACGAGGTCATTTCGGGATTCGGTTCATCGTGGAGCAGGCGGTACAAGGAGTGGTTAATTGCTTTCTCTTTACCGCCGTCCAAACGGTACTTGTAGACGTGCAGCGGTAATCCCGCCACGGCTTCCGATAGCACTCTAACGCAGGAATACACGGCTGTCATCTGCATTGCGGAACGCTCGGTGACGTTCTTTCCTGCGGTAGAGCCGCCCATGTAAAAGCGGTAGGCGCTACCGGCTGTGCTGTTTTTGGGCTTGTCCCTTGAATGGAATAGACTTGAAAAAAGTTTCATAAGAATTTATCCTCCTGGATTTTAGGCATAAGAAAAGCACCTGCCACTACTGACAGATGCTATCAACGTTATTTCAAGACTTCTTTTACAGAATTTATATTTATCTGTGTTAACCCCTTTATTTTCATTCCCCATCTAACCTTGCGAGAAAGAACTACCATCGACCAAAGTTTTTCGTAGTTTGTGCTGCTAAGAAGCCTTGCGACTGCGTCCCTTAGCCAGGGATATGTAACATACTGGTTCTTAGTCTGAGCAGCTACCTTTTTAGCTAGATCAGTATGACGAGTGCCGTACTTCTCCATTTCAAGTTGAACTGCCGCTAGAGTGCAGGCGGCCTCTACCTTTTCAACAGCAGAAGCAAAATCGTTCGGATCATAGCAGGAACTGCCTGCGGCACCCAATTCCTCCCAAGCAAAACAGTCTGCATAAGGAATCAAAATTTTATCGATAGCCCTTCCTACCTCAAATCTATCTCTCATATTCTTATTCTCCTTTGAATTCATTTATATACATCGCGACTCCCGCTTTATTCAGTAAATCGCCGTTTGCTTTTTTTGCCCTGACTACGTTTCCTACCTTGCCTTCCTTGACTGCCGCATTGAAAGTCTTACCAATCCGTGCGCGAAGTGTGGATGGACCAATGTGCGCCTTTGCAGCGTTCGTAACAATCAGTTCCGAAAACGACGGCAAATCGGATAAAACAAACGGGGTATTATCTCTTTCCTGGGCTTCTTTGCAGATTTGTTCAAGCAACTTATTATAATCGATTGAATCCGATTTCATATACAAATCCTCTAGATTTCCTACAACTAAACTTGATGGTGGAATACCCTTCTTTCCCGCCACTTCCGTAATTCTTTGGTATAACCTATCATCTAATGTCAAATACAATCTCTTAATAGCACTGCATCTCCTTTCATTTAGGTTGTTGCTATGTACACATTGTACATCGTTACAACCTAAATGTCAATAGGAAAAATCAATAATTGTAAATTTTCACAAAAAATATTGTTGATTGTTCACAATAAAGTAATTATTTCTTTACTAAAAATCCTTCTCAAATAAACAGCAGCCCTCGCTCATCATACACACTCGCCCCACCGTCATTCCCACAACGGATAGCGCGGTCAAGCGCCATTATTGTAGCAACTGCACCGTCAATTTTCTCCGTGGACTTTTCCTTGTCCGCTTTGATGTTGCCGGCAGGGTCGGTGCGGATATAGATGTTGTCCATATTCCACCGCAGAACCGGCTGACCACCGTGGGCAATTTTCTGTTCAAGCACCAGTTTCATCAGCTCCTTTGTCGGCGGGGACATATCTTTGAAGCCCTGACCGAAAGGCACTACGGTAAAACCCATGCCCTCAAGATTCTGAACCATCTGCACTGCACCCCAGCGGTCGAAAGCTATCTCTCGGATATTGAATCGTTCTCCGAGCTTTTCAATGAACTGTTCGATGAAACCATAGTGAACCACATTTCCCTCGGTGGTCTGCAAGAAACCCTGTCGCTCCCACACATCATAAGGAACATGGTCACGGTTTACACGCAGGGTCAGATTATCCTCGGGAATCCAGAAGTATGGCAGGATGATGTATTTATCTTCCTCATCAAGCGGTGGGCAACACGATGTTGCGAAGCTGTCCCCCAAGCGCGGCACGGACGCCGCGCCACCAAGGGACGGCGGAAATACGAGAACAAAAGCTGTAATATCTGTTGTAGAAGAAAGGTCAAGCCCACCGTAGCAGACGCGCCCCTCCAGTTCGTCCTCGTCAACGGAGAATGAGCACTTGTCCCATTTCTCCATCGGCATCCAACGAACCGCCTGCTTTACCCATTGGTTCAGGCGGAGTTGCCGAAAAGCGTTCTCCTCGCCGGGGTTTTGCTTTGCGGAATCGCAAGCGGCTTTGACCTTGTCGATACCGACCGTAATGTCAAGGCTCGGATTTGCCTTTTTCCACACCTTCGGGTCAGTCCAGTCATCGGATTCATCAGCGCCGTAAATCACGGGATAAAAAGTAGGGTCGATTTTTCGACCCTCGATTATATCCTTGGCTTTCTGATGAGTTTCATAGCAAATGCTGTGGGTATCAGTTCCTGCGGTAGTGATTAGAAAATACAATGGCTGCATTCGGGCGTCACCGGAGCCTTTGGTCATTACATCAAACAGCTTTCGGTTTGGCTGAGTGTGCAGCTCATCGAACACGACACCGTGAATATTGAAACCGTGCTTTGAATAAGCCTCGGCGCTCAACACCTGGTAGAACGAGTTGGTCGGCGTGTATATCAGCCGCTTTTGCGATGCTAAAATCTTCACTCGCTTGGAAAGCGCAGGACACATACGCACCATGTCGGCGGCTACCTCAAAAACGATAGAAGCCTGCTGACGGTCGGCTGCGCAGCCGTAGACCTCTGCGCGTTCCTCACCGTCACCGCAGGTGAGAAGCAGTGCAACAGCGGCGGCAAGCTCGGATTTACCTTGCTTCTTCGGTATCTCAATGTATGCCGTGTTGAACTGCCGGTAGCCGTTCGGTTTCAGCGTCCCAAACAAATCTCGGATTATCTGCTCCTGCCAGTCGATAAGTTCAAACGGTTTTCCCGCCCATGTGCCTTTGGTGTGGCAGAGATTTTCGATGAACATAACCGCATAGTCGGCGGCCGACTTATCGTACACCGAGGTTTTCTGCTTGAATTTTGTCGGCTTGTATTTTTTCAGTTTTCGCATTGGTATCACCCTCTCAGAACGAGGAAAACCGCCTTTCGGCGGCTTTCGCAAGTGTTTAGTTGTATTCGTGAAGCAGAATTGCAAGCGCCGTTTCAGCTTCAGCGGACTGCGGCTCAATATCCTCGCCACGGTCGTAGTTGTAAACCACCCTGCCGTTCTGCTTTAACATCAGCTTTGAAATCCTGCCGCCGCTGATTCCGTATTCCTCGCTCGGCTCTTCGTAGTGCTTTATCCAGTAGGAAATTGAAACCATTCTGCCGTTCTCGTCCTTAACTCCAATCGTACCCTGTGTCCACATATTCTCGTCCTCCGTTGTTGTGTATTTTCCTTTCGGTGTACACATATTAACTCTAAAGCCGCATTATATCAAGCGGTTTTCGGATAATAATGTACACAAATATCAGCGGTCAGAACTGTGTGTTCTATTGTGAATGATACTGATAATCTTTTCCTGCTCATCGGTGGAAACTCCAATGCTTTCTAAGGCTTCCCGTGTGCCGCAATCCGGGCAAATCTGCGTGTTGGGGTACTTTCTCGAAAGAGCGGGAACACTGCCGTACTGCGCCCCACAGAGGGGACACAGGCGAAGTGTCGTTGCGTTATCTGCTTTCATTTGCAACCCTCCTGCTGTTATCTAATGCGGTGAGAAGAATACTCTCGTTAAAGCCGAAATTTCTATACCCCTCAAGGCAAGTCCGAACATACGAACCGCTCGGCAGACCCAGCGGTCGCTCTTCGTGCATGATGTATACGAAAGCCGTTCTGCCCACCGTCTTGCCCGAGAAGTATCTCACGGACAGTTCAATTTCAGCCTTGTAGTAAAAAGTCGGGAAACCCTCATACACATCAAGCCTTTTCTCATCGGCGGGTTCGACTGCCCAGACTGCAACAGGGACTTCCGCTCCCACCTTTGGTTCAATCGTAAGGTAAGCGCCTGTCTTGCTGCCCTTAAAGAGCAGTTCGTAGTCCTTAATGACTGCCGTTCCCACAGTCTTTGCCGTAGGACACCGCAGCGCCATTTGCCGAATGTTTAAGTTACTCCCATAGGCTAAGTAATATCGTTTCATAGTGTTTTCCTTTCCAAAAGGTTCAGTTTCAGAAATCACCTTTCTACCACCAAAAGCCCCACGTTGTGGGGAGTTGGGGGCAGGAAGCTGATTCCTGCTTTACTGCGGTCTGCCGTTGCGGAAAGCCGTATCGCCCTCAAGTCGCTTGGTGTAAAGTTCCCTTGCGGTCTTAAATTCATCGCCGATGAACCCGAGCCGTAAAAGCCATGTTCTCATTGCGTACTTAGGGTTTTCTGTCTGCTGAGGATTTGCGCTTGCGGTCTTGACTTGCTTTGCAAGCTGGCTGAGCGCTAAGCAAAGCTGAATGTAGCTTTTCAGCTGACCTGCGTGAAGTCCGTTCTGCTTGCCGCCCGAGGGCGCGTCAAACTGGAAGAGCCGAAACTCGATTGTGCCTTTTGTAAAGGTTGCGTGAAGGTTCAGCATATGGTATCTGCTTTCATTGTAGTGCGCCGACCTGCCGTAATCTGCGTTCTGACTGCCGTACCAGGTGTCCGCAAGCGCCGCCATGGTTTTGGGCTTCTTGCGGTTGAGTTCCACCAGGAAATCCTTGCTGACCGTCCGGCAGTAGCGGCTCATGCGGCTTCTGTCGAGGTTCAGCGCGCTTGCAAGCAGGCTTTCGTGGCTTGCCATTATATTTGCGAGGTTTCGCAGGCTCTGCGGTGTGTGACCCTTGGCTCCGATGTGAATGTGAACTCCGCAGCCCCTTGTCGCGTCGCTTTTCGCGCCTGCTTTTCTCAGTCTGCGAATAAGTTCCTGCAGGGTTTCCATGTCTGCGTAGGTAAGTATCGGGGTGACTAATTCGCACTTTTCGCTGTCCGGTCCGTGAATGCTGACGTCCTTCTGGAACTTCCACTCTCGTCCCTCGCAGTCCCATGCGGAGTAGGTGCAGTAACCGTTGCGGCCTGCGGTGTTCTCATGGCGGCGAGTGCCGAAAAACTCGGCGGCAATCTGCGCGGCTTTCGTGCGTGTTATGTTATTCATCTCAACCTCGACCCCTATGGTCTGGTTCATCATTTCCTCAATCTGCTTTGTGGTTTTCTCGTTCATTTTTGTTTCCTCCGCTTGTGTATTTCCTTTCGGTGTACACATATTAACTCTAAAAGCAGTATATAGCAAGCGGTTTTACCACAATATATTGAACGAAATACACACTCTGAAATTGTGTATATCAGCCACGGATTTTGCGAACCACATCAACACCGAGAACAGCATTCAGCCCGGAGCCGTTATCCCAACGAACGAGCAGATTTCCTGCGTCATCGACGCCTTGAACAGTGCCGCGAGTACCTATCGTCGGCGCCTGGAAATCGTCCATTGAAACCAGTTCCACACGGCAGCCGACAGGGTACTCTCGGCGGTACTGCTCGATTTGCTCCTTACTCGGAAACTTCATTTGCAGCACCTCCATTTCTGAAAGCCGATGAGCCTGTGAGATTTCTCAAAAGAATCTTCCGCTCGGCTTTGTACTCCGAACCGATGAACCCCAGCCGCAGGAGAAAGCAGCGGAATGCGTACTTGTCGTTGTCGGTTTCCTTTTCCTTAGCCGTTACTCGCTTCGCATTGGCGGCGAGTTCGCAGAGCGCCGAAATGAAGTGCGTGTAAGCCTTGCACTCGTCAGCGCCGCAGTCTGCGAACCATGGAAACTTCACCGTGCTGTCCGTGACCTCAATCGGCAGGCTGTCCACCGCTAAGGCTCTGCGGATAAGTCTGCCTTTGGCTTCGAGCAGCTTGGTGAGGTTTTCGACTGCCGAGCCGTCAAGCGGAACTTCCACCGTAAGCCCCACAGATTCGCCGTGTTCGGCGCTGTCGGTGTCTGCGGATACTTCCTCGCTTGCCGTTTCCGGCTGCTCTGTGGCGCTTGTGTCGGCAACCTCGGCGATAAATCCACGCTCCGCAAGGAATTCAAGCAGACCCTCGATTTCCTCACTGTCGGCTCTGTCATCAAATTCAAGGTTGCCCTCGCGGGTCACCGTGAAATAGTCGATTCGGTAAGCGTAGGTCGGGGTTCTCATGTAAACCGCGTCCGCTCCCGTGAACTCGCTGATGGCTTTCACAAGCGGTTTTCTGTCCTGCGTGTTGTAGTAAATTGTCATTGTATGTACCTCCATTTCCTTTCGGTACTACACATTTTACTCGAATAGGGGGATAAGTCAACGGGTTTTAACAGAAAGCCGCACATTCTGCGTTATGCACAATGTACGGCTCAACTATTAGTCTATAATGTAAACTCTGACTTCCACGCCGAGTTTGCGGCAGTTGTCAATGACAAATTTCGTACCTCGTGATTTTCCATCCCAGAACGCAAGCACGATATCCGAATACTCAATTATCGTGATATTCCGTTTCAGCGGAGCGCTCCTGCCGAACCTTGTGTATTCCGGCAGGAACTCCGTCAGCTTTATTCCGTGCGCCAAAGCATACTCCCTTGCGGAAGTATCCACTCCTTTAGCGCCGCCGGACACGATTTCCGTGGTATTTTCGGGGAGATATCTGCCTAAATCACTCACGCTCAGCCCTCTTGAACCAATTACAGCTACTTTCATGTTGCCCTCCTTATAAACGCATTGTGAACGCACTTTGAACTCACTTCATACATTATAGCACATTCCGGTGTTAAAATAAACACATATCGGATATAAACAGGAGGAGTTTTATGGCTATCAAGAGTTTATCCATCAGAATTGACGATGAAATGCTCGACAAACTGCATTACGTTGCCGATTATGAGGCGCGTTCCGCAAATGGGCAAATCATCGTTCTGATTCGTGAGTGCATAGAAAAGTTTGAAGAAAAGCACGGAAAAATCGTGCTTGGCGATGAGCCGGGCAACGCTAATTCGAGCAAGAACTGAACCATGCAATCCCCGAAAGGACAAAGTAAACACACGGCAGAGCAACACCATTTCCCCACAGCTTGTACTCGGAAGAGTCGCTGTGGGGATTTTTCAGCCATGTGAGAATCTGCTTTTCGGACTTCGGCTTGACTGCGTTGCCAACGATTATGCGATGAGTTTCAAACACATCTTTCCAAAATGTCAGTTCTTCATCTGTCGGCTCGTCCGTTCCGAGATCTGCACACCACCAGTCGGGAAATCCCTGCAAACGAGCGCACTCAGTTGGAGTAAGCCTGCGGACTATGCATTCCGGGGAATTCACGGTCGGCGGGTCTTTGTAGTCGCTTGCCACAAGCGTGTTAGCAAGGTTTTCCTCGGCTTCGGTATGATAGGAATTCTTGCTTGTGCTGTACACAAGGGTTTCAGAACCTCCTCCGTACATTCCACCTGCGGCTCGGAGCGCACCACATTTATCGTTTTCGCTGTACTTCGTATAGCTGTCATGCGAAAATGCGACAGCATGGCGGTCGGTGGCATTCAACGTGAATGAAACATCCTCGTTTACACCGCTGCCTTGCGGACCGTTTTTATCGGCTCTGCCGAACGTGATTATATCCACTGGCGGCAAATCTGCGCCGTTCAGCGCAGATACATCTCCGTAGTGCTTCATCTGCGGCAGTCTTTTCGTTGTTACCCGAACGGCGAACGGTTCGATTTCCGCGAAGCCCACAGCGGAGTAATGCCCGCAAGCATTCCTCCGAGCGGAAAACCGCCGCTGCCGTCAAACAGGCTGCCGAGCGTGAGTTCATTCTTCATCAGCAACCTCCAATTCGGAATAGGGTATCGTCTTTCCGTCACGAACCACAGACACATTCTCAGCAGAGCCGACCTGCTCAATATACCGTTTCACGATTACATCGCAAAACTTTTCATCAAGCTCGATGGTATGACAGATTCTGTTCGTCTGCTCACAGGCGATAAGCGTACTGCCCGAGCCGCCGAACGGGTCGAGCACGATACAGTTGCTCATGCTTGAATTCTTTATGGGGTAGGCAATAAGCGGAATGGGCTTCATTGTCGGGTGGTCGTCGTTCTTCTTCGGTTTGTCGAACTCCCATATTGTCGTCTGCTTGCGGTCGGAGTACCACTGGTGCTTGCCGTTCTTCTTCCAGCCGAACAGGCACGGCTCATGCTGCCACTGATACGGCGAGCGACCGAGGACAAGCGACTGCTTCTTCCAGATACAAGTACCGGAAAGGTAAAATCCCGCATCAGCAAACGCTTTTCTGAAATTCAAGCCTTCTGTATCTGCGTGGAAAACATAGATGCTCGCATCGTTCGCCATTGATTTCTCCATACAGGTGAAAGCGTCCAGCAAGAACTGGTAGAACTTTTCGTTCTCGAGATTATCGTTCTTGATTTTACCCGCCGAACTCTCATAGTTGACATTGTACGGCGGGTCGGTTACGACCAAATTCGCCTTTTTACCGTCCATAAGGAGTTCGTAGGTTTCGGGCTTGGTGCTGTCACCGCAGACAAGTCTATGATTACCGAGCAACCAAAGGTCGCCCGCTTTCGTAATGCAAGGTTTTTCCAATTCCGCGTCAACATCGAAATCATCTTCTTTTGCATCTTCATCGGTATCGAAAAAGCCTGCGAGTTCCTTTTCATCAAAGCCCGTCAGCGCAAGGTCGAAATCTTCTGCTTGTAGCGCTTCAATCTCGACTTTCAACATTTCCTCGTCCCAGCCCGCATCGAGAGCCATGCGGTTATCCGCAATTATGTACGCTTTCTTCTGCGCGGGGGTGAGGTAGTCCACAAACACACACGGTACTTCGGAGATGTTCTCTGCCTTTGCTGCAAGAATTCTGCCGTGACCGGCTATGACATTGAAATCCCTGTCGATGATAACAGGGTTGATAAACCCGAACTCACGCAGCGAGGAACGGAGCTTGTTCAGCTGTTCCGGTGAGTGCGTTCGGGCATTGTTGACGTATGGTATCAGCTTGTCAATCGGAATAAGCTGCATTTCGCTGGTCGTGTTCATCTGCCGTTCCTCCTTTTGAGAACCTTGTGCAAGCCTTTTCGAGCGTCTGCAATATTGCCTTTAACAGCCTGTCCCTTAATTGTTCGATATTGCTGTGCGGTGAGGTTCGGTCGGTTGCTTTTCAGTTCCCTGAAAAATTCGATTGTTTCTTTAGGCATAATAATTATCCTTTCCTTGAACGGAGCAGTTTCTCCATTGTGTCGTTCAAATCATCACCGACAGGCTCGGTGCAATTCTCCTTGACAATATCGTAAATTTCGTACCAGATAAGGTTTGCGCTCTTTTGGAACTGTTGCGACATCTGAACAAATGGCGAAGCAATAACCCCGCCCGTTGTGGGGTGCTTTCCGAGCAAGCCGTAATTGCTGATTGCTTCCTCGCATTGAATGTATCTTGCAAAAGCCTGTGCATAAGCCTCGATAAGCCGTTTATTGACAAGGTTCTCGCAGTTTCTCTGTTTCAGCCACAGCCAAGTTTCCTTGTAGATTTCATCAGCGCCGAGCGGAACACCGTTCTTCTGCCGAGCGGAAAGATACTCGCCGGGTTTCGGCATATCGACACCTTGCAGAACCGCTCCCTCCGGCAAGTCAACCGCCTCAAGTTCAGCAGTATCGAGCGTTGGTACATCGTTGCTCATAATTTTTACCGGCAGACCCTTTTGCTTTTTCTCTGCGACAGGAGCGGGTTTATCTCCGGCACGAACCCGTCTGCCGCCCCTGTTTGTGCCGTCTTTCGCCACGCTTGTCACCTCCGTCAGACAAGAAAAAAGGGCGGTTCGCACCGTCCTTGAAATTATTTGGTTTAATACCCCGTTTGAACCCCGATTTTTGCGCACGAAGCCCCGGGCCGCTGTCCGAGGCAAAGGTCACAGAGATTCTGACCGCCCCTACCGGTCTCCGAGGTCGTGATGTATTTTCGTGTGGCAGGACTGACACAGCGACATCAGGTTGCTGAAATCATTACCGCCGCCGCGTGACACGGGAACTATGTGATGGACTTCCTCCACGGGAGTGAGCCGACCCTCTTTCAGACACATCTCGCACAGCGGGTGAGCCGTTGCATAACGCTTTCGTATCTCACGCCAAGCCCTGCCGTATTTCTTGTTGCTGTCGGCGGGGCGAATGAACTTGTTGTAACGGCGGTTCATCTGCTTTGCGTGTTCCTCGCAGTACTGTCCGTCACATCTGTTGGGGCAGCCGGGGTAGGAACAGGGGCGCTGTGGTCGTTTGGGCATGGGGTTCATCTCCTTGGGCATAGAAAAAGCCCTGCGAGTTATAAAACCCACAAGGCTCTCTGTATATTTTTCTAAGTATATCATACCACAACAGGTTGACTGCGTCAACGGTGAACAGGAGTGAACTGCTGTGCACTAGGGTGTCCAGTTTTCAGTAAAATTCTGAATGGCTTTTTCGTGCAGTTTTATTACCCACCTTTTTGAATACCCCATTTTTGTACTAATCTCTTTCCACGAAAGGAACATCAGATACTTGTACCGAAGAACAGTGCGCTCGTTTGTGTTCTCCAAATCATCAATTGCTTTGCCAATGGAGTATTTAAGTTCAGACAATCTGCATTTGTCGTTCTGAATTTCTTTTTCAAGTCCAAGTGCCTTGTCAGTGTACCTTACGAAAGGCGGGTCGGTATTTCTTGTTCCCGAAAGCCGCTCTCCGAAACCGCAGCCGGATATACCGCTTGCCAAATCACGCAGGCTTTTCAGTTCGATTTCCTTGTCATGTATCTGGCGGTTCATTTCAGATGCGCTTGTCAAAAATTCCTTTGCTGTCATACCGACACCTCCTTCAGCTTTGCAAGAAGGACCTCACCATTGATATCTGTAAGAATGGAGAAAAAATCTGAATGCAAAAAGCGTTCAATACTCTTTTTCTCACTCTGAGCCGCTTTGTCACTAGGGTTCAGAGAAAGTTGGTTCAGTGCGGTGCGGTAATCCTTGACTGCCTGTACGATTATGGCGTTTGCCAGTTCCTTGTATGGGTTCATTTATGTACCTCCGCTTTCACTGCGGTGATAAGCGCCGCCTGTGTTGTGTCCTTTGTTTTCAGAGCCTTCATTATCTGCTTGTCAATAGTGCCTTTGGCGATTATGTGCTGAATGACCACTGTATCTGCGGTCTGACCCTGCCGCCACAAGCGTGCGTTTGTCTGCTGATACAGTTCAAGGCTCCATGTAAGTCCGAACCACACCAGGGTCGAACCGCCGTTCTGCAAATTCAAGCCGTGTCCTGCAGAAGCGGGGTGAATAAGCGCAACCGGGATTTTGCCGCTGTTCCAGTCGGAGATATCCTCGCTTGACCGAATTTCACGGACTTCAAACTGCTTTCGGATACGCTCCAAATCGTGCTTGAACCAGTAAGCCACAAGCAGCGGTTTTCCGTTCATGCTTTCGATTATATCCTCCAACGCGTCCAGTTTACGGTCGTGTATCTCGATAATGCTTTCGTCATCGGAATAAACCGCGCCGTTCGCCATCTGCGACAGCTTGTTTGAGAGAGAAGCGGCATTTGCCGCAGTTACTTCTTCGTTGTCCTCGGACAAAACAAGGTCTTTTTTCAAACGGTCGTATTTCTCTTTTTCCTTTTCGGAAAGCTGAACCGTGTATTCCGCACTTATGAGTTCGGGCATTTTAAGGTGGTCGGTGGCTTTCATGGAAATCGTGATATCCGATATTTTGTCGTAAATCCGCTGTTCCGCATTGGGCAACGGCTTGTAGCTGTAAATCACCATTCCGTTGCGCTTGTCCGGCTGAAAGTATGCGTTTCGGTACTGCCCAATAAACCTACCTAGCCGCTCACCTATATCCAGCAGTTTGAATTCCGCGAACAAATCCATCAGACCATTGCTTACGGGCGTGCCTGTCAGCCCGACTATCCGTTTCAGCTTCGGTCTGACTTTCATAAAAGCCTTGAACCGTTTCGACTGGTGGTTCTTGAATGAACTCAACTCATCAATGACCGCCATATCGAAATCAAATGTCAGACCGCTCTCCTCGACAAGCCACTGTATATTCTCACGGTTAATTATGTAGATGTCAGCGGAGGTATGAAGCGCATTCAGACGCTCCCGCTCCGTGCCGACCACTACGCTGTAACGCAGATTTTTCAAATGCTCCCACTTTTCGATTTCAGCCGACCAGGTATCACGAGCCACACGAAGTGGTGCTACCACCAGGACTTTATGTATCTCAAAGCTGTCGAAAAGCAGGTCGTTAATCGCCGTTAGCGTAATGCTTGTCTTGCCAAGTCCCATATCCAGCAAAAGCGCCGAAATGGGGTGGGCGATTATGAACTCTACCGCATACCGCTGATAATCATGGGGATTGTATTTCATCAAGTATCGCTCCTATCTGTTCTGCGCTGTCAATGACATACACACGGAAGCCAAGTTTCATCAATACTTTGTGCCTTGCGATTTGCAGCGGACGTGGCTTTTTGACGGGTGCCTTTACCTCTACAAAGGCAAAATGGCAGCCAGGCAGAAGAATGATTCGGTCGGGCATTCCATCATATCCGGGAGACACGAACTTTGGACAGATGCCGCCCCGCTTTTTTACCATCAGCGTTAATTTACGCTCGATTGCTTTTTCTCTCATAATGGTTTCTCCATTCTGTTTTTGGGCTGAGTGCAAGGTGTATCAATGTCTTTTACTAAACTTTTTCTTATGTGATTTTTTCGATTTTTTTGCCCTAAGAAAACTTTTATATATGACCTTGATACACCTTGTCATTCCCGTAGTTAGTTCAAAAAATCCTCGTCCTCAGACTTAAGGCAAAGCCCCTTAAAGTAACGCTTTCGGCTCACCACCAAACGCTCAAAGCCTGCATTCTCCAATGCTAAATAGAAGTCGGCGGTGTTACGCACATACTCGTTGCAGTCCAGGCAGTAGTTGCGGTATGCCTGATACAATGCCGAGGAACTTTCCTTCAAACCGCCGCCCACATCGCATTTTTCAACCAGAAAGTTGCCGAACCAGTCATTCTGACTGCGGTAATCATCAATTGCTTTCTGCACGACGGCGGGAACAGGAAATTTGTACTCCAGGTCAATGACCTTTTTAGCACCCTCGATAATCCAGGCAAGAATGCTCTCGGCTGCGTTCAGATACAGGTAGTCACCGTAATTCTTGATGTCGCTCTTACCCTCGATTATGGCATTGAACGGAATAACGATAAGGCGGCGCCAGGTACCGTCATCGGATGCACTAACGCGAGGAAGATGGTTGGTATACAGCACCAGGCTGTGGCTGGGAGAAAAGCTGAAGGGGTCTTTGTACTTTTTCTCCGCAAAGATGTCATCTGTGGAACAAAGCTGCTTGACGGTGGAATCGTTCAGCCGAGCGCCCTCCTGCATTTCGGCAGCAATGAGCAGACGCTTACCCTTGACCTCTGCCATTTCCGGCTTCACATTGCGGCGGCATCCGAAGGTCAGCGTGTCGGCAGAGATGTTGCCACTGTACAGTCCCAGGACGCGGGACACGGAATTCCAGAAAGTAGACTTGCCGTTACGACCGCAGCCGTATGCGATAATGAGGGCTTCGACTGCTACCTTGCCAACGGCGGCAAGACCGCAAATCATCTGCACATAGTCGATGAGTTCCTGGTCACCGCAGAAAATGGTGTCCAGACAGTCGAGCCAGATCTGTTTGCCTCGGTCGCCGGGAGAAACAGTAGTGGTCTTAGTGATGAAGTCCTCCGGCGAATGCTCCCTTGCACCTGCCATACCAAGGCGGAGGTCATAGGTGGCGTCTGGAGTGCAGAGCAAGTAAGGATTGGCATCCAGATCCTGCGGAATGATCTCAAGCATAGGACGGGATTCCTTCAGCGTAGCAGTGATATTCTTGGAAGCACGGCGCTGAATGACATAGGACTGATATGCTTTTGCGGCAAGAAGTGCTTTGTAGGCTTCCATCTGCTCCTCGCTCATCATGCCCTCGGCCTTTGCTTTGCTGTTGTTTTCCAGAATATCCTGCGCACCGCAAGCCTTAAGAGCAGCAAGAGCCGCGAGCATATCCGCAGATGCTTCTTTCATCTGACGGCGAGTCAGTTCATGGGCAACAGCCTGCGCGCCGGGTTCGGTTTCCTGCCAGTATCGGCCGTTGTAACGGATGTAATGGGTCGCCGGAGAATAGCGCAACTCCCCGGAGAAGTGCTTTGCCAATATCTCTGCCTGTCCGACATCGGAGAAATCGTCCGGCTTGTAGGAATTTTCATCATTGTACAGTTCGGGAGGGACGTATCCGTCCTGTTGCTGAATCTTGGAATAAAACTTCTGTGCGCTGCGCCAGATGGTCATCAGTTCCTGATGTTCCAGCGGAGGAGTGCATTTATCCGCTTCTTCCATAAAGCAGTTGAATGCTTCTTCGCTGTTGCCGTATTTCTTGATGACACGACCGGCAAAACGGGACATAGTGGCATTACGGCTGCCTTCGGAAATGACCTGCGTGCTCCCGTAGGAACCGCCGGACATATCTGCGTCAAAATCTTCTGCGGACAGATACTCACTGAGGGTCATTTCGCCGGAGTACAGTTCGACCTCAGGGTTCGCCGTTCCAAAGAAGAAACGGGCAGCATCCAATGCCTTGGTGTCGAAATACGGGAAAATGGTGTTGACCAGTTTCTTCATTTCACTGTATGCTGCAGCATCTGTCATGTACTCAATGGGAAACAGCACGTGGAACTTGGGACGAGCGGGTTTGCTGTTTTTCTCACGCATATTAAAGCGGCTGTAGTGAACGGCAAATGTAATGCCCGGAAAAGCCGCCCTGACATCAGCGGGAGTGACCCAATCGTCAGGATTCTCGGAGTGGTCGTTATCGCAGTCCACAGGAAGACAGTCTGAGCCGAGGAAGTTATCGCCATTGCGATAATGGTTCATATACTCTGCGCATACATAGTCGTGTCTGACTGCATCTGCAAAGCTGTCGGTATCGGTTACCTCAAATTTGTGAGGGTAGGAGCAGTTGCTTGGTGCGTTGATATAATCAGCGCTGTAAAGGGTGAACATAATTTATACCTCCTCGCAAGTATCAGTGAAGTAGCGCAAGCGGTAATTCTTCCACTTGGCTCTGCGGATTTCAATTTCCATGCCGGCGGAGATGCGCTCGCCGAACACCCACACCTCGGAGCACTTGCTCATAAGCACATTTCCGAAAAACAGTCCTAGCTGACGCTCCTTTGGGTTGTCATCGTTGAGAAACTGCGGAAACAGCAAATGCGGTGCGATGGGAATGTAGCCGTTATCCACAGCGAAGCGGCTGTATTTCCGAGCCTTTTCGAGGTTCTCCGATACTGCTCCGGCATAAGGAGAGCAGATGTACACGATGGGACGGAAGGCTCGGAGCGCCTTTTCCTCTTTTTCTACGGCCGTCATAGCCGCATAAGCAGTGGGGTCATAATAACCCTCGCTGTTGAATTTGTTTATACTCATGAATTTTACCTCGTCAGTCTTTTTTATAAAATTCTGTTTCGTAGCCATCGGCACGGAGCGGAAGCCCCTCTGCCCATGGCGGAGTTCTTCCCATCATATCGCAGATCTCAGATACCTTCGTATCTATCGGGCACTCGATAATAAGTTCATCGTGGACGTGACCACAGATTCGATAATTCCGCAGCGTTCGCATAGTGTAGCAGAGAATATCCCGGCTGACCGCCTGAACGATGTTTTCTACGAATTTCGGACCGTAGCTTTCAATGCTCTCCCACTTCTTCGTTGTGCCAACGCCCTCGTAAGTGACGGACTCGCCGCCGAACTTATTCTCGCTGATACGGGGTTTGGCGTAGGAAAGCCGCCTGCCGCTCGGCAGCGTGATAAACAGCATTCCGCTCTGATATTCAAACTGAATGCCATGTGTGTCTGTGCGGAGCCTTTGTCGTATTGTATACTTCACGCAGCGGTCGACTTCCCACCAGAACCGCACGATATTCGGGTTGGAACTGCGCCACATATCCACAAGCGGCTGTAACTCATTTTCCGACAACCCCATTTCCAATGCGCCCATAGCTTTCAGCGCACCGACTGAACCTCCGTAACCGAGCGCCAGTTCTGCGATTTTACCTTTCTGCCGAAGATGTCCGTTGACGCCGTGTTTCTCAACAGGAACACGGAACATCTGACTTGCGGACGCGCAGTAGATATCCCCACCACTTTTGAAAACTTCAAGCCGCCATTGTTCTCCGGCGAACCATGACAGCACTCTTGCCTCTATTGCTGAAAAATCTGAAACCACGAATTTCATTCCCAATTTCGGAACAAAAGCTGTGCGGATAAGCTGCGAGAGTGTGTCGGGGATATCATCATAGAGAATTTCCATAGCTGCGTAGTTTCCGCTTTTCACAAGCTCCCGTGCCTGTTCAAGGTCGGGGATATGGTTCTGCGGGAGGTTCTGTAACTGTATCAGCCGACCCGCCCATCTGCCGGAACGGTTTGCACCGTAGAACTGAAACATTCCATGCGCTCGTCCATCGGAGCAAACAGCGTTCCTCATAGCCTGGTACTTCTTCACCGAGGATTTCGCAAGCTGCTGACGGAGTTCCAGTACCTCTGCAAGTTGCGGAGGGGCATTTTTCAGCATTGCTACAACTTCCTTTTTACCAAGGCTGTCAACCTCCAAACCGTTCTCGGAGAGCCATTGTTTCATCTGTTGAACGGAATTTGGGTTTTCAAGAGCGGTGAGTTCCTGCATTTTCTCGGAAAGCAGCGCCTTTGACCGCTCGTCAAACCGTATTGCATTCTCAACAACAGCCATATCCAGAGCAATCCCACGGTCGTTTATCTGCTGGTCAAGGCAGTATTCCTCCCACACAAAGTTCGGCACGGGAAATTTGCGGAGCTTGTCCTGTATCGACATTTCGACCTCGACATCGCGCTTGTTGTACGCCTTGAACTGCGCCCATTTCTCGGAAGCGTGTTCGGGAAGATTTCTTGTTCTGCCGCCATTTGCCTTGGTAGCGGCGCAGGGGACACAGAAATACTTGATGAGATCTTTACCCTCTTTGAGTTTCTGTTCCGGTAAACCCAGAACAGCGCCTGCGCCGGCAAGCGACAGCGGAAGTCCCATATATGCCGACCACACCATCGAGCATCTCCACGACTGCGGGTCGAGATACTCTCCGGACGGCAAATCGAGATATTTTGACAGGCACACTCTTTCAAAGGTCGCGTTAAATGCCCATTTGATAACGCTGGTATCGGTCAGCGCAGTGAGAATTTCTGCGGGTATTTTCTCACCATGCGCAAGGTCGTACACCACCACAACATCGCCACCGTTCACGGAAACTCCGAAAAGGAGTATCTCAAATGCGGGTGACTCAACATATCTGTACACACCACATTTGGCAAGGTCAACATCGCTGAATGTTTCCAAGTCGATACTTAAGGTTTTTATCTTTTCCATAGTTCACCTCAAAAAGGGCGGTAAAGTTTATCTACCGCCCTATTAGTTCTCAGATGCATAGTAATCTGAATGTTTCCTTGCCCTTTGGAGTTATCATAGTCTGAGTATCTGTGTATCCGGTCTTGTCGTTGACGAACTCCTTCATTTCAAACAAACCACTGTCAACGTATGTAGCATACGGCCTTAGCTTGCCTTTCTTGGTGCGGAAAAGATACCCCTTGTCAAGCAGAAAACGAACAAAATCATTCTGCCTTACACCGAGTTCCTTTGCCGTGTCACGAATACCTGTGAGCAGGTTTCTGTCAACGAGCATATCGAAATATTCAGCTTTCGGCTGCATGATCTGATTGGAAACGGTAAGCTGCGCGTTCTTCGCCTTTTCGGTTTTCAGTCTGGTAGCCAGTTCGATAAGGAAATCCGGAGAAGCAAGCGCCTGTTCCAGAACATCTTCAGTCATGTATGCACCATGCTTACGGATAGAGGGCAGGACCTCATCAAACACCCACCTCTCAAAGCGTTCTGCACCGGGAAGCTTGCTGTGTGCGATAAGGCGGTAAACATCGCCTTCCGTGATGAACTTAGTATTCTGAATCCCTCCGGCAGAAGGGGTCGGTAAAACACAGACCCCTTTGCAATGAGCCGAAATGGCATCTGCAGGTCTTGCGTAACCAAGCGCCCTTGCGACATCGGAGCCACAGAAAAGTATCCCGCTGTCATTCTGAATTGTACGGATTTCTCCGAATTCCGAGTTGTTAAAAGTTGAAATATCCATAAAAACCTCCATAAGAAACCTACCCACCCGCCCGACAGTCAGACTGCCAATATTACTTGTGATTAGCCTTGCGGCGATGCTTGATTACCTCTATCAGTGAGCCAATCATGGAGATGAGATTGCCAATGACCGTACCTACCGAAATGCCGAAACAAGCGGCAAGCATAATGCTTTCAAACTCTGTCATTCTGCACCTCACGAAAGAAAATCATCATCGTCATCTGTTGCAAAATCGTCCTCGGCGCGGCTCCTGCCGCCGAGCGGCTCGCCATCGCGAATCTTCTGAAGATTATTCAGACCGCAGGCGATACCCTTGTTGCCGTTGGAGTTGAATGCGTAGAAGCTGATGGACGCTCTGCCGTACACGCCGCTGTAAACCTCGCTGCGTTCCAGAATGGGACTGCAATTAGCGTCAACGATACCGGGAGCGGTCGCAGAATTAGCATTGATGAAATAGCTGTTGGCATACGTTTCATCATCGGGGCGCTCGGTGTCACCGTCACGGAGAGGGGTCTTGATGGCTGCGAGTGACGGTACGCTCTTGCAGTTGCCCTTCAGCTTACCCTGACCCTCCTGGTAGGCAGCTTCGATTGCCGCCTTGATCTTTGCGACCGTCTTGGTATCGGACTTGGGAATGATGAGGCTGACACTGTACTTAGGAACGCCGCCGTTGATGGACTTTGGTTCCCAGATGTTGGCATAAGACCAGCGGGTATCGGGACCGGTGATAACCTTTAAGGGATTGGTGATACGATTTGCATTAGTAACCATATTAAAGTTCCTCCGTAAAATCATTTTTTGCTGTATTCATTGCCGGACGTTTATCGCTCTCCGGCACGAGTGTTGGCTTGCCTTGCGGCTTTTCAATGTAGGGCGCGAGAAGCTCCTCAAAGCGAGTCTTGCCGAGCAGCTTCTGCATGGCGGTGATACCGAGGACTTTCCGCTCATAGGGGTCGAAACCTGCATTGGTAACGGCTTGTGTTACAGCGGCTTCATCGGTGTATCTGCGATTACTGCGACCTTCGACCAGTTTCCAACCAGTCCAGTCCTTACCGCTGACAGCCTGCTGCAGAGCGTATTCCTTTACATCAGTTGCCCAGGCGGTCAATGCATCGACCTTGCTGAGAATGTCAGCGATTTCCTCGTCATTAAGAAGCGCCGGCTCCTCAAAGTCGTATTTTGCAAGGGAGAGGTTGGCTCCGGCGCGTTCTCTGCACTCGGCTTTTGCCTTGCAGAAGCGGCACCATTCACCACAGCTGAACTCACCCTGACCCTCATAGGCAAGCTGTGCCTTCTGCGTAAGTTCTGTATCTGCCCATTCCAGAAGCTCGTCCTTTGCCATCTCGTATACGCTGATATTGGACTTCCGTGGCTGATAGATGGTCATGCGGACGGTATCGATGTCATAGATGCCATCGAAGATTTCCAAGGCGCCCAGGGCATAAAGCATCATTTGCGGATTCTGCTCCGCACTGACCTCGACCCCTTTGCCATGCTTGTAGTCGCAGATGTTAAGCGTACCGTCAGCAATGAGAATACAGTCTGCCGTTCCGAAACCGTCCTGCACCCAGCGGGAGAAGTCTACTCGCTGTTCAATCATGACCACAGGGTCGGAGCAGGTCTGCTTTGCGGCTCCCAGAAGCTCCACCACATAGGCGGCATACCCGGTGGCACAATCTTCCATCTCTTCGCTGTACCAGAAGAGAGTTTCGATTGGGCTTTCATCTTGAATACCAAGTGCCTGCTTGAGCCGAAACTCGCATAAAACGTGGGCATCTGTACCTTCGGCTGCATAGTCGCTGCCATTGTCCTCATAGGCTTCGCACAGCCTTGCGGAGGGCGGGCAGTTGAGCCATCGTTCGGAAGATGATGCCGAGAGAATAGCGTGTCCTTTAGGTGGCATCGTTCAGCACCTCCGCATCGGCAAGCAGCGCCTTATAGTTGGCGGGGTCAACGCCAGACAGCTTTTTTGCACCATACTTCTGGAGCAGGGCACGAACCTCGGCAGTGTGACCTTTGCGGGACTTGTCCGCAAGAACGGCTCTGACCTGTTCCAACGTCAATTCCGGTTCAGGAGGAGAAGCAGGAGTGTCCTCTGCCTGCGGCTGTTCGCTGAACATCCTCGTCAGCCAGTCAGCGGCATCCGAAATAGCAGCGGCAGCACTGCGGAGTTCTTCGATGGTCTGTGACATATCGCTCGTTCTGCTCATGCGATTTTCCTCCTTCCTTTGATTTGCTCTGCTGGCGTGCGGCGGTCAGGTTGCTCGCCAGCCTCCTCGACACCACGCTGATCGCGGTCAGGACATCAACAATGTCCTCGTCGGCACAGGCGTCGTAATGGTTTGCGTTGTAACTCATATCGGCGGTTCCTCCTTTCCCAAAGTGTATTGTGTTACCTTTCATCAATCCATCTGGACAGGAAAAGAGAAAATGGCCGAAAGAAAATATAAATTTTTTTAGAATTTTTTGCGAATACGCTTCAACAACTGATTGCGCTTATACACAAAGGTGTTTCGAGGCATATTCAGCTTTTCAGCACCAGCACGCTCGGACAAACCGTCCGCCAGAACCATAAGAATCTGATAGCTTTCTGGGTCAGAATCTCGCAGTTCGGAAAGAAGGCAGTTCAGGATTATGCTGTCGATGCTGATTTCCGTGGTTAAGGCTTCATCGGCAAGGAAGGTGTTCTTAGAGCCTGTATTATGTACAATCTCAATTTCATTGTCGATGGAAAGCTGCTGAACCGCATCCTTGGGAAGGCAGCGGTATTCGCATTCTTCACACAGGCCATCGCACTTGTAGCTCTTCTTATAAGGAATGCAGCAGGCATCGGCTCTCTGTTTGGCTTTGCGGGTCGTTCCTACGAACCGCTCCCAATCCTGCTTTTCCTCCGGGGTGACTTCAATCCACTTACGGAGAGGGCGGTAGTAGATCTTCGGTGTGGTCTGATTGTCGTTGTTTTGCATAAAAATGGGCTCCTTTCAGATTTGCTTTGCAATCCGCAAGGAGCCGTGAAATCCGCTTATAGAAACGAAAAGACGGCAGAACGATACCTTTGATTTAGGTATCCGTACTGTCGTCTAGCGCTCTCACGGATTTCTATTTGATTTTCGTATTAGGATTTACTTTATGTACTCGTGTGTAATCTTGAGTGTTTTGTCTGCATTAGCTGTAATGCGGGTAATGCAGTTTCTCTTTCGGATGATGATGACCTTACCGTCTTTGCTTTTATCGCAGATACGCTTATCATCAAGATTCTTCACTTGTTCCATCGTTCTTCACTTCTTTCTCGGAAACTATAAGTTCCACTCAATCCAAAAAAAATAGGTCTTTTAGGTCGGCATCGGGGAACGCCTTGATAAGACCGCCGATGCATTTTTTGCCACCGACACGTTTCTCACGCAAAAGTCGACTTACTTCCATTCGAGAAACGCCCATTTTTATGGCAAGCTGACTGCCTGTCCACTTATGCTGTTCCATTTTCTGTTTGATGTATTCGATATTTGGCTTCATTACCTTACTCCTTTTCTGAACCTAAAGGTTCCAAAACAATCAAAAGATAAACCGCCTGGAGCGGCTGATAAATTATAGAACCTTAAGGTTCCACTTTTTATATTATACACCTTTCGGTTACAAAAAGCAAGACTTTTTCAAAAAAACTGTTGCTTTTAGGTTACAAACATGGTATAATAATAGATATTCAAGAGAGGAGGACTGTATCATGAACGAACTCGGAACTTTTATTAAGAAAAAAAGAACAGAGAAAGGGATGTCAATTCGACGGCTTGCTGAATTATCAGATATCAGCCATACAGAAGTAAAACGCATAGAGGATGGTTTGCGGAAACAGACTTCTCCGCAGGTGCTTCGATCTATTGCCTCTGCCATCGGCGTTCCCTATGAGGAATTAATGGCTGCTGCAGGGTACATTGATGAACCTGTAGTCAAAACAGAAAACAGCACCATTTCTGCTGGTATCAAGGATACGGAAGATTTAAATCAGGAAGAGATAGATCAAGTTAATAAATATATAGCGTTTCTAAAAAGTCAGCGCAAAAGCTAAAGAAGAGCAAGGTAAATCTCGTTGAAGAGAGTATACCTCGCTCTCTTTTTTATGTACGTGCAGGAAGACGTACAAGCTGAACTGCTGGAAATCGGTCCTGCGCTTCATTTACAATGGCATCATATAACTGCAATGATTTGGTCAAATCTTCGATTGTTATAGCGAGGGCGTAGTCAATTTCTTGGTTATCCTCAACATCATATCTTGTATGAAGTTCAAGCCAAACTTCCCAATCACCACTGTGGAAACTCGAAAAATCCTGCTCAAAATGGAAACAAGTATCCCAGTCCTTACGTCCGTCTGATTCGGAAGGATTGTTTGTAACAAGCTTATCTTTGCTGTTTCTCGAATGAAGAGATACATTAACATAAGCTCCAAGATATTCTGCACCCTTGGTTTTATCAACAGGGGGCTGTGTTACGCAGGTCACCGTCACACGCATCTTTTTATCTCTCTTGCTCATGTCCATTGCTTTATCGCAAACACTCGGCATAAGAAACTTGGCGTGCTGCTTAAATTTCTTGTTCATCGTCCCTCTGTGGAGAAAGGTGACGCGATGAGGCGTAGAAAACATACTCCCAAGTGGATTTGCTATGCCTCTGCCATAAAGATTTCCGTAGAAAGCATTATCATCCCTTGTGATTTTCTTCTTTGTAACCTCGCTGATAGGCATTTCGGCACCGTGATAAAGAAGTGCCTCCGACATGAGGATATCCTGATCCGGTACTGACTGTGAAATCTCCGCCAAGTCACCCGCAACTGTAGGAGCTGTGAAACTTGTACCTGCCTCGAAAGCCCACTGACCGCCGCTTGCAATCATCATAGCAAACTCATCTGGCGGTACGAAATCAGCCTTGGTCATCGTGCCTGCAAGAGATACTATATCCGGCTTACGGAATCCTCTGAAGCCCGGACCAATCCTCGAATATGGGGCCACATCATACTGTCGACTCAAACCTTCCTTGTGTTCTGCCCCGACAATTGCTCCAACAGCTATATTCAGCATGGAATCTGCTGGTGCCGCTATTCGATTGTCATCATCCTGAAGGATATCTTCAAGGGAGTCCTCGCTACGGTATAGATAGTGGTTACCAGCAGATATTGTAAACTTTACACCGTACTGAATTGAAAGGACATCCAACTCATATCCGAGTATACTGATTTCATCACCCTGGATAGGGGTCTCTTCGCTAGATGATAAGTTAAAGATTTTAGTTATGTCTTTATATTGCAGTACAGCTTCTTTGATTCTTGCAATCATAGTGCTGTTACAAATTAGGTCAGGACGATCTGGCTTGTTTGAAACCGGATCAAGCCCACGGATATTGCAGTCAATTATCCTTGCCCTAGGTGTCAGAACGCCTGATGAAAGTTGCTCTCCGAGATTTTCAAACGCAACTTTACTCGCCACATTGGTGCCGTGCTTTTTATCGCCAGGAGTGGCTCCCGTAGGTACCCAATGCTCCACTATCAGTGGTTCAAGTTCCGGTGGAAAATTCACACCAGTATCAAGAACTGCTACAATGGGAAGTTTGTCTATCAAGACATTGGGGTTAAGTGTCATAGGAGTAGCAGCTTGTACTGTATACATTGGTGAAGTGGCATAGAAGCCTGTCGGCGCAACATGGCTGACTATTGTGTCCCCTGAAATCTCCTCAAGTTTTCCGAGTGGAATCTCCGCACGGACGATTGGTGTTCCGTCAGAAAGTTTATATGGCTGCGCCTGTATTTTTCCCTGGTTCTGTTCGATAAGTGCAATAAGCCTCTCTTCAGCACGAGCCTGTACCTGAGGATCTGTTCCTTTTGGGAGCAGCTGCTCCATGATTTCCACATCGAGTGGGAAAGTAGCCTCTCGCTCAATAAGCTCTTTTATTGATGGAGCTTGTTTTTCCATACCATCCGGAAAGTGGAAATCGTCTATGTACTGAAATTTTTTATTGCTGCGCCTGTTGTCCCGATAAGCACCGACTCTTTGCTGAAGAGAATCAAACTTTGATTTAGACGAGGACACAATAGCATGGCGAGAGTCTTTTACTTTGGCGATGGTCATTCCTTGCTGCTCAAGAAATTCACGAAGTGTTTTGTTTGAAAATTTTTCACCTTCCTGCAGCACAACTTCAAACAGACGGATATCCTCATCACGAAGAGAATCCGTCCCTTGCATACGGGTATAGGCAGACACAATTTCCTGCAAGCCTGTGGAAAGTTTCGTTCCATGTTCCATCCGATCCAATCCCAGATCTTTGCTTCTCGCCTGTTTTATATTCTCAACACTCTCTACATCATCCTCAGTAATAAGGAGATGAGGTCTGAAATCATCTGCCATACCTATTCATCCACCTCTTTGCCATTAGTTAACTTATTGATCTGATAGCTCAGTGTATTATGTGGCATCCCGATTGCCTTCGCGAGAGTACGTACACTCACACCCTTAGCCTTCAGTTCGGCAGCGGTGTCCACCACGCCTGCTCCATTTGAATTGTTCGTCATCTGTTGAATAAGCAGTTCTATCATGTCTTCCATCGTAACTGGCTTATCCGTAGTCACGTAGCGTTTGGCGGCAGAGATAACAAGTTCCTTAATTTGTGCCACGCTGCGGTTAGCAGTAAGGTCGGTCAGTTTCTTGATATCCACCTCGGTTTCCACGGTATAGTCCTTGAACCACCGCTGAATTAACTCGCTACGTTGGTCTGCATCCGGGTATCCTATATTGATTATGTAGTTGAAGCGTCTGAAGATTGCAGGATCAAGAAGATGCTCATGATTGGTAGCCGCAATCAGAAACACATTAGGCGGCATATTGTCAAAGTTCTGAAGCAGAGCTGTAACGACACGTTTCAGTTCTCCCATCTCGTGACCGTCATCACGCTTCTTAGCAATGGCATCGAACTCGTCCAAAAAAAGGACAATGTTCTGATTACCAACGCTTGAGAATATTTTTCTAAGATTCACGCTTGTCTGCCCAAGATATGAGGACACAAGACCATCTATCCTCACATAAGCCATAGGGAGATTTAGTTCGTGTGCGATGGCGTATGCCGTCATCGTCTTTCCACATCCTGGAGGGCCACAAAGGAGCAGACGGTTTGCGGGAGGGAGGTTATGTTTTGCCAGCTTACTGTTGTTCGTGCGTTCCTCTAAAATCTGAATGAGAAGTTTCCTTTGGTTTTTCGGTAAAACAACATCAGAAAGCGATGTGCCCGAATGAACGATATCGTATAGCTCCAGAAGACTGTCTTTATCACGGGGCGTGACTGAACCACCTCCAGCCGACTGCACTGCAAAGCAGCCCCCCATGGGTTGTACAACCTCTGGCTTTTTCATAAGTGTTATATTTTTTCCTTTATAGGCATCAAGGAGCATACTGGAAACACGGCTGTTTCCCTTATTATCCTCATCTTTCGCCAAATCCTCCACTGCAGTTTTGAAGGACTTCTCGTCCCCAGAGCAATGTGCGGCGATTATATTTACAATCAATTCGGCTTTCATAATCTATCTATTCCTCTTTCTCAGTCATAATGGTAGACTGTAACCTTAAGTTTACACTATTTCGGTTCAAATGTCAATAGGTAATACTAAAATCTTTGAACACATTTGAACACCATCAAGTGCTTTTAAAGATTTTTAACATCTCAATCCAGAATAAAAAATTTGCTTTCTCGCACTTAATCCTTGATTTTTGAAATCAAATGTGCTATAATTATAAATAATTATCGAGTTATCTAAAATAGACAGCCCCCTAATCGGAAGCAAAGGGTTACAAATTTAAGGAGCATATGCATGGTTATCAGCTATAAAAAATTATGGAAATTACTAATTGATAAGGACATGAAGAAGCAAGACCTAAGAGAAGCGGCGAAACTCAGTTCATCCACCGTGGCGAAACTCACGCACGGAGAGAATGTCAGCACGGCGGTTCTCCTTAAGATATGCACCGCTCTTCAGTGTGACATAGCTGATATCATGGAAGTCGTGCCGGACGGGAGTCCCGCATACGAGGAATAGCCGCAAGAAAGGATAAGGTACTCATATGTTTGATTTTGGAAATGCGAACGAGGGACAGCGAAAGGCAATAGCTTCTGCAGATGGCCCTGTCCTCATTACGGCAGGACCTGGAACGGGCAAAACCTATACGCTAGTTCAACGCACAATCTATCTTATAGAAGAATGCAGTGTAAAGCCTGAAAGTATCTTCATTGCTACTTTCACAGAGAAGGCCGCAAAGGAACTTATTACAAGAATAACGAATGAGCTGTCTAGTCGAGGAATCGTAGCGAACATCAATGAGATGTATATCGGCACATTCCATTCGCTCTGCCTTCGCATCCTGAAAGAGCACCTTGAATTTACAAGACTTCGCAGGAACTACCGCCTCCTTGACGCATTCGACCAGCAATACATGGTATTCCAGAACATCTACCGATTTCGTAATATTCCGGAGGTGGAGATTGCTCTCCCGAACACTGGTGCATGGAAACAGGCAGAAACTATCTGCAACTATGTGAATAACCTCTCAGAGGAATTGGTGACTCCAGAAGAGCTCATATCCGACTCCGACCTTTCGATTGCCGCTCTCGGACGAATGCTAAAGGAATACCGAGATCTTCTGACTGAATCAAATCTGGTGGACTTCTCGTCTATCCAGATCGAAGCATATCACCTCTTAAAGGATAATTTGGAAATTCTTGATGAACTCCGTTCCAAAGTCACTCATATTATGGTTGACGAGTACCAAGACACGAACTTCATTCAGGAGCAACTTGTTTTTCTTCTTGCCGGATATAGAAAGAACATCTGCGTAGTTGGGGATGATGACCAAGGCTTGTATCGTTTCAGAGGTGCGACCATCCGAAATATCCTGGAATTTCCGCAAAAGTTTGCAGACGGCGAGTGCCGCATCATTCCTCTTGTCATAAACTACCGCTCCAACAGCGACATCGTTGATTTCTATAATGAATGGATGGCTACTACAGACGGTACGAAGTTCAAGTTCCGTTGGGATAACTTCCGCTACAATAAAAAAATTGAGCCGCACGAAAAGACCACTCTCCACAGTCCTGCGGTCGTGAAACTTGTGGGTGTGGACGATACGGACGAGTGGCACGAGAAAATCCTGCGGTTCATTAATGACCTGAAAGCATCTGGCAAACTCACGGATTATAACCAGATAGCTTTTCTCTTCAATTCGGTGAAGCATCCCAGAGTAACGGCTCTTGCCCGCTTCTTGGAAGAGAATCATATAAATGTTTATTCGCCGCGTTCGGATATGTTCTTCCAGCGCGACGAGATACGGCTCGCTCTTGGCTGCCTTATGCTCATGTTTCCGCGTTATATTCAGGGTTTGGAGGATGGAGACTATACCTTCCTACAGCCGGAACATATAACCTATTACCGGAGCTGCATCATGATGGCAAATGAATATCTTACGAAGCCGGAGAATGCAGAACTTTTAAAGTGGATACGCCACCGTGGAAAAGTCCATGTAGGTCTGACCAATGCAACGGACTACGCTTACTGCGGTCTCATGTATCAGCTTTTTGAATACCGGCCTTTTGCAGGGATTCTCGATACGGAAATGGACGTTGGTGTGGTTGATATCCGTCCTGCGCGAAACCTCGCGAAACTGACACAGATTATCGGTAAGTTTGAATATCTTCATAGAGTAGATGTCTTGGACGCAAGAGAATACAAGGGTAAACGCCGTATCGATCAGAACACGGAATTGCTCTTCAATTTATACCTCCGTCTGCTATTTGACGGCGGGATTACCGAGTATGAGGATGATTCGGAGTATGCCCCGAGTGGATGTGTTTCCTTCCTCACCATACACCAGTCAAAGGGCATGGAGTTTCCGATTGTCCTCGTCGATTCGCTTTCCAATGTGCCGAGGAAGAACACAAACGACCTGATGATGAAGATAGAGGCTCGTTACTTCAAGCGACCAGCCTTTGAGCCGTATGATGTCACAAAGTACTTTGACTTCTGGAGACTATACTACACAGCTTTTTCGCGTGCGCAGGATTTGTTGATACTGACTTGCTGTGAGAATAAGCGAACGCCCAGCAACTACTTTAAAGATATCTACGGGGAACTGCAATATGTGGACAGTCCTGGATTTGACATAAGTGAATTTGACTTCAAGCCGATAAAGGATGTGAACATTAAGAACACCTACTCGTTCACATCGCACATCACGGTTTACGAGACCTGTGCATTACAATACAAGTTCTATAAAGAACTGGAATTTCAGCCGGTCCGTGCAAACGCTATGTTGTTCGGTACCCTCGTCCATGAGACTATCGAGGATATACACCGTGCCGCAATCAGGCACGAGGAACAGACCATCACTGAGGAGAATGTCAGTCGGTGGTTTTACTCTAATTATGTTTCTCTCACTAAGTCTGAGCACACATACCTTGCTAGTCCCCAGCGTGAGGCGGCCCTGAAACAAGTTCTGCGCTATATGGAACGACAGCACGGCGACTGGTCGCATATTCAACAGGCCGAAGTTGATGTTTCCTTAGTAAAGCCAGACTACATCATCGAAGGCAAAATTGACCTTATTCGCGGCGATGGAGATACAGTCGAGATTGTAGACTTTAAAGCCGAGCGCAAGCCCGATATGGAGAAGATGCATAAGAGGCTTGAGCGGTATAGGCGGCAACTCAATATCTATGCTCACCTTGTAGAGGAACGCACAGGACAGAAGGTCAGTAAGATGCATCTCTACTATACTGGTGAAGATGACGGAGTGCCAACCATCACATACCCGTACACAAAGACTGCTGTGGAAGGAACGATGGCGGTATTTGATGATACAGTCAAGAAGATCATGAATAAGGATTTCCACCGCTGTGCCGATGACACGAAAGTCTGCAACGAGTGTGACTTCCGATTCTATTGCAAAAACAAGTAAGGGAGCGATGAAATGGCTGAACACAGAGTCAGAAAAGACAACATCATATATATCATTCCCGATGATGAGCTTTTTGCAAAATGGAAACGGGACGAGGCTTTTATTGATGAATACGGACGGCTCATGAATCGCAAGCCCCACAGGGTTCTGAGGGAACTGAAATACTATGCAGAAAACACACCTATGGTTCAGCGGAGAACTTCATCACCGCCCTCCGCTCCCGCCAGAAAAAGCTCTCCTGTTAAGGATTACATCAAAGACACCGTCCGGGATAAGGCGATGGAAGCCACCGAAATCATCGTTGATAGAGCCGTTGACATCTTCTTTTATGAGGTGCTTCCGAATGTATGGCACGAGCATATCGTTCCATTCTATCGCCGCACAAAAGAAGCTCTGACATCAAAAGGACTGAAAGCTGATGCTGTTCTTGCACATAAAAGAGCAAGCGTACCGGCAACAACTAAACCAAAAGCCACTATGAAAATGACACAGGAAGAGGCAGATGCTGAAAAGCGAAAAGTCCTGTATCATTGGCTCGGAATGTTGAGTAGTCTCAAGAAACTTCATGATGCAGGCGAGATTGACATAGGCTCTACTATGGCACAACTGACCGACCCTGCAATGCTAGAGCGTGTAAACGGTTTTTTGAGTGAGAATCCTAACTTGCTTGAAACCGATAAGTACATCCTGCTTCACAGCCTGCTTAGAAGGGATTTATATGAGGAACAGCAGCTCATTCCTATCAGAGCTGCAGAAATAACAACTATAGCTGTGAAATACGGATATGGCGCAAGAAATGACAAAACGGAGGATAATCACAATGGATGAACAGCTTACTTTTGAATTTGAACAGAGACCCACTATCAAGGGTTTCCCTGAACTTCGCTGGACGGGCAAGCGCCCCTACCGCTCCACGCAGTATTATCCTGCACAGTTGCGAGAATCGTACGGTGAGGAACAGAGCGGATGGATCAACAAGATTTTCTGGGGAGATAATCTTCAAGTTATGAGTCATCTGCTGAAGGAATTCCGTGGCAAAATCAAGCTGATTTATATTGATCCTCCTTTCGATAGCAAGGCCGACTACAAGAAAAAAATCGAGATTAAAGGCGTGGGCAAAGCAACATCTGACAGTTCCTCTTTTGAGGAAAAACAGTACGGCGATATCTGGACGAACGATGAGTACCTCCAGTTTATGTATGAAAGACTTATGCTCATGCGTGAACTGCTTTCTGATGACGGTAGTATCTATGTTCATCTGGACGAAAAGCGTTCTCACTATATCCGCCTTATCCTCGATGAGGTCTTTGGACAGAATTCCTTCCGTAGAGAAATCATCTGGGATATCACGGTGCTTTCAGGCTTTAAGGTTCAGGCAAAGAACTGGATTCGCGGTCATGATACAGTTTTGTACTATTCCAAGACCACAGCACCGTTGTTCAACAAACTCCGTCAGCCGCATTCACAGGACTATATTGATATGTTCAATAAGGTTGATGAGAATGGTGACCGTTATATGGTTGCTCATGGAAGCACACGCTATTTGAAAGATGTCCTTGATAAGGGAAAGCCTTATGGTGATGTGTGGGATGACCTGCTCTCGTATCAGATACTTCGCAAACAGTTATCCGATGTCCGTGATGTTGATAGACTACAAGAAATACTATCCGACTCAAAAGAGGTGCAGAATATTTCTAATGTATGGGACAATGTGATGTCTTTCCAACAGCAGCCTACATCTGCAGAAAACTGCGGATATCCCACGCAAAAGCCGGAGAGTTTGCTTGAGCGCATTATTCAAGCATCTTCCAATCCTGGTGATATCGTATTCGACTGCTTTATGGGTAGTGGAACAACTGCTGCTGTCGCTATGCGACTTGGCAGAAGATTCATCGGTGCAGACATCAACCTCGGTGCCATTCAAACCACTACCAAGCGTCTGCTCTCTATAGCTGCAGAACTGAAGCCTGTTCACAAGCCCGTGACCTATGAGATGATTCAGCCGCAGCTTTCGATGGTTGCAGAAGAGCCTGCTCCATATCTTGCCGTAGCAAGCACAGATGGCAATAACGAGCTAAGCGCCGAAGACCGCAGCAAGGTCATTGACTTCTTTAAGGCGAAGGGACTGGATACATCTGCTTTAGAAAAGGATGTTAAGTACACAGGATTTGAAGTCTACAATGTAAATAATTATGATTTCTTCCGAAATCCTGTGGAAGCTCGTGATCTCCTGATTGCAGCATTGGAAATCCAGCCGTTCCCACAGAGTGATGTCTGGGATGGTGAGCTTGACGGCAGAATGGTAAAGATTATGCCCGTCAACCGCATCGCTACCAAGGCAGACCTGAAAGAACTTATCGCTAACCTTCCGTATAAAACCTACGAGAAGCGCAAGGAGGAGAACCCGAATCAGCCCGTGGAGCGCATAACTATTGTCTGCATGGGACACGAGCCTGACCTGAAAGGCGCACTGGAACAGGAACTGTCTGAGTACAAGGTAGACATCCAGATCATGGACATTCTTCGTGACAAAGCAGACCTTCAGTTGAAGCGCGATTCTGAGGCAGAGATTGTCCGCGAAGGAGACAAGCTCGTTATCCATGCATTCTACCCAATGAACCTGATGCAGAAACTCTCTCTTCAGAAAGAGTATGTAGAGGATTGGCGTCAGCTTGTTGACTCCATCATGATTGATTGGAATTACGATGGTGTAGTTATGCAACCCACCGTGACCGATGTACCCAGCAAGAACGAAATGGTTAAGGGAATCTACGACATTCCGGAGGACTGCGGAACAATCAAAGTAAAAATCACCGACCTGCTCTCAGAGTCGTTGGAAGTGGAGGTACATTAAATGGCTGCAGGATTTGATCTGAATTTTTCCTTCAACGAGCAACTTTGGTATTACTACTCTATGAACCGAGGAAAGATTCGCTCCCGCTACAATGACCTCACGAGAAAATTCCTTGCCTACAACGACAGCACAGAAAATTCCCATGCTTTTCTGCGAAAGCCACAGTTTGAGGCATTGGAAATGTATGTCTTTGTAAAGGAGTTTATGAATAACAAGCAGGTCTATGAAATGTTCGACGACTGGCGTCACAGACGAGACCGTTTCTCCGATGCATCATATTATTCCGTTGGCAAGGGAGGTCAGATTCGTCTCTTTGATGCTCCAACAGAAAAGCAGACCGATACGCTCTTCAAGCAGATGAAGAAGTATCGAGAGGGCTACCCGAACTACATATATGCCCTTACAATGGGTCTCGGTAAAACGATTCTTATGGCCACCTGCATCTTCTACGAGTTTCTGCTTGCAAAGAAATATCCGAGGGACAAGCGTTTCTGCCATAATGCACTTGTTTTTGCACCAGATAAGACGGTTCTCCAGTCACTTCGTGAAATTATGACATTTGATAAGACAAATGTCGTGCCACCGGAGTATGCCCGTGTTCTTGATTCAAATATAAAGTTTCATTTCCTTGACGAGGCTGGAACGATCCTGCATACCATCGATGACTCTGATTTCAATATTATCATCTCCAACACTCAGAAGATCATAGTAAAGAAAAAGCGCAAGGAGGCCACGCCTACGGAGATGTTTTTCAATGATGCTGGATCCTTGCTTTCGGCAGTATACGGTTCGGACAACGATGATGATGCATGGGATGACACAACGCTGATGGACAACCAGCGTTTCAAGAAACTCTGCCGTCTGCCGCAACTCGGTGTTTATGTCGACGAGGCTCATCATCTTTTCGGTGCTGACTTGGAAAAGCAGATCCGTTCGAGCGGAGCCAATAAAACCAGTCTGCGCGATACCATCAATCATCTTGCGGAAAACACCTCCATTGTGGCTTGCTACAACTACACAGGTACGCCTTATGTCAAGAACCAGCTCCTGCCGGAAGTGGTCTACGCATACGGTCTGCGTGAATCCATCTGGAACGGCTTCTTGAAGGATGCAGACCCAATCGGATTTGATAATGTCAAGAGCGATGAATTCCTCAAGGCCTTAGTAACCACATTCTGGGAGAGATACGGCGGCAAGACCTACGAGGGTCTGAATCCGAAACTCGCCATATATGCGGCAGGTGTAGAGGAGGCTGCTATAGAGGTCAAACCCGCACTTGAGAAGATTCTTGCAAGTCTTGGTATCCCGACATCGAAAATTCTTATGAATGTTGGTGATGCAAAATACACAAAGAACGATGACATCAGGGATTTCAATAATCTCGATGTTCTCGGAACGGAAGGCAATGACAAGCAGTTCATTATTCTCGTTGAGAAAGGCAAGGAAGGCTGGAACTGCCGTTCTCTGTTTGGCGTGGCACTTTTCCGCAGCCCGAAATCCAAAATATTCGTTCTCCAGGCTACGATGCGCTGTCTTCGTGGAATCACGGATGAGCGGCTGACTGCCACAGTGTTCCTCTCTAAAGAAAACTACGATACTCTGGATGATGAACTCCATAAGAACTTCAATATGGAAATCAAGGACATCAAGAATCCGTCCAATGCTGACCGCAACAAGTACCAGGTGCGTGTTCTGCCACCGCCGAGGACAATCACCCTCAAGCGTGTGTGGCACGAGTATACCCTACACGAGAAGGAATACTCCGAGCCTGTCGATTTCAAGCTGGTAGATGCTGACCTTTCAAAGTACGCCAGCATCATGTACGAGCGTGACAGCCTTGCCCGAGATACCACGGTCAAGGAGAAGAACATCGACTACCTCCAGGAAAACATGAAATTCAGCGAATTCTCACTCGCAGGAGAAGTGGCGCGATACTTGAATATTTCCTGCATCCTTGCCGCCAGGATCATGCGTGAATCCGTCGATGGAATAGATGTGGTTCTTGAAGCTGTCAATCGCTATAACGCAGTCTTGGACGACTACATCATACCGACTGTCTTCCATGCGCTCTTTGACATCACTTCGGAACTGAAGACCGAGGACAAGGAACTAGTTCTGTTGCGTGAGCCGAAAGACGCTGGTTACTATGAATTCACCGCAAAGGACGACCATGTCATCACAAACAAGTATAAGGGTTTCACGCCAGAGCAGATTAAGAAGAGCTTCCACGCTGATACTTACTGTTTTGATTCTATCCCCGAAAAGGAATGCTTCATGCAGTATATTACGAGCGGCAAGGTCGCAGAGGTGTATTTCACAGGTATGTTTACATCGAATCAGGGCGATCTGTCTGTCCACTATTACGATCCTGAATCTGGCAGAATCCGTCAGTACTATCCTGACTTCCTTGCGAAAATGGTAGACGGATCATATCAGCTTATCGAGGTCAAGGGCGACAACATGATTGATGACACCGTGGTTAAAGCAAAGCAGGCAGCTGCTGAAGAGATGGCTGTGGCAAGCGGTGTGAAATATATTATGTATGCAGGAAGCGACATAGTAAATTCACATATCTTAGACGACAGGCAGTTTCCTTTACAGGACAGTGCTTTCAATCAGAATTCAAATTGATATATCTCCAAATGGTGAATACAAAACTTTTTAATTTTGCTACACATTTTAATTATTCCAAAATCCATACACCGCAAGGCTCACAAGCCACAGCACCGCCGGACTTTTGAACGGCAGAAATCCACAACTAAACAAAGCAAACAAGGGCTTCCGAAGTCAGTATTTGACCTCAAAAGCCCTTATTTTATGCCTTTTTCGGTGGTTTCGACCCTGGAGAAGGCTTTTTCTATTGTATCAAAATCAGCATGAACATTGATCCTGCTTGCGGAACAGGCGGATTCTTAACTGAAAGCTTCAAAGTCTTGTTAAACAATTATGAGAAAAACGGCACTTTAACAACTGAAGCAAGGGAATTCCTTTCTAAAAGATGTTTCTACGGCGTAGATGTTCGAGATGAAAATATATCAAGAACCCGCTTAAATATGTTTTTGGTTGGTGATGGGCATACCCATATGTATTCGGACAATTCCTTAAATCCGACAAGACAAAACGGGAAAGCCACGCTTAGCAAAAAATACCAGTATGTAATTACAAATCCTCCGTACGGTAGCGGCACAATCAAAGCAAAAACCAACGCAATTTCCACAAACAGAACAGAGATAGCATTTATTTGTAAGGTTATTGATTTGCTTGAAGTTGGCGGAAAAGCGTGTATCATCACCCCTGACGGTGTATTAGAAAATCCCTCATATAAGAAGTTTCGTCAAGAAATTCTTGAAAAATGTGAAATATACGCAATAGTTTCATTGCCAAAATTTGCTTTTGCACCATATACCAAGGAAAAGACTTACGCTTTATTCATTAAAAAACGTAGTAACAAAGTTACTAAAATACAGGATAAACCTATCTGGATGTATATCATCGATAATGACGGATTAGCTAATTCTGATAAAAGATTTCCCACCAAGCTACGCAATAATCGCAACGGTTGGATGCACGATGAAATATCCGGTTGGGTTAGCACGGATGGAATTGAAATGCCTGGCATTTTGGAAACAAGATGGCTAAAATATGACGATTTAGATAGTAATGGAACCAATTGGATAAATGATAAAGGAATTCCTGAGTGTCAGCGAAAAGGCGGAAATATTCCTATAGAGCGTATTACTAATAATGAATATTGTACTCTCCTTCCGGAATATTATATTCGTCCATACGAACCATCCTATCTTGACAAGGCAGAATTAATATCGGAATTGAGTAATATGCACATACTATTGCCGAAAATTAATTTGGCTCAGTTGGCAAAAGATATTGAGAACTTTTCGTTAACATACACACATTATCAAGCCAAGGCAGTACCAATCTCTAAAGTTATTGATAAAATGAGTGGAAACAGTGGACTAACAGAAGAGTTTATTTATCATGCAATGCAAAACAAAGGCGAAAAATATACAGTTCTTTCTAGTGCTACTGAAGATAGAACCAAAATGGGCGAAATTCCAATGTGTACGATCAACAATAAGCCTTTAAAAGTTTTTGAAGGACAAGAAGGCTTGTTAGTAACAAGAAACGGAAAAGCTGGACACACAAGATATTTGCCCTCTGGAAGATATACAATCAACGATCACGCATACATTCTTTTTGTGAAAGAGGATGCACCTTATGCTGTTGATCTTCGTTGGTTGGCTATACAGTATAGAACTGAATTTTTGCAGTTTGCATCGAGTTCTGATAATGGTACTTGGAATATGACTGGATTTTTCAAACAAGTTAAAATTGATATACCAGATATCGAGGAACAAAAATCTTTAATTAATATTTATGATAAATTGACATATGTTCAAGATATTCTATCAAATTTGGATTTTTCTGTTTCAAAATTATTTGATAAGCAGGTCATTGTAGATGAGAGCGTTTGAGATTTAGAGTTCTGCGATAATATGGAACAAGATTATAAGGGCACAACCTTCGGACTTTGTCCGAAGGTTGTGCCCTTTGTTTAGTTGTAAATTATATCTTTATTCACGACCTCGGTGGCTCTTCTACGGATATTATTCATCCTGCCGACCCACTCCATTTGGTTGTCTGCCTTGAGTTGCTCTGTGACACCTTCCGCCTCGGCCATCTGCTTTACCAGCCGAAGAAACATTTCCTCCGCCTGACGGTCGATATCGGCAAGGTAGCTGTTCAATTTTCCGCTGGTGAGCAGGGTCGCATAGCTTGCCCGGCGATGCTCCTTCAGGTAACGCCGATGGCGCTGTCCCCACACGCCGATGGGCTGCTGCTCTTCTTCGGGCAGCTTCAAATCAGGGAGAAGATAATCCCCGACCCGAGTGTAAGTGCCGCCCATTTCCTCAAAAATTGTCTTTCTTATTTTGTTTTACCTTCAAAATTTGTTTATCTTCAGTATGAATTCTCACGCTTGTGACCTTGATTTCAAAAATTCTTAATATGTGGGTTATACCATCCGAAAAATATTACATTGACAAAATCAACCGTGATGAATATGATAACTTGAGTTACAATTCCTCGAAGTATAACGAAAATTCCGGTTTTATATAAGTGCCACCACAACTCGGCGATGCGCTGTTGGAGGCTTTCAAAGAGTAGCTAATGAATGTCTAAATTTGAGTAAAATAAAAAGAGCTATTCGACTTCTATAATAGAAATTGGATAGCTCTTTACTCTTGGATAATCTAAAATGTTGTCATTTTGTTGTCACGGGGCAATTCCGTAACGCAAAAGTCTGGCATTTTAAGGTTTTGAGCCTTTCGGGTATTATTCCCACTCAATAGTAGCCGGCGGCTTGCTCGTAATATCGTAACAGATTCTGTTGATATTCTTGACCTCGTTTACAATTCTTACGCTTGCCTTTTCAAGCACGTCATAAGGGATTCTTGCAAAGTCGGCGGTCATAAAGTCGCTGGTCGTAACGCCTCTTAATGCGAGGGTGTAGTCATAAGTTCTGTCGTCACCCATAACGCCTACCGAGCGCATATTTGTGAGTACCGCAAAGTACTGGTTGATGCTGCGGTCAAGTCCTGCGTTTGCGATCTCCTCACGGAAGATGTAGTCTGCGTCCTGGAGGGTTGCCAGCTTTTCACGGGTAATCTCACCGATAATTCTGATAGCAAGACCGGGGCCGGGGAACGGCTGACGCCATACGAGGACATCCGATAAGCCAAGCTCAGTACCGAGCTTTCTTACCTCGTCCTTGAATAAAAGGCGGAGCGGCTCGATTATCTCCTTGAAGTCAACATAGTCGGGCAGACCGCCTACGTTGTGGTGTGACTTTATAACAGCGGCATCGCCTGTACCGCTTTCGATAACATCGGGGTAAATCGTACCCTGTACAAGAAAATCGACCTTGCCTATCTTCTTTGCTTCTTCCTCAAATACACGGATGAATTCTTCACCGATGGTCTTTCTCTTTGTTTCGGGGTCGGATACACCTTCAAGCTTGCCGATAAAACGGTCTGCGGCATTTACTCTGATGAAGTTTACATCCCAGTCCTTAAACGCCTGCTCGACCTCGTCGCCCTCGTTCTTTCTCATAAAGCCGTGATCAACGAACACGCAGGTGAGCTGGTTGCCGACTGCCTTTGAAAGCAGTGCGCAGGCTACCGAGCTGTCAACGCCGCCCGAAAGAGCGAGCAGTACCTTGCCGTCGCCGACTTTTTCACGGATCTGCTTTATAGCTTCTTCCGCATAGTTCTTCATTGTCCAGTCGCCCTTGCAGTGACATACTTTATAAAGGAAGTTTCCGAGCATATCAAAGCCCTGCTCGGTGTGGTTTACTTCGGGGTGGAACTGTGTAGCGTAAAATCCCTTTTCAACGTTCTCGATTGCGGCATAGGGGCATTTGTCGCTGTGACCTACAGCCTTGAAGCCGTCGGGGAGAACCTCGATATAATCGTTGTGGCTCATCCATACGACAGAGTTTTTCTTAAGACCGTCAAATACGGCACATTCCGTATCAAATTCGCACTCTGTTCTGCCGAATTCTGCGGCGGCGTTCTCGTTAGCCTTGCCGATAGTACCGCCAAGACCGTAAACCATAAACTGCGCACCGTAGCAGATGCCGAATATCGGTACTCCAAGCTCGAATATTTCTTTTGTCATTCTGGGGGAGTCGTCAAGATATACGCTTCTCGGACCGCCCGTGAAGATGATGCCCTTAGGATTCTTTGCCTTTATCTGCTCAATAGGTGTCTTGTATGAGATGACCTCGCAGTATATGTTATGTTCTCTGACTCTGCGTGCGATAAGCTGATTGTACTGACCGCCGAAGTCAATGACGAGTACGAGCTCGTGCTCGCTTGTTGAAAATTCCGCCATTTTCCAGTTTCCTTTCCTTCTTGTCTTTGGGAATTCAAGTGCGAAAAACCGCACCGATGGTGATATTACATATTTCTTAAAGTATAACATATCCGGACGGCTTTTGCAACGGCTTTTTGAAAAAATAAAATCAGTAACGTTTACGAATTATCTTGACATTTCCCTTTAAATTTGATAAAATTATAAATAGAATAAGTGCGATAAATTTACGCACTATATTCTTTGGAAAGCAATAAACCGAGAAAATGAAAGGAAGTATCAATTATGAGCCATATAGATGTAACATCGGAAAACTTCAAGCAGGAGGTTTTACAGTCCGATAAGCCGGTTTTAGTGGATTTCTGGGCATCGTGGTGCGGTCCGTGCAGAATGCTCGGCCCTGTACTTGAGGAGCTTGGAGAAGAACATCCCGAAATCAAGATATGCAAGGTCAATACAGACGATGAACGTGAGCTTGCAATAAGCTTCGGCATAGATTCTATACCCTGCGTAATATCTTTTAAAGACGGTAAACAAATAGACAAATCGGTAGGTTTTGTCAGCAAGGACAAGTTGCTCGCTTTACTCGACTAAAACTGCAAAGCAAGACGGGGAGCGGTTTTACAGTTGCTTAACGCTAACTTGAAAATGACGTAAATTTTCAGAAAAAAGTGTGATATTTCAATATAAATTTATCAAAAGGTCTTGATTTTTTTTGAAATTGTGTTACAATATAAGCAAGTCATATAACTCTATGACAAAAAATCACAAGGAGGATCATTCCGATGGCTTATAAAATTTCTGATGATTGCATCTCTTGCGGCGCTTGTGCTGCTCAGTGCCCCGTTGAGGCAATTTCTGAAGGTGACGGCAAGTACGTTATCGACGCTGACACATGTGTTAGCTGCGGTGCTTGCGCAGGTGTATGTCCTGTTGGCGCTCCCGCTGAGGAATAATTTTAAATCAAGGACAGCCATGAGTTTTCAGCTTATGGCTGTTTTCTTTACTGTTTGTGAAAACGTTAACACGCAGAAGAATTCTGCAAGTTAAAAGGAGAATCTGATATGAAGATATATTCGGTAAACGATAAGGAATTTGCCGCATACGGCAAGGTACATACCGGTTATGACGTAAGCGACCTGCTTTCAGCGCTTGACAAAAGCACACCGTTACCCGACGCTGTAGGATATGTTCCGAGCGAGGCGGCACTTGAAAATACAAAGCTGTTCGGCCTTTTGCAGAACAACGCATACGGCGGTATGCCTGTTCAGCTCGGCTGGTGCAACGGCCACAACACAAAACTCAACTGCCTTGAGTATCACCGTGACAGCGAGTTCAACATAGGCTTATACGATTTTGTCCTGCTGGTTGCGAAAGAGGATGATATTGTTGACGGCAAGCTTGATACATCAAAGGTTATGGCTTTCAAGGCTAAGGCAGGAGATGTTGTCGAGGTTTATGCCACAACACTGCATTACGCTCCCTGCAATGCGACTAAGGACGGATGCTTCAAGGTGGTCATAGCACTTCCTAAGGGAACAAACGGAGCAAAGCCCAACATTACTCCCGTATATGATGAAGATAAGACGCTCTGGGCTTGCAACAAGTGGTTACTGGCTCACGCAGAAAGCGATGAGGCAAAGCAGGGCGCTTATGTCGGTCTTACAGGAGAGAACATCGACATTAAGGATATTATATAATCCGTTTTTCATAAAATCCGTACCGGTTAGCTGCCGGTACGGATTTTTTTGTATCTGCAAAAAAATCGCTCCCTTGAAAAAGGGAGCGACCGTAAAGATGCTGTTATTCGTTTGTTTCGTTGTTGTTATCGCCGGCAACCTCTGCGGTATCCTCGCAATCGGCAGGAGCGGTATCACTGTTTTCGATGACGGGAGCGACTGTATTATCATCAAGCGATTCGCCGTTCATCAGCTTTATGAAATCATCGCCGTCAATCTTCTCATGTTCCATAAGATAATGAGCGACCTTGTCGAGCTGATCTCTGTGGTTGAGCAGTATCTGCTTTGCGTTTTCGTAGCTTGTGTCTATAAGTTCACGGATCTCGCCGTCAATTTCTGCCGCAACGTTTTCGGAGTAGTTTCTGCCCTGAGAATAATCTCTGCCGAGGAATACTTCCGAGTTATCGTGTCCGTATACGATAGGACCGAGCTTTTCAGAGAAGCCGTATCTTGTTATCATACTTCTTGCAAGGTCTGTAGCACGTTCAATATCGTTGCTTGCGCCTGTCGAGATTTCGTCAAGCACAATCTTTTCGGCAACACGGCCGCCGAGAAGAACAATAATCTCTTCTTCCATCTGCGTCTTGCTTCTGAAGCTCCTGTCATGCTCGGGGAGCGACATTGTGTAGCCGCCTGCCATACCTCTCGGTATGATTGAAACCTGGTGTACGGGGTCCTGCGTCTTGCAGTGGAACGTGCAGACAGCGTGACCTGCCTCGTGGAATGCAGTAAGGCGCTTTTCGTCCTCGCTTACAACCTTCGACTTCTTTTCGGGGCCTGCAACTACTTTGATGGTAGCTTCCTCTATATCAGGCTGAGTGATAGCCTTTCTGTTGTTTCTTGCCGCAAGCAGAGCCGCCTCGTTTACAAGGTTCGCAAGGTCTGCGCCTGTAAATCCTGCCGTACCCTTTGCTATTGTAGCAAGGCTTATATCGGGAGCGAGCTTTTTATTTTTTGTATGAACACGCAGGATAGCCTCTCTGCCCTTGATGTCGGGGTAGCCGACAGTAATCTGTCTGTCAAAACGTCCGGGACGGAGCAGTGCAGGGTCGAGAATATCACGTCTGTTGGTAGCCGCAATAACTATTACGCCCTGATTATCCGTGAAACCGTCCATCTCAACGAGTAACTGGTTCAGTGTCTGCTCACGCTCATCGTGACCGCCGCCAAGACCTGTACCTCTCTGACGGCCTACGGCATCTATTTCATCTATGAAAATTATTGACGGGGTGTGCTTTTTCGCCTGATCGAACAGATCTCTTACACGGCTTGCACCGACACCGACAAACATTTCAACGAAGTCAGAACCGCTTATTGAGAAGAAGGGAACGTTTGCTTCGCCTGCAACAGCCTTCGCAAGTAATGTCTTACCTGTACCGGGAGGGCCTAAAAGCAGAACACCGCGCGGTATCTTTGCACCAAGCTCCTGATACTTTCTGGGATTCTTCATGAAATCAACGATTTCGCTCATTTCTTCCTTTTCTTCTTCGGCACCGGCAACATCAGCAAAGGTTATTTTAGGGCCGTTTGAAGGCTGTGTCCTTGCATTTGCCTTTGAGAACTGCGACATCTTTCCGCCGCCGCCTGCCTGACGCATTATGACGAATGTAAATCCTATCATCAGTGCAACCATCAGCAGATAAGGCAGGAAGCTCAGCAGGAACGAGTTGTCTGAAACGGGGTAGAAGTCCTCGACAAGCTGACTGTCGGGATTCTTTTCGTTGTATGCCTTTCTGTAGCCCTGCGTATCCTGTAAGAACAGGCTTACGTTCGGTACGGAATACTTATACTTCTTTGTGTTGTCGCTTTTCAGGGTGTATTGTAATTCACCCGAACCGAGATCAAGCGTGTAGCCCGATACGTTGTAGTTGTCAAATTCGCTTATCACCTTTGAGTATGTTGTATGCTCGCCGGGAGTTGCACTCATCTGAAGCATTGTTACCATACCGATAACAAGCAGAACGATAACTGCAAGGTAAATGAAAACGCCTTTGAATTTGTTGTTCTGATTCATCAGTTTCCCTTTCTGTCGGTCGTATCTGCATAGCATCCGACCGCCTCTACGGTTATATTTTTACAGCCTCGACGTTGCTTTCAACGTGCCTCGACCTTAAGCTCACCTATGTAAGGAAGATTCCTGTAAAGCTGGGCATAGTCAAGTCCGTATCCTACTACGAACACATTGTCAACGTCAAAGCCGATATAATCAGCCTTGATTACTTCTGATTTTCTGACTTTCTTGTTGAGCAGAGTGCATACCTTTATCGACGCAGGCTCTCTTTCAAGAAAAAGATCCTTTACGAATTTCAGCGTTTTTCCGCTGTCGAGAATGTCCTCGACAAGAATAACGTGTTTGCCCTTTATATCTGCCGAAATATCCTTAGTCAGTCTGAGTTCTCCGGATGTGGTGCCGTTTCCGTAAGACTGAACCGTTACGAAATCCAGCTTTGTATAAAGGTCGACATTCTTCAGCACATCCGACAGGAACATAAACGAGCCTTTCAGTATGCCTATCACGGTTACTTCTTCGCCCTTATAGTCTTGTGTTATCTGTCTGCCTATTTCCTCTGCTCTTCTTACAAGCTCCTCGCTCGTAAAAAGTACTCTTTCAATGTCATCATGTATGTTTTTCACTACTAATTCTCTCCGTAATCACGTTGTATTAAATAATACATCGCTTATGTTAAATAAATGTTAAGCGATGAAAACAAAACGGCAATACAGCCATTATAGCACGATTATGCCGAAAAAGCAACGGCGATAATCATTTTTAAGCTGTTTATCACATTAATTTCGTCTGAATTTCTCATGGTCTGTAACAACAAACAGCTTTTTCTTTCTTATCTGAACAAATCTGAACTGGCACGGATTTATCTTTCCCTGTCCGGCTCTTATAATTCCTACGCAGCTTTCAACCGCTTTCATATTCGGCGGTATATCGTTATCCTTGAAAATCATCGTAACGATACGGCGAAGTATGCACTCATCGGCGGTGCGCAGTATACCGACATCATATTTATTATCGGCGGTGCGAGCCTTTTCCATAAGCTCCGATGCTATTTTGTCAAGATACCTGTCATCGTCCGACACAGACTGCGACAGTCTGCTTATCGCACTGAAAAGCGAGGGGTTTATTTCCTTCAGCAAAGGCACGACCTTATGTCTTATCTTGTTTCTTGTATAATCATCGGACAGATTGGTGCTGTCTGTGACATAATCAAGACAGTTTTCACTGCAATAAAGCTCTATATCCTCACGGGTGTTGTATAACAGCGGACGTATTATATTGTCACGCTTTGCCGGAATTCCGCATATACCCGAGAGTGCGGTGCCTCTGACCATATTTATGAGAATGGTTTCGCAGTTATCCGACGCTGTGTGGGCGGTCGCTATCAGCCTGCCCTTGCTTATGCTCTCGAAGAACTCATATCTTAACCGCCTTGCACATTCCTCAAGGCTGTCGTGCTTATGCCGTAAATCATTTACCTTTATGCTTGCGGTGTACAGCGGAATGTCAAGGAATCTGCACATCCTGCGGACAAACCGCTCATCGCTGTCGCTTTCCTCACCACGCAGATTATGATTTACATGGCAGGCGGCAAGCGAAAAGCCGAGTTCGTCTTTCAGCGAATATAAGACATACAGCAAGGCGACGCTGTCTGCGCCGCCGCTTACCGCCGCAATTACAGTATCGCCCTTATTTATCATCGAATACCGTTCTATAGTATTTTTAACGGAATTTTTTAAATTACTGCTCGGCATGGACATACTCCACATCTGTAAATCTCGTGTACTGACCGTCCCATATCATGTTTACATCGTTGGTTTCACCGTGACGGTTTTTCGCAACGATACACTTGCAGGCTCTCTGATCCTCTGCCTCTTTGTTATAATAGCTGTCACGGTACAGGAACAGAACTATATCTGCGTCCTGCTCGATAGAACCCGAATCACGCAGGTCTGACAGCATAGGACGTTTATCATCCTTTTTCTCGGCGGAACGTGCAAGCTGTGAAAGTACGATTATCGGAACATTAAGCTCCTTTGCCATTATCTTGAGGTTTCGTGTCATTTCCGAAATTTCGTTTACACGGTTAAGATCCCTTCTGCCCGAAGAAATAAGCTGAAGATAGTCTATTACTATCAGCCCGAGATTATCGACACGGCGCAGCTTTGCCTTCATTTCATTGACCGTTATCGCTGAGCTGTCGTCTATGTAGATATTCATATTTGACAGTACGAATGCGGCATCGGCAAGATTTCTCCACTGTGCAGGGTCAAATCTGCCCGTTGACATAAGCTCGCTCGAAATTCTTCCCTCAGATGACAACATACGCTTTACAAGCTGTTCCTTTGACATTTCGAGGTTGAATACGCAGATAGATTTTTCGGGATGATATTTTGCGACATTTGTCGCCATATTCATAGCGAATGACGTTTTACCCATACCGGGACGTGCCGCAACTATCAGCAAATCAGATTTATTCAGTCCGTGTATGTACTTATCAAGCGAGGGAAAGCCCGATTTCAGTCCCTGTATACCCTGCTTGTCGGGGTTTGCACAAAGCTCGGAAAGCTCGTTGAGAATGCCGACAATGACAGCGTTCAGCCTTGTAAGACCTTTTACCTGGTTCTCGTTTCTTATATCGTATATTCTTTTTTCGGCAAGCTCAAGCAGAGCGGCAGTATCCGTCTGTCCTTCGTTTGCGTTTTCAAGAATATCGCCTGCTATGCTTATAAGAAGCCGTCTTGTGTACTTATCCTCGACTATTTCTATATATCTGTCAACGCTTGAGATGCTGGGGACGGTTTCCATCAGCTTTACAAGATAGTTTCTGCCTTCCTCCTGCGACTCAAAAACATTGTTCTTCATGCAGTTTTCAAGCACGGTAACAACATCAATATTGTCACTTGCCGCAAACATCTGCATCATAACAGTGTATATATCGGTGTGGACTTTTACATAGAAATGCTCCGGGTGCAGTTTTGCCGACGCTTTCGGCATATTTGCGTTTCCGTCAAGCAGTATAGCGCCCAGTACGGACTGCTCTGCGTCAAGGCTGTACGGAAGATTTACCCCCGCAAGCTCCATCTCAGCCATTATTCTTCCTCAACCTTTACGCTGAACTGCGCAACGATGCCTGTAAACAGCCTTGCCTCTGCAGTGAATGTACCGAATGATTTTATATCGCTTTTTGTAACGATTTTTCTCTTATCAACGTCAAAGCCGAAATCACGCTTTATAAGTGCGCTTATATCCTTGCCGGTAACAGAGCCGAACAGCTTTCCGCCCTGACCTGCTTTTGCCTTGAATGTAAGCACCTTGCCGTCGATAGTATCCTTTATCTTCTTTGCGTTGGCGGCTTCAACGTCCAGCTTGTGCTGAGCGGACGCCTTCTGTCCTTCAAGGTGGTTAAGGTTCTCGTTTGTAGCCTCGACTGCAAGACCCTTCTTTATAAGGCAGTTTCTCGCATAAGCATCCTTTACTTCCTTTACCTCGCCCTTCTTGCCTGAGCCTGCCACGTCCTGTGTGAAAATTACCTTCATTTTATATCGTCCTTTCTTTAACTGCGCTGTGCAGTCTTATTATCGTTTGAGTTTACCTTTATAAGACTTAAATAGTAGTCGTCTATCGACTTCTTGAGAGTATCAAGCGCTTCGTTTACCGTAACGTCCTTTAGCTGAGCACCTGCCATAGTCTGATGACCGCCGCCGCCCAGAGCCTCCATTATAAGCTGGACGTTTAAGTTGCCCATGCTTCTTGCGCTTATTGATATTTCGTTGCTCATCGTTTTGAACAATACAAACGATGCGTCAACATTCTTGATAGTCAGCAGTTCATCTGCCGCCTGCGGAGCGACTATCCTCAGATCGTCCGCATAGAAGTCACACGGTGCTATCGCACACTTGCGGTAAATTTCTGCCTCTGCTACTATCTGTGTTTTTCTCTTGTAGCTGTCTATAGAGCTTGAGAACATTTTCTTTACGGTTATCGTATCCGCACCCATTTTACGCAGTACAGCCGCCGCTTCAAATGTTCTTACGCCCGTTTTCATAACGAAATTCTTCGTATCAAGCATAATGCCTGCAAGCAGACACTCCGCCTGCACCGCTCTGAGCTTTCCTGCCTCACCGAAATACTGTATAAGCTCCGTCACCATTTCTGATGCGGATGAAGCATACGGCTCGTGGTGGAATATTACCGCATTGTCTATGTAGTTTACCATCTTCCTGTGGTGGTCGATGACAACTACCTTCTTTGCTTTTTCGTAAAGCTCCTTGCTTTCTATTATCAGCGGATTATGCGTATCGCAGATAATCAGCAGTGAATTGTCCGTCAGCTCCTCCATAGCATCCGCAGGCTCTGTGAACAGCGGTTCTTCACCGTCAACGTGGGGGAATCTGTCTATCAGGACTTTTGCAAGCGAGGTGCTGTAGTCGCATACTGCCCAGGCGCTCTTGCCGAGATTCCTTATGGCGCAGGTAAGGCCTACAGATGAGCCTACGCTGTCAAGGTCGCTGTACTTGTGACCCATTATGAATATCTTGTCTGCATTGTCAACAAGCTCAAGCAGTGAGTTTGCGATGATTCGTGTCTTGACCTTCGTGTGACGCTCAACGCCCTTTGAAACGCCGCCGTAGAATTCAAAGCCGTTGTCCGTCTTTACAGCCGCCTGATCGCCGCCTCGTCCGAGAGCCATTTCAAGTGCCTGACGTGCGAACTGTTCGCTTTCTTTTAGCGTTTTGCCTGTTCTGCCGATACCTATCGACATTGTTACGTTAAGGCGGTCATTTACGAAAATTTCTCTTGCTTTATCGAGAATTTCAACTTTGTTACGCAGGATTTCCTGCAGGTGTCTTTCTTCTATTACGGCTATAAATCTGTCGGACGCATTCTTCCTGAGTACGCCTGTCGTCTGTCCCGCAAAATCTTCTAGCAACTTGTCTATCTGTACCGAAACGTGTGCCTTTTCGCTTTCAAGACAACCGCTTATAAGCTCCTCGTAGCCGTCTACCATAAACAGTATGACAACGGGCTGCGACAGCTTTTTTTCTGTTTCAAGAGCGGTTATGTCAGTTATGTTCTTGAAGAATAACAGCGTCAGTTCCTTTGCTTCGCTCTCATCGGGTATTCTTGCAAAAACCTTATATACCTTGTCCTTGTATCTGACGGTTATTCCGTCATCGGTGAAGAAATCGGCAGGCGGAATATCGGTTATATCTGACAGTTCCATACCGTATTCGCAACAGTCGGGGAATTCCTCGGTAAACTTTCCGTTTGTCCAGACTATTCTTCCGGTACTGTCGATTATAACGGCGGACATAGGAAAGCTATGCACGGACATATGCATTTTCGATTCAAGCTCATCGTCTATTCGTGCATAATACTGGAATGTTTTTCTTGTGACCTGTATCAGTTTTCCTATCGCAAAACCGCCTATAAGCACGACAAAAGGCGCAGACACCCAGAATACATTGATGTCCTTCGTGTAAATATATCCCTGGATTATTACCAGTGCGACAACCAGTGCGGAAACCGATATTACAAGTCCGCCGTCACGATAAAAATTCTTCACCTTTTGCGCCTCCTTTGTATTCCGTTATTTTACACTTCCATTATGATAGGCAGTATCATAGGACTTCTCTTGGTTCTCTGGAATATGAAGTTGCCAAGCTCATCCCTTACGTTAGACTTTATATTGCCCCATTCTCTGATGTTCCTGTCTGCGCAGGTCTGGAGCGTTTTCTTGACAAGCTGTTTTGCCTCGTCCATAAGCTCCTCGGATTCCCTTACATATACAAATCCTCTTGATACAATATCGGGGCCTGCCGCTACCATACCTGTTTCACGGTTGATAGTGGTTACAACAACAATAAGACCATCCTCGGACAGATGCTTTCTGTCACGCAGTACGACCGAGCCGACATCTCCCACTCCGAGACCGTCGACAAGCACCTTTCCTGCAGGCACCTGACCTACTACCTTCATTTCAACACTGTCGGTTTCAACCACCTGACCAATATTCAGAAGGAATATGTTTTTCTCGGGTATGCCCATCTTTATTGCAAGACCCTCGTGCTTTTTCATATGCTTGTATTCGCCGTGTATCGGTATAAAGAATTTCGGCTTTGTCAGCGCAAGCATCATTTTAAGCTCGTCCTGGCAGGCGTGACCCGAAACGTGTACCTCGTACATAGCCTCGTATACTACCTCTGCGCCCTGCTTCATAAGTTCGTTTACAAGCTTTCCGACAAACTTCTCGTTGCCGGGAATCGGAGTAGCCGAAATAATGATAAGATCGCTCGGTGTTATAGATACCTGTCTGTGATCTCCCGATGACATTCTCGAAAGTGCGGAAAGCGGTTCGCCCTGACTTCCCGTTGTGATAATTACCATTTTTTCGGGAGGATATTTGTTGACATCTTCTATATCTACAAGCATACCCTGAGGTACTTTTATATAATTGAGTTCAATTGCGGTAGTAAGCACATTGAGCATACTTCTGCCAGAAACGGCGACCTTTCTGCCCCAGCTTTCCGCATTGTTTATAATCTGCTGTATTCTGTGAATGTTCGAGGAGAATGTAGCGACAATTATTCTCTTGCCCTCTGCTCCTGCAAAAAGGCTCTTGAAGCTCTCTCCGACCTTTCTTTCTGTAGCCGTATAGCCCGGACGCTCTGCATTCGTGCTTTCCGAAAGCAGTGCGAGAACACCCTTGTTTCCAAGCTCACCGAATCTTGCAAGGTCAATTATACCGCCCTCGATAGGCGTATAGTCAACCTTGAAGTCGCCTGTATGCACTATCACGCCTGCAGGCGTATGCACTGCCATTGCGCAGGCATCGGGGATAGAGTGGTTCACTCTGATAAATTCAACGCTCATACAGCCCATTCTGACATTCTGACGGGGTACGACCACGTTCAGCGAACACTGCGACAGTATTCCATGCTCACGGAGCTTTCCCTCGACAAGTCCGAGCGTCAGCCTTGTGCCGTATACGGGTACGTTTATCTTCTTGAGGAAGTAGGGGAGTGCGCCTATGTGGTCCTCGTGGCCGTGCGTCAGCACAATGCCCCTTATCTTCTCCCTGTTCTTTTCAAGATAGGTGAAGTCGGGGATAACAAGGTCAACACCGAGCATATCGTCATCGGGAAAAGCAAGTCCGCAATCTATGATGAATATATCGTTACAGCACTCGTAAACGTAGATGTTCTTGCCTATCTCGTTTACGCCGCCGAGCGACATAATCCTTACGGGTGTCTTTCTGCTGCTCTTCTTTTCGTCCTCCGCAAAGAAAGAGGGGTACTCCTGCTTTCTCGGTTCCTGCTTGTTATTGTTATGATGCGGCTTGTTGTCTGTAAGAACAGGCTTTTTATCATTTCTGCCGTCTGCGGACATACTTTTCTTTTCACTGCTTTTATTGTCGGTCAGCACGGGCTTTTTGTTCTGAGTTCTGTTGTCGGTAAGCACCGGCTTTTTGCTTTCAGAGGCTCTTTTGTCAGTCAGCACAGGCTTTTTGCTCTGCTGTCTGTTGTCGGTCAGAACTGTTTTATTTGCAGGCTTTGCATTTAAGATCCCTGTAAGCGATTCGCTTGCGGGAGCGTCCTTAGGGGCGTTCCTGTCGGTCAGCTTGAACTGCTTAGCAAAAGGATTCTTTCTTCTTTTTGAGTAAGGCTTTGTAGCCTTCGGCTTTATGTTTTCAGTCGCCGTCAGTAAGTTTTTCGAGTCAATAATTCCCATTCAGTATACCATCCTTCCGAATAGCCGACAGGTGTTGTCCTTTTATATTTATGTATGACATACAGTCATTGTCGGCGGTTCTGTACGGAAAAGCGGCGGTATATAATTTCGTCCACAGCTTTTACGGCAAAGAGCCAAAAGCGCTTGTACGCTCCTGCAAAAAGACACACCTCTCCTTGCAAAAGCCAAAGCGAAGCTAAGCCTGTATCACTGATACAGCCATTCCTGCCGTAAGCGGCATTGTCAATATGTCGTCCTGAGTACAATAAACGTGTTGCTCTTATCGTAACTGAACGTTTACCTTGTAAGTACCGTATTCGTGCTATCGAAATTTTATGCTGAAGTAAAAGGAAAATATATAATTTCTTAAAGCCGCTTTTCCGTTATTCTTTTGTTTTTATAATTTACTTAAAATAAATCCGTTATTCATTCCGCTTAAAATCATTTGCCGAGCCTGCATAGAAAATCTGTCACGCTGTCACCGTGAAAAAAGCGGAAAGCGGTTACTGCCGCATTCAACATATATTTTACAACATAAAAACGATATTGTCAAGAATAATAAGTATGGTGAAACGGTCGTATTTTGCTTTATAAAGCCGAAAAAGAGAAAAATAAATAATTCAGTTTGTAGAAAAAGTATGTTTTTCAAAAAGAGTGCTTGTCCTCAATCCCTATCCCCTTTAGGACACTCTGTTGGCTTTGCTTCGTGCAAAGCTTGGTGTGTCCTTATTTCGGCGTCCTTGCCGAAAACCCCTTTCCCTGGAAAGGGGCTGAGTGTGGGGCTGCCGCCCTCACCCCGCTTGGGGCAACGCCCAAACCCGATTTTTAAATTGTATAGGTTTATCGACAGTCTGTAAATTATCTTGCTTTTCCGCTTTTTTGCCGCTTTGCTTATCATCACTCTTTCGCTTTCTGCGGCATATATTGAAGCAGTGAATATACGGAAACGAGGGACTGATTATGTATTTTATTGTTTTACGCTCGGCTACAGCCGCCGAAAAAGCAAGAAAAATCCTCAGTGGCTATAAAATATCATCTACTACGGGAAAAATCACCACTTCAAAGGGCTGCAGGTTCGGAATTTACACGGAACACGATCCCGACAAGACCTGCCGTCTGCTGTCGCTCGGCGGTCTTAACTGTATGGAGATCAGAAACGGCGGTGATGCCGGATGATATATCTTGACAATGCCGCCACCACCTATCCAAAGCCCGTTTCTGTGCTTCATTCGGCGGAAAAGGCACTGTACGACTACGGGGCAAATCCCGGAAGGTCTGGTCACAGGCTTTCGCTCGAAACCTCACGGCAGGTGTTTTATGCAAGGGAGAAATGTGCGGAATTTTTCGGCGGTGAAACCGAAAATACGGTTTTCACGCTCAACTGTACCCATGCCATAAATTTTGCGCTCAAGGGTGTTTGCAATGCAAAGGGGCATTGCCATGTGATAACATCCGACCTTGAGCATAATTCGGTAATAAGACCGCTTCACGCTCTGTATAAACAAAAACTGATAAATTACAGCATAGCCGACAGCGGCGGCAGTGACGATGAACTGCTGTCGGCTGTGGAAAAGCAAATCCGCCGTGACACTGCCGTGGTCATTATGACCGCAGGGTGTAACGTAAACGGCAGAGTGACACCGCTTGCAAGAATTGCGGAGCTTTGCAGGAAGCACAATATATGTCTTATAGCAGATTGCGCTCAGGCGGCAGGCGTTATACCGCTTAATCTGGCAGACGGTATCAATATTATATGCGCACCCGGTCATAAGGGACTTTACGGACCTATGGGTACGGGAGTGCTTGTGACTGACGGAAAATATCCGCTCAGCACACTTATAGAGGGCGGAACGGGCAGTGCGAGCGGAGAAATCGACCAGCCCGACTTTCTGCCCGACAGCTTTGAAAGCGGAACGATAAATACTCCCGGTGCTATCGCACTCGGCAGGGGAGTGGAATTTGTAAATTCAAAAGGCATCGACAGGATTTACGCTCACGAAATGTCGCTGTGCGATTTATTTATAAAGCGTGTTGAAAATATCGGGAAAATCAGGGTCTACCGTCCGGAAAACGTAAAATCTCTCCCTGTGGTATCTTTTACGGCGGGAGATGAAAACAGCTCGGTCACAGCCGATATGTTGTCGAAAAACGGGTTTTATCTGCGTGGTGGGCTTCACTGCAACTTCCTTGCCCACAAAAAGCAGGGTACGCTTGAAACGGGGACGGTACGGCTTGCGCCGTCGGTGTTCAATACACGTTCGGATATTATAAAGCTGACTGAATTGCTTTATAAGAAGTATTCATAAAAATTACAGCCCGCAGCGGTAAGACCGTTACGGGCTGTAGTCATATATAAATATTATTTCAAAAGAGCAATCGTGTCTTCTGCTATCTGTTCGGGAGTCAGATGCGCCGTATGCATAAGTTCGTTTACATCGTATCTGTCGTAGAACTTCTTTTCAAGGCCGAAGCACAGTGTTTTAACATCGCTGTTGCCGTAGAAACGTGCTATCTTTTCACCAAAACCGCCCTCAAGAATTCCGTCCTCAAGAGTTATCACAACATCGTGGTTTTTCTTGAGGTCTTCAAGCATATCCTTGTCAATTCCCGTGATATAGTGGGGACTTATAAGAGTGGGAGCGATGCCTGTCTTTTCTTCAATTAGCTTTGCGGCTTTCTCACCGAGCTGATAGAAGGTGCCGAGCGCTATCACTGCTATCCTTGAGCCGCTTTTTGTAATCTCGTACTTGTTTATATCCGACCAGTCGCTTTTTACTTCCTTGCCGTCCGAAATCACCGCACCGCCCGGTACACGCACCGCAACGGGATACTTGTTTTGTTCGATCGCCCAGTCAAGCATAGAAAGATATTCTTCCTTTGTTGCGGGAGCAAGATAAACAAGATTCGGAATGTTTGAGAGCATAGGAATGTCATAGAGTCCGAGATGGGTAACATCGCTCATACCGTAGACAGAGCCTGCAAATACGCTTATCGCAACGGGGCTGTTGTTTATACATATATCCTGCGAAATCTGGTCATAGGTACGCTGTATAAATGTGCTGTATACGGTGTACAAAGGCTTACCGCCGCCTGCTGCGATTCCCGAGGCCATAGCCGCCGCATTTTCTTCCGCAATTCCTACATCTATAAACTGTCTGCCTGCCTCATCTCTTCTGCCTTTCCAGAAGCCGCCTACTGTGGGAGTACCGGAGGTCAGAACGCACACGCTTTTGTCCTTCTTCATTTTTTCAAGAAGCATCTTAGCTGTAAGGTCGCCGTAATCCTCGCCGTCATAATTGTACTTTGCCTTGCCCGTTTCAACGTCAAACGGCATATGCCAGTGCCAGTCTTCCTTGTTTTCTTCTGCAAAAGACAGACCCTTTCCCTTTTCGGTAACTATATGCACTGCGACAGGACGCTTGCTGTCCTTTACTTTACTGAAAGCGGCGATAAGACTTTCAATATCGTTGCCGTCCTTTACGAACACATAGTCAAGACCCATAGCTGTGAACAGGTTCGTATCGGCTTTTCCGTTGCCATCACGCAGAGCCTTGAGATTTTTGTACATACCGCCGTGGTTTTCAGCGATAGACATATCGTTATCGTTTATAATAACGATAAGATTTCCGTCAAATTCGCCTGCGTAGTCGATGGCCTCAAGAGCTTCGCCGCCGCTGAGCGAACCATCGCCTATTACCGCAATAACGTTTCCGCTTTCGTGCTTTAAATCCCTTGCCTTTGCAAGACCGAGTGCAAGGCTTACAGAAGTTGAGGTGTGACCGATGACGAAAAAGTCGTGCTCGCTTTCGGCAGGATTCGAGTAGCCCGAAATATCGTCAAAGTGTTCCTCGTAAAGGAAACCGTCCTTTCTGCCTGTGAGCATCTTGTGGCAGTATGTCTGGTGAGATACATCAAATACTATTTTGTCTGTCGGTGAATCGAATACATAGTGCAGAGCGACCGTTGCCTCCGCAAAACCGAGATTGGGACCGCAGTGACCTCCGTGACGGCTGAGCTTGAATATAAGTGCGTCACGCATTTCCTGCGTCAGCTTTTTCATTTCGTCAACGCTCAGCTTCTTTATATCCGACGGTGAGTTGATTTTTTCAAGATACATTGTTATTCTCCTTTTTAGTATGCGCCTGCCGCTATAAGACGGACGGCACGTTGCTTTCCTGTTACAACCGTATTGTATCATATGGAGTTCACTCCAAGTCAAGAGGTTTTGAAAAATTTTTTCGGAAAAATACGCAATGCTGTTTTTTCGACAATATATGCAAAAATTGTAACCAAATTGTAACCTTTTTGGTTTATTTTTCAAAATTTAAATGCTATACTCAAATAAACAGTTAGGCAATACCACACAAAGATTGTGCGGTATTGCCTTATACAATATCCTGTCGATTTTTCAATAGGTTAGCGAAATTTTTTGAGTGTGTCAGTTGAACTTTTCCACGACATCGTTTATCTGCGCAGCAGTCTGTGCGTTTGAGCGGGTGAGGGCATTGAGCTTCTGCGCAATCGAATTTGTTACGCCGGCCTTTTCGCCAATGCTGCGTATGTTGTTCTCATTATTGAGAATAATGCTGTCAAAGTGCATTGCTTCGGCGCTGATGTTTTCAAGCAGACTGAAGATGTTTTCCATCTCGCCGTTGGTGGAGTCCATAGAATCCTTGAGGCTGCCAACGAGCTTGTTCATGTCGCCGAAACTGTCGGCAATGTCCGTTCTGATAAAGTCTGTGATGTCCTTGAAACAGTGCTCTATGCCTGCGATGATGTCGTTCATGCAACCGCACACATCGAAAATCTCCTTGGCAGCGTCTGCTGAGTCCTCTGAAAGCTTTTTGATTTCATCTGCTACAACGGAGAATCCTGCACCGGCTGCGCCTGCTCTCGCCGCTTCGATTGAAGCATTTATGGCGAGAATGTTCGTCTGCGACGAGATATCCTGTATGCGCTTTACCTTTTCGTTGATACTGTTAAGCTTATTAAGGTTATCAATGGCGGCTGAGATGTCACCCTGAGTAAGCTCGGCCTTGTCTTTAATGGAGCCGGCCAGACTCTGCGCATTCTTTATCATGTCATCGGCAACCGAAATCCTTTCCGCATTGGATTTTTTGCTTTCTTGCATGATGTCGTGTATTGAGGAGATGTCTGCGTTGACCTTCTGAATGGTCTGCGATGTCTCGTTAATGCTGTCGGAAAGTTCCTTGGTAGAGCGTGAGTTATCCTCCGCACAGGAAACAAGGGAAGTGACCGTTTCGTTCATGACTTCCGCACCGTTGCTGAGCGACTCGGTGCAGCCCCTGAGCATTGATACAACACCGCGGAGCGTTTCTGTGAGAATGTGTACAGAAGTGGCGATGTTGCCTACCTCGTTTTTCCTGCCGACGAAGCGTTCAATGTTCTTGCTGTTCACAAGAGACAGTTCGCCGAGCTCATTTACAGCCTCCTTCACCTTGCGCAACGGCTTTGTGATGAGATGTGCTGTCACGAATACCGCAAGCACTACTATCACTAACGTCAGCACGGTAAGCAGTATGTTCGTACGGGCAATGCTGTTGCTTGCCGCCAGTATCTCTGTGGAGGAATCCTGCATGGTAAGTATCAGGTTGTATTCGGGCAGTGACTCGAAAGCGATGATATCATCAGCGCCGTAAACAACTCCCTTGCTTTCGCCGTTGCTTACTCGATTGATAATTGAAAGCATGGCTTCATCCTCGATGTCAGTCATTATCAGCGAATTGTCGGTGTTGTAGGTGTAGATAAGGTTTGCAGTGTCAAGTATCGCATACTTTTCCTGCGCCATGCCGGAAATGGTCATCTTCGAGAGCAGATCGTTAAGTCCCGCAAGGAATGGGCCGCCGCCGACAAGTCCTATGGGCTTTCCTGCGTCATCAGTTATGGACATACGCAGATTGAATATGAGTTGGCCGGAAGCGGGAGAGACGAATGCGCCGCCGTTGTAGAAGCCGTTCGGTGCGGAAGTCATCGTCGCCTGATAGGGTGCGAGCGCATCGCCCTTGCGCGTAACCATGCCCACTGCGGAAGGGGAGGAGTGGGCAAGCACTGTTGTGTCCCACTTGCTGAGGTAAACTCCTTCCCATGATTCGAGTTGTGCGAAGAAGCGCTCGGTGTATGCCTGCGCCGCCTGCTGTTTAGCTGCGTTGTCGGGTGCAAGCAGCAGTTCTTTAAGTTCGTCCGCCGTTGCATACTGCCTCAGCGACCGTTCTGATTCCTGTACGAACAACTCTATCATGTTTGCCTGACCGTCAAGAGCGGTGTACATATTATCAATAGAGCTCTGCTTCGATGTCTGTGTAACTGAAGAAGTCATTACAAGGTACAGGCACGACAGGCACAGAAGCGAGATAACAGCAACGCTGAGGGTAATTATGGTTGCCATTTTCATGTTTTTGAAACCCTTTATCATGGAAATATCTCCTTTTAGGTATATTTTTTGCTATGGCAATACCGCACAAAGATTGTGCGGTGTTGCCATACGTTTATTTTGCTTTGTCTTTTCAAAGCAAACAACTAGCGAATGTATCGGAGAAGTGCTTTACAGTGACATTAGTCATGCTCCTGACGACATATAAATAAGTCACGGCGACAAGTATGTGCCGCCATTTGTAAATACAAAAAATGCTTCAGATGCCCAAAAGGAGCTTCTTCTCCGTTTCAGTGCGGTCGTTGCTGTATTCAAGCGCAGTTCCGTAGGAAATCTGCCCCGTCTTGTAGAACTTTGCAAGGCTCTCGGTGAGGGTCTGAATTCCAAGCTGGGTGCTGCCATGCATAACGGTTTCCATCTGCGGGATCTTGTTGGAGCGAATGAGGTTCTTTACTGCGTCCGTGCCGAGCATGACCTCAACAGCGGCGACGCGTCCCTTCCTGTCAGCTGCTAAGACACCATACACCAATTTTAACACAGTTTGGAATGATTGTAAATAGATTTGTGAAAATTCATCAATCTAACAAAAAAAATGAAGGACGTTTTTGGTGGTTTTTTGTGAGCGTTTCGTGTTACCTGCGGCTGTGATTACCGTCTGCAAATAATGACAGACTGATTGATAATGCCTCCCTGATTCTTTATAACCGACGGCGAATTGATTTTTTCAAGATACATTGTTATTCTCCTTTTTAGTATGTGCCTGTCGCTATGAGATGACGGCACGTTGCTTTCCTGATACAACCGTATTGTATCACATGGAGTTAACTCCAAGTCAAGAGGTTTTGAAAAAATTTTTGCGGAAAAATACGCAATACTGTTTTTTCGATAATATATGCAAAAATTGTAACCAAATTGTAACCAAATTGTAACCAATTATTAGTTGATTTTTCAAAATTTAAATGCTATACTCAAGTAAACAGTTATTTGTGTTAAAATCCGAAAAATCATAAAATCATGAATAAAAAGGTAAAAGCCATGACATCTTTATCTTCATCAGCATCAACATCAGCTAAAACGGTCAATAACAACGCTCAAAAAAATATTTCTGTTTCTGTCTGTGAAAAAAACGCCTTAACGGCTGTAAACGGGCATAAAAAGCGAAAACAAGGACGGCTGCGGGATTTCTGCATAGTTTTTCTTTCGGTCGTGATAGCCTTTTGTACGGGGATAATGCTTTTCTGCGGTTATGCTATGACACAAATGAATCAAAACAGACCTAACAGACCTTCTACCGAAGTACAGTCGTCTTTGACAGCAACAGAAATAAAGCCTGTACCGAGAATCATATCCGTATCGGTAGCGGAAGAACTGAATGCAGACTTCACACGCAATGTAGCAATAGAATGCAGAAACGAGGACGGTACAACGGACGGGTTGTATTATTCATATAACGGCGATAGTGACAGGAAAAGGCTTGAAGGCGGAAAAGCAGAATTAGCTCTGCCAAAAGGAAGCTACATTATAACCGTGACTAACGACAGCGGAAAAGCCGTGCAAAGTGATGAGTTTACGGTAAACGTTGATGCGGTAACCAAAATCACAATAGACAAAACCGATACATATATGAATGTCGGAATGACAGGTACGCTTACAACCGCTTTTGAAACTATCGGTAATCCCACAGACAGCGAAAAGTCGGTAAAGTGGAACAGCTCCGCACCGAAAACGGTCAGTGTCAAGGACGGTGTAATCACCGCACTGAAAGCGGGTACGGCGACAATAACAGCAAGCGTATCGGACAGCATTTCAGACAGTATAGAAATAACGGTCACGGATTTACTCAGAGCGCCGAAGATTACGGCAACAAAGCCGCTTCTTCAGCCCGGTCAATACAGTGAGGCGGAGGGAAGTATGATTGACGCTGTGCTTGAGAGCCGTGTAAATACCGCAGGCTACGGAACAAGAGCAGGCGTAGTTGCGGCGGCAAGGTTTATTCCGCTTGAATTCAATTACAAGATACCGTATTTCTATGAAAACGGCAGGCTTGATCCACAGCCCGAAAGACCGTACTGTGACGGCGAGGGCAGATTCTATCACAAGGGACTTTATCTGACGCACAGCAAGTTTGACATTCTTGATAAGAAAGGCATATTATTCGGTCCTGCAACGTGGGGAGAACCGCTCACAAACTGGGAGGACGCATTCGGGCTTATTCCCGGTGCAAAATATGCAAACGGCATGACCTGTTCCGGATTTGTTTCGTGGTGCCTGTATAACGGCGGTGTTCCGCTGGGCGATGTCGGCGCAGGGGATACTCCCGGCTATGACGATGAATATTCCGATTTCGGCGAGCGTGTATGGCTTGACGAGGAGGTAATGCGAAGCGGAATATTGCAGGTGGGCGATCTTATCGGCTGTGACGGTCACATTGCGATAATCGCCGGCTTTGACGAGAATAATATCTATATAGCCGAATCTCTCGGAAAAGGTATTGTTATGGAGGTGCGTGAACGCTACCGTGAGGTGTGGCAGTGCGGCGATTATACATACGCTATGCTTATGGGGGATATTTATGCGAAGCATAACGGCGAAGGAAACGTAACTGAAATGTGGAAGGATTATTCCGCCGAAAAAAATCAATAAAAAACATTGATGCCCGACTTTTTACAGCCGGGCATCAATGCTTTGGGGAAATATATGAAAACGAAGATAGCAACATTTATAGGGCTTTTCCTCACCCTGTACCTGTATTATATTCGACGTTTGTTAACTGAATTTAAATTCTGCGGATTATTTTTAATATTTTCTTCCCGATCGTCTATTGACAGCGTTGCTTCTTTATAGTATCATAGTCAAAGAATGTAAACGTTCACACGAAAGGAAAAACGGCTATGATAAATACGATAGATATCAGCGGAAAGTGGGAGCTTTTCATAAGCGAAAATAACCGTACCTCGCTTCCGGATAATTACAACGACAGCATAATTCTTCCCGATACTCTGTCAGATGCCGCAAAGGTGGCTGAGAACAAGAACAGGGACGAAGGATACCTTACCGATAAATACACATTCACGGGATATGCGTGGTTCAGACGTTCGTGTACCCTTGAAAGCGATATGACGGGCTTGGTGTCAATACTCACGCTTGAACGCACTAGAGTAAGCACGCTGTATATTGACGGTGCGGAGATTGGTACCTGCGACAGCCTTTGCAGTACGCACCGCTACGATATTTCTTCATATATGACCGCAGGCACGCACGAAATTGTCATCCGTGTGGCAAATGTCGGCTATAAGACGGGCGGAGGTCACATGACAAGTCCGGATACCCAGACAAACTGGCTGGGCATTGTAGGAAAGATGAATATCGAAATATATCCCAAGAGCTATATTTCTGATGTAAGAGTTATCGCATCTGCTGACGGAAGTTTATCGGTAAGAGGCTTGGTCAACGGTGCGGACAACGCCGTTGTTACTGCGACTGTCACCGCTCCCGACGGAATCCGTGTGCTTAAAGCCAATATCATATCTGACGGAGATGCATTTGAAGCAGAGTTCAGGCTTGAAAACGCTCAGCTATGGGATGAATTTGAACGCAATATCTACAGTCTTGAGTTACGTTGCGGTGAAGATATATTCAATACCTCGTTTGGCTTTGTGACATTCTCGAATATCGACAGGAAACTGCTCGTAAATGGCAGTGAGGCATTTCTCAGAGGAAAGCACGACGGAATGATTTTTCCGCTTACCGCTTATGCTCCCTGTGATGTTAACGATTGGAAAGAACGTCTTAAAATCGCCAAAAGCTACGGTATAAACCATTACCGTTTCCACACCTGCTGTCCTCCCGATGCCGCATTTACCGCCGCAGATGAACTCGGCATATATATGGAGCCGGAGCTTCCTTTCTGGGGAACGATTGCCGCAAAGGGCGAGGACGGTTATAACGAGGAAGAACAGGACTACCTTATAAACGAGGGTATCCGTATAATAAAAGAATTTTCTCACCACCCTTCATTTGTTATGATGTCGCTCGGAAACGAGCTTTGGGGCAGCCGTGAAAGGCTCGGAGAGATAATCGACATTCTTCGCCGTGAAAATCATTCAATCTTCTTTACAAGCGGCTCAAACAACTTCCAGTTCTGGCCTGCCGAAATTCCGCAGGAGGATTTTTTCGCAGGGGTAAGACTTTCCCGTGACAGACTTTTCAGAGGCTCTTATGCTATGTGTGACGCACCTCTCGGTCATATCCAGACGGACAAGCCGAATACCACTTACGATTATGATGCGATAATCAGAGGCGAAAACGGCTCGGAGAACGAGGGCGGAGATACGATACAGATTCAGTACGGCACAGGGGTAAAGACGGTAAAGCTGAGCGCCGCAGACGGTAGTTATATTCCGCACAAGCCGGTAATATCACACGAGGTCGGACAGTATGATTATTTCCCCGACTTTGATGAGATGAAAATGTACACAGGTCCTCTCGTTCCTCACTATCTCGATATTTTCAGAGAAAGGCTTGAAGAAAAGGGACTTTACACGCAGTGGAGAGATTTCTTCGAGGCGGTCGGCGCACATTGTACGCAGTGCTATAAGGACGAGATAGAAACTGCTCTGCGTTCTTCCGAACTCAGCGGCTTTCAGCTTCTCGATCTGCAGGATTTCAACGGACAGGGAGTTTCGCTTGTCGGCGTGCTTAATGCCTTTATGCAATCGAAGGGCTTTATAACACCTGAGGACTGGAGAGGCTTCTGCGACAGCAATGTACTGCTTGCAAAGACGGAAAAGTATGTTTTCGGTGCGGATGAAAAACCGTCTGTAGAGATTCTTCTTTCGTCATACGGTAAAGGTAAGATAAAGAGCGGAGCGGTACGGTATTCGCTCAGAAGCGATGAACTTGACATAAACGGCAGTGTTGAGTTTACCTCATCGGATGCACGCATTACATCTGTCGGCACATTCGTTCCCGACTTCAGCTGTATCACAAAACCGCAGAAAGCCGTCCTTACACTTGCTATGGGCGAACTGCACAACAGCTATGTATTCTGGCTTTATCCGCAGACAGATGTTGAAATTACCGAAAACGGCATAAAGACAGCCGATGACGAACTGATTTTTGCAGACAGCGTTGAAAATGCAAAAGTGCTTATAGCGAGCGGCAAAAAGGCTATGGTGATAACCGACGGCAGTAATGCTATAGAAAACGCATACTGTGCGGATTTCTGGAACTATCATATGTTCCGTGTCATTTCGGAGAGTATGAACAAGCCTGTAGCACCCGGTACGATGGGACTTCTTATAGACAAGAACGATAAGCTGCTGAGCGCTTTCCCGTGTGAAAAGTTTACCACGCCGCAGTGGTATGAGGCAGTTACGCACAGCAAGGCGGATATACTTGATGATAACCCCGAAATTACACCTATAGTTCAGGTCGTAGACAACACCGAGCGTTGCCACCGACTTGGAATGCTGTATAAGAGAAATGGTATTCTTCATTGCAGTATAAGACTGTGGGAAGCGGCAGACGTTCCCGAAATAAAACAGCTTGCAAAGAGCATTACAGAAAATTTCTGAATAGCAAGACCGCCCTGTGTATAAAAACGCAGAGTGGTCTCAGACTGTCGATAAACCTATTGTTATTATAGCTGTACTGTGCCGTAAAACGCATCGCCAACACTGCTTAAAACCGTTCCCATATCGATAGGGCATTAATAATTTCGTGACCTTATCAGTGCAACTGCTCTAACATTGACTCTTCAAAAAAACGCCACTAACCTTAGATATATGTACTAACCTGCGGACGTGTAGCGTTAAGCGTCCCTATTTGGACAGGATATACAATGTGCAGGTAGTTTTACGAGTTACGCCAACACCCCAGCGGGGTACGGGTGTGGGTAAGGAAAGAGGGAGCCACGAGGGAGAAAACCTAAGGGATAGGGTTAGGGGCGGCAGTCCCTCACCCTAGTCCCTTTGGTTGTCTCCCGCGTGAATAGCAGCAACGTTATTAAATGGAATAGCGAACCCGAGAAGTGCTGTCCGACAAAAAGAACTATCGGTAGCCTTACTATCATAGTCAGAGCTGAATGATATAACAGAAGCACATTAAACAAAAGACTTTTAACAATCTGAACCGCCCTGTGTATAAAAACGCAAGGCGGTCTTTTTAAATCACGCAGATAAAAACCTCCGCATTGCTTAATAATGCGGAGGTCGATTTATTTACTTGTTATCCTTATCTGGCTTCTGATGAGTAAACGGTTTGTGAAACTCCAAACCCGTTTCAGAAAGATTATCGGTACGCTTAACGCTTCCGTCATTTCTGACAAGCGAGGTTTTAGGGTCAGCCGTACTCTTTTTGCCCTGAGATAAAGTACCGTGTTTCATATAAAGCCCTCCTTTAAGGGAGTAGTTTTAGTGAAATCGGATTATTATACACAACCCTGAGCCTTCATAGCTTCAGCAACCTTTAAGAAGCCTGCTATGTTAGCGCCTGCCATGTAGTTACCCTCTAAGCCGTATTCCTTAGCGGCTGTGTCGCACTGCTTGAAGATTTCCTTCATTATGTCGTGGAGCTTAGCGTCAACTTCTTCAAATGTCCAGCTGTAACGCATTGAGTTCTGGCTCATTTCAAGACCTGATGTAGCAACACCGCCGGCGTTTGCAGCCTTAGCAGGTCCGTAAAGAAGACCGTTTGAAAGGTAAACCTCGATAGCTTCGGGAGTAGAGGGCATATTAGCACCTTCTGCAACTGCAAAGCAACCGTTGTTTACGAGAGCCTGAGCTGACTCGCCGTTGATTTCGTTCTGTGTAGCGCAGGGGAGTGCAATGTCGCACTTGATTGTCCAGATGCCTGAGCAGCCTTCTGTATATGTAACATTCTTGTGTGATGTTCTGTTAACGTATTCCTTGATACGCTTTCTTTCAACTTCCTTGATCTGCTTTACAACATCAAGCTCGATGCCGTCGGGATCGTGGATGTAGCCGTTTGAGTCAGAGAGAGCAACTACCTTAGCGCCGTACTGTGTAGCCTTTTCTGTAGCGTAGATAGCAACGTTGCCCGAACCTGAGATAACAACTGTCTTGCCGTCGAAGCTCTTGCCGTTAGCCTTGAGCATTTCGTTTGTGAAGTAGCAAAGACCGTAGCCTGTAGCCTGTGTTCTTGCGAGCGAACCGCCATATGTCAGACCCTTACCTGTAAGAACACCTGAGAATTCGTTGCTGAGTCTCTTGTACTGACCGAACATATAGCCGATCTCACGAGCGCCTGTACCGATGTCGCCTGCGGGAACGTCACAGTCGGGGCCGATGTGTCTGTAAAGCTCTGTCATGAAGCTCTGGCAGAAACGCATAATCTCTGCGTCGCTCTTGCCCTTGGGGTCAAAGTCAGAACCGCCCTTGCCGCCGCCCATAGGCAGTGTTGTAAGGCTGTTCTTGAAGATCTGCTCAAAGCCGAGGAACTTGATGATGCCGAGATATACGGAGGGGTGAAGTCTGAGACCGCCCTTGTAAGGTCCGATTGCCGAGTTGAACTGAATTCTGAAGCCTCTGTTTACCTGAGTCTTGCCGTTGTCGTCTACCCAAGGTACACGGAACATGATCTGTCTTTCAGGCTCAACGATTCTTTCAAATACGCCTGCGTCAACGAGATCCTGTCTTTTTTCAACTACGGGCTGAAGGCTCTCAAAAACCTCTGTTACTGCCTGAATGAATTCGGGTTCGCCTGCATTTCTTTTCTTAACTGTTTCGAGCAGGTCGATAAGATACTGATTTTTTAACGCCATTGTTAAATCCTCCTGATATTTTCGGCTCAAGTGTGATATACATTGGTTTTACGGATAAACACGGTTTTTCTGCGTTTCATATAATAATTTGTGAGAAAACCGACTTCATCGGTAAGCTTTACTGCATTCTCTGTGACTAAAGCCGTTATTGCTTTTAAACTGCAAGAAAAAGTATACCACATATACGCAAAATTTGCAATAGTTTTTTTAAAATTTTCATAAAAAAGTTTAAAAAACTCAAAACTACGCATTTAAATGTACATTTCCGCAAGATTTTATTCGTGTTATTGCAAAATGCAGGAATTTTTTACAATGTAAATATAAATTTGCTTGCAAAAATACCGGTTTTATAGTAAAATAGTATTTATACCTTATTTAAGAAAACGAATATCGGCATTTAGCACTGCCGATCATACCTTTATATATAAGAAAAGAGAGGTCACAATGGAGAAAACGGCACTTAAAACGATTGCAGACAACAGAAAGGCAAGGCATGATTATTTTATTCTTGAAAGCTACGAGGCAGGAATAGAGCTGACCGGCACCGAGGTGAAATCTATCCGTGACGGAGGACTTAATCTGAAGGACAGCTGGATTTCTATCGACAACGGCGAATTATTTATCAAGCAGATGCACATCTCGCCTTACGAAAAGGGCAACATATTCAACAAGGATCCGCTGAGAACCAGAAAACTGCTTATGCACAAGCGTGAAATAATGAAGCTGCTCGGACAGGTAAAGCAGGACGGTCTGACGCTTATCCCCATATCCGTCTATTTCAAAGGCAGCAGAGTGAAAGTTCAGGTCGGTCTTTGCAAAGGTAAAAAACAGCACGACAAGCGTGACGCCATGGCTCAGCGTGACGCAAAACGCACCATCGACCGTGAGCTGAAAATGCGTAACAGATAAACCTAAAAACAAGTCGGTTTGTCTTAGCACAACATTTTTTGAAAAAAATCAAAAAAGTGCTTGACAAACCGATTTTATTCTGCTATAATAGATTATGCTGATTTGCGGGGATGCTGGAATCGGCAGACAGGCAAGCTTGAGGTGCTTGTGT
>OGNQ01000070.1_pt1 | contig 93987 bp, 78 predicted proteins | sample 1573481 | NCBI WGS metagenome assembly OGNQ01 (sample SAMEA2581920, study PRJEB24529) | metagenome | biome: Human gut stool | place: China | collected 2011 | reverse complement strand
TGAAAGGAGATATGGCTATCGTCGGACCAAGACCCGCACTGTGGAACCAGTATGATCTCATTGAAGAACGTGACAAATACGGCGCCAATGATATTCTACCCGGACTGACCGGTTGGGCACAGATCAATGGCCGCGACGAACTCCCGATTGCAGTAAAGGCAAGACTGGACGGGGAATATGTCAAACGCATGGGATTTTTAATGGATGTACGCTGCATTCTGGGAACGGTGATCTCTGTAGTAAAACAGGAAGGAATCGTAGAAGGCGGAACAGGACAACTGGAGAGACAAAATGAAGAGAGTGCTGATCACCGGAGCCAATAGTTATATCGGTACAAGCTTTGCAAATTGGGTGATGGATCATTGCCCACAGATCGTGTGCGATACCTTGGATCTGCATGGAGAAAACTGGAGACATTATGATTTTTCCGGGTATGATGCAGTATTTCACGTAGCGGGAATTGCGCATGCAGATGTCAGCAAAGCAACGGAGGAAGTGCGGAAGAGATACTATGAGATCAACACAGATCTGGCAATTGCCTGTGCAGAACACGCAAAAGCCGGCGGTGTAAGACAATTCCTCTATATGAGCAGTATGATCGTATACGGTGAGAGCGGAGGGATCGGTACGACAAAATGTATCCATGCGGATACAGTCCCTGCACCGGCGAATTTCTACGGCGACAGCAAATTGCAGGCAGAGATAGGACTGCAAAAACTAGAAACACCGGATTTCGGCATCGTAATATTACGCCCACCCATGATCTACGGAAAAGGATCTAAGGGGAATTATCCACTATTGGCAAAAATGGCGAAAAAATTCCCGATATTCCCCCGGGAAAAAAACGAAAGAAGCATGCTGTATATAGGAAACCTCTGCAAATTTGTCAGCCTGATGATCTTAAATGAAGAAAGAGGCATTTTTTATCCTCAGAATACAGAATATGTATGTACTTCCGATCTGGTAAAACAAATTGCGAAGGTGTCCGGCAGGAAAATCCATACCGTGGGTATCTTTCATCCGATATTGCGGATTTTTGGAAAAATCGGAGGGACACCGGGGAAAATGGTGAATAAAGCATTCGGAAATATGACGTATGACAGAAAAATGAGCGAATATAAAGAAGATTATTGTCTCTATGATTTTCAGACATCCATCCGCCTCACCGAGGAAAAATGAATGAATGAAATAGAAAGACAGGAATTCGGGAGAGGAAACGATCGATGAAGAAGATCAGTATTATGATACCGTGCTATAATGAAGTGGAGAATGTAGAACCGATCAGCGAAGCGGTAGTAGCCATGTTACAAAAGGATCTGAGCAATTATGACTACGAAATTTTGTTTATTGATAATGCATCGACAGACGGAACCAGAGACAAACTGGAAGAAATATGCAGACGCAACAAGAAAATCAAAGCAATCTTCAATGTAACGAATTTTGGACAATTTAATTCCCCGTTTTACGGAATGTGCCAGACCTCAGGAGATTGTACCGTTGTCATGTGCTGCGATTTTCAGGATCCGGTGGATATGGTTCCTGTATTTGTAAGAGAATGGGAAAAGGGCCACAAGGTTGTCAGCGGTATCAAGAGTTCCAGCAGAGAAAACCGATTTATCTATTTCCTGCGTACCGTATATTATAAGCTGATCCGGAATATGTCCGATGTAAAAATGATCGAGCATTTTACCGGATTTGGTCTGTATGATAAGACTTTTATAGCCTTGATGAGACAATTGGACGATCCGATTCCCTTCCTCAGAGGAATTGTGGCAGAATACGGCGAAGGTTTCAATATGACGGAGATCGAATATGAACAGCCCAAACGGCGCGCCGGCAAGACACATAACAATTTTTATACCCTCTATGATGCCGCAATGCTGAGTTTTACCTCCTATACCAAGATCGGATTAAGACTGGCAACTTTTCTGGGATTTATCTGTTCTTTCCTCAGCTTTGTCGTTGCCATTGTATATACAGTGATGAAACTTACCCACTGGTATAATTTTAATGCCGGATCGGCGCCGATCGTAATCGGTGTATTCCTGCTGGGAGGCTTGCAGCTGTTATTTATCGGACTGATCGGAGAATATATATTGAACATTAATACACGAGTGATACATCGCCCTATCGTGGTAGAGGAACGGCGGATCAATTTTGAGGAGTAATCAGAAGACATCATGAAAAAAGCAATTATTACAGGAGTGACAGGGACGATCGGAATGGCACTCCTTCAGGAACTGACAGAGCAGGGAATAGAAGTTCTGGCAATATGCAGGGAAGGATCTGACCGCAATGCACAGATTCCTCACGATCCGAAGATTAAATGCATCGAGTGTTCCATGGACAGATTAGAAAATATTACGGCAGAAGAATACGGCCGGTACGATGTCTGTTACCATCTGGCATGGATGGGTACGACGGGGAAGAGCCGCAATGATATGTATCTGCAGCCGGATCTCAGGCAGAATACGGACACGTGCAGGGAAAACTGACACCGGAGACTGCTACGAACCCTGTGACAGGATACGGAATTGCCAAGCTGTGCGCCGGACAAATGACCAGAGAAAGGGCACATCAACTGGGAATGCGTCATATCTGGGTCAGAGTACTCAGTATCTATGGCCCGTATGACGGAAAACAAAGCATGGTAATGTCAGGAATCTATGAGCTGCTTGCCGGAAAAACACCGCAGTATACCAAGGGGGAGCAGCAGTGGGACTATCTGTATTCGGGGGATGCCGCGAGAGCATTCCGGATGCTGGGAGAGAAAGCGTCAGAGGGAGCGTACTGCCTGGGAAGCGGTCAGGTGAGACCGTTAAAAGAGTACATCGAACTCATTCGTAAAAACGTAGATCCCCGGGCAAAAGTAACCTTGGGAGCAATTCCTTACCAGGAAAATCAGGTGATGTATTTATGCGCAGACATCAGCAGGCTGACGGCAGAGACAGGATTTGTCCCGGAGACTTCTTTTGAAGAGGGGATCCGGAAGACCATCGGATGGTGCAGGGAGCAATGCAGCTTATGAATCAAAAAAAATATGGAATTCTATTATCCTATGCATCGATCATTGTAACGATATTGACAGGTCTGTTATATACACCGGTGATGCTGCGCCTGCTGGGGCAGAATGAATACGGAATCTATCAGCTGGCGAATTCTCTGGTTACTTATTTAAGTCTGCTGAATCTGGGCTTAAACGGGTCTTACATCAAGTTCTATATGCGAGAGAAAGTAAAAGGAGACAAAGAGGGTGTCGCCGGCGTAAACGGAATGTTTCTGTTGCTTTTTTCGGCAATCTCAATATTTGCTGTTATCGGAGGAACGATTCTGGTATGCAATGTGCGATTGGTGGGAAACAGCTATACGGAAGAAGAAATTGGGCTGATCAGATATCTGATGATATTCATGATCATCAATATGGCTTCCTCTTTTCCCAATGCATTGTTTCTTGCTTATATGTCGGCGTGCGAGGATTTTATATTCCAGAGAGTCATTACGCTGGCTTCCAATATTCTGATCCCTATCGTCAATATCCCACTGTTGTATTTCGGTTACGGATCTAAAGGCATGGTAACTTTTGCTACTGCGCTTGCAATCGTAAGGTTCGCGATTAATATATGGTATTGCTTTGCACGATTGGGAATCCAATTCCGTTTCCGGGGATTACAAAAAAATCTCCTAAAAGAACTGGCGGGATTTACATTCTTTATCTTTTTAAGTGATCTGGCGGATCAACTGAACCAGAATGTAGACAGATTCCTGCTCAGCAGAATCCTGGGAGCGGTAAGCGTTGCAATCTATAGTGTAGCACATTCCATCAAAAACTATTTTACAGAGATCTCCTGGGCAATTCCGACGGTATATATACCACAGGTCAATAAAATGGCAGAAAAAGGGGATCGTATCGGAACCAACAGTGTGTTCACGGAAACAGGGAGAATGTCTAATGCAGTACTGGCACCTGTTATCATAGGGTTTATCCTATTCGGCCGCAAGTTCATCTATCTGTGGGCGGGAGCAGATTATTCCGAGTCCTATTATGTGACGGTCATTTTACTGGTGGCAGGGTATATTCCGGCGGTACAGAGTATCGGAGTGAACATACAGAATGCAATGAATATGCATCGTACACGTTCGATCGTCTACTTTTTGGCATCTGTGGGAAATGTATTACTCAGCATACAGCTGATCCCACGATATGGCGTAACGGGTACCGCGTTGGGAACATTGATAGCAATCCTTATGTGCAATGGCTTATTTATGAATATTTATTATCAGAGAAAAATCGGACTGGATATTATCGAATTCTGGAAACAGATCGGAAGTATGCTGCTTCCCATGCTGCCGGCGGTCATCTGTGGTATCCTGCTTAATAAGTTCCTGCCGATGCAAAGATGGAGTGTCTTGTTTGTGCAATTGCTGATTTTTGCAATCGTCTATGGTGTCTTTATGTGGTTCTTCGGTCTGAACGAAACGGAAAAGGAGATCGGCAGGAAGGGACTGCGAAAGATAATGAGACGTAAGTAATGCTGGTGGAAATTAGATAGATATAAGAGACAGTAAATTTAAATAAGGGGAGCGTGTATTTTGTCAGAGTGGAAATATGAGAAGACATTTGAAAAACTGTTTTGCAGAAATAAAGTACTGTCCAGCAGCGAAATCACAGGAGGGATACGCTCGGAGCATCCGGAATGCAACGAAACAAATGCAAGGAATGTAATCAGGACTGCCAGACAGAAAAGTGTAATCGACAGGATACAGGATATCGTGATTGGACATAATGAATATTTGTATTATGCGCCGGCATCCGGTGAAAAATATACGAAAACGGATGTACGCGCCTGCTTATACAGAGATATAAGACTTGCTACTCTGATAGGGAGCTTTGAAAAGAATCAGGGGATTCTTTCTTACCTGGATATCTGTAAAATTTCTGCTTGTTCTACACAGAACAAAACAGGGCATGTAATGGGGATAGAGAGAATAAAACAAATCATTAATTATATTTATCCGTGCAGAGTTGTCTCATTGGAAAATACTTTTTTCTTTGTGAGTGAGCAAAAATATCCGATTGGTAATTCAAAATGGTACCCTTTGGCAAGTAATCAGATCAAACAGGCAAAGCTGGAATGCCTGATGATCAGGAATGTCATATACCATATGCAAAAAATGAATCTGATTAATGATACTGTACCATTGTATAGAAATGCAAAGACACCATTGAAAGGTGTTGAATATAAGCATCTGATATTTGATGCAATGGCATACAGCAGCGTTCCGGCATTAAGTACTCAAACACTGGAGTCAGAAGATGATAAAGGGAAAGATGCAATCATACTGTTTGATGTGCATATATGGAATGCGTATGAAAGCGGTCATTTAAAGGGATTTTATGACAGAGTTCAAATCATCAGAAATGCAGCAAAGGGGGAAAAGAAAAACGTTATTCCTATCGTTGCTGCAATGGAAATACAGGAAAATGTCAGAAGAAGCTGCCAGAATATGGGGATTTTGACATATCAGTTTTCCGATATATATGGCAGTAAGATTAATGAAATACTCAAACTATACGACAGAATACAAGAAACAGATAGTCGGGAACCGGCAGAGGGAAACACAAATTCAATCGGACAATTACTGGAAATGCTGGAGAATACCGGACAAGGAGAGAACCTGGAAAATCTGCGAGGAACATTGTTCGAGTTTTTAATGCATTCAGTGTTGTATAAATGGCTGAGAGGGCAATTGACCGGAAATTTGATTACAAATTATAAGATAAATTATGATGACAATAAAAAGCTGGTTTATGAGTATGATATTATAGCACCTTTGTATGACGAATATCTTGTAATAGAACTAAAAGGCTATGCCAATAGTCATTTTTTTCGATGGGGTAATAAGGAAGAGAGCGGAAAGTACGAAAAAGAGACACTTGGATGGTTTTTCCGCAACACGTTTCCGGTTGCACAAAAATATTATGCGCACAATCCGGACAATAAGAAAGTGAAGGCTTGTTTCATTACGACAGCTCATTTTGATAAAGAGGCCAAAGAACAATTGGGGCAGATCGGAAAAGGAAAATTGAAATCTGCCTACATGGAGGTGGCTTATGATGGAAAAGAGTTGTATCACAAGTTGAAAACATTGAAAATGTCGTATGAGGCAGAAATCTTGAAACGTTATTATCTTAATCGATAGATGGCAATAATAAGGGAACACTACAATGTCCATTCGGTTGACGCTGCAGTGCAAAAATAGTATGATACGAATGTGAAAGAATAAAATATGGGAGGTGGATGCTATGGCTACTGCAGAACAAATAAAGAGTTTGGTGAAGGCTTATGCAGATTGCAATGATGAAAAGTTTAAGACCGTTGTTTTACAAATTGCAGCACATGAAGCTAAGCTTGGACACGATACTTTGGCACGTGACTTAAAAAAGCAGATGGATAGAGTCGGAAGCAAAAGAGCAAATATTGTTCAACTTACTTCAACCAATCCAATGCTCGCATTTTCAATGCCGTCCCATGATTTGTCAGAATTAATCGTTTCAGAAGATGTCAGTGATAAAATAAAAAGAATTTTGAATGAATATAGAAACAGAAATAAGCTTATTTCTTATGGCTTGACAAACAGAAGGAAGATATTGATTGAAGGTAACCCGGGAACCGGTAAGACATTAACGGCATCCATCATTGCTTCTGAACTGTCTTTACCGTTATACACAGTGCAAATGGATAAGCTTGTAACCAAATTTATGGGAGAAACAAGCGCAAAATTAAGACAGATATTTGATAGTATGGGGGCAACTATAGGGGTATATCTTTTTGATGAGTTTGATGCCATAGGTGCGGATCGAAGTCTTGATAACGAGGTGGGAGAGATGAGGAGAATTCTTAACTCGTTTCTACAATTTATAGAGCAGGATGATTCTGAAAGTATTATTGTAGCAGCAACAAATAATCAGAAACTTTTGGATCAGGCATTATTTAGAAGATTTGATGACGTGCTGCACTATACATTGCCTACATCTAAAGAGATTATGCGTTTATTTGAACATAAAATAAACGCATACGATAATTGCTTTATCATTTCAAAGGAAATGATAAAGGCAGCAGAAGGATTGAGCCATGCCGAGATTGCAAGAGTATGTGATGATGCAATTAAGAATTCTATTTTAAATGACGAGCCGATTACAAGTAAAGCAATCATTGCATTATTGGGTGAGAGACAAAGCGTGTATGCGTTTAAGGAGGCATAAAAATGTCAGTGGAAAAAAGAAATATTTTTCTTACACAAACAGTTGAATCTATGCCTTATACAACGGATTCTAATCCCGTCGGAACAAATTATCCGAAACGTACACCGGCAATGCATGCTGAATTTATACAAAGAAAATTTCAAGAGTGTTATGCTGAATCCGTGTCACAGAAACAAGCTGCTGCTATTCGTTATAAAGAAGGAATTTATCTTGAATTTTCAAGTGCGCAAGGCCATGATCTGGCTATAAAGAGTTTGGAAGATCGAAAAGCAGGAATACGTTTACTTAACGTTCATGAAGATAAAGAAAAGTCTGTAATTAAGGCTACGGTTTATATACCTGCTGGTAAAGAAAGTTCTTTTCTGAAAAAGATTGAAGATTATGCCAATGTACTGACCTCAAAAGGAAATCCCAAGAACAATGATTTGGTTAGCAGTATAGACGATATAAAAGTGGCAATGTTGGATTCTTTTTGGGTTGGAGAACGTGATAGTATGCCTAGGGAAACACCTGTATGGTGTGAAATTTGGCTTAGATATGACTTTAAAAAAGAAAATATTGAAACATGGAGAAAAACAGAGGAAAGCATTTCACTTATATGCTATGAAAATAAAATACATATAGATGATAAGCATATTGTGTTTCCAGAGCGTATAGTTAAGATGGTATATGCAAATGCTGAGCAGCTAAAAATGTTAATAGCTGTATGTCCATATATTGCGGAAATACGTCGGGCACAGGAAGCAACAACCTTTTTTACGGATTTGTCTAATAAGGAGCAAAAGGAATGGATAGATGACTTGCTGCAGCGTGCGGATTATACAGATAGTAATGTTACTATTTGCTTGCTGGATACGGGAGTTACAGCAGCACATCCTCTGTTAGAACAAGCAATTAGTCTAGACCATGTTCAAGCAGTGAAGTCTGCATGGGGAAACGGAGATCACCAGGGACATGGAACAGAAATGGCAGGGATAGCTTTATATAATAATTTAAAAGAGGTATTGTTAGGAAAAACTAAAATAGAGATTCCGCAGAAGATTGAATCAGTAAAGATCTTGCCGCCTATGGGGGAAAACAATCCTGAACTATATGGCGCAATTATCGAGCAGGCAGTGTCATTGGCCGAAATAGCCAATCCGCTTGCCCATAGAGTTATATGCATGGCAGTGACTTCGCCGGAATACAATACCACTGATGGCAGCCCGACTTCATGGTCAGCAGCTGTAGATAGCATTATATCCGGTGCGGATGAAGAAAATGTAAAGCGTCTCTTTGTTGTAAGTGCAGGAAATGTATATCCAGAAGAATTGGGGAAATTATCATTTCCGGATGCAAATACATTGCATTGTGTTGAAAGTCCCGGACAGGCATGGAATGCGATTACTGTTGGAGCATATTCGAATGAGACCAACATAACTGATCCTCTTTTTAAAGGATATAATGCGGTAGCGGAAGCAGGAGATATGTCACCATATAACTCTACTTCCAAATTGTGGGATAGTAAGTGGCCGATTAAACCGGATGTATTATTTGATGGTGGGAATATGGCTACTAATGGTGCAGACTATACGGAGTGCCCGGATTTATCATTATTAACAACCAATTATAGGCCGTTGATTAAGAACTTTTCAACAATATGGGGAACAAGTTCTGCAGCAGCACAAGCTGCATGGTTCTGTTCGCAATTGTTAGCTGAATATCCTGATATGTGGCCGGAAACGGTCAGGGCATTGATGGTTCATTCTGCCGGTTGGACGGAACAAATGAAGAGACAATTTTGTATCGAAGATACGAAGACAAGAGGGCGACGGACACTACTAAGAACTTGTGGCCATGGTATTCCTAATCTTGAAAAAGCTATTCAATGTATGGACAATAGCGTAAATATGGTTATTCAAGGTGAAATGCAACCTTATAATAAAAAAAGCATGAATGAAATGCATATTCATACTCTGCCTTGGCCGACAGATGTTTTGAAAGATCTTGGAAATGAATTGGTTACTTTGAAAGTGACATTATCGTATTTTATTGAACCCGGTCCCGGTGAAGTGGGCTGGAAAGATAAATATCGCTATCCGTCGTGTGGGTTAAGATTTGATGTGATTAACTCAGATGAGGATATTGAGGATTTTAAGAAACGTATCAATGTGAAGATGCGTGGAGATGATAAAAAGGATAAAGGCGAAGGTACAAGCGGAAGTGACCGGTGGTATTTAGGGACAGTTAACCGGGATGTGGGTTCCATACATTCTGATTTTTGTGAACTAACAGCGGCAGAACTGTGTGAAAGTAAAAATATTGCTGTTTATCCTATCGTTGGATGGTGGAGAGAGCGAAGCTATCTGGACAAGTATGACAGTACAATAAGATATTCACTGGTGGTTTCATTGTCTACCCCGAAACAGGATGTGGATTTTTATACACCAATCATGACTGAAATTGGAAATGTTGTGGAGATCAACATATAGCCCTAAAGTCCACCCTTTTATAAAGGGTGGACTTTTTGCGTCATATAGAGTAAAATGTAATTTGACTTATAATGCAAAATGAAAGCAGAACAATCGATGAAAAAGGTTATTACTTACGGTACTTTCGATATGTTCCATGAGGGACATTACAATCTGTTAAAACGAGCCAAGGAGCTGGGAGATTATCTGATCGTGGGGATTACCACTGAGCAGTACGATGAGACCCGGGGAAAGCTAAATGTCGTAGATTCCCTAATCACCAGAATTGACAATGTACGTGCTACCGGATTCGTGGACGAAGTGGTCGTGGAAGATCACGTCGGTCAGAAGGTAGAGGACATCCAGAAGTTCGGGGTGGATATCTTCACGGTAGGATCCGATTGGCTGGGGAAGTTCGACTATCTGAAGGAATATTGTGAAGTCGTCTACCTCGAGAGAACACGGAATGTATCTTCTACCATGAAGAGAATAGAAGGTCACCCGATCATTCATATCGGTGTGGTCGGAACCGGCCGCATAGCAGAGCGGTTCCCGGAGGAGGCAAAGTATGTCAGTGGCGTGACCGTATCCGGAGCGTACAATCCTCATGGAGAACATGCGAAGGAATATGCCAATGCACATGAACTATCCTTCTGGGAGGATGATTACGACAGATTCCTGGAGAAGGTGGATGCTGTCTATATTGCTTCTCCACATGATACACACTATGCCTACACCAAGGCTGCATTGGAAAAAGGAAAGCATGTACTCTGCGAGAAACCCTTCGTACTACAGAAATCCCAGGCAGAGGAATTGTTCGAAATCGCAGAAGAGAATCACTGCGTATTGATGGAAGCGATCAAGACCGCTTATTGCCCCGGATTCAATCAGGTCATCACGGTGGCAAAAAGCGGTGTCATCGGTCAGATCAGAGATGTGGAAGCCAGCTTTTCCCGACTGACACCACCAGAGATGAGGGAACGCAGTGATGTAAGATACGGCGGATCCTTTACAGAATTCGGAAGCTATACCTTGCTTCCTATCGTGAAACTAATGGGAAAAGAAGTCCGCGATGTCAGATTTGACAGCATCAAGGATGAAAACGGAGTTGACCTGTATACGAAGGCAGCGTTTTCCTTCGATAACGGACTGGCATTATCCAAGACAGGGGTAGGAGTGAAGACAGAAGGACAGCTCCTGATCGCAGGAACGGCCGGCTATATCCTCGTGAAGTCACCCTGGTGGCTGACACAGGGATTCGAAGTGAGATATGAGGATGCCAATAAGAAGGATGTGTACTCTTCCAGATTCTTAGGAAGAGGACTGCGTTATGAGATCAGCGATTTTGCCAGGGCTATTCTGGGGAATGGGAATACATCCTATAAATTGACCAGAGGCGAATCTATTGCTATTGCAGGTCTGATGGAACGGTTCCTTGATATGAGATGTAATAAATAAAGCAGACAAAGAGGACTCAGGGGAGAAAAAGACTTCAAATGATTGATGAAATGATGGACTATGTGAAGAAAACATATCCGATGATTCGATGGAAAATGATAGAAACAGAGAATCTTTTCTTTGAAGAGAGAGTAAAGATAAACTGCTTTTATTGCGGTAGATATAACAATAACTGGAAATGCCCACCGCGAATACCGGATATTGATTATAAAAAGATGATTAATGAATACTGTAATAAAGCTTTTATCTATGTTGAAATGCCAATTGACGAAAGCAATTATGAAGCAGTAAGAAAAGAATCATCCGTGTATTTGCATAGAGCCATGCTTTTGTGTGAAAAGTGGCTGTATCAAAATAATGAACCAATGGCGCTATCTTTTATTGGGGGGGCATGCAAATTATGTAAAAACGGCTGTATGCCGGAAAGGTGCGCAAATCCATATGCATCCAGGAGTCCATTGGAGGCATTGGGTGTAAATGTGATGAAAAGTGCTGCGTCAGCAGGGATAGAAGTAAAATTCCCTACAACAGAATATATGATGCGAATAGGATTGTTATTGTGGTAAACATAGGAGGTAATATGACATATATTTTTTTGGTGGCAGGAAAAGGATCAAGATTGCATCCGTTGACATTAAAGTATCCGAAGTCGTTATATAAATTAGACAAAAATACTACTGTTCTGGAGAGAATGGTTAAATTGATAAAAAAATATGATGAAAATGCTAATATTGTTGTAGTTGTTGGATTTATGAGTCATACAATAAAAACTGAATTGCAAGGAGTAACTTTTATAGATAATCCGTTTTATGAAGTGACGAATTCGATTGCATCTGCTTGGTTTGCAAGAGACTACTTAGTAGATGATGTAGTTCTTATTAACGGTGATATTGTGATGGAAGAAAAACTTGTGAGAGATATTGTATGTTCACGAGTGGAACAACCCGAAGTTTGCATTGACAGTAGCATAAAAAGCAACGGAGATTATAATGTTCAAGTGAATGGCTCTAAAATTTTAGTTATGAGTAAAGATTTAGATGAATATTATGGCGAGTATGCAGGCGTGACAAGGTTGGATAAGGAATCTGCATTAAAATTTAGAAAATGTGTTTCAACCATGGTAGAACAGGGAATGTATGATCAGTGGTATGAAAATGCATTGGTACAAATGATTTTCAATGAAGATTTTCAATTATATTATAATGATGTCAGAGATTATAAATGGACAGAAGTAGATTGCGTTAGTGATATGCTTCTGGCAAAACAAATACATGCAGAATATTAAGGAGAAGAGACTGAGTGGAACATACAATTGCAACCGACCCTAAGGAGATAAGATATATACGAAAACGTCGGTATAGAGCGTTCCTGGAGAGCTTGTGCTTTTATATGTGTAGGATTTTTCCGATACAAAAAAATCTGATCAGTGTATGCACCTTTGAGGGAAAGGGAGGATTCGGCTGTAATCCAAAACCACTGGTGGAGGAACTCCATAGGCAGAATCCGCAGCTTCAGTTTGTATGGTTTGTGAATGATATGACCAAAGAATTCCCGGATTATATCAGGAAAGTGCCCAATACGTTATGGAGCAGGGCATACTGGCTGTCCAAGTCCAAAGTATGGATTGACAACTATAGAAAATCTTATGGCACGAAAAAGAGAAAAGGGCAGTATTATCTTAATGTAAATCACTATACCATAGCAATAAAATGTACCGGATTATTCCGCGGAAAAGGGTTCTCTGAAATGGCATACTTGGTCAGTAAAAATGATTCCGATATGATAGATGACCTAGTGATCGACTCTAATTGGTGTGAACAATGTTTTGATAAGGCATTGGTATATGAGGGCAATTACCTGAAAACAGGAGCTCCGAGATGCGATGTGCTATACGGAGACAGAAGCGATGCAAAAAGCAGGTTCCGCAAAAAACATCATATTTCGGAAGATGCAAAAGTAGTATTGTTTGCCCCTACGTTCAGAGAGGGTGCAAAAGATGGGAAAAGATTCGTATTTTCAGAGATATGGACCATTGATTTTCAGAGATTGTTAGATAATCTGCAGAAGAAGTTTGGTGGGAAGTGGTATCTGTGCGTGCGTGTGCATCCTCAGCTTGCACCTACGTTTCAGGAATACAAGAACCCTGAGATACAGGATAGAATCATAGATGAGAGTCAGGCAGATGATATGTATGAAATCTTAGCAGGGATGGATGCCTATATCTCGGATTATTCCAGCGCCTGTTTCGAAGCAGGATTTGCACATATTCCGGTGTTCCTATATGCGGATGATATACAGAAATATGCAAAGGACAGAGGAGCGTTGATGTGGAATATAGCGACGGATTCCAGAGGCTGTATCCGTAATAATAAAGTAATGACTCCGAATTTTGACGTGAAGTTACCGTTTACACTTGCAAGTGATAATGAAGAACTTGAGAAGGACATTATGGAATTCGACCAGGCAAAGTACGATGAAGTGTTGGATAAATTTCATGAGCAGGTTGGATTGGTATTTGATGGAAGAGCAAGTGCGAAGTTGGCGAAGAAAATAGACAATATGATTCAAAGATAAGAGAAAGACAATATGAATTCTTTCATACTAAATACCACTGTACGATACAAATAGAACATTAATGATAATGAATGAGGGTAAAAATGTGTGGATGTAGGAAAAAAATTTCACTGATTATTCCTGTATATAATACAGAATTATATTTGAAACAGTGTTTAGAAAGTGCAATAAATCAAACCTATGATAATATAGAGATTATATGTATAGATGATGGATCAACAGATAATTCCGGTGCAATTATTGATGAGTTTTGTAAAAAAGATAATAGGATCGTTGTAATTCATCAGGAAAATCATGGAGAAAGTAATGCGAGAAACCAAGGATTGAAAATTGCAACAGGAGATTACATTGCTTTTATGGATTGCGATGACTGGATTGAACCGCAAATGTATGAAACTTTAGTTAAAGTCATGGAAAAAAATGATGTAGATGTTGTAGCATCAAGCTGGTGTAAAGATATAGGTGATCGATCAATACGAATTTGTAATCGTTTAATACCTTCATTGGATAAGATAAGCGGAAGACAATTAATGGAATATGTATATAGACGAGATGACTATCAGGGGTTTGCTTATATGTGGAATAAATTATATAAACGGCACTTGATATATTCTGGCGGTAATAATTCCCCGATTTTGTTTGATGAATCTCTTGAACTTGGAGGGGATGTCTTATTCTTGGCAGAGGTTCTTTTGAATGTAAACGATGCAATTTATATAGATGATGCGTTTTATCATTATAGGCAGAGAACAGAATCGGGATGCCATACGGAAAATATCAACAAAAGGCTTGATTGGTTAAAAGCATATGAAATTACAATTGATAAATTTGAAAGAGAAAAAATGGAAAGTGATATTTTGATTTGGGTAAAAAGATTTATGGCCTATCATGCTAGTAATGCGGCTGAAATAGCACATTCGCAGGATAAAAAAAGAGAACTTCAGGTATGCCAAGGGATTATGAAAAAATATCATAAGGAATACATATCGACAAATGGAATGTATCCGGATAGAGTGACTAGGTATAATAAAATAGAATCATTAACAATTATTTAAGTGGAGAAAAAGATGAAGTGGGAAAATAAAGGTCATGAATATGATAACATGTATGAAAATATATGTAACAAGGAAGGCTTCTACTTATTTGGAGCAGGAGACTATGGTACACAATTTGAATGCGCATTTAGAAATGAAATTAATATTATAGGATATATTGATAATGATCCGTTAAAACAGGGGAAAAGAATAAATGGAATATTCTGTTACTCATTAGAAGAGATAGAACTTGAAAATAATCAGGGTATTATAGTAACTATGTCACAAATCGCAAGAGTAAAACCGGTTGAACAATTACGAGATAGAGGATATATTAGCCGGAAAGATTATTTTATTATTGAGGAATTTACTTCTGTTTATAATGTATATAAATATGATAAGGTTTATTTTTCAACGATTTCCTTCTTGCCGAGCACGGCATGCAACTTAAACTGTAAGCATTGCTTGAATTTTAATCCATTTGCTAAGAAGTTTTATATTAGAGAGTGGGATGACCTGGTAAAGGATGTAGATTTATTCTTTTCGTGCGTGGATCATATTATGCTCTTTCATGTGAGCGGTGGTGAACCATTTATATATAAACACACGGCGGATTTAATTGAATATATAGATAAAAACTATGGAGATAGAATAGATACATTGCGAACAGTTACGAATGGTACGCAAGTACCTAAAGATCAGGTGCTAGAGAAATTAGCGAAGTGCAATATTGAAATTACTGTAGATGATTATAGAGAAGCAGTACCACAGTTTAATGATAGATTTGCACAATTAATAATGAAATTAGAGGAGTATAATATTAGATACTATATAAATAAGGTGGATAGTTGGATTGATTTAGCTCCTGAAATAACAGACTATTCAAATAGGTCGGATGAAGAACTTATTAAGCATAGAGACAGCTGCAACCAATCATGGCAAGAATTAAGAGATGGAAAGCTTTATAGTTGTAATTATGCTGCCTATGCTACAGTAGCCGGAATCGCTGGGGAACAGGATGTAGAAGAAACTTATGACTTAACACAGTATACACCAAGCAAGAAAAAGGAATTAGTGGAGTTTAGATTGGGATATACGACAAAAGGATACACATATTTTTGCAAAAAATGTAGAGGATTCACCGATCATAATAATGAAAAAGTGAAACCAGCGGCACAAATATAGTATGTTGTATCAATATTATATGAGGACGAGTATTTATGAATATAGAGATAGTGTATAATGTCAATGAGAAAAAACATACAGACGTTTCTAACTCATATTATCAAGCTGCGTAGGAACATGTAAGATTATGCGAAGAATAAATATTTAGAACTGAAAAAGCAACTATTGTTTAAAAGAGACTGAGAGACTTTCTAATAGAAAAGATACGGTCTTCTATCCAATAGCTAATTGTGTTTGTTGTGTAAACAAATAATCATCAGATCGGATGGAAAAACCTCATTTTGATGCAAGAATCCATGGGGACTTAATACACTGGCTGATCTTACCAAAGAGTCTATAGAGGCTTGGAATAATCAAAGATTTAGAATGGTTCTCAAATATTTGTATGAAGGAAGAAACGAATGGAAACGAAACATTTTGAACTCTGTAATGTTTTTAATCTTGGGTAGGGACAGCAGCGTGATAATGTAATATAAACGGAGAAAGACAGATGGAATGTAGATATATTATTTGGGGGTGCGGGGTTAGAGGAAAAATCGTCGCAGAAATGCTTGATAGAGAAGAAATTGTAGCATTTATAGATGAAAACCTCAGCACACAAGAACAGTTTTACCAAGGGATTGCAATATGGAATCAACGACAATTAATAGAGATGTATAATAATGAAGTGGTAGTTGTTACGCCAAGGGGACATGAAGATGAAATTATTGAATGGCTCAATAAGGAGAAAATCTATAATACCACCAATTGGGGATTGGAACAGTGGCAGGTTATAGCGTTTGAAAAACAGTTGGATAAAAAGAAACTGATAAAGCGTTTTGATATAGGAGAATCCTATAAAGTCTATGGGAATAAAATACTCAGTGAGAAGGTAATTAATTGGTTGGGAAAATTTGGAATAACGGCGCATATACGTAATAATATAGAAAATATGGAGCAAGGAGACTATGTCGTTATTACGAAAGCAATAGAAAGCCAAGAAGAAAGAAATACATTATCTCATTGCAAGCTAATAGATATATATTCATTAAATCAGGATATTACCAATATTAAAGTTGACGATTTGTCAAAATTTCATAACCGGCATGAGGGAGAAAGATGCTTTATTGTGGCTACGGGACCTAGCCTTCGTGTTGATGATTTGGATATTTTGTATAAGAATAATGTATGCTGTATTAGTGTTAATAGTATATACAATGTATTTGATAAAACGAATTGGAGACCCAAATACTATGGAATATCCGACTTAATAGGATATAAGGAGATGGAACAAAATATTCTTGCAATGGATGTGGAAAATAAGTTTATTATGGATGCTATTTGGGATGAAAACAAACATATGCAAGAAAAAGGGTTTTATCGTTGGCATATGAATGTTGAAAATGAACAATCTTGGAATCCTGATTTTTCGGACGATATTAACAGAGGATTTTTTGTGGGAAAAACAGTGACATATGATTTTGCGTTGCAATTTGCTGTTTATCTAGGATTTAAAGAAATATATTTGCTAGGAGTAGACTGCAATTATGTTAAGGGGAGCGAAAATAATCATTTTACAAAATCTAACAAGCCGGATTATTTTGACCACCAAGAAGATAAAATGATTATGGCGTATCAGTCGGCAAAACGGTATGCAGATTCACATGGAATTAAAATATATAATGCGACCCGTGGAGGTATGCTTGAAGTATTTGAACGAGTAGATTTTGACTCATTATTTGAAAAGGACACTGAATAAGAATGGAAAAAATAATTGCTTTAATACCTGCAAGATACCAGTCCAGCAGATTTCCTGGTAAACCATTGGCATTAATCAATGGAAAACCAATGATTCAATGGGTATATGAAACAGTAGATAAAGTCCAGGGAATAAATGCGACCTATGTCGCTACAGATGATGAAAGAATACAAAAATGTGTAAATGATTTTCAGGGAAGATGTCTGATGACATCCCCTAAGCATGAGTGTGGCTCAGATAGATTGGCTGAATGTGTTGACATTTTACAATTGGACGATAATGACATCGTTCTTAATATTCAGGGAGATGAACCTATGATTCGAGGGGAAATGGTTCAAGAATTGATGTCTACAATTATGGATAAAGAAACAATAATGGGAACTTTGAAAGAGCGGATTACAGAACCTCAAGATATAAATAACCCTAATATTGTAAAAGTTGTAACAGATATAAATGATAATGCACTTTACTTTTCAAGGTATGCTGTACCGTTTAATCGTAATAATAATGACATTCAGTATTATCGTCATGTTGGTGTATATGCATACAGGGCATTCTTCTTGAAAAAATATACAAAATGGGATAAGTCGCAGCTTGAAATTTCCGAATCATTGGAACAATTGAGAGTTTTAGAAAATGGCTTTAAAATTAAAGTGAAAGAGACAAAGTATTCCTCTATAGGAGTAGACACGGAAGAACAATTAGAACTTGTGGAACATATGATGGAGTGTCAATAATGAATAAGAATATGATTATAATTGCTGGACCTTGTGTCATTGAATCAGAATCAATGGTGATGCGTTTAGCAGAAAAACTGAAACGTATTACTGAAGATATGCCTGTGGATTTTTATTTTAAGTCTTCATTTGACAAGGCGAATAGGACAAGTATTGATTCTTATAGAGGACCGGGCTTTGAAGATGGATTAAAGATACTACAAAAAGTGAAAGAAACTTATGATGTAAAAATAGTAACGGATATCCATGAACCATATCAAGCTGAATTTACCGGCGAAATATGTGATGTTATTCAGATTCCTGCGTTCCTATGCAGGCAGACGGATCTTCTGGTAGCAGCAGCTAAAACAGGTAGAACGTTAAATATAAAAAAAGCACAATTTTTGGCACCGTGGGATATGAAAAATGTTGTAAAAAAAGTAGAGGAATCCGGTAACAATAATATTATGTTATGCGAGAGAGGGACTTCTTTCGGATATAATACATTGGTGGTTGATATGACCTCTATTGTAGAAATGAAAAAAATGGGTTATCCGGTTATTTTTGATGGAACCCATAGCGTTCAAAAACCAGGTGGCAATGGTACGTCTACATCGGGTAACAGAGAATATGTCCCATATTTATCCAGGGCGGCAATAGCTGCAGGAGCAGATGGACTCTTTTTAGAAACACATGAAAGACCGGACGAGGCATTATCTGATGGACCTAATATGATTAAAATAGAAGATGTAAAAGCTCTTTTGGAACAGTGCTTGGCTTTGAGAGAAATTGTAAATGACGCGAAAAAGGATTAAAACTGTAAACAGATGAATAAAGAAAACAAGATTTTGATTGCACGGGATGTGTTTAAACAAGAGATATCTACATTAAAAAATATACAAGAAAACATAAATGAAACATTCGTAAAAATTGAAGAGGAAATTGTAAACTGTAAGGGAAAAGTTGTCTTATGCGGCATGGGGAAATCAGGCCATATTGCAAGAAAAATATCGGCGACACTTGCCAGTCTCGGCTCATCATCATTTTTCTTACATCCTGCTGAAGCTATGCATGGTGATTTGGGGATGGTATCAGAACACGATATTGTAATATTACTAAGTAATAGCGGAGAGACACAGGAAATACTTAGTATTATACCTTCTTTAAAGTTGATCGGAGTTAAATTGATTGCATTGACGGGAAAAGCAGACTCAACACTTGCAAGGGAATGCGATATTGCACAGATTTTAGATATAGAAAAAGAGGCTTGTTACCTTAATTTAGCGCCTACCACAAGCACAACTGCAATGCTTGTATATGGTGATGCACTTGCGGTAACAGCATCTGAAGAGATTGGTTTTACAAAGTCTGATTTCGGTTTGTTTCATCCGGCGGGAACCTTGGGAAAAAAGGTATTGCTAAGAGTAGAGAACATTATGGCAAAGGACTCAGCTATACCTATTGTATATAAGGGATGTAAGATTACAGAAGCTATTATGGAAATGAGTAAAAAAGGTCTAGGTACAGTGGCAATTGTGAATGAGGAGAACAGATTGGAAGGATTGTTGACAGATGGAGATCTCAGACGTGCTATAGAAAACAGAGTTAATTTGTATGATGATGTTGTCGATTCTATTATGACACGGCAACCGAAATATATAACGGCACATATTTTACTGGTTGATGCTTTAAAAAAGTTAAAAGAAAGCAGATTAAATAATTATCCTGTTGTGGATGAAGAACTTCATGTAATCGGTATGTTAACATGGCAGATGATTATCCGGGAAGGGATTGCATTATAATAGTGCGGTAATCAAACAAGAGAAAGAGAGAATATAATGCTTAAGGATACAGAGACATCTTTAATTCAATTAAGTAATAAATCGGATAATTTCCAAAGATGTATTGAATTTATGAAAGAATATAATTTGACTCAGTTACCATTGGGAAAACATATAATAAGTGATGATGTATATGTAAGTGTTGAAGAATATGATACTGTAGAAAGTAATGAAAAGAAATATGAGTCTCATAGAGAGTATATTGATTTACAATATGTGATCCATGGTACCGAAATTATAGAAGTAAGTGATGTCACTAATCTTAGAAAAGCTACAGTGTATGATAAAGAAAAAGATATTATTTTTTATGAAAATACCATTTTTGAGAATAAAGTGGAAAGAGTTGTTTTGAAGGCGGGAGATTTCGTGGTCTTATATCCGGAGGATGGGCATAAACCAGGCATCAAAAGTGACAATAAGCAACATGTAAAAAAGGCAGTATTTAAAATACATCTATAAGAGGAAGACCAATGTATAAACTATTTGTTATGGATGTTGATGGGACGATGACGGATGGCAAGGTATATATGTCGAGTCAGGGAGAAGCTTTTAAAGCATTTGATGTTAAGGATGGATACGGTATTAAACATATATTACCTCAATTGGGAATAAAACCTGTGATTATTACAGGGAGATATTCGGAAATTGTGAAAAGACGCGCAGAAGAACTTGATATAAAGCTTTTATTTCAAGGAGTAGGAGATAAGAGAACAGTATTAGAAGAATTGATGAAACAAGAGAAATGTACTTTATCTGAAGTTGCATATGTTGGTGACGATCTCAATGATTTAGAATGTATAGAAGCAGTAGGATTTAGTGCATGCCCTCAAGATGCCTACTATATTTTAAAAAATAAAGTAGATTATGTGGCCTGTTGCAGAGGAGGGAATGGAGCTATCAGAGAAGTTATAGATTTCATTCAGAAGAGTTTAATATGTGGAGGAAAATAGAGTGAAGTTTATCAATATAGATATGTGGCAACTCCAGGACATAAGTAAAAAGAAAAATATCATTTGTTTTGGCGAAGGAAAAAAACTAAGAACATTTATAAATACATTTAAAGAAATTGATATTTCAAAAATGATTTATTATATTGTCGATAATAATGAAGGAAAAGATAATACAGAAATAGAAATCAATAAGACAAAATTAAAAGTATATTCCTTTGTGCATTTTCTCAATATGGATATAGAAAACTATTTTATAGTAATAACGAGTCAAGAAGTAAATTCTATTTATGAACAGTTATGTTCATATGAACGGTTTGAAAATATATCATGTTGCTATTGTGATTTCGTAAAAAGTGAAACAAATGAAAAAATAGAACAGAATAGGATCTATCCAGCAAACTTTAGGATTTATGATAACCCGAAAATACCTAAAATAATACATTACTGTTGGTTTGGAGAAAAAGAAATTCCCAAGCAAAATCGAATTTGGATGGAGTCTTGGAATAAGTACTGTCCTGATTATAAAATTATAGAGTGGAATGAATCAAACTATGATATCGGTAAAAATCCATATATGTATGAAGCATATCAGGCTAAGAAATGGAGTTTTGCTTCTGATTATACAAGACTAGATGTTATATATCAGTATGGAGGAATCTATTTGGATACGGATGTAGAAATAATCAGAAATTTGGATGAATTGTTATATCAAGATGCTTTTGCAGGGGTAGATAGTTCCAAAAACATCAGTCTGGGTTTGGGATTTGGTGCGGTATCACAACATCATATTGTGAGAGAACTGTTGGAATTTTATGAGAATCTTCATTTTGATGTTAATAATCTAATAGCAGCACCAACGCTGACGAAGTCTTTATTCGAAAAATACAATTATGTAAATAATGGCGATATTCAGAAAATAGCAGGAATGACGGTTTATCCAGAAAAAGTATTGTCTGGTAAGGACGACATCACAGGAAGAATTTTGCCGACAGAAAACACTTATGCTATTCATCATTATGATGGCTCTTGGAATGATGAGTCCAAAATAAAGAGACGCAGGGAAATAAAAGAACTATATGAAAAAGTTTATAATAATAGAATCTAGTATTTTTTTTGAGGAAAAAGAGATATGAATTGAGAAAAAACTCAGATTTTAATAAAATTACGGAGTGTTGGGCTTATTCTAAAGCCGCGGCAACAGGACTAAAATGTATATGTAGTGATACAATTACAGAAGAAGTAGAAGTTATCCAAGGAATTATACGGTTGCCATTAGAAAAGGAAGAGTGGAAAAGTACTTTAAAAAAGCAGAGGCTAATGCCAAACGAGAATCGTATGATTGCAGTGGAAATGATAGAAAATTGTGGGTTTGATTTACACTCTGAAGTGATAAGAATAGAACAAAAATATAGAGAAAACTTACATGAAAAGGACAAAGAGGATTTAAAATGAAAAAGAAAGTGGCAATAGTTTTTGGAATAACGGCGAATTATGATTTTGCACTTGCAAATGTACTTATTGGTATGAAAAAACATTGTAAGATTTTCTGGGATGACATTATAGTATTTCATGATAATATACCGACAGAAACGCAGGAACGCCTTAATAAAATATTGCCATGTGCATTTAGAAAAATAGATTTGACAAAATTTCGAAGTAAGGCAAATTTAGAAAGTATTAAGGCATATAGCTATTTAGCAATGGCAAGATTTGAATGCTTTTCAATGCTGGAAGATTACGAGTATGTAATTTGGCATGATGTTGATATTTTAATTCAGAAAGATTTTAATGAATTATTGCATTCGGTGGATAAAACAGGTTTGGCTTTGACATATGACGAAAACTTTTGCGTGGAACAAAATTTTTGGCAAATAGATGAGATTGGTTATGATTTGCTAAAACCTCTTTACAATTCTGGGATTATGGTGTTAAGGGATACACTGGAACACTATAATCAACTAACGAATTACTGTTATGAACAATATAATAAATATGGAGAAAAACTCAGATACTTGGATCAGGCAATTCTTAATATGATGATTCAAGACTATGATTTTGAAGTAGGATATATTTCACTTGAAGAATATTGTTGCCATCCATCTAGAAAAGAATATCAGAATGCGAAAATAATTCATGCTTATGGAAGCGATAAATTTTGGAATTCCGATGAAAGAATGATACAGTTTCCAGAGTGGCAAGAGAACAACCGTATATGGGAAAAAAAGTATTGTAATGAAGTGATAGAAGAAAAAAGGCTAACCGCAAAAGTATGCGTTATTTTTTATTTGGATGGTATAGATATAAAGAAGCAATTGTCGGTATTAAAAAGTTTGAGATTTCAGACGGTTAATGTTGAGTTACACATTGTTGTTGAGAGAGAGGAAATACAGGAACAAGTAGCAGGGAGAATTGCGTTAGATGAGGAGACTTTTGTCCATAAGAACATAGAAAAATGTGAGCTTCAGAAAACATTAGTTAATATTTTGAGGGAGTCACAAGCAAAATATGCAATAATAATCGATAGCGAGACATATTCCATGCCTAAGAGGTTTCAAAAGCAAATAGAATATTTTGAACATAATAAAAAGGTAGATATTGTAGGAGGTTTCTTAGGAAAAAATGGAGAGCTCAAGGATAAACCTGTAGAATCGGATAAAATAAAGAGTTTTTCTCTGTTGGAGAAACCTATTTTTGCACAGACAGCGATGTTCAAAAAGGAAGTGTTAGAACAATTATTGACATTAGAAATGAAATATGATAGCTATGTATTTTGGAATTATGTAGTGGAAAATTATGATGTACAGAATATTCCTGAAAAAATGGTAATCAGTCAATTTACAAACGATACGTGGCAGCAGAGGACTGTAAGACCGGAGACTGATCATATGAAAGAAGTGAGTGACATAATAAAGAGGCAATTTATGATTGATACTGGTTATGATGATGTTGTTTTATTATTATATCCTGAAATCATATACAAATGTTATCATACATCCTTTTTTCAAAAAAAGAGAAATAAAATTGTAAATAATATTTTTGATGCCAATAAAAAGTGCGGTAAATATGATCAGGCGGAGTTGGAAAAGCTGTTATATGGAGAAAAAAATACACAAACGAATAATGAATTTAATAGAGAAAGACAAATTAAGGACATTATGAGAAATGCACAAGGAAAGAAAATAGCTTTGTGGGGAACAGGAAGACGATGTATAAGATATATAATGGAATATCCGAAGTTTAACATTGATGTTTGTATAGATAATGACATTGCAAAAAATGGGACTCAATTACAAAACATAAACGTAATACATCCTTCAATGGTAGAAAAATGGGAAGAATATTATATTATAATTACACCAGTAAAGCATGAGGAAATAAAACAACAATTAGAAAAAAAAGGCTTAAAATATGTGATTGATTTTGCATATGGAGAGGATATATTTTAAAGTAGAAGAAACTAAAATTAGGTGGTAGTAGAAATGAAGAAATTAGTAAGTGTAATAATTCCATCTTGTAATGATGGTAAATATTTAGAAAAAGCCATTAATAGTATTTTGGCTCAAACATATCCGAATATAGAAATTATTGTAGTTGATAGCTCTGATGATAGAGATACACTTGCTATATTAGAAGGATATAAAGAAAAAATACATTGTTATACTCAGCCAAAAAGAGGTGTGGCCGCTGCTTTAAATTATGCTCTAGAGCATGCTAAGGGTGAATATATTGCAAGAATGGATGCTGATGATATAAGCTTACCACAGAGAATCTTCAAACAAGTTTCTTTTTTGGAGGAAAATCCAGAAATAGATGTTGTAGGGGCACAATGTGATGTCATTAATGAAGTCGGAGAAACGGTAGGGGAAATTGATCCTGGTTATTATAGCGATTCTGAAATAAAGGCTAAGATTATTTTTGAAAATTGTATAATACATCCGACTGTTATGATGAGAAGTAAACTTATACAGGAAGGTTGGAGATATGATGAGAAACATTATGCAGAAGATATAAGATTATGGATGAAAATGGCTGTAAAAGGTGTAAAATTTGCAAATATGCAACAGCACTTCCTACTCTATAGGCATTGTGAGAATAATATGTCATCCAATTCTGAGAAGGTAGCTCTTTCTGTTAATAGGAGTGCGCGAGAATATGTTGAAGAGTTATTCGGAATCCCTAAAAATAAATATGAAGACGAAGATTTTGCAAGACCGTATTACAGCGTACTGATTAAAAAAGGAAAAGCGGATTTTATAAAAACTCAATTGTGTTTATTGCAGGATATTTTTGAAAAGAATGAGGAAAAAAGAGCAATTGAATATTCCACATTGAATCGAGAACTTAATTTAAGATGGAAATGGATATTTGAAAATTATGGCAGTGATATTACATCTTTTTTTCAAAAAGATATGTTTGACCCATATGTAAATGATGATAAATTTTTCTTAAATGAAATAGCAGCACATACTATGGAAATGAGTGTTAAAGGTGTAATTGAACTGATGAGTGAAATACTGAAAATAAATGAGAAAATTATTAAAAAACAAAAATCGGAGTTGAAAGATATTGTTGTGTATGGGGTTGGAAAAAGAGGAAAAGAATTATTGAAAATCCTAGAACACAAAATTACAAGTGGTGAACTAAATTGGGAATTAACGGCTGTAGCAGATGTTCAAAAGATTGAGATACAATTTATGGGGAAAAAATATGAAACGATAAATCAAGAGGACTTGGTGAAACTTAATCCCCCGGTTGTGATAGTATCATCTAATAAATATTATGATGAAATCTATAGAGAACTAAAGGATAAGGGATTAAAATCAAACATAATGAATGGAAACTATATTTGTTAAAAGGTGGTTGGCACCATGAATAAATGTTTAATATATATGTATTATGACAGGGAGGGACTTGTTAGAAAGAGTACACTACAATTATTAGATGAATTTCATAAAATAGTTGATTACATTTATTTTGTTTCAAATAATGAACTTCACAACAAAAATCAAATAATAGCAAGTGTCGACGACTTGATTATACGAAAAAATGAAGGATATGATGCAGGAGCATATAGAGATGTTTTGCTGAATAATAATGTAGATAGGTGGGATCAAATTATTTTTTGCAACAATACTTTTTGGGGACCATTTGTTGCTTTGGATTCTCTTTTTCAGAAGATGGATGAAACAAATGCAGACTATTGGGGATTATCTTATTCGGGAAAGAATTTGGTTCATCATATTCAATCTTATTTTATGGTATTTAATAAAAAAGTAATACCTGAATTAAAAAAGTATTTTGTAGAATATATATCTTCGGGGAAACAGAGCTACAGGGAAATTTGTAGGACATTTGAGATGGGATTAAATGATTATCTTTTGAAGAAAGGATTTAAATATAGAGCATATAGTGATAATATAGCTTATGATCCATACTCAGATCCATATGGAAGCGTGAAATATGATGACCTGCCAATTTTAAAGAAGAAAATTTTTGATGAAAATTATTACAATCAATTACAGGCGGAAAGCGTGTTGCCCCTTATTGAAGAAAAATATAATTATGATGTGTCAACTATTTTAGAAGAGGCATTCGAATTATATGGCAGAAAAATTGATTTTAGAACAGAGGTGTTGAGAGTAAAGCCGGAAATTAATCAAAATGCTAAAATGAAAAACTGGAATGAAGTAAGCAAATTTATTGAATGCAATAAAGATATTGCTGTGTTCGGAACCGGTAGGATGTTAGAACATGTGCTAGGTAATTTTTTTAGCGGAAATAGCAGAGACAAGCTGGTTGGCATTGTTGGACTAGGAGAAATAAAGGACATCGGGGTTGAAGAGGCAGAATATTGGAAGTATATATTTAAAGATTGTGCGATTATTGTGTGTGTAAATGAAAAAGACGCGGAAGCGGCATATGATTTTTTTGAAAATTATTCCAATGTTTTTTTTGCTTGGAAACAATTTGGCGTATATAAGAATAATATAGTAAAATTATCAGATAGTATTATAACAGCATATGGAAAATTCTTTTATTACAAGATGCCGCTTGTTATTGTTGACGAAGATGGAAAATATTGTGGTATGATAACTGAAAAAGAAGTAAAGGAGGTATATACATTTTCAGAGGAAACATCTGCAATGGCAATTGCGAATATAACAATTCCGACGTTTGTGGATGTCGAAGAGGCAAAAATGTATGCTGCAAAAAATAGTATAGTGGTTCCGTTGGTAGATAAAAAAGGGAAATATATAAAATTGATTCGTGGTTAAAATCAAAAGAGGAGGAAGATATGATAATCACAAAAACACCATTTAGAGTTAGCTTTTGCGGTGGAGGCAGTGACATGCCTGATTTTTACCGAGAACATGGAGGATGTGTTTTGAGTACATCCATTAATAGGTATATGTATATTACAATACATCCATATTTTGACGAAACTAAGACCTCTCTCAGATACTCTCAAGTAGAAATAGTCGATGATATCAAAGAAATACATCATTCAATATTTCGCCAAGTTCTAAATGACATGAAAGTAAGTGGAGTAGAGATTAGCAGTACAGCGGATATACCAAGTGGGACAGGCTTAGGATCGTCCAGTGCGTTTACAGTTGGACTGTTACATACGTTGCACTGTTATCAGGGAAAATTTGTCTCTAAAGAGGAAATTGCAGAGGAAGCATGTAAAGTTGAAATTGAGAAATTAGGGAATCCGATAGGAAAGCAAGATCAGTATGCGGCGGCATGTGGAGGATTGAATTTTATTGAATTTAATAGAGACGACACGGTTACAGTTTCTCCGTTGATATTAAAGCCGGGATTAAAGAGGGAATTGCAGAATAATTTAATTATGTTTTATACCGGGATTACACATGATGCAAATGTGATTTTGGCAGAGCAGAAGAAGAATATATCACAGGACGATAAGACAAGAAACCTTATTGAAATGTGTAGACTGGCAAGGGAAATGAAAGCCTCATTAGAGGCTGGAAATCTTCAAAATTTTGGTGAAATTTTGAATGAGGGCTGGATGCGAAAAAAAGAACTTGCAAGTGGAGTATCTAATCCAAGAATCAACGAACTGTATAATATTGCTATGGAAAATGGAGCTGCTGGAGGGAAATTGCTAGGCGCCGGTGGTGGTGGTTTCCTGTTATTTTATTGTGAAAAAGATCGACAAAAGAAATTAGAAGAAGCATTAGGCTTAAAGAAATTTGAATTTAGCTTTGAACATGATGGAACATCTGTAGCACACATTGGAAATAAATATTGGTAAAAAGGAGAAAAGACAGATGAAAGTATTAGTCGCTGGAGGCGCAGGATTTATTGGAAGCAATTTAATAGACTTATTATTAGAAAAAGGGCATGAAGTAGTATGTGTCGACAATTATTTTATAGGCACAAAAAAGAATATTGAACATCTGCTGTCTGTTCCGCAGTTCCATATGTACGAGCAGGACATATGTGACATGGAGGCATTAAAAAAGATATTTGAAAAAGAAAAGGTAGAGTATGTTTTTCATCTTGCCGCCAATTCTGATATTCAGGCAAGTGCACAGAACCCCATTGTAGAGTATAACAATACCTATACCACTACATTCAATTTATTGGAGTGCATGAGGCTGTATGGAGTGAAGAAAATGTTTTTTGCATCTACATCTGCAGTATATGGTGAGAAGACAGATGAATTGTTAACGGAAACAACTGCGGATCTGCGCCCTGTTTCGTATTATGGAGCGAGCAAATTAGGGTCGGAGGCACTTATTTCGGCATTTAGCCATATGAATGACATGGAGGTACTGATATTTAGATTCCCTAATGTAATTGGTCCAAGACTTACACATGGAGTTATATTTGATTTTATTAAAAAATTGAAGAAGGATAATTCTAATCTGGAAATTTTGGGCGATGGCACACAGTGCAAACCGTATATTTTTGTGACAGATTTAGTACAAGCAATTGTACGATTTATGGAAACCAATACAAAGGGAATCACATTGTATAATCTAGGTGTTGAGGGTGCTACAACAGTGACTAAGATAGCAGATATTATTTGTGAGAAGATGGGACTTACAAAAGTTAATTATAATTATACAGGCGGAAATATAGGATGGAAAGGTGATGTTCCCAGGTTTCAGTATGATTTGAGCAAAATATATGCTACCGGTTGGAGAGCAAGCTGCAACTCTGATGAAGCAGTGGCAAAAACTGTAGAAATTGTACTGTCAAGAGATAAGGATGAAAATATATGCAAGCAGTAATTATGGCGGGAGGCAAGGGAACAAGACTTGCCTCCATAACGAAGGATTTAATTCCTAAACCTATGGTTAACATTCTGGGGAAACCATTGTTGGAATGGCAAATACAAACTTTAAAGCAATATAATATAAGAAAAATATGTTTGGTAATAGGACATTTAGGCGAAAAAATTCAAGAGTATTTTGGAGATGGTTCTGACTTTGGTGTACAAATATCATATATTCAGGAGAAAGAACCATTGGGTACTGCGGGATCCCTGTATTATATTAAAGAATGGTTAACAGATGATTCTTTTTTTCTTATATTTGGAGATGTATTCTTTAATATTGACTTAAACCGCATGTTGCAATTTCATATTTCAAAGGATTCAATAGCTACATTGTTCGTACACCCAAATTCACATCCGTTTGATTCGGATATAGTAGTAATGGATACAAACGAGAGAATTGAGCGTTTTGACTCAAAAAATAATGTAAGAAGTTATTGGTATGAGAATTGCGTAAATGCCGGATTTTATATATTGAATAAAAGAGTATGTGACTATGTTACCGCTCCGGTTAAATTAGACTTAGAGAAAAACTTGTTAAGCAGATTGATTGAAGAGAAGCAACCGGTATATGGATACAGATCTCCTGAGTATATAAAAGATATAGGGACTGTGGATAGAATAAATGCTACAATTAAGGATATAGAGAGTGGTTTCATTGATGCAAGATGCCTCTCTCATAAGCAAAAATGTATTTTTTTGGATAGAGACGGGACAATTAATAAATATAAGGGACTTTTGTATAATGAAGACGATTTTGAACTAGAAACGGATGTAGTTGAGGCTATTAAACAAATAAGTCATTCCGAATGGTTATGTATTGTCGTTACTAATCAGCCGGTTGTTGCAAGGGGATTGTGCGAGATTGAAGATGTAGAAAATATTCATAGAAAGATGGCGACGTTGCTTGGAAAAGAAGGGGTTTACCTGGATGCGGTTAAGTATTGTCCACATCACCCGGATAAGGGCTATCCAGAGGAAAATGTCGCGTACAAAATAAAATGTCATTGCCGAAAACCAGACATAGGCATGCTCTTGGAGAGTGCTGAGGAATATAATATTGATTTAAAGAAATCATGGATGATTGGGGACACAACAATAGATATTCAGACTGGAATTAATGCGGGGATGCATACAGCTTTGGTCTTGACCGGAGAGGCTGGAAAAGATGGAAAGTATGCTGTACAAGCGGAAGAAGAAGGAAAAAATCTTTTGGAAGTAGTAAACAAAATCATAAAAAGATAAGAATGGAGACTAAGAAGATGGCAGATTATACAAACGCAATAAAGGAATATATTGAATTGGAGAAGAGTACGTTAGACAAGCTGGATGTAGAGGAAATTAATAAGGCAATGAACCTGATCATGCAGGCATATGAGGGAAAGCATACTATTTATATTTTTGGAAATGGCGGCAGTTCTGCAACAGCTTCTCACTATCAAAATGATTTTAATAAAGGAATTTCAGAATATATCGACAAAAAATTCCGATTCCAATGTTTAAATGATAATATGGCTACTATCATGGCAATTGCTAATGATATAGGATTTGAAGAAGTATTTCGTTTTCAGCTTAGAGGAAAGCTGGAAGATGGAGATATTATTATAGCTATTTCAGGAAGTGGCAATAGTAAAAATGTTATTAATGCGGTAGAGTATGCTAAAGAGCATGGTAATAAAATTATCGGATTAACGGGATTCAAGGGGGGAAAATTAAAGGAACTATCAGACGTATCATTATGGGTAGATGTCATGAGCATGCAGGTGACGGAAGATGTTCACATGATATTTGATCATATGATTATGAGCATTTTTTATAAAACACTGTGTGGTAAAGAGCATTTAGTTAAATAGACAAAAGTGAGATTGGGAAAAGGAATAAAGATACTTTATTATGATGAAAAGATTAGGAATTTATTTAATTGCAGACAGGGATGGAATCGTAGATAGATATATTGATTATATGTTAGAAAAGCTAAAAGAGTATGTTACGCATATCGTTATTGTGAGTAATGGAAATGTAAGTAAGGAAGGGCTGAAAACATTATACAAACATACAGATGATGTGTATATTAGACCTAATGAGGGATTTGATGCCGGAGGGTTTAAAGATACTATAATAAACTATATTTCAATCGAGAAAATACTTGAATATGATGAACTGCTGTTGCTAAATGATTCCTTTTTTGGACCAATTGATTCTTTTGCACAAGTGTTTGAGACAATGGAAAATAGAGAAGATATAGATCTCTGGTCTTTAACAAAAAATATGGGAAATGCCGAAATAATGCCAAGTATGCAAACATATTTTGTAGTATTTAAAAGAAAAGTGCTTCATTCAAAGGCATTTGAAGAATATTGGTTAACATTGCCATATTATACAGAATTTTCTGAGGCAGTTGAAAAGTATGAAAAGTTTTTTGGTAAGTTTTTCGAGGATCGTGGTTTTAAGTGGGATGCATATATCAATGATTCCTCTTACGATAGCGTTTTACCTAGAGAATATTGCTTCTCGGCATATCATAGTGTGCAGTACGAATTAATGAAAAAGCAATTGTACCCAGTAGTAAAGAGAAAACTTTTCGCGTTTAACTCAATGGAGACAGATTATGGATTAGAGAGACAGGGAAGAGAAAATATTATACAGACCTTGGATTATATTGATGAATATACAAATTATGATGTCAATATGATATGGGAACAGATTTTGCGCTCGTATGATTTACGAAATATTCAAGATAGTTGTTGCCTTAGATACATTGTACCATATAAAAATGAATCAAGAAGCAAATTGAATGTGGCTCTTTTTATATGGCATGAGGGAAAAAAGTGGACTTTTGAAATGCAAGAAAGATTATCGCGAGTAGCAAGACAAATAAAAGTCTATATAATGTCTCGAGAAGATTTAAAGATTGAGATACCAGAAGTGACAGTTCAAGTGTCGGAAAAGTTTCATAATAAATGGGAAGCACTTATAGCACAAAAAGATATTTTAAAACAATATAGTTATATAGCTGTTTTATCAGATATTGAGTGTAAGGCAACTGCAATAGAACCATATTCTGTATATAGTGGAGAATCTTGGAATGCCTGGGAAAATATAGTTGGTAAAGATAGTTACATGGAGGGGGTTACAGGACTTTTTTTAAAGAATAGATCATTAGGTCTTTTGGTAACTTCTAAACCGGTATTTGCGGGATATTTTGCTGACGGATTATGTTCAAGTGAGATCGCCCATCAAAATGAAGATTTCTTTAGTTTGGCACGGTTACTTGGAGTATCGGAAAAAATTAAAAATAATTTTTTAGCGGATTATTCAACTTCGTTTTGGAGTAGAAGCGAGATGTTATTTGAGTTTGTTGAGAAACTGGAGCAAATCTCGATAAAAAGACTTGTATTAAAAAATTGTGAAAATGTTGATAAACTGTTACCATATTATATGCAAACAAAAAGATATTATACTGCAACTATAGAGTCGGAGAAATCGGCATCAATTACAGAAACACTATGTATTGATTATTTGCGTGATATTATATCGGAAAATAAAAAGAATTATTTGTTTTCAACATATGTTCAGATGAAACAACGTGTGGCTAATCCGATAAAAAATATTAAAGAAGTGAAACAATTTATCCATACGCATAGGAAAGTGGCGGTTTATGGAACAGGAAAAATAGCTAAGCAGCTAGTATTCATGAATGGAGTAAACGATTTTGATATTTTTGTTGTATCCAATGGTCAACCAAAAGACAGCTTGTTAGAAGGAAAAGCAGTAGTGAATTCCTCAGAAATAGATAATACGGTAGATGGAATTATTATGGCGTTAAATCAAAAAAATACTTATGCTGCATTATTTGAGTTGGGAAAAACTGGATATAATGGGGAAATATTATATTTAATACGATGAGGTGAGAAAATGGATAAAAGTTGGGTATTCCCATATAGCAAAATAAAAAAAGGAGCAAAAGTTGTATTATATGGAGCTGGAAAGATTGGAGAGGCATTTGCAAGTCAAAATGAGGCAACTGGTTACTGTAATATAGTTGCCCATGTAGATAGTAATTATAGAGATATACATAATGAAAAAATAGAAGATCCCCAAATAATAGAAAATATTGAATATGATTATATTCTTATTGCTGTGAATTCACGGGAATTTACAAAACAGATTGTTGAAGATTTAAAGGCAAGGAGGATTGATTGCAAAAAAATAATTACAATAAATAATGTAGATGTTGATAATGCTTTTTTTGAATTAACGGAGAAGAATTTTAACGAAAAACCTGATTTAAATAGTTTAGACATTGCTTTTGTAGTTCCTAATCCTATTAAAGGAGGTGGAGGACATAGAAATATTTTTAGAGCTGTAAAATATCTGCGGCAATTTGGACATAAAGTAACCGTATATATTTTTCATCCTTCTTGTGAAGCAGATCAAATGAAAGAACAGGTGTCAGAATGGTTTTATTCTATGGAGGGAATTGTATTTGTTTGTAATAGTGGAGAGTTGGGCTATCATGATGTTGGAATAGCAACTTCGTGGGAAACAGTCTATGTTTTTAGGCATCAGGAAAATCATTTTAGAAACATTTTTTATTTTGTTCAAGATTTTGAACCCTATTTTTCAGCATTATCATCTGGATATTATTTGGCAGAAAACACATATAAACTAGGGTTGACGCATATATGTTCAGGACCATGGATAGATAAAGTATTACGAGAAAGATATCATGCGGAGTCTAGATATTTTCAGTTTCCGTTAGATACAAAAATATACAATACCAATCATTTACGTACGAAGAAAAATAAAAATATAGTTTTTTTTGCAAAACCTGAGATGCCAAGAAGATGTTTTGAATTGGGAATTGAAGCATTGAAGTGTTTTAAGGAGAAAAACGCAGATGTAGAAATAATTATGTTTGGCTCTAATATATTAACGTCATCTATGGTTCCGTTTTCGGCAACTATCATGAATTATGTTCCTACACTTGAGGGGCTGGCTGAAGTATATGCAAATGCAGATCTGGGAATTGTATTTTCGCCTACTAATCCGAGTTTAGTTCCATATGAAATGATGAGTTGTGGATGTCCGGTTGTAGATCTTGACGTAGATTTAGCACTTGCTAAATATGGAAATGATGAAAATAATATATTTTTGTTAGATCCATTGCCAGACCGTTTTGCGTTAGAACTACAGGAAATTCTTTATAATGATGAATTGCTTACGAAACATCGTAATAGCGCATTAGAATGGGTTAAGAACGAATTTCCATCGGAATATGAAATGGCGAAGATAGTAGAAGATTGTATTGTGACTAAATTGAAAACAGGGGCAATTTGATTTGCCCTATATGGGAGGAAAGTAAGGAGTGCAATATAAAGTAGACGCCGTAAATTTGGAAGATATTACAGACTATGATAGTATATATATAGAATTAAGAGAAACCGCAATTTTGTTTCCATGGGGAAACGACAGGGATAGGTATTATTTACAAGATGATATTTTTACGACTTTAACTGGGAGTAATTTAATTTATCATAATATAAGGTATGATATAGATGATTCTATGCCTCAAACGCGGAGAGAAATTAAAAAAATATTAGAAGAACGGTATTTACTATCAAGGGAAATAGCGACTATTTTATACAATCAAGAAATAGAAATAGAAATAAAGCATGTAAAAGCAAGAAAATATGTTTGGGAGATATATCAACTTTTAAAGGGGAAGAAAATATACTTTGTAATTGAAGACTGTGACATTGTAGATCAGGCGGAAAAAATATTGCAAAAATGCGGATATGATAGTTACACATCTGTATTATATAGCAGAGAGATAACAGATGGAATAGATAAAGATAAAAATGAGAAAACTCTTTTTATCGGAAGAAAAAAGTATGTTGATTTACCGGACTATGGTTTTGTTTTTATTCCAGAAACAGAGTATGTTTTTTCTGGGGGGTATAACAATGCAGTTAAACCTCAGAATGCACTTAAGCGTGCAGCTGGGAATATGCAATATGTTCCGTGGATAAATAGAGTTCCCGGTTATTCCATAATGAACAGAATGGTGGCAAATAAATTTTTTGATAATCCATTTGTAGAGTGGAAAGAAATGACAGAATTTAATGCTGATCCGTATTTTGTAGGGTACTATGCATTAGGAATGCATATTGCTGGCATAGTGAAATGGATAGCACAAAAGTGCATAAAGGAACAATATAATAGAATATTGTTTTGTGCACGAGATGGTTTCGTGATTAAAAAAGCATATGATATTTATTGCAAATATAATAAAAAATTGCCAAAGTCAGAATATATTCAGGGCTCACGAAAATTTTTGATGCCACAATTATTAAAAAGTGAAAGAGATTTCTACGATATTCCCGGTGCAATTTATTATACTTACTCTCCATATAGGGTAATATTATTATTATGGGTTTTTACAAAGTATGCGCCCGTAAATGATTTTAACCATGAAAAATATATTGAACAGGAGAATGAAATCAGAGATTATATTCAAAACGAGGGGTTTGAATATTACAGGAAATTTTCTTCAAAAGAGGAGATGAATTCATTCATTTCTGTATTTCTTGAAAAAATTTATAGTGTTAAAAATCATAATATGTTGAGAAAAAACCTTGAAAAATATTATACAAAGTATGGTAAGGGAGATGTATTGTTTGATACTGGATATAGTGGAAAACTACCTAAAGCAATTATTGAAAGTAGTTCAGGAATAGAAGATGTTTTGTATATATATACAGATGATGACTCCTGTGAATTGTTACAAAGAGAAGGAAAATTTCATATTGATACTTTCTATAATTACAGACCGGCGGTAGATAATGTTATAAGAGAATATATAATTTCGGAGAATAATCCTTCGTGTATAGGTTTGGTGTCTCAGTTTAAGGATACAAAGGAAACAATGGTTCCCGTATTTGAGAACCAAAAAGACTATTGTAAAAGTAAAGTTATTTTACAAATTCAAGAAGCAGCTATAGATTTTATAAGAAATTTATATGAAGAATTTGGTGAAGAATGGGAGAAAATTCCATTTACGGGACGTGAGACATCATTACCGTTTGAGGGATTTATAAGACATATTAATGATTATGATCTTGAGATGTTTAAGGACACATACCAAGAGGATTATCATAAGGGAATGAAGTCTGATTTAAATTGGTGTGATTTTTATAAAAAAATTATGAATGTTTTTGAACAGTAATGGAAGAGGGAAATATGAATAATAAAAATGTAGAAATATCAGTAATAATTACTACACATAATAGGAAATATGAAGTGGCAAGAGCCTTGCACAGTGTATTGAATCAGACAAAGCCCCCTTTTGAAATTATTGTAGTAGATGATTATTCAACGGATGGCACCCAGGAGTATTTAAAAAAGCAATTTAAGCCGGAATATAGGTATATTTATAACCGTACACTTAGGGGCGCAGGAAGAAGCCGAAATATAGGAATTGCTGCGGCAAGGGGAGAATATATTGCTTTTTTGGATAGTGATAACGAATGGTATGCCAATAAGCTTGAGCAAATGATAAAAATATGTGAAAAAAAATCAGACATAGATATTATTTGTTCAAAATATAAAAAACATATTGAATTTAACACATATATTTATCCTGGGGATGTTGTCGAAGCACAATTAAGTATTGATAAAGAAATTTTATTACATAATATAGCTGATGCATCGGCCACGTTATATAGAAAAAGTTTTTTAGAAGAAGTAGATGGTTTTGCAGAAAATATGTCCACCAATATTGATTGGGAATTAATGCTTAGAGCTTTTAATAGAATGTCGCCTAATGTGTACAAGATACAAGAGGTACTTTCCGAAAACTGGGAAATGCATGACAGTTTGTCTTCAAACTCAGAAATCGAAATTCCAGAAAGAATAAAAATGTTAAATTTCTACTGGAATAATGTGACAGACAACAAAATGAAAAGTCTGTTTTATAAACAGTATGTTATAGAACATGTTGAATATCCATCAGAATATGAAAAACGCTTTCACTTTAGAGAATGGGTTGCTAACGATTTATTATGGACAGAGTGTGAATACATTTATTATGATGAACAGATAAATAGTATAATGGATAAATTAGCAACGTGTGAAAAGCAGGTACTTCGTAAAACTAGTTTTTATAATATGCTTTATTATTGGATTGATTCAAAACAAAAAAAGAATTGTTTTTCGAAAGTTTTACATCAAATAGATATTTATAAAGTAGCTATTTACGGATTTGGAAAACATGGGAAATTATTATTAAAAGATTTGTTGGATGATGGTGTAGAGGTAGACTATATAATAGATAAAGAGCCTAAAGAATTGTACTGTGAAAATATTAAAATATTAGGATTGAATCAAGAACTGCCGATGACGGATGCTATAATAATAACACCGTATTTGGAAATAGAAAGCATAGAAAAAGAATTAAAGACAAAAACAAATGCAAAAATCATTTCACTTGAGTATTTAGTTAGGCAAATGCAACAGGTTGAGGAGACATAACATTAATGGAAAATGAGAAAAAATATAATGTAGGATTTACGGGAGGTGCTTTCGACTTATTTCATATAGGACATCTCAATTTGCTCAAAAAATGCAAGGAATATTGTAATTATTTGATAGTGGGAGTAATGACGGACGAATTTATTGAACACCAAAAAGGAAGAAAGCCATTTGTCCCACTGGAAGAGCGAATGGAAATAATTAAGGCAGTACGGTATGTTGATGAAGTGGTTCCGGTAGACTATCATAATACAGTAAAGCCAGATGCGTGGACACTATATCACTTTGATGTATGCTTTTCAGGGGATGATCATGCAAAGGAAGCAGGTTTTTTGTGGGAACAACAGAAATTAAGAGAATTAGGCTCGGAAATGATTTTCTTCCCATATACAAAACAGACATGTTCTACTCAAATCAAAAAATTAATTGAACAGCGATTAATGTAGGAATATCGTATTAGGGAGAAAGCAATTATGCAAGGGATTTATAAAAGAGCAGTATATCGAACTATATTACATTGGGATGGACTAGATAAGATAAACGAAATTGAAGAGGTTTCTAGGCACTGCGATGAACTTATTTTAGTTCTTCCTGATAAATGGCTATACTCCAGAGTATATGGATGGGACAAACCTTGTGATCCAGAACATTTAAAAGAATTGTGGGAATCTTTCCCTTTTATAAAACAGGTGGTAATTATTGATAAAAATCACATATCGTTAGAGAATTTATCTGAGTTAGTAGATTTTGATACAGTATTTATTGGGAACGAGTATGGAAAGAATTATGTTAGAGATATGGAATACTGTAATCAAAAAAAGATAAATATGGTTTCTTTGGCTCCGGAATCCTATATAGAACAAGACAGTCCTAATGCGCTTGAAATGGCATTGAAAAATGTTCCGAGTAGTAAAAAAATCATATGTTTTGGAACCGGATTATATTTTAAAAAGTATATGGATAGATATGGGGATAAGTATACTCCGGCATATGCTATTGACAATGATGTGAATAAACAAGGAAAAATTATTAATAATGTACGAGTTTATTCTCCGGAAATGCTTAAACAGGAAAAAAACGATAGTGTTTTAATTTTATTGTGTACCAAAAAATATCAAGAGCAAAAAGAACAATTAGAGACTATAGGGAAATTCGATTATCGTACACTATTATATTACAATGATATTGCACTTTTGGAAGAATTTTTAATTTCTGCCAGAGAGGAAGAAACGTATATGGTGCATGCCAGAGTGGTTTTAGGTAAACTCATGGAAGAGTTTCATAGGGTATGTATGAAATATAATTTGCAATATTATGTTATAAGCGGTTCACTAATTGGTGTAATTAGACATCATGGAATGATACCTTGGGATGATGATATAGATGTAGCAATGCCGAGAGATGATTTAGAAAAATTAAAAAAAATTGCAGCAGAGGAATGGGATGGAAAGGAGTATTTGTTTGTTGACTATTGGGATTTAGGAAATGATACATTTCATGATTTGATGCCAAGATTATATTTTATGCAAGAAAAATTTCCTACGAAGATTATGGATAAATCTAAAGATAAAATGAAAAAAGATTTGGCAGATAGACTTATTTTAGATATATATCCTATGGACAATGCAAGCGATAATATAATTAAACATAAGTTTAATATGCTAAGAATTAAAATTTTATATAATCTTTTGATGGGACATAGAGGATACATTGATTATGAAGAATATAAAAAACTATCAAAATGGAAAGTTGATTTAATTAAGCTTGTTAATAACATAGGCAAAAGAGTGCCATATAGCAAATTGATAAAATGGATGAACAAGTTAATTCAAATTGAAAACAAGCATGACACTCAAAATTATTATATGTCATCCGGACCGATTTATTATGTTGAGAGAACTTATTCCAAAAAATTTTTTAAAGAAGGAAAACTAATGGATTTTGAAAATATGAAGGTATTTGTTCCAAGTAATCCCGAAGGTCTCTTGCATGCCCAAAATTATGGTGATTTTATGAAGTATCCACCATATGCTATGAGAAAGCCGTCACATTATTTTAATTCAGATATATCTATATGGTAGGGAGAAGCATATTTATGAAAAAGAGAATTGTCGAATTGGAATCACTTAGAGGAATAATGTGCTTCATAATAGCTTTTTTTTATCATTATAATTGGCTAATGACAAATAATTTCCCTATTAGGGCAATGTCGATTTTGTATGAAAAAGGTTATTATGTTGTAGAAACCTTTTTCGTTTTATCCGGGTTTGGTATGGCTTTAGGGTATTCCGAAAAACTAAGAAGTGATAATTATAATATAAATATATTTGCATATCTATGGATGAAAATGAAAAAACTTTTTCCAATTATGACTGTAACGTTGCTGGTTACAACTATAAGCCAAATTATTTATATATTACGGAACAATAGTCCTTTTCAAGTAGGAGAAGTAACAGTATATAGTTTTGTATTTTCACTACTAAACATATCAGCGGGATGGTTTTGTGTTGACACTACGCTTAATATGCCACTGTGGTATCTATCTGGATTAATGATGGATTATATTGCGTACTATGTGATATGCCGGATAAGCAAATTAAACAGAAATAGATATTTATTTTTGATTTTTGTATTTGCCATATATGGACTGTCAATAGTAATATCAGGCAATAATAGCGATAAACCATTTATGTATTATAATATAGCTAGAGGGCATGCGTGTTTTTTTGTTGGTACAGTATTAAAAGAAATTTATGAATATGTCAATGTAAAGAAAGCTAGAGAGATATTAGGCAACTTGTGTTTTATAGTTCTTTTAAGTATTGCAGTACTGGTTTTTGTAATTACTAAAGATGAAACAAGAGTTTTAGCAAGTTCGCAGTGGTTGTCTCAAATGGTATATGGGAATGTCTTATCGCCCATGATATTGTGGACATGCATGTTTTGCAAACCCATAAGTTGGTTGATGAGGAGAAAACTGTTAGTAGATTGGGGGGGAAAAGCTACGTCAATTTACATATGGCATTTTCCGTGTTATTTCTTTTTGAGACTAATATTACCACAACAATATATAGAAGAGTATGGTTATAGATTATGGTGGTATGTTTGTGTAATTCTGTTTATTTCGATAGTAGGCTGCTTCTCAAATAAGTATTTGGAACCATGGCTAAATAAAAAGACGGAAGAAGTTGTTAAGGCTATTCATTATTCTCCTGCTGATAAATGAAACTAAATCTATTAAACAGAAAGCATTTTTGTGTTTCAATTTTGTTTGGAGTCTTGAAAATAGCGTGTTTTTTAGTTATTAGCGGAAAGGAAATGTATGATAATTATTATTTCCAATTATCATACAAGGTGTAAAATGAAATTTCAAAATTATTCATTAAGATTTTGCAAGATTATAATTGCTATTATGTTTGTCGTTAGTGTAATATTTATAGCAATTTATCCTGTGAAAAATCAGAATATTACGGTAATTGTTGATTCTACAGTAGGGAACTATAAGGCTACCTACACGGTAGATGAAATTAACGGATCAGAAAGTTTAGGAATGGAAGCAACTGAAATTGGAAGTGCTTCGATCAGAGAAATCAGGATATATAGATATTTTAAAACGGTATGTATTGAGAAAATTACAGCTGACAATCTAGCCCATTATGCTCAGATACAGAATAATTCAATTTTATTTAATGAAAACACTGTAGCATTATTAAAAAAATTGTCCCATTCCTTTTTGACAGAGAGGCTCATTGCTTCAGAAGTAGCATTGGATATTGTTATATTATTATTCATTTTATTAAATGCAGCGGAAGAAAGATTGAATCCTAATAATAGAGGAAACCATGGCCCAATTAAGGAAATAAAACGTTTTATATCGGATATTAAAAAGTATTGGCAATATATGAATTATGCAGCGAAAGCAGATTTAAAGGCAGAGGTAGCAAATTCTTATTTAAATAGGTTGTGGTGGTTGCTGGAACCGCTATTTAACATGCTTGTGTATGTCATTGTTTTTGGAAAAATGATGGGAAACTCTGTGGAAAATTATGCTACTTTTGTCTTTGCTGGATTATTAATGTGGAATTTTTTTAGTAAAACAATTAATTATAGTGTAAAATGTGTTAGAAATAATAGAGACATTGTGACGAAAGTCTATGTGCCAAAACATGTTTTGCTGATTTCCAATATGATGCTCAATTTTTATAAACTTTTGTTTTCGCTAATTGTATTAGTTCCTATGCTTTTCATTTTTAAAGTCAAAATAGGTATATTTATTTTTTGGATTATTCCAGCATATACGTTGATGCTGCTGATTTCTTTTGGTATAGGAATGATTCTATTACATTATGGGGTGTATATCGATGATTTGGGGTATGCTGTAGGAATTTTATTGCAAATGCTTATGTTTTTGTCGGGAGTATTTTACGATGCAGTTACTGGTCTGTCTACACCATTAAATGTTATGATGCTTATTTTAAATCCAATCTCAATGTTTATTGATGCTATGCGAAATGCCCTATTGTATAATACAGTAGCGGATGTTCCGCTTATTATTATATGGCATATTATGGCAGCACTAATTAGCTATATAGGAATTCATATGGTATATAAAAATGAGAATAGTTATGTAAAGGTGGTCTAAATGAAAGAAATTGCATTAGATGTAAAACATGTGAGTATAGATTATAAGGATTTGTCACATATGTCATTAGCTAAAAGCCTTAAACGAGGTGAAATTAAGAAGTCCAATGTCGTTAGAGCAGTCAATGATGTATCTTTTTCTGTAAACAAAGGAGAAATATTAGGAATTGTTGGAAGAAACGGCTCGGGAAAGACCACATTACTTCGATCAATTGCAGGGATATTTCAACCTGATGAGGGGATTATAGATACACATAACAATAGAGTTTCGCTAATGGCAATAGGAATTGGATTCAATCAAAATAATACTGGAAGAGAGAATATTTTGAAATCAGGAATGCTCCTGGGATGCAATCTGGAATATGTAAAGGATAGAATGGATGAAATTATAGAGTTCTCAGAATTGGGTGATTTTATTGATCGACCGGTTAGAACTTATTCCTCTGGTATGTATTCAAAATTGTCTTTTTCGGTTACAGCAATTTTAGATACAGATATCATGCTTGTAGATGAAGTGTTATCCGTAGGAGATGAACACTTCAGAAAAAAAAGTTTTAAGAAAATGGAAGAATTAATGATGTCAGACCGTACGGTTTTGATCGTATCCCATGCTACAGACACTTTAAAGAAATTCTGCGATAAAATTTTATGGATCAATGATGGACAATTTGTTAAATTGAATGATACAGAAGAAGTGTTGGCCGAATATGATCGGTCTATGCAGTTGTAAATGAGATAGGAGAAAAGAAACTTGAGAATACTTCCGGAAGAAAAAATGATGCTCAATTATGTGAAGTCCATGCAGGGAGAATATGGGGATGATTTTTTTGAGAATGATTCCAGAGAGAATGTATATTGGAACATGGCTTTGTCAAGAAAACATTCTGTTTCGTGCTATTCATTTGAAGCTGATAAGGAAGTATTGATTGTAGGAGATATTTATGGTGCTATTACAGGATCAGTATGTGAGATAGCATATCATGTCGATATGATTCTTCCGACGAAGGAGCATGCGGAGGCTGTGTCACATCGGTATCAGAATAGAAAGAATCTGAATATTATCATAAAAGAAGATGTAACATGGCAACTTGATAAGAAATATTGTTATGTGATAGTGAATTTGGATTATTGCGGAGAATATAACATAACAGATGCTTATGAATATGAATGTCTTACTGCCCCGGCAATAGCCCATTTACAGCAAAATGGTAAACTGATTTTGTTGGAAACGGATAACCGATTATATCATTTGGAAAGATTGCTATATAAGCACGGATTTTTTTATTGGCATTATTGTGATCCTTTGCGCAATGGAGAGTTGTTGATCGAAGCATCCAGAGATGATGACCTTTCGGAATGGAATACTGCGGACACCTGCCTGTTGAGTGATGATAAATGGGTAAGAAAGCATGGCATTCCATATCGGGGATCATCGAGAACGGAGCAGGATAAAGAGCTTATAGATAAAGTAGTTCCGGTGCAATTAGAATTGCTTGAAAAGCTATTGGAAGTTTGTCAAAAAGCAAAATTACGTGTTTATCCTATGTATGGCACGCTGCTGGGCTTAATGAGAGATGGCGGCATGATACCGGGGGATGATGATATAGACGTAGCATTGCCTAGAGAAGACTTTGACAAGCTGCTGCAATTGAGCAATCAGTTTGAAACTCCGTATTTTTTGCAGACCCCGTTTAACGATGAGTGCTTTTTTGGTGGCTATTTAAAACTCAGGAATGTAAACACGACAGCAATCCATCCACAAAACTATTGGACAAATGCGTGTGAGGGTATTAGCATAGATATTTTTCCGATGGATATTACATATTCAAAGGAATGTCGGGAAATATGGAAATGTAGAAAAATTAGGTTTTTACAAAGATTTTTATATGCGAAACCATATGGATATTTTAAAGAGTTTAAAGATATGCCAATGTTGGAATGGAAAGCATATAAATATGCCGGCAAATTACTGGATCGGGATAAATTAACGCAGAGATTATATCGTGTAATGAAAAGTGGAGATTCTCGTAGTAATCGTTGGGCAATATACTGTCATTATGGAACGAACGCAAAAGATGCTGTACGCTATTTAGATAGAAATGCGTTTAAGAATTCCTTTATGCAATTATATGAGGGAATTCCTATGCAGGTTCCGCAGGGATGGGATAGTTTGCTGCGTGGATTATATGGTGACAATTATACTGACAGAAGAGGTTATGATGAGTATAAAAGGCGTCACGGATTTTACGATACAACAACACCGTATCAAGAGTACAAGTACAGGTTTTCAGGATTAAAGAATCCCACAGGAATTAAGGAAAATATTGTTTTAGTAGGGGATGGAAGTTTATTCTCAAAGTGCCTTACAATTTATAAAAACAGAGTGCATTTTGAATATTTAGTGCTACTGCCAAATGAAAAATTACCGGAAGAGAAAATAGACGGTGTACCGGTACTGTCATGGGAGCATTTTCAGAGTTTGAATATTTCTGAAAAAACAAACAGAATTATTATTTGTTCGGGTAATGTGCGCAGTGCGGAAAAAGTCCTGATGGATGCAGGATACCATGAGTATTATATATACTGGTATAATAGAGAGTGGATGCTATATGCAAGTCAGACACAGATATGGAGAGAAGCGTGTCAGTGAAAAAATACAAAATTTTACAAGAAATGTAAAAAAGCGCTTGCACCTTAAAATTCTATATGATAATATATCTTTGGAACAGAAAAGGATTACGATAAGATCGTAATCCTAATCCGAATTCATATAGAATTTGCTGACAACTTATTTTACAATGAATTCGGATGGATGTCAATCATTCCTTTTCTGTTCACAACAAGGAAGAGGAGGAGAGATGTATGAAAAATTCTAAGGAAACATCTGCTGCAGCTGCAAGAGCTGCATCTGCAGTGCTTAGAGATGGACGTACGAGCCAGAAGTCTAAGACTGCGGCTGGCAGTGCGTTGTCACAGCGTCCGTCTAAGAAGACCAAGTAAGCATAAGATGAAGGAAGAAGCCTCCCGACAAGGGAGGCTTCTTTGGGAGATGCCATGAATTATACAATTAAAACATTTATAAAGGATAAGAACGAAACGGTTTCTTCAGTGGCAAATAAATTAAAATTGTCGCGCCCCACATTTGACAGTTATATTGAGATATATGAAAAGGATGAGATCATTCCTAAGCAAATATACCAAAAAGTTTTTGATGGTTTATTTGCAGACGATAGAATTCCCACAGATGTTTTTAAGGGAAGACTGGAAATGTATGAAATGATACTTACGAAAGGGAGGAGAGACGAGGATATAGATTTCATATCAAGAAGAGCAGATCGTGTTTCGAAACTGATGAATCGCCTTCGCGAAAATATAAAATATGAAGAAATTGATAAGGATTTATATGATTTCATAGATGTGATAATACAACGTTATTCTGACAACGCTATTTACCAGATGGTTCAGTTCTTTTTGAGATTATATGGGAAAAAGGATGTGAATCAGACCACGAATCTTCAGATGGCTTTTTTTTCGGAGCTTTTCCATACATTTAATGAGTTAGATCAAAATGAAATTGCGTTCAACTATTTGGATTGGGACAATTATCGGCAGACATGCCAAAAAGCTCGTATGAAAGAGGAAATGAGGCCGGAGAATGATAGACACAAAAATGAGCAAGAGAACTTAAGGAGACAGTTATATGAAAATAGAATTTGGTGATTTAGCGTTTGATGTCGATAATGTGAATGAAATTGGAGTGGCATACTCGCGTTTGACATTGGAGAAACTGCATTCTTTTGAAGCCGAATTAGAGGTGACACAGAATGAGATTAAAAGATTTGAACAACTGTATGAAGAGTACAAGGATGGAGAAGTCGTTGTTTCCGATGAAAAATTAGGGATTGTAAAGGGAAAATTTAAAGCGACATTAAAGAATGGATTGCAAGACGATAGTTCAAAGTCCAAGTTATATCTAATTTATTTTAACGAGTGTTCAAACAAGAGCTTGAAGGAAGTTGAATTTCAAGGACAGTGCTTTGAGGCAAGCAAGATTTCACAGGAAATATCTAATAGTGCGGTTATAATTAATATGAAAACAATTGTTACACCGGAACAATTTAAGATGATCTATCAACTAAAATGCGATAAATCAAAGTATTTTCCGGTGATCAGAAAAGGGATCGATATAGAACCTTTGCAAATGCGTTTTGGTCGTACATTATGGTGTGAGAGCGAGGACGTTATTAAAATGTCACTTGTTCTGATAGAAGAGAAGTATGACAAAACAGCGGATATATTTCATGGTTTCGCAGAACCGCAGCTTTCTAATGCGATCAAACGGTTAGAACAATTAAAAAATCAGACGACGCAATTGTTAAATATATTGGAGAGCAATAATTTGATTACCGTACAGCAGAGAGAAGAAATAGAAAGAGAAACTGATATCAAAGATCAAATGAAAGAGTACTACCTATACGAGCGTGTAAATGATATAGATGAATGGGAATGACAGAGCATTAGATGGTGATGTGAGTATGTGCATATAAATGTGCTTGTATAATGTTATAGCAGATGTTATAACAGATATGAGGTGATTATATGGTTTTTAGGAAAAAAATAAAGAATGTCAGAGAAATGAAAGGTTATAGCCAGGAACAATTAGCTCGTGAGCTGGATGTGAGTTTTGCAACGATAAATAGGTGGGAAAATGGTAAGACAGAGCCCAGCAGATTGGCTTTAGATAAATTTGAAGATTTTTGTCGGGAAAGTGGTGTTTGTTTTTCAGAAGAGGAAGATACATAAAATGGTATGTGTGAATGGGATAAATAATTTGGATTATAGTACAATAGCAGTTGATGAAAAGTGGAATGATTGTGATGACATAGAATTGACTATGCATACGATACATGCATACCCTGCAAAATTTCCTGCATTTATGGCATCAAAAGCATTTGAATATGCTAAGAGTGAGGGAGTTGCTATTAGGAGAGTTGCGGATGTCTTTTGTGGATGTGGAACAGTTGCACTAGAGGCTAAAAACCATGATTATCAGTTTTGGGGATGCGACATCAACCCGGTAGCTACCTTGATTGCTAAAGCTAAAAGTAACCAATACGACAAGAACACTTTTGAACGGTATTATTCAAAAATACTAATGCAATATTCCAAAATTAATTTAGCACCCAATGCGTATGCTAACGCAAATGCAAGATTACAATATTGGTTTGAGGAAAAAACTTTTTGCGAACTTCTTAAATTAGATACAGCAATAAAACAAATTGTAGTGGATCCCAAATATTTGGAGGCATTTCAATGTGTTTTTTCATCTATATTAAAGGCAGCTTCCAAGTGGCTCAACAAATCAATTAAGCCACAGGTGGATCCCAAAAAGCAAGAGATTGATGTATTAAAAAAATTTCAAGTACAATGTAATAAGTTTATCAAAGCTATTAGTGAAATAAAGGATACGAATACTAGAATTGAAATTCAGTGTGAAAATTTTTTGACTATGAAGGAATTGCCTAAGGTAGATTTGATTGTCACAAGTCCGCCATATGTTACTTCTTATGAATATGCAGATTTACATCAATTGTCATCTATATGGCTGGGCTATACGGATGATTACAGAAAATTGCGGAAGGGCTCTATTGGAAGCGTATATAATAGCGACGATTTTACAATTAATTTTAACAGTTTGAATGAAACAGGTAAAAATATCGTAGAAGCTTTGAGTAATAAAGATCGGGATTTATCTAAAGTAAAATCCGTTGCGCGATATTATGTAGATATGCAGGAGGCTGTTAAAAAGTGTGCGCAAATGCTGAATAAAAATGGAATGGTGTTTTTTGTTGTGGGAGACACAGAGTATAAAGGTATAAAAATACAAAATTCTAAGCATTTGATAGAAGCAATGGAGAGTAATGGCTATACAGATATTAAGATAGCAAAAAGAACAATTTCTAAGGGAATCTGTGTTCCCTATAGAGATGAAAAAGGTAAGTTTTCTACTGATAAGTCGAAAAGAAAAGTATACCATGAAGAGTTTATTGTTAGTGGGAGGATGTAATACATGGATAAAGTTCTTAGGATTCGTCCTTATGCGCGTCTTATTACTATGTTAGGTGATCAATTAATCAAGAACGAGAGAATTGCTTTGGTAGAGTTGATCAAAAATGCATATGATGCGGACGCAGAATGGGTAAAGGTTAGCTTCCTGAATTTTAATGATGACTTTACTGTTAAACGGGATTCCAAAATCGTTATTGAGGATGATGGAAATGGAATGGACGAGCAGATCATTGAAAAACATTGGTTAAATCCGGCAACTCCTGAAAAAAAGAAAAGGAAAAAGATTAAGGAAACAACAGATAAAGGGCGAATACTTCAAGGCGAAAAGGGAATTGGCAGGTTTGCAATATTTAAACTTGGGAAAAAAATAAGCATATGCACGCGAAGACAGAAATGGAATGAAACGGAAGGAAAATTTATTGAACAAGGGGAAAACGTTGAAAACATAGTGGAATATGATTTCTCCGCGTATGATGAGGATTTTTTAGAAAAAAACGGAGAAGAAACAGAACTGTATATTGATGATTTGCAGGTCACTTTTCGTCAAAGAACGCCTCAGACGATTGTAGATAAAGAAATGGAATTAGGAGGAATCGTAAGGAAGCGTAAACCATATGGCACCATCATAGAGATTACGGATTTAAAAACAAACTGGACTGAGAATAGAGTAAATCAAATTCAAAAGGACATAGGAAAATTACAGCCTATATTTTCGGAAGAACAAAATATTGATTTTGGTGTATGGATATACAAAGATTTAGAAGTACATAGGAGTAATGAATTATATAAGGAAACACTATTAAATTGTTTGAATAATAAAGCAGTTTTGAAGATTACAAATGGTTTTTATAATGAAAAGGGGAAAAAATTCTCTTTTGTATTGAATGGAAAACAGAAAGAATTGTGTTTTGATGAATTGGTTGGAATAGAAGTCTTTAAAAAATATTTCAGGGATTCAAATTATGCTACAGAGTGTGGGGATTTTCAGTTCCAGTTCTATATCTTTGATTTTAAAGCGAAAGATACGAAATATATTCTTGATGATGAAGAAAATAAAATTGTGAAAGAACATCGCATATATTTATATCGTGATCAAGTTCGTGTATTACCATATGGAGATCCTGATGATGACTGGCTGAGAATAGATATGCTACGTGGAACCCAAAGCGCAGGTATGTTTTTAAGCAATGATCAGGTGGTAGGGTGTGTAGATATATCGCAAAAGAAAAACCCTTTATTAAAAGATAAGACGAACAGAGAAGGATTAATAGATGAAGGAAGAGCGTTGGAAGATTTTATTAATTTGCTTCAGGTTCTGTTGAGATATTTTAGAAAGATTCTGTTTGCACAATACTTGATTGACAAAGATAAGCGGGTTGAAATTAATGCTTTAAAAGAGGGCACACCGTTAGCGATTATTGAGACGGTTAAGGAAAAAACTGCGATGGATCAGGAAATGCAAAAAAGACTGATTTCATTTGAAAAAAGTTATAAATACGAGAAAGCAGTATACGCAGACAGAATTAGAAAGACAGAAAATCTTGCTGCTGTGGGATTGTCTGTCGAGACAGCGTCCCACGACGTAATGATAGTGTTAAAAAAATCAATTGCACAAATAAATCAGATTATTAGTGATTTGCGTTTAGAGGGAGAGGTTGATAAAAAAAGACTACTTGATCAGATGTACTCGTTAGAAAATAGTATGACGCTAGTGAATACACAGATGAAAGATATTCGCCTGTTATTTCCTTCAGCCAAAACAAAAGCCAAGGATATTTCTGTTTTAGAAGTATTAGAAATAGTAAATAGATTATATACAAGAGCTTTTCAACAAAACGGAATATGTGTATCTCAAACAGTTTTAAATGGGGATATGATAATAAGAGCAACAGAGGCTGTTTTATTGCAAGTGTTTATAAATTTATATGACAACGCGTTGTACTGGTTAAAAACTGTTCCCTGTGATCGTAAAATCAATATTTCTATTAATGCAGAAGAAAAAGTGATTATATTTTCAGACAATGGACCGGGAATAAAGGCGGAATCAATTCCATATGTATTTGAAGCTTTTTATTCTGAAAAGGGAGAAGATGGGAGAGGACTTGGACTATATATAGCGCAGCAACTTCTAAACAGATACAATTATGTTATTGATGTCGTTAAAAACGAAAATGATAAAGTGTTATCAGGGGCAAATTTCTGCATTAAGTACGTGGAGGAGGAATAGTAGTGGAGGTAAGTAAACTTTTTTCGGGAATAGCAGTTATTATTGATAATGAAGTCGATAACCAGGCGGCTCCTATTTATAAAATCAGAAGTAATATTGTCAACAATCATATTCCGGTGGTTGCCTATAATAATATACCATCTACGGAAACGATAGATTCATTAAGAAATGCATCTTTTATTATATTAGACTGGAATTTTTTGGACTTCTCTGTTGATGAAGCAGTCGAAGAACGAGGTATGCTTGTGGGTGCTGCAGAATTGAAGGAACAAAAACAGGAAGAATTAATAGAATTCATAAAATTGTTATTGGAGAAATTGTTTGTTCCGGTTTTTATTTTTTCTGGTGTAGATATTAGTGAAGTTGAGGATGTATTATGCGAGAATGGATTATATAATAAAGGAAAAACAAATAGACTGTTTATAAAATCTAAAACGGAAATACAATCCGAAAAGGAATTATTTCAGTGTATTGAGCAATGGCTTAAGGAAATGCCTTCAATATATGCTATGAAAGAATGGGAAAATGTCTTTCAAACCACTAAAAATTGTATGTTTAGAGAATGGTATCAATATGCTCCACAATGGGTAAACGTTATTTGGAAGATGTTGCAAGCCGATAGTTGTGAAGCGCAAAATGAATTTGGGGAGTTTCTGACAAGAAATATAGTGAATAGAATTTCTGAGTTTTCTTTTGAAGAAAATCTTTTTACATTAGATGGCACAAACTCAGCAAGTGAGTTAAGAAAAGTGATCGAAAGAGAACGTTATATTGAATATTATGATACCCAGCCACAACAGGCTTATACGGGGGATTTATTTAAGGTATCAAAGTATTATTATTTAAATATTAGAGCGCAATGTGATTTGTCGCGGAAGGACGATTCGGTAAATTTGTATTTAATAAAAGGAAAAGAACTACGGGATAAAGATATTGTGACAGAAGATATTCGTTTTGTCAGTGAGGGAGAATTAAAACTGCCTAATAAATCTTATACGTTGGCGGAAATCAGGGAAATCTGTAGAAGCGCAGCTGACGAAGAAAACGGGTCGACCGATGCATTGCAGCAGCTTAATAATCAATTTAGAAAATACAGGAATCTCATTTTTTTCAATCGTGGGGAACTGTTGGAAAAGAAGCCGGAAATAATTTTGGCATGTGTAGATAACGGTAAGATTATTAAATTTGAAATAGACTTAATAATAAAGACGTTTGGAGAGATTAAGAATCAGAGGATTGGCAGACTTTTGCCACCATATATTACAAGAATACAACAAAAATGTGCTCAACATATAGTACGTCAAGGAACTATGCCTATTCCGGAAGAAATATTTGATGTTTTTGACGAATGATCGTCAAATTTATCAAACACGTCAAAGGAGTATGTGGATAAATGACATATTTATTGTTATTACAAAAGATCAGAGAGGCGTCGGCAGGGGTGCTGACGCCTTTTATGTTAGAAATTACATCTTTGGGAGAATCGTTGGTCACGTATTTGCTGCTGGCAGCGGTCTATTGGTGTATGGACAAGCGTGTGGGACAGCTGATGGCATGGAATGTGTCAGTGGGGTGCTGGCTGAATCAGTGGACGAAGAGACTCTGGAAGGTAGAGCGCCCCTGGGTACGTGATGCACGGATTACACCGGTGGAGGAAGCGGTTGCGGGAGCCGGAGGATATTCTATGCCGAGCGGACACACGGCGAGAACGGCAGCCACCTGGGGAGTAGCCGGATACAGTGCATGGAAGAAGGCTTTGCGTGGGATCGCTGCGTTCTGCCTATCGATCGTTGCAATGGTAATGTTTTCGCGTAATTATCTGGGAGTACATACACCGCAGGACGTGTTCGTGGCATTGGGTATGGGAATCGTGATACTGATCGTAACGGACCGGTTATTGTCATGGGTAGACAGCGCAGAGAATTCCTGCAGGGATATCGTTATCGCGGGAATGGGCTGCGTGATCATCTTCCTGCCGATGCTTAAGTATGGCTGTCTGTCGAATGCGGGTGCTTCTTTTGGATTTATCATTGGCTGGGTATTGGAACGGAGACTGGTTCGGTTTGAAGTCCGTGGATCATGGCGGGAGAGGATGCTCCGATTCCTGATCGGAGCGGCGGTTCTGTTCCCGGCACTGACTTCGGGAACGGTCGTTTTATCGCATATCGTACCGGCTAAGTATGCAGGATTCTTCTTACAGGGATTTGTCGCATTTTTTATCATGTTTCTGTATCCGCTTGTGTTCAAACTGTGGGAAAATGCAGGGAAGAGGACGAGGAAAAAGATCATTGCTGTGCTGGCTGCCTTACTGGTGCTCCTGTGCGGTATCGGAGCATACAAGACGGGATGTCACCTGAAGAACGCGGAGACAGAGACCGCCTCACAAGAAGAGCAGGGAAGTCAGGTCACGGATGTCACAGAGACCGGGGAGCCGGCAGAGTCTGCGAGACAGCTGCCGAAGATCGTGGCACATCGCGGCTACAGTGGTGTGGCACCGGAGAATACCCTGGATGCGTTTGCCAAGGCTGTCGATATCGGGGCGGATATGATCGAACTGGATGTACAGCGGACAGCAGATGGGGAAATCGTAATATTTCATGACACGGAATTAAGCAGGATCACCGGTGCGGAAGGTATGGTATCCGAGTGGAGCTATGACCGGCTGCAGACACTGGATGCAGGGAACGGTGAGCACATTCCTACGCTGGCAGAGGTACTGGATCTCATACAGCCTACGGAACTGGGAATCTATCTGGAACTGAAAGATATCGGAGAAGCGGAAGGATTTGCTGTATCGGTAGCTGCACTTGTTGAGGAAGCACAGATGCAGGATCGAGTATTGTTTGCATCCTTTAATTATCAATATTTACAGCAGATCAGGGAAGCGGATGCTGCCAACAGGATACTATGCAATACGAAGATTGGCGACGCCGACAGATTGCTTACGGAATATCCTGCGGATGCTTATGGCCTGTGGCTGGAGACACTGACACAGGATACGATCCGTAACTTACAGTTGGCCGGAAGTCAGGTATATGTCTGGACAGTGAATACAGTGGATCAGATGGAGAATGTGATCAGGCTGGGTGCTGACGGTATCGTGACGAATGAACCCGGCATGGCGTTAGTGGCAGTACATGAAGAATATTCCTGGCTGCCGGAGCATGCACTGCGGACGATTGTGCTTCCTGGGTTGTATGACAATGCACTTCAGGATCCCTACGCGAATGATTATATTGTGCAGGGGATGACGAAGATAGGAAACCAACTGTTGGTGTCTGCCTATGATTCTACCGGGGATAAGAACAGCATCTTATATCGGATGGATATCGAAGGGAATCTGGCGGGAATTACGGATCTCGGATTTCAGGCGCATGTTGGCGGAATTGCCTATGATGAAGCGCACGGACTGCTCTGGGTCACCGGGGCAGAGGGAACTGTGAAGGCGATCAGTAGTGCATCAGTGTGCGATGGCACATATCAGGGGACACAGGAAGAGATCCTGGTGGATTTCGATGCAGGACTGACGAATCATAATGGCAGCAAAGTGGCTTCTTTTCTTACAGTAGACAATGGCATGCTGTATGTAGGGTCTTATGTTAAGGGAGCAACGGGAATATTATCCCAGTATGATATCCGGGATCCGTTACACCCGGCTTTCGTACAGAATGTTACTATTCCGGAATGTATTCAGGGAATCACTTTTGTCTATGATGCCCGTACCGGACAGCGTACGATGCTGTTAAGCCAGGGACAGGATGTGCAGGATGCGGCCTTGCTGGTATTTGACTGGACGGAAGGAACCACGGAGTATACAGATCCTTTGGAAACGTATGTGCTGCCGGAAGGTGTGGAACAGATTCAGATGAGTGCGGACGGTCTGTGGATGTTGTTTGAGTCGGCGGTAAGACCGTACAGAGACACCTGCAGAGTGCCGAATGATCACATTTGGCTGGTACGATGGGATGAGAGGAAATAGAGATCAGGAAAAAGGAGACGGAAGAGATCGTGCAGAAAGCAAAAAAGGAACAAGCAGGAATCATATTGTTGTGGTGTGCAGTGATCGGATTGGCATTGTGCAGCCTGGGATATTTTGTGCTGAAGACAGTGGCGGATGGATTATGGCGCGTGGATATTGATACATACTGGCACAATACAGCGTATGCCATCCGTGGTTATGATCTGAACAGGACGGCACACGGAGCCATTGTGGTCGACAGTGTGGGTCCCATGCGTTCGGCGATCATTATGCCCTGGGGGCGGCTGGTGGCGAACTTGATCTATCCCGGATTCCTGCCATTGAATGTGGCTACAGTATATTATTATATATTGACTGCAGTATGCAGCATTGCAGTCGTGAAACTGATCTATGACTGGATGCGTGAGGAAGCCTTATGGGAGAGCAGACGGAGCGGTCTGCTGATCGCGATTGCCCTCGTGATCATGCCGATGTATTGGGACGACGCACTGGATACCGGTAATATGGGCGGAGTGCTTTGCCTGTTTACGGTCATGGCGGTGTTCCTGATGAAGCGGCATCCGTATGCTGCATCTTTTTTGCTGGCGCTGGCATGCATCAAACCGCAGAATATCGGATTATTTCTCCTGGTACTGTTGCTGAGAAAGCAGTGGAAGATTCTGTTTACTACCGGTGGTATGGTACTGGGTGGCTGGGGAGCAAGTCTCCTTTATGTAAAAATCGCCGGCTTTTTGCGGGAGTCTGTATTGGTGGCGCATGCGCAGGAAGCAAATGCTGCGGCCGGCTCTGTGACGGCACAGATCATCAACGGCTATGCCGGAAACGGCTCGGGTTCGGATAATGATTTCTTCATGTACGGAATCTTCAGCAAGATGTTGGATTATGGCTGGAATTCTTATATGGTGCTGGTGGCATCAGGATTGTTGGGAATCTTTTTCACCTGGTTGATGCTATTTTGGCTTCATAAGACGGCAGTGGCAGACTCTATGATCGTCGGATTTGCAGTGGCCGCATTAGGTTCGGTATTCTGGTGTTATAAGACGCCTTGTGATGAGATTATCATGATATTGTGTAATCTGCTGATTCTGCTGTATTGGAAGGTGTCAGAGCATGGAGTCGGCAATGCGGTCTGGTGCGGTATTTATCTGGCAGCAATGAATGCGAAGATATTCCGATTCTGGGGGAGGAAATTGATGCCGGGGTTGGAACTGCGGACGGCAATCACTTGTGATATGATACTTCGTATTATTATTTTCGCAGGAATGATATGGATTCTGAGGAAGAAATATCTGATGACAGCCAAACAGCGGGAGAGGAGAGCCGATGCCTGAAGATCTGAGAACGGTGAGCATTATCACCGTGACATATAACAGTGAGAAGACGATAGTGGCAACCATGGAGTCTGTACTGGCACAGACATACCTCGCACTTACACAAGAATCAAAAGGCTCGCCGACACCATTGATAGAATACCTGGTAGTGGATGGTGCATCAAAAGACTGTACGGTAGAGATCGCAGAGAGTTTCCGGGTGCGTATGGAGGAAGCAGGGATCAGACTCCGGATACAGTCGGAACCGGATCAGGGAATCTACGATGCCATGAATAAAGGTATCCGTATGGCGACGGGTGATATCATCGGGATCATCAACAGCGATGACTGGTATGAACCGGAGGCGGTCGAGACAGCAGTGGAGACATTTGCGGCGGCTGGATGTGATGCGATGTTTGCCAATATCCGGCTGCACAGAGCGGATGGCAGCAGTTTTGTAAAGAAAGCGCGGCAGCGGAGATTTCAGACTTCCAGAGACTGGAATCATCCAACGATGTTTGTAAAAGCAGAGGTATACAAATCACACCAGTTTCGGCAGAAGGGGATTCACGACGACTATGGCTGCTATCTGCAATTGTGCAGGGAAGGATATAAGATTGTCACGGTAGACCGGGTGTTGGCGGATTTCCGGATGGGAGGAGCCAGCAACTGTAAAAACCTGAAAGAGTGTATCCACAGAATCGGGGATCGCTATAGATGGTGCTATCGAATAAACGGATACAGCAGATGGTATCTGGCGGAGTGTATTTTCATAGAGGCAGTGAAATTCATATTGGGATAGGTGAGAATTCATGGCGGATCTGACAGCAATTATTTTGACAAAAAACGAAGAAAAGAATATTGAATATTGTATTCGTTCCATTCAGCCGGTAGCGAAGAAAATTGTAGTGATCGACAGCTTCAGCACGGATACTACCGTAGAGAAAGCCAAAGCTCTGGGGGCAATCGTCTATCAGCATGAATTTATCAATTATGCAAAACAGTTTATGTACGGTTACAAAATTGCGGATATACAGACGACCTGGGTGCTGCGTATTGATGCGGACGAACGGCTGACCGAGGCGTCCGCAGCCGAGATGAACAGACTGTGTGAGGAGAATATGGATACGGATGTGAATGGGCTGATCGTCCGATTTGAAGTAAATTTTATGGGAAGAAAGCTCAGGCACGGAGGAATCTATCCTTTTCGAAAACTTCTGGTATTCAAATATGGAAAAGGTCAGATCGAGGATCGCAATATGGACGAGCATATCGTATTGTGGGAAGGGCGTGCCATCGAGATGAAAAATGACTCGGAGCATCATGATTATAAGGATCTGACCTATTGGATCTCCAAGCATAACTGGTATTCCGGCAGGGAAGTGCTGGATTATTATGCACATAAAGATGACCCGCTGGACGGCAGAGATCTGAATGCAGCCGCAAGAGTAAAGAGATTCATCAAATTCCGTATTTATTACAAGCTTCCGATGGGGATGCGGGCACATCTGTATTATTGGTACCGCTATTATGTGAAACTGGGATTTTTGGACGGCAAAGAGGGGAAAATCTATGCTTTCCTGCAGGCATACTGGTATAGGTTCCTGGTAGATGCCAAGATTTATGAGAGGGAAAAGCAGGAGAAAGCTGCCATGGGAGAAAAGAATGAAAAGTAATATAACAAGCACTGTGAAAGCAATCGCCAAAGGCCTGATCATCCTGATCTGCGGTGTCGTAGCCGGTACGATACTGCTGACGGCGGTGTACGCATTGCCGGTAGAGCGGATGCATGATCATGTGGAACAGGCGGCAGAACTTCTGGTAGAAGAGGGAGCTTATCCGCGTCTGTATGGCGGTCAGGATATTCGTATGAATCCGGAGAATTTTCTGGATCTGAAGGTGATGCTCTTAAATACCCGAGGGATGGCAAGGGATAATATCACGGATGCCACCATGCTGAATATTGCAGTCTATCCCGGAGAAGGGAATGCACTGGAACGGGCAATGCTTGCCGAACGTCCTGTTTATGAGGATTGTAACGGTGTGGCTACCGAGGAACTGAAACGGTATATGGACGGGGATACCGGTTATGCGATACAGGAGTATTCCAGGTATTGGCATGGATATCTTGTGGTCTTGAAGCCATTATTATTGCTGTTTCGTTATGAGCAGATCCGCTGGCTGAATGTTGGATGGATGCTGTTTTTGCTGGTTGCTGTTTTATGGAGCTTTTTACAGAGGGGCAGCAGGGAGAATATGCTATTGTGGTGCTATACCCTGCTGTTTACGGTGCCGGTCATCATTCCGCTGTGTATGCAGTATTGTACGGTAAGCTATGTGATGCTGGGAGCAATGCTATGGATGCTTCGCAGAGGATATACACTGGATGATAGACGGACCGGATATTTTTTCCTGGTGGTGGGACTGTTGACGGCTTATGTGGATTTTCTGACGTTCCCACTTATGAGTCTGGGACTGCCGCTGGTATATTTACTGAATCGCAGTTATGCATCGAAATTAAAAGATAAAATCCTGCGCGTATTGCAATGTGGAATCGCCTGGGGAATCGGATATACCGGAATGTGGGCATCCAAATGGGTGGTCGCATCGCTGCTGTTAAGGCGGAATCTGATCGGAGAAGCGGTAGAACAAGTAGTCTATAGAAGTTCTTCCACACCGGATGTCGGAGAATTCTCCATATCACCGCTGCGGGCACTGGCCTCTAATCTGAGCTGCTTTACCAATGTGTATTTTCTGGTATTGATTGCAGTGGGACTTGCGATGGTTCTGATATTACGGAAAAAAGCAGGAATCAAGGCTTGGAATTGGAACGCATGTATTCCGTATCTGTGTATTTGCATTGTTCCTGTGGTATGGACTATGTTGTTTAAAAATCATTCCTACGGTCATGGATCATTTACTTATCGTATGTTTACCATGACGATTTACAGTGGGATGAGCATGCTGTTGTTCTGCGGCAGAAGGGTAGAACCGGCAGGTGGGGATGAGGGAAAAAAGCGAAGAATCCTGATATTGAACGGCAGATATCTTCCGGGCTATAAGGACGGAGGACCGGTGCGCAGTATTAAGAATCTGACGGATCGCCTGGGAGAAAAATATGATTTCAGAATTCTGACAGTCGACAGAGATCATGGAGACAGGACAGCCTATCCCGGAATCCGTTACGGAGAATGGCAGCGTGTGGGAAACGCGGATGTCATGTATGTGGTGCCGGGCGGTTTCACTGCGAAAGTGGTGAAGGATGCGGCAGCATGGGCTGATGTTGTATATATCTGCGGATGTTATAATGACTATGCGCGGATGGCACTGCGGCTGAAGAGAGATCGGTGGTATCCTGCCAAAGTGATCGTGGCTTCTATGGGAAGCTTTTCTCCGGGTGCTTTTGGACGGAAGAATCTCAAAAAGAAGTTATATATTTTATGGATGAAATGTAGTGGAAGATTCCGGATGATTGAATGGTCTGCGACGGATGAAACGGAAGCTGCCAATATCAGAAACGTGATTGGAAAAAGTGCTGTCTGCAGAATCGCACATGATCTGCCCAGACAGGCAGACCTGTCTCTGACACCGACGATGAAAGATCAGACACTTCGTGTGATTTTCCTGTCACGTATCTCGGATGAAAAGAACCTGTCGTATGCTTTGGAAGTGCTGGGGCAGATCACGGGAAAAGCAGAATTCGATATCTATGGTTCGAAACATGATCCGGAGTATTTTCAGAAATGTATGGATCTGGCAAAGAAGCTGCCGGACAATATAACAGTGAAGTATTGTGGAGAAGCAGAGTCGGAACGTGTACCTGAGATCTTTTCCAAGTATCAGGTGTTCCTGTTCCCCACGATGAGCGAAAACTACGGGCATGTCATCTATGAGGCACTGACAGGCGGATGCATCCCTGTGATCAGTGACAGAACCCCCTGGCAGGATCTGGAGGAAAACGGAGTCGGGAGCGTAATATCGCTGGAAGAACCGGAAAAGTTTGTACAGGCAATGCAGACGATCGCGGATATGTCACCCGGGGACTGCTTTGCACAGCAGCAGAAGGCACAGGAATATGTGAGGGAATATAGTCTACATGTGGATAGCAGTGGGTATGAGGAAATGTTTGATACACATCATATAAACTTTTGAGATTGTTGAGAAAACACAATGGTTATGATATAATGAGCCCAGTAAACCAGACGGCTGCGAAGCAGATATTTGGTTTACCGGGCTTATTAGCGTAAAAGTGAGGGCGATATATGTTAGAACTTCGAAAAAAACTAAGCCGGTATCAGGAAATCTTCTATCTGCTGTTCCTGCTTCCTATGACAGGAATGGTTTCCATGGGACTGAATTCGGAGGACAGAATCTATCTCTATGTATTTGCGGTGGCAACATTATTCCTGGTACTTAAGATGGCAGTGACGGATTTTACCCTCAGAGAATTCGCTGTGATGGCGGTGCTTACATTGGTGTTCGGAGCCATTTTCTTACGAAACGGAGAGAAAACATTGCTCCTGACATTGATGGCGATCTTCGGTGCTAAGAATATGGATCTCGATAAAGTATTGAAATACGCGCTTTGGGAGAAAGCAATATTTACCGTGGGAACGCTGACGCTGGCGGCAGCCGGGGTGATAGAGAATGAATCCGTATGGCTGCCTAAAAATCTGGACTATCTGGAACTGCATTGCTACGGATATTACCAGCCGAACACGGCGTTTGCCAATATTTTTGTGGTATTACTGTTGGTAATTCTGGTATATAGAGAGAGACTGAAATGGTATAGTTATCTCATAGGCTGTTTCATCATGTTTGGGGCGTATGAAGTATTTTTGTGCCGGACGGGGCTGCTCGTCTGGGTGCTTCTGTGCCTGATGGCGCTTTGCTATGTAGTGACAAAACATTTTCATGTGGAGAAAATATACGGTTATCTGTTCACGGCGATCCCCGTAGTCCTTACTGTGCTTACACTGGTGCTCCCTCTGATCGCACAGAAAAGTGAGGCATTCAACCAGTGGATCAATCTCATGCTGACAGGACGTATCAATCAGATTAACAGTATATATGACAGACTTTGGAATCTTGTGCCGGGGCAGGCAGGGAGAGCGTCGTTTGATAGTATGTATGTAACCGCATTATATAATTATGGGTGGATTCTTTTTCTGTTCGTATTGGCTATATATATCGTCGGAATGTGGTATTGTAATAAAAAGGGGCAGTACTACGCGGTCATTGGTCTGGGTATTATGGCAGTGTACGGATACATGGAATTGTTTCCGCTCAGTGCACTGTGGAATCTGCCATTGTTGTATCTGTCACAGATTTTATTTCAGGGGAAGATAGTAAGGGATGAACAACTATAATAAAAAATATCAGATCATAGAGAGCTATGGCTTGTTCTTGTTGGATGTGATCTGTATTACGATATCGTATGCAATGGCGTATCAGATGCGTTTTCATGGGGGTAATTCTCCCCTGGGAAACCGAGAGATTGCGCAGATCTATCTGCCGTTTCTCCTGATCTGTATGCTGAACAACTTTTTTACCAATGAGTATAAGCACTTCTTCCAGAGAGGATATTATTATGAATTGCTGCGTGTAGTGCGCTACAATGTGATCCTGTTCCTGGCAACGAGTGCTTACATCTATGTATTCCGTCTGGAACTGGAATTCTCCAGACTGTTATTGGGATATTTTGTCGTTATCAATACGATTGTGACTTATCTGATACGGATCGCGTTCAAGAGCTATATGCGCCGGTATTACAGCAAGAGCCGCAGTAGCGATAAGGTCATGATCGTAACGTGCGAAGCGGAAACGAAGCACATCATGGAGCAGATTGCGAAAGATGCGGCATGGAGCTACGAGGTCAATTCCATCGCTGTGATGGATGCGGATCATGTAGGAGAGCAGATCAGCGGTATTCCTATCGTGGCGAAGGAAGCGGATGTCATTGATGTGGCAAGACAGAGCGCGGTAGATGTCGTATTGCTCTACTGTCCGCAGATGGATCATCGGGAACTGGAACTTTTTGTGCAGTCATTCCTCGCAATGGGTGTAGTCTGCCATAACTGTGTGGAACAGTTCGGCTTCGAGATTCCTTGCAGAGGTGTGGGGAAATTTGCCGGGATGCCGGTGATGACTTATGCAGTGACAGAGCTTGATTATCGCCGTATGATCATCAAGAGACTGATGGATATTGTAGGAGGCAGTGTGGGCGTGATAATCACGCTGCTCGTTACCCCATTTGTTGCACTGGCGATCAAACTGGAATCGAAAGGACCGGTATTCTTCTCGCAGGTACGTATCGGTAAGAATGGAAGGAGATTCAAGATGTATAAATTCCGCTCGATGTATATCGATGCGGAAGAACGGAAGAAAGATCTGATGGCGCAGAATGAGGTCAAGGGACTGATGTTCAAGATGGACAACGACCCCAGAATCACAAAGGTCGGACGCTTCATCAGGAAAACAAGCATCGACGAGTTACCCCAGTTTTTCAATGTACTAAAAGGTGATATGAGCCTCGTAGGAACCAGACCGCCGACTGTTGACGAGTTCGAGCAGTACAATATCTACTACCGCAGGAGACTGAGCATCACCCCGGGATTGACCGGTATGTGGCAGGTGAGCGGAAGAAGTGATATCAAGGATTTCGATGATGTCGTGAAGTTGGATCTGAAGTACATAGATGAGTGGTCCCTGAGACAGGACGTGAAGATTATCTTCCAGACGATAGGAGTCGTTCTGTTTAGAAGAGGGTCGAAATAACTAACGTTAAAAATAGATGAGAGGATACTTTAGGTGAGCTATCAACATAAAGTTGAAAAAAAAGAAATACCGACATGTAACATAATGGGAGTAGACATTGCAGCCATTAATATGGAATGGCTTTTGAAATTTACGAAAAAGAACATTTATAAATTATCAGGGGATTATATGTGTGTTTCCAATGTGTATACTACGGTTACGGCAAGCGAGGATGCTGCGTATTGCATGATTCAAAACGGAGGAATTATGGCAATACCTGATGGAGGACCATTGTCTTATATCGGAAGAAAAAGAGGGTATCGTAATATGATGAGGACGACGGGACCATCATATATGGAAGAAATTTTGAGCATTTCCGAAGAAAATAACTATACACATTTTTTTTACGGTGGAACAGAAACTACAATAGAGAAGATTTCACAGGTGTTAAGAGACAAGTATCCTAAGGTGAAAATTGTAGGTATGTACAGTCCACCGTTTCGTGAATTAACGGATCTGGAAGATGAAGAAGATATTAAAAGGATTAATGCAACAAAGCCAGATTTTATATGGGTGGGGTTGGGAGCCCCAAAACAGGAATATTGGATGGCAAGACATCAGGGAAAAGTAGAAGGATTTATGGTAGGGGTAGGAGCAGGATTTGACTATTTGGCGGGAAATATAAAAAGAGCACCTGAATGGATGCAGAAGAATAATCTGGAATGGGTATATAGACTGATTCAGGATCCCAAAAGACTATTAAAAAAATATTTGTATTCAAATAGCAAATTTATATGGAATGCTGCTATAAGGAGAAAGTGATGTATATAACGATTGATTTGGTGAAAGCAATAGCATGTTTACTTATTGTAAATTTTCACTGCTCATTTGTGTATCCGGAGTCTTTAGCGGTACTTAGCTTTGGTGGAGATTTGGGAAATAATATCTTCTTCATGATTTCAGGTTTTTTATTATTTCCATCAATAGAAAAGAGTTCATTCCATGAATTTGGTTCCTGGGTGAAAAAAAGATATTTAAGAATCCTCCCACTAAGTATGATGTTTAATTTGCTGAGCTATTTATTTATGCCAAATCGCGAATATGTAGGAAACATATTTCACTGCTTTATATTTCCCATGGTGTATTGGTTTATAGGTGCGTTGTTTTTATTTTATCCGTTGATTTTCTTAGTTCAAAAGATAAAGAATGAGAAAATGAAAGCAATTATAATTGTTTTTTTATTAGTACTTCATGTGATATTTGACTCGGTACAGGCAGAGAGGTATTTCATTGGCTTTATAGCAATGATCGTGGGATGTTGGTTAAGAAAGAATGCCGAAAAGCTTGAAAAAAGGGGGCATTGTCTTATTGCTTCGGCTGTTTTCTTTTTCATATATGCCTTTTTGAAGATTGTATATGCAAAAGAAATCGGTCAACCACAAATGATTCATTTGCTGATTGGTATTATGATATTGCTGACATCGATTTTTTTGATATTAGGTTTATTTCAAAGAGAAAAAGAACTTAAAATAATGGTAGAAAAAAATGTATGGTTGAATAAAATCATACATTCAGTAAGCAATTTGACACTATCTGTTTATTTGTGCCAGCAATTAATCAACTTTACAATAGTAGAATTATTTTTGAAATTGAAATTTCCGTTTTCTGTGGCTGCATATTTAATTGCTACTTTTGCAGCAGCATATCTTGCATACCGGGTTGATATTTGGTTTAGAAAGGTTTTACTAAAGAATAAATTATGAAAAAGACAATTCTAATTTTTGCATTAAGTCGTTCTCCCTGGATAGGTGGAATATATTACAGAAAAAATATAATTCAAATGTTGTTACAAAACAAAAAAATTTTAGAGAAGTATAAAATTCTTGTTATTACAAATAATAAATATGTTAAAGATTTTGAATGCTTCGGAGAAAAGATAACAATAAAAAGTTGTGAGGATAGATGGGTATTATTATTCGCATTGCTTTTTTTGCCTATATATTGCATAAAATATAGAGTTAAGTACATATTTCCGTTTAAACCGTATGCTGTATTAAAATTATTGCAAATTATTCCTGTTTCATGGATCGCTGATTTTCAACATTGTTATTATCCGGAGTTTTTTGAAGAAAAAGAAGTAAAGCAAAGAAACAGAAATTTCAAAAAAATGTGCAATGCTCAGAATCCATTAGTTGTAAGCAGCCAAAGTGCATTGGCAGATTTAAAAAAATATTATAATGCAGAGAGGAAAAACGTATATGTAGTACATTTTACTTCTTACATTGATGAAGAACTCAAAAAGATGGCTAAATTAGATAAAAAAATGCTATTAGAGAAATATGACTTTTTGAATAAAGACTATTGCATTATTTGCAATCAGTTTTGGAAACATAAAAATCATGTATTGGTTTTACGGGCAATAGAAGTGGTAAATGAAAAGCAACCGGAAAACAATTATATATATGTATTTACCGGAGAACCTAATGATAGAAGGGATCCTGATTACATTAAGACAATAAACAGACAATTGCAAATTCCCGGGATAGAAGAAAGGGTGAAAATATTGGGCTTTATTGATCGGGTGAAGCAATTGTATCTGATGAGTGAGGCCAAGTTTATTATCCAACCCTCTTTGTTCGAAGGATGGGGGACTGTTGTGGAAGATGCTAAAAAGATGGGGAAAAAGGTTCTGCTGTCAAATATAGATGTTCATTATGAACAAAAAAACTCAAATTGTATAATCTTTGATAAAGAAGATGTCAACAGTTTGGCGGATGCTATTATAGATGCATTCAATTGTAAAATTCCAAAGGTGATGCAAAGCGAGGATAACACAATAGAGTATTCGAAAGTTTTAGAAAAGATTTTTGAATGATTGATACATAATAACGATTAAACGGAGAAAGCTGAATGATTGTTTTAATTACAGGCAGTAATGGATTTATTGGAAGAGCAATTTCATTGAGAATGCAGAAAGAGAACTACATAGTATACGAATGGAGCAGAGAAGGGCTCTTCTTGAACAATTCAAAAATCCAAAGCTTTGCTATAGAAAAACCGGAAGATGCGGAAAAGGTACTGTTAATTGCAAAACCGGATATAGTAATGCATTGCGCGGGATCAGCAGATGTTAATTATTCTGTGCAGCATCCGTACGAGGATTTAAGTAGCAACTATATTACAACACATAATATTTTATTTGCAATGAAAAAGACTGGAGTAACTTCAAGATTTGTATTATTTTCAAGTGCTGCTGTATACGGAAATCCTGTAAAATTGCCAATGAGTGAAGAGGAACCGATTCATCCGTTATCTCCTTATGCCTTACATAAGAGGGCAGCGGAAGAAGTATGCCTTTATATGAATAAAAATTACCATATAGATGTGAAAATACTTAGACTTTTTTCTGTATATGGTCCGGGATTAAAAAAACAGATATTTTGGGATATGCATCATAAAGTAAAAGAGTCTGGCAGATTGAACTTAATGGGGAGCGGAGAAGAGAGCAGAGATTATATATATATTGATGACCTGGTGGAAGCGACCATTTTAGTGGCATTAGATGAAGGAAGAGATATTATATATAATATTGCGAATGGAGAAGAAACGACGATTTATAAGGCAGCAATGACATTCGCAAAATATATGAAGATACCACAGGAATTAGTGACTTTTAGCGGACGAAGACGGGAAGGGGATCCTATTAACTGGTGTGCAGATATCACCAAATTGAAAATGCTTGGATATAAAAGAAAGTATTCTTTTGAAGATGGTGTGGGAAAATATGTTGATTGGTTGGATGGATTTAAAACTTCAATAAATAACATTTAGAAAGTATAGAGAGATTTTGATGAAAATATTAGTATATTCCGTTTGTGACTATGAAAAGCTGCCAAATGGCGGAGAAGTTATGCTTCTAAATAATTTTTTGTCAGCTAACAGCAGTAGTAAAAATAATTATTACTTAGTGGGAATGACCTTTGATAAAAAGGACGAAGTGGGAAAGTGGCAGAAAAAGAAAATAGGAAACAAAACGTATGATTTTTTTCCGGTTTGCAAAGTCCTGAAAGATAAGGAAAAGACACATATTCCTTTTAGACTGAAGGTGATGCTTGGAATAGCATTTTATTGGAAAAAGATTAATGCCATTGATGCTGATTATCATTATATTCATGAAGCGGAATTAGCTATTCCTATGTGGAATAAAAAGATTGATATTGTCTATCATGGCCATGGAGATCCTTGTCAAACACTGAAAATATCAAGATTTCCTATATTTAGATTAAAAGTTTTTTCGGATATATATTGGAAGATAATAGCTGTTACACTTAAAAAAAGCTGTAAGCTTATTTGGGCAGCCGACCGTTCAAGAGAATTGTACATAAAGCAACAACCTAAAATGAAAGAGATGGTAGAAAGTAAGAGCTGTACGGTACATTCCTCTTTTGATACAAAAATGGTGCCGGATAATCGTCTTAAATTAGACTCAAAGAAAAAACATATTGTGACAGTTGGAAGATTATCAAGAGTAAAAAGAATAGATTTTCTGTTACAAGTAGTTGCGGCGATTGCCCGGGAAGAAAAGGATATTGATTTTATAATATGCGGAGACGGGGAAGATAAAAAGGAACTTATGGATTTAAGCAATAGATTGGGAGTTGCAGATAAGGTCGTTTTTTTAGGACTATGTGATAGAAAACAAATTGCCACAGCATTAAAAGAGAGTGAAGTTTTTGTGTTTGCCTCTGAAAATGAAGCAATGTCGCTGGTAGTGTTAGAAAGCCTCTATATGGGAACCCCTGTTGTTTCTACGAACGTAGGTGATATTGCGTATGCAGTTCATAATGGCAAGACAGGTTACCTGGTGAATGACTATGATTTAAGCTTATACGTGGATAGTGTAAAAAGAGTACTTGAATTAGGAAAAGGATATTTTTCTGAAAATTGTAAGGTAATGGCGAAAAATTTCACACCTGATAAGATGGCTCAAGGGATAAATGAGGTGTTTGATGAAATTGAAGCGAACAAAAATAAAAATTCCAACATACAAATTTAGTGTCAAACAATATATCATGTTGACGATGTATGCGACGCCGTTTATTGACTTGCTGAATGGTTTCATTGGAGATAAATTCCCACTAGGAAAAATATGTCGTACTATGATTATTTTGCTGAATCTGCTTTTTTGCATTAAATATACTACTTTTACGAGCAAGAAGGCAGCGTGTATTAGCTACTGCATTATGATTTATATGATAGTACATGTATTGGTAGCTGACATGATTTCTACAACAAATAATTTTACACGGTCTATTAATTTTACAATGAAACTAATGCTATTTGTTTCAGAATTGCTACTCATTACTTTAGCTATCGAAAGAAATATTATTAACAAAAGAAACATAGAAAAATTTTGGAAATTTAGTTGTTGGTTTGTCCCGGTTTCAATGCTAATTGCGAAAGTGTTTAATTATTCTAATGCAGTATTTAGCTCTAAAGCCGGGTTATACGCTTCTGTAAATGCAATGTCCATTATTTTTATTGTGCAGTTTATCCTATGCATTATGTATGCAGAAAAACAAAAAAAATATTGGATGGCAGTATTGATGAATATGTTGTCACTAGCATTGCTCGGAACGAAATCACCATATTTGTATATTGTATTAATACTGGTTTTAATGATGATGTTTTATTCAAAACATCGGGCAAAGACCATTGGAGTAGTAGCTTTGTGCGGAGCTTTTGCATATTGTGTGTTGAAACGATATTTCCTGGATAAAATTATAGAAATATATAAGTATCAATCCTATTATCTATTATATCAATTACGGCATAAAGCTATTTGGGGCTATTTGCTAAGTGGTAGAAATGTGATGGTTAAACGAATATGGGACATGCTGATTACTAAAAATTTAATACCAGTTACCTTTCTTTTCGGCATTGGTGCAGGAAATCTGGTGTCAGGAGCGGAAATGGATATGATAGAAATTCTTTTTTCTTATGGGATAGGAGTAACTGTCGGGATATATTATCTGGTATTGCGTAGTTTTGGATGGCATTGCGTGGAAAAAAACAAAAATTTATTTTTTAATGTTGCAATATTTTGCCTTGTAACATTTGGATTTTTAGGCGGACACACATTTACAGAGGCTATAGCGGCAACATATTCTGCTATATTAATAGGCTATAAGTATTCGTTTAAATATGAGGATTATTTAAGAGGTAAAAGTGATGAGCAAAATGACAGCGTTTATTATAACTTACAATAGACTTTCCATGTTGAAATTGACTTTAAAAAGTATATTGGAGCAAACATACAACGAGTTTGAAATTTGTATTTTGGATAATTGCTCAGATGATGGAACGCAAAGGTATATTCAAGAGCTAGATAATCCTAAAATCAGGTATGTTCGGCATGATAAGAATCTGGGAGGAGCAGGAAATACCAATTATGCTTTTGAACATTGTCAAACCGAATATTTTGCTGTGTTTCACGATGATGATATTTTGCATAGTGATTTAATAGAAAAAGAAATAAGTTATATGGACAAACATCCGGGATGTACAGCAGTTTCATGTTTGGCGAATAATATAAACGAAAAAGGCGAAAGGACAAGAACGATTGATGCTGCTAAATATCAAGAACGTGTATATAAAGGAAATGCATTTTTTAAAGAGTATTTACACCACCAGGCAACATTTACATTTCCGGCAACAATATACCGCACCTCTTTTTTTAAAACCACAGGGCTTAAAATAGTGAAAGAAGCCGGACCGTGTGCAGATGTTGTATTGTACATGGATATAGAAAGGAATGGAGGGACTTTATCAGAAATTCCACAGGTATTGATAGATTACAGAATCTATACAGAACAAGATAGTTCTTTGCATTTGGAAAGTATGTTAATAGATTTAATGAGATATTTGTGCAGTAATGAATATTACAACAAATTATTGCAGAATGATCAGACAGGGAAAAAAAGATATTTTAAGTGGTTTGCCAGAAGACTGATGGTACGAGTTGCTTCAAAACATATTAACGGAGAACAGGCAATAAATTATTTGAAAGAAATGCAAAAAGTATTGCAATGTTCTGATGGTGTATATAATGCGTTAACTATTTTGATTCATATAGAGAAACGAATGCCTCATATCACACAAGGTACCTATAATTTGGTTAAAAGGAATAGAATGAAAAGATGAATATAGCAGTTATCACTCCCTATGGAAATGTTTATAATAACGATAAATTATTTGATCTGTCGGCATGTAAAATAGGGCAAAATTTATTATTGCCTGAGATTTTGCTTAAAGAAAAATTAGAAAAAGCAGGACATGCATATCATACTGCGGATAGGTACAATTTTAAGGAAATTGATATATTTGTTTTTAAGGATTTAAGTAATAATTCGTTGGTAACAATAGATAGTTTTGTTGATTTGATTAAATATATTCTAAAAAGAAAATGGAAAAATGATTATCTATTAAAATGCCTGATGAGTAAAAAGAAAAGCAAAATGATTCTCGTTATGCAGGAACCTCCGATCGTGTGCCCTAAGTCATATGAATCAAAATACCACAGATATTTTGACACTATTATAACATGGGACAAGAAGCGTGTGGACGATAAGAAATATTATCTATTTTACTATCCACAAGTGAAGCCACTTAAAACGTTAAAAAAAGATTTTTCCGAAAAAAATTATATGACTATGATTTGCGGATATAAAACTTGTAATGAAAAAAATGAGTTGTATTCCGAGCGAATGAAGGCAATCCGATTTTTTGAAAAAAAGGATGATTCTTTTGACTTGTTTGGCGGCGGATGGTCACGAGAGGAATATCCTTCCTATAGAGGAACTGTAGATGACAAACTTTCAACATTGTCAAATTATAAATTTTCAATCTGTTTTGAAAATATGAAATCGAGCAATGGATATATAACCGAAAAGATTTTTGATTGTTTTTTTGCGGGGTGTGTTCCCGTTTATTGGGGAGCCGAAGATATTACGGATTATATTCCGAAAGATATATTTATTGATTTTCGCGAATTTAAGGATTTTGAGCAACTGGATAACTATCTTCGAAACATAGATGAAGAGACATATCGCTCAATGATAGCTAAGACGGAGGAATTTTTAAATAGCGAAATGTTTGGAAAATTGTTTTCTGTCGGGGCTTATGTTAAAAGAATGACAGCTTTGATTTTGAAGGAATAGACATGAAGAAAAAGAAATTGGCAGTAAATATTCTTTACAATATGTTAAATCAATTAGTGGCATTAGTGGTACCTATTATTCTTTCACCCTATGTTGCTCGTGTCCTTTCCCCGGAACTGATAGGAGAATATTCGTATTCTCTTGCAAACAGTTCATATTTTGTATTAATAGAGTGTTTAGGGTTGTCATTATATGGAATGCTGGAAGTTTCGGCACATAGAGAAGATATAGAATATATAAGCAAGGTATTTCTTGGGATTATGTTTATAAAAATAGCATTAATGCTGGGGTGCATTATTGCTTATGGAGTACCATTTATTTTGCTCGCTAAGAATGACAGATGGCTAAACACTGTGATGATATTAAATATTGTGTCATCTGGAATTGACACAACATGGTTTTTGACAGGGCTGGAAGAATATAAGATTACAGTAATGCGTAATGTACTAGTTAGAGCTGCTAATGTCTTGCTGGTATGTATTTTGGTCAAATCCGAGAGAGACTTTGCGATATATGCAATAATTATGCAATTATCATCCTTTATTAGCTATGCTATAATAATACCAACTGTAATTTCTAAAATTGAAATAGTAAAAGTTTCACGAAGAGATATTGACAGATATTTGAAAACATCAATGGCGTATTTCGTACCGGGATTGATTAATACTATTTTTACATCAGCAGATAAAACGGTATTAGGCGCTTTTGCAAATAAATATGAAGTAGGAGTCTATGAGCAGGCATCAAAAATCAGTACCTTGTGCGGAAGTCTGATTAATTCTATAAGTAATGTTATTTTGCCGAGAGTGACCTACTTGAATCATGGTAAAAATAAGGAAGAAGCAAAGAAATTATTGTATAAGACGATTAGATATGCAGCAATTATGGCAATAGCAGTTACATTTGGCATTTTTTGTATTGCTGAAGAATTCATTCCTATATTTTTCGGTGCCGGCTATGAAAAAAGTGCAATTTTATTAAAAATCTTAGCTGTTAATGTTCTTATGAGTGTATTGGCTAATTATTTAGGACAACAATGTTTGATTTCTAATAGAAAGCAGAAAGAATACAATATAGCGATTACGGTGGGGGCTGTTTTGAATGTTATTATGAATTTATTAACTGTAGGAAGATTGCAGTCAGTAGGAATTTCTATCTCGTCGGCTATTTCCGGTATGGTTGTTTTTGGAATTGTTTTATTGTATAGTAAAAATTTAATTCGCCTAAGAGACATTTTGAAGATGAGTTGGAAGGCAATTGTAAGCGGTGGAATTATGACGATGATTGTATATCCGATTCATTACGGGAATATGCCAATGCTGGAACTGCTAATTAAAATTACGGTGGGGGCATTCGCGTATGTAATTATGCTTATCATTTTGAGAGAGGAAGGAATATTAAAAGTTAGCGAGACGATAAAGGCAAAATTATAAATGACTGCTATAAATATTAGTAGAAAGGTAGATATAGAATGAAAGTAATATTATTAGCCGGAGGCTATGGCACCAGAATATCCGAAGAATCACAATTCAAGCCGAAACCAATGATAGAAATCGGCGGGAAACCTATTCTTTGGCATATCATGAAGGAATATTCCTATTATGGATTTAATGATTTTGTGATCTGCGCCGGATATAAGCAGTATGTGATCAAAGAATGGTTTGATGATTATTTTCTGCACAACAGTGATGTGACCTTTGATTATACAGACGGAACGAAAAAGATGATCGTACATAGCCAGCACTGCGAGCCCTGGAGAGTGACGATCGTAGATACCGGATTGAATACGATGACAGGGGGGCGAATTAAGAGAATACAACCATATATCGGAAATGAACCATTTATGATGACGTATGGTGACGGCGTCTGCGATGTAGATATTCAGGAGTTAGTGAAATTTCATCAGAATCATGGTAAGATTGCAACGCTGACCGCGGTGATTCAGGAACAGCAGAAAGGCGTACTGGACATCGGCGGAGACAATGCGGTTCGGTCTTTCCGAGAGAAAAAAGCTTCGGATGGTGCGATGATCAATGCTGGATATATGGTATTAAATCCTGAAATATTCGATTATCTTGACGGAGACAATTGTGTATTTGAAAAGGCTCCGTTACAGAAGCTTGCGGAACAGGGTCAATTGATGTCCTATATACACAAGGGGTTTTGGCAGTGCATGGATAATAAACGTGAAATGGATCTGCTGGAGAAGATGTTTACAACCGGAAATGCACCCTGGAAAAAGTGGGAGGACTAAAAATGCCTAATACATTTGATTTATCTTTTTATAAAGGGAAAAGAGTATTTGTAACAGGACACACCGGTTTCAAAGGTTCCTGGCTATGCCATATGTTAGCAAATGCAGGCGCAGAGGTAACCGGCTATTCCCTTAATCCGCCTACGGATCCGTCTCTGTTTCAAATTGCAGAAATAGAGAAGGAGGTACATTCTGTAATAGGAGATATCCGGAACTACCAACAACTTTCCGAAGCATTTCAACAGGCGAAACCGGATATTGTGTTTCACCTGGCAGCACAGCCGATTGTCAGAGATAGTTATAAGGATCCTGTCTATACCTATGAAACAAATGTTATGGGAACCGTCAATATTCTGGAATGTGTGAGAAAAAGTGATACCGTCCGGTCATTTTTGAATGTAACGACGGACAAGGTATATTTGAACAAAGAATGGGTATGGGGATATCGTGAGAATGAAGAATTGGACGGGTATGATCCTTATTCCAATTCTAAGTCATGTTCAGAACTGGTGACACATTCTTATAAAAACAGCTTTTTTGCAGATGGTAAAGTAGCCATATCTACTGCCAGAGCCGGAAACGTGATCGGTGGCGGAGACTTCGCGAATGACAGGATCATTCCGGATTGCATCAGGGCGGCACAAAGGAAAGAAGATATCGTGGTAAGAAATCCTTTTTCCACCAGACCTTATCAACATGTGCTGGAGCCGCTGTATGCTTATCTTATGATCGCGGCGAAGCAATATGAGGATGGGAAATATGCCGGGTATTATAATGTAGGACCGGATGACGTCGACTGTTTTCAAACCGGAGCCCTGGTAGATCTGTTTGTGAGCAAATGGGGAGAAGGCATGAAATGGATCGATTGTTATGACGGAGGTCCTCATGAAGCAAACTTCCTAAAACTGGACTGCTCCAAACTGAAAGTTACATTCGGCTGGAAACCGCACTGGAATCTGGATACGGCAATTGAAAAAGTGGTGGAATGGAGCAAATGCTGGATGCAGGGAGGAGACATCCGTGCCTGCATGGATAAAGAAATCAACGAATTTTTAAGCGTAGAATAAGAGAGGAAATGTAATGGAAAATTGGAAGAATGAAGCAGAGGCCAGAGAACAGATCAAAGCTCTGGTAGCAGAATATTATAATGATTTCAAAAAGCCGGAACAGGAAAAGGTGTTCAAACCGGGAGACAGACTTTCATATGCAAGTCGTGTATATGACGAGAAAGAAATGTGCTCTCTTGTAGATGCTGCATTGGATTTCTGGCTGACAACAGGACGGTTTTCAGATGAATTCGAGAAGAAGTTCGCAGAGTGGATCGGTGTGAAATATGCGAATCTCGTCAACAGCGGATCTTCGGCAAACCTGATCGCATTTATGGCATTGACCGCACCGGAACTGGGAGAACGTCAGATTAAAAAAGGTGATGAAGTGATCACTGTTGCGGCAGGATTCCCTACAACCATTACGCCTGCATTGCAGTATGGAGCAGTACCTGTATTCGTGGATGTAACTGTTCCCCAGTACAATATTGATGTCACGCAGCTGGAAGCTGCCCTGAGCCCTAAGACGAAAGCAGTTATGATTGCGCATACGCTGGGAAATCCTTTTGATTTAAAACATGTGAAGGATTTTTGTGACAAACATAATCTGTGGCTTGTAGAGGATAACTGTGATGCTCTGGGTACGAAATATACGATTGACGGAGAAACAAGATTTTCCGGTACCTGGGGAGATATTGGAACATCCAGTTTCTATCCGCCTCATCACATGACGATGGGAGAAGGTGGCTGTGTATACACGAACAATCCTCTGTTGAACCGCCTGATCAAGAGCTTCCGTGACTGGGGACGTGACTGTGTATGTCCTTCCGGAAGAGATAATCTCTGCGGCCATCGTTTTGACGGACAGTTTGGAGAGCTGCCGCAGGGCTATGATCACAAATATGTATACAGCCACTTCGGATATAATCTGAAGGTAACGGATATGCAGGCTGCGGTGGGCGTAGAACAGCTAAAGAAATTCCCGTCTTTCATTGAAGCAAGACGCCATAACTGGGCGAGACTGCGTGCAGCACTGGAGCCGGTAGCTGATAAACTGATCCTGCCGGAGCCTGCGGAGAACAGTGAACCTTCCTGGTTTGGCTTCATTGTCAGTGTAAAGCCGGAAAGCGGGCTTACCAGAAACCGGGTTACCAGATATGTGGAAGACCATAATATTCAGACACGCTTGTTATTCAGTGGAAATATTACCAGGCATCCCTGCTTTGACCAGATCAGGGGAACGGATGCATACCGTGTAATCGGAGATCTGAGTCAGACAGACTACATCATGAACAATTCTTTCTGGGTAGGCGTATATCCCGGAATGACAGACGAAAAGATTGATTACATGGCGCAGATCATCAGAGAGGCAGTAACACAGTAACGATTTCATAAAACTTTTACACAGGGGGAACAAATGAAACAGAGATTAGCGGATTATGTAGCGGATTTTTTGGTAGAGCATGGTGTGACTGATTGTTTTAGCGTAGTAGGTGGAGGCGCAATGCATCTGAATGATGCATTGGGACATAGGGAAGGGCTGAAGGTTATTTATAATCATCATGAACAGGCCTGTGCCATTGCCGCGGAAGCATACGCAAGACTGGACAATCGGATTGCTGCTGTCTGCGTGACCACCGGCCCGGGAGGAACGAATGCATTGACTGGAGTTGTCGGCGGCTGGCTGGATTCTATCCCCATGTTTATCATCAGTGGGCAGGTCAGGTATGATACGACTGCAAGGTATGCAATGCAGTTTACGGAGGGATTGCCGCTGCGTGCAATGGGTGATCAGGAATATGATATTGTAAAGTCGGTTGCGCCTATGACGAAGTATGCCGTGATGATAGAAGATCCCAAAATGATTCGCTATGCGCTGGAAAAGGCATGGCATCTGGCTACGACCGGAAGACCGGGACCTGTATGGATTGATATTCCGGTAAATTTTCAGGGCGGATACATCGAAACAGAGGAACTGGAGGGCTATGATCCGACAGAGGATGATGCAAAGCTGCCGCCTGCAGTGGATGAGCAGACAGTTCGTACCGTGTTAGAGAAAATCAAGAATGCAAAACGTCCGGTGTTCCATGCAGGCTACGGGATCCGTTTGTCCGGGGGATATGAAGCTTTCCGCCGGGTGGCAGAGAAACTGGATATTCCGGTTGTAACTTATTGGAATGCAGTAGACTTAATTGAGGATGAAAGTCCGTTGTATTGCGGCAGAGCCGGCAATATGGGAGACCGACCGGGCAACTGGGCGATCCAGAACGCAGACCTGATTCTGGCAATAGGAACGAGAATCTCGATCAGGCAGGTCGGATATAACTGGAAGACCTGGGCAAGAGCCGCAGAAGTAATCATGGTGGATATTGACCGGGCGGAGATGAAAAAGCCGACACTTCACGTTGAAATGCCAATCTGGGCGGATGCAAAAGATTTCCTGAATAAAATGGACAAGCTTATTGGTGAGCATTGTCCGGTAAATCAAAGCAAAGAGTGGCTGATGACCTGTCAGAGATGGAAAAAAGAATATCCGGCAGTTTTGCACAGACAATGGGAAGAAAACGGAAAAACGGCAAATGTATATGCATTTGTAAGATATCTGAGCAGCAGACTGCCGGAAAACAGCCTGACAGCGGTATCTAACGGAGCCTGCTGCGTTGTCGGAAACCAGGCGTACGTGATTCAAAAAGGAAGCCGTATGGCCAATAATAGTGCGATTGCCAGTATGGGCTATGGACTTCCTGCAGCGATAGGAACCTGTATCGGAGGAGGACGACGGACAACCATCTGCCTGGAAGGCGATGGAAGCATCATGATGAATTTACAGGAACTGCAGACCGTATTGACGAACCGGCTGCCGATCAAACTGTTTTTGATCAACAATAATGGATACCATTCTATCCGGATTACGCAGAATAATCTTTTCAAAGAACATAGCAAAATCGGTATCGGACCGGAATCAGGAGACCTGTCTTTCCCTGAATTTCGTAAGATAGCGGAAGCTTTTGGGTATCCTTACTACTCTGCCACTAGCAACGAGGAGATGAAGAAGGTGGTAGATGCAGTACTTGCGCTGGATGAACCGGTATTCTGCGAGATTTTTACCGATACTACACAGGTATGGGAACCGAAGAGCAGCACCAAGAGATTGCCGGATGGTACTTTGGTAAGCCCTCCGTTAGAGGATCTGGCTCCGTTTTTACCGAGAGAAGAACTGGAGAAGAATATGTTTATTCCCTTGATGCCGGAGGAATAGATGTACTTGCTATGGAGCGTTTATATAGGTCATGACAAGAAGGGATGAAATATGATAACAGATTCGAGAATAGCATGGGGAGATCAGTTAGGGGCACAGTTAACAACATTGGCTAATTTGTTTTATATAGCTGAGGAAAATAAACAACAGCTAGTATTGTGGGAGGAATTGAAAGATTATAGAAGAGGATACCAGTTTTTAGATGTATTCAATATTAGCGACATTAATATGATGAAAAGAACCGGGAAAATAAAAAGTGCTGTGATTGAACGGTATTGCGTATGTTCAACAAATGACAGGGGTAAAACTGATTGGCAAAAGAATCTACAAAGGTTTTATAATAATAGATTGATGTATTATATTGATAGGTTTTTTTATGAAATTGTAAGGATGAATTACAGAGATTTTGAGAGAATTTCAGGAAAGACAGAAGGAGGAGTTCATTGCGCACCGCAGCTTCTTCAGCTGGATCATAAGAAAAACTATGACATAAATGGGGGATTTGGAACATATAAGGATTGGGGCAAGTACAGAGAGGTTATTTTAAATAGGATTAAATTTAAAAAAGAAATTGTAGAAAAGGCTACAGAAACGTTTTGCTCAATCAAAACAAAACATGAGTATAGGGTGGCAGTACATTTCAGAAGAACGGATTACCTTGTTATGTCATCTTTATGTTTAGACAATGATTACTATAAGGAAGCAATGAATATGTTTGATAGTCAGACAACAAGTTTTTTAGTATTTTCAGATGATATTGAAGAGATTAGGAAATTTGATTTGTTTAACGACAAAGATGTGGTATTTATAACGCCACAAGTGGCAGGCGTTGATATGTGTTTGATGTCTATGTGCAATGCGAATATTATTGCTAATTCTTCATACTCATTTTGGGCAGCAATGTTGAACGAATATGAAGATAAAAGAGTGATATGTCCATTTAAATTTATTGGAGATAGTTGTTCTTCTTTAGGGTATATAAATGGAAATTGGTATCCAGAGGATTGGACAGCTTTGAAAGTAAAAGTGTAAACACTACTGTATAGTGCTGAAAGATGTGGAATGGACGACAGCCCGGATGTAGTAGTGCGGAGTGCTTTGGCAGTTGAAGAAAACGTGACAGATTGTTATAATCAAAATAATATGCAAAAGAGAATACAATTAGGAGAACATCATGGAAGAACGCGAAATTGATTTATTGGATATGATTGCAGACATCCTGTCCCATTGGAGAGGACTGCTGGCAGCACTTATTATAGGTGCGGTTCTGATGGGCGGATTTAGTTATGTGAAGTCTTATCAGAATGCGCAGAATGTCCAGAAGGTAGACAGGCTGGAACAATTGGAGAAGGCTTTGTCAACGCAGGAAGTACAGGCTGTGCAGGTATTGCTGGAGCAGGAGAAAGCGTATGCGCGACAAAAGTCATATTTGGATCATTCGGTAAGTATGCAGCTTGATCCGGAGCAGATCGCACAGAGAGATCTGATCTATAACATCAAAATGAAGGATCCGGAACAGGGCTGCCTGTTGACTCAGCTGTACGTAGATCTCATCAACAGTACAGCCATGTATCAATGGATAGAAGAAAAGACGGGAATTGCCGCCAATGTTGCCGGAGAGCTGGTTTATACAGATGCAGGGCAGACCGGCGCAGTGACGGATATTGTGAAAAGCAATGAAAAGGTTCGTGTGCAGTATTTACAGGAATCAGCGGATACAGTTAAGAACAATGTGAAGATCATTGTACGTTATACACAGGAATCGGGTTGTGATCAGTTAGCAGAGGCTGTCAAAGAATATATGACAGAGCAGCAGAAAGTACTGGAACAGAAAGTGGAGATACATCAGCTGATACTGATCTCTGATACAGGAGCAACGGTAGCAGATACAAATCTCAAAAACAATCAGCGTAGCAATGTGAATGGTTTGGCGGATCTGTCCTACGAGATTGGAAAAGCAAAGGAAGATTTTACGGATGAGCAGTGGGAATATTATGATTTGCTGGTTCGGAGGGAAAACGAAGCAGGAGAAGCGGAGCCGGAAGACGCAACGGTAGAACAGTTGACAACCAGTCATTCAATCAGCAAGAAATATGTCTTGCTGGGGGCAGTGTTATTTGCATTTGTTTATGTGGGAATTCTGTTTTTGCGGTATATTTTCAACAGCAAGATTCGTGTGTCCGATGAATTGCAGAGTTTATATCATATTCCGCAGATTGGCACCGTAGTCAAAGATTCCGGGAAAAAGTTTATTGTGGATAAATGGGTCGATGATCTCAGACATTATGGTAAACGTAAGTTCTCTGCAGAGCAGTCTGTAGAGCTGGCATTTGCGGCAGTGAAGATTGCGGCAGTGAAAAACGGTCTGAATAATATCTGCCTGATGGGATGCAGCCTGAGTGCCGGAGCGGATGCTGTATGCGAAAGCCTGAAAGCTGCATTGGAAAAAGAGGGAATTACCGTTACTGTTCTGGATAATCTACTTTATAATGCGGAAGTTATGGAAAAAGTCGAAACCATGGTAGGTGTGGTATTGGTTGAAAAGGCAGGATCTACTCTGTATAACGAAATCGCGAGCGAACTGGCACTATTGAAGCGACAGGAGATAACGGTTCTGGGCGGCATTATAGTAGAGTGATTGTAAACTTGCTGTGAGAAGGATTGCTCAACACGAAGATAATCCTGAAATTATTTGAGAATTTGGGTATTTTGTCATGTTACAGACAGGATCGCTTACAAAAATCGAAAGTGTAGAAGGGAATACTTAAGAGATTTATGAAGTTTTTAGTGATAGGGATAATTACATATATAGTTCTGCTTTCGTTTGTGTTATGTACCACACCGCGCTCTCCGTTGTCCAATGTACGGATCGTGAATGGAAGAAAATTTAATGTTGGCATTACAGCTTTGGTGATCTGTCTGTTGATTGCTGTGGAGTCCTATTGTATGAGTATGAATCCGATGTGGACGGGAGAATATCCGACGGAGCACCTGCATCAGTATGAACTGATGGCGGAATCGTTACTGCAGGGAAGACTGGATCTGCCTTGTGAGGCAAGTCCGGAACTGAAGGCTATGGACAATCCATATGATTACAATATGCGAGAACAGTTGGGCGTGGAATATCATTGGGATCATGCCTATAAAGATGGGCACTACTATATGTATTTTGGTGTGGTACCGGCGTTGGTTCTGTATTTACCATATAGAATGATAACGGGAGAACCGTTAAACTGTTATCATGGCACGCAGGTGTTCTGCGCCGGCATTATTATAGGGTTATTTGTTACACTATATTTTTTAATAAAGATTTTTAAGGCGAATGTTTCCTATGTCACTTATCTGCTGATGAGTACTACTTTTTCAATGATCTGTGTGTGGTCATGCATGAATACACCTTCGCTGTATTGCACTGCTATCTCTTCGGGGGTATGTTTCGCAATATGGAGCATGGTATGTTATTTCTGTGCTGTGTTTTTGGAGATGAAGTATTCCAAGCGTATAGTGCTGGCTGTTCTTGGGGCACTGTGTGGGGCATTGACATTTGGCTGTCGTCCTACCATTGGACTGGCTAATCTGATTGCGATTCCATTGTGCTGTTTATTTATAAAGAAGAATGTAAAATGCAGGAAGCAGCTTGTGGGATTATTATGCGTCTTTGTACCATATATACTGGTAGGCATAGGGTTGATGTACTATAATTATGCACGTTATGGTAACATACTTGAATTTGGACAGCGGTACCAGCTTACTGTTACGGATCAATTGTCGCTGGGGTTTGGCGCGGTGTCGCTTAGAACGATTTGTGGAGCAATTGGAAATTACCTGTTTGCCTGGAAGTGCGGATTTACGGAGTATTTTCCGTATGTGAAACTGCAGGGAGCTATTCTTAATTACCCGATTCTGATTCTTGGGTTTGTAATGCTATTTGTGCCCACAGTCTGGAAACGCTTAAAACAGGAACAGTTGATCGGAGTAAAGATTGGACTGTGGCTGTCTGTGATTGCGATAGCTATATGTGACTCTATGATGTCTCCGTATATTCGGGAAAGATATCATATGGATATTTATTGGCTCTTATGCATCGACTGCATGTTGAGTGCTGTATTGCTTTTTGAAAATGATGCAATCCGTGTAAAAAGAATGGAGCTTATCGTTTCAGTAGCTTGTTTCATGTCACTGTTTTTAATACTGTTGTATTACATGATCCCGGATGGAGACAATACTTTTGGAGAAGTACTATATAATACATACGTTATTAAAATATACAAGGTTCTGGGACTGAATGGAATGCTGTTTTGAAGTAGTGATGTTAAGATATTTGTTTACAATGCCGATATCATTTTATAGATAAAACATAGAAAGAGAAAGTACGAATGAAAAACAAGAATTTTTTACAGGCAACTTTTCCGGGGATTATGCTGGCAGCATTTTTGCTGACTTCCTGTGGAACACAGAATACACAGGCATTAACAATGGCGGAGGAAGTGCAGGAAACCGATGCAGCTGCAACGAATACGGAAGGTTCTGCACAGGGAGATGTAAGTGCACAACCGGAAGGCGGCGACACAGAGGAAGCGGCGGCTTTGACCAAGCGCAATGAACTGGAATGGGAGCAGCGATTGGACTATACCACAGAAAGACAGGCGCAGTTAGCTGAGATCACGGTAGCACTGGAACAGGATACGGAAGATGTGAAGCAGAAGGCGCAGGGACTGCTGGAATCCATGGACGCAGGGAATGTCGACGCAGCAGTGGACAATATTCTGGCAGAGGATTGGTATACTGTGATGCTGTCGGATCTTCTGATCGGACAGAGAAATTATATAGGAGCGATTAAGGGTTCTGACAATGGGAATTCAGATAATGCTGATTCCGACAAGGACAACACAGCCGACACAGGATTAGATGGGGACAAATGGAAGATGACGATTCTGTCCGATGAACTCGGGCAGCATTGTACGGCAATCGAATATCCGCTTGGCGACGGCAGAATGTTCTATGTACAGGTGACAGATTCCGAGATCCGTTACTATGTCTGTGCATCTGATCATACAGGTGCTTTTACGAGCGCGGCACTGAATCTCGCGGATGGAAGTTTGGTAAGCTACGAAGGTACTTTGTCCGCGGCTAACAGGCCGGAAGGAACGCTTACGATACAGATGGGTGCGGTTGACCTGAGTAACGGTGCAGCGGAAGCTTTTCATAACCGTAGTGCACAGGCGACTGCCTACGAGGGAGAGTTCTCATCTGATGGAAAGCCGATGATAACTACTCCTGCAAACCTGAACAAGGAAGGGAAAACAGCATACGCATCCGCAAAATCCGGTAGGACAACGTATTATTTGACAGTAGCGTCGGATGGAATCGAAGATGCATTTACACCGACGCAGCTTGGCATCAGTAATATTTGGGAGTAAGGAGTCACCTATGACATTTAAAAAGATAATACAAAGAATGTCTGTAAAGGAATCTGTAGAGAAATTCACTAAGAAATGTTTCGTCGGCATTGTTCTATCTGTATGCAGTCTCCTGCTGTGGAAACCCATGCAGGCATTTGCTGCGGATCGAACTGTGGCGAATCTGGTGTTGATGGTGGATTTTGAAAACGATACCACAAGATTTGCAACAAAATATATGGGATATGAGCAAATATATACGGATACACCTTATAGTGGTGTACATGCATACATCCGGGCAATCTCGGATGGAAAAGTGGAAATAAACAGCCTTTTCCCACAGGACCGGGGAAACGGTCAGTTTGTATTGCTTACACTTCCCGGCAGCAGTAATGACTATCCTAAGGAGAAGGAAGCGGAATTTATCAATACGGTTGTAAATCTGGTGAACCAAAAGGTGGAAAATGGTGAGATAGCAGAGATTACAACGGGACTGGACAGCGGCAACAGTGATGGATACATAGATAATGTAACATTTCTTGTACAGATGGCTGACAAGGTTACACCTGATAAGACAAGCGCGTTTTATCCGCATAAGGCAGATGTCGGATCAAGCGGCGGGCAACTGTTTGGAAAAAATATGGTGGTCTATAATATTGTGCCGTCCAGCAGCCTGAGAGTAGATTCTACAGGCAGTTATTTGGGCCTGGGATATTCCACCGTATCTCATGAGTTATTGCATTCTCTGGGAGCTCCGGATTTGTATCGTACGACCGGTGATCTCGGAGAACCGGTAGGTATCTGGGACCATATGGCAAAAACGGCTGCGGCTGCCAGCTATCCGCTGGTATATACCAGAAAGGATCTTGGCTGGATTCCGGATGCAGATATTCCTACGGTGACGAAAAGTGGTGACTATGAGCTTGTACCTGCTACGAATACAAGCGGTACACGAGCGTATATTTTAAAGACACCGTTGTCATCTTCGGAATTTTTTGTGGTGGAATATCGCGAGAAAAAGGAGAGAGGAGCAGACTACAGTACTCCCTATGATTTCTATCTTCCGGAATCCGGACTGGTGGTGTATCGTGTGAATACTGCGGTAGAACATACGAATGCTGCAGGCGACAACTACATGTATGTATTCCGTCCGGGGACACAGGACAGCAGGGGTGCGAGAGAGACATATACGGTGACAGGGGCTGATGGTACTGCCATTGCGGTGAATGCGGTACAGAAGGCAGCGGTAGGAACAGCAAGCCGTCCGACATTGGGCAATGCGGATATGAGTGCTCCCTGTACGGCGGATACTATTTTTTATGATGACGGTACGAACAGCGGTATTGTAATCAACAATGTAAGCTTTAGTAACGGAAAGGCAACATTCCATGTAGAATTTCCGGAATTGTCAGGGGACGCCTATTGGCTGCCGCAGGGTGAGGCTGTCAATGGCTTGCAGGGCCCGGTGATCACCGGCAGCAAGGATGGAACGAAGCTGTATCTGGCGGGCTCACAAGTAGATGCCTATGGCAGTAGACAAGGTGCTGCATTGTACGGATGGCAGGATGAGACATGGAAACCGTTAAGAACATTTGGTACCGGTTATACTCCGATATATGATATATTATATGCGGATGATGCGGTATACATGGCATATATTGAGAATGGAAGTCTTACAATAGGAAAGTATGAAAACGGTGTATTTCATACAGTGTATTGTTGGAACGGATATTATCCCACAAATGCAGCTTTGATGAAGGTAAACAATGAAGTGTGGGTGAGTTCCCATGCAAGTGGCACTTTCAATATAGCAAAAATAGATGGAGCTTCCCAACTGACCCCATTACAGGTGCATACAAAAAATTTTACAGGAACTGCCGATATTGGTAATCCAACCGCATTTTTCTTTCAAGGAAAATGGTATGCGGTATATAGCGACTTCAATGCTTCCGGAGAGGATGCGAAGGGGAAAATAGCATGCTATGATACGGCTGAAAACTCCTGGAAGGTAGTCACTGTGATTAACAACTTGACCAAGGTGAGAATGGCTGTAAGTAATGTGGTGGGGGATACGGTTTATATCGTGGCACAGGATGCCGACAATACGAATGCCTTCCTGATATGGGATGGAACAACGCTGCAAGAACAAACACTGGACAGATCGTTGACAACCTTTAGCTTTATTGTAAAAGATCAGATTCCTTATATTATCAGGACAGTCGGAACAGAATTACGCGCGGATTATTACAAAGACGGAACATGGTCGGAACTGGCGAATAAGATTGCTTCGGATGCGAATTTGTTTGATGCATTCTGCGCTGACGGAACGATGTATGTGGCATCGTCTTCCACAGCAGGGATTACGACGGTACGCAAGATGAAAACAATCGACGGTACCCCGGATCCTGATCCCGTGCAGCCTGGCGTGGGAAGCGGCAATGTTGTTCTGACGCTTCCTTCAGGTTATAACAGCAGTGCCAAACTCTATATCGATGGTGTGAAGGTGAATAGTACAGCCTGGCAGAATGATGAGTCAAAACGGCTGGTGTATGTCGGCAGTAACGGTAGCGGTCCGTTAGGAACGGCGGCACAGACTGCTGTAGCTTACTACTACGATGCTTCCGGTATACCGAGAGGTATGTATGTGTGGATGCTTTCTTATGAGGGTGACCATTATACAGCAACAGCGATTCCGGAGTTTGAGAATCTGTTTACATACCATGGATTCTCCGTACGTTATACCGGCAACACGGGACTGCGGTGTGTTTACGGCATTGATTCGTCGAAAAAAGCACAGCTGATCAGTACTTCCGGATTGAACGGTTACCGGATCACGGAGATGGGAACATTGATCATGCGTCCAGATAATTATGAAGAGAATCCTATGATCTATGGAAGCAATAAAGTCTCAGGAGGAAGAACCTATTGGGTGGCAAACGGTAAGGTTAACAATAAAGTGATCCGCAAAATAGACGGAAGAGATCGGTTCGCAAATGTATTAATAAAGCTGCCGCCCAGTCGTTATGATACGGCATACTATTTCAGACCATACGCAGTGATGGATTATAACGGCAGCAATGTTGTAATCTACGGACCTGAGATGTCCAGAAGCATGTATACCGTCTGCAAGCAGATATTGGGTCACAAGGATTTCGAACCTGGTACTTCCGGGTATCATTTCCTGAAAAATATTGTAGACAGTGTGGAAAATAAACAGTAATTCGTCGATACAGACATATATTAAAGGAGTTACGACAGATGGAAAGTAAGAAAAATACATTTCAGATCGTTCTGATCTGTATTCTGACAGTGTTGGTGCTGTTCCTGACAGCAGCATTATACCGGTCATGGAGAGTGGCAGGAGAATTGCAGGTGCAGCTGGCAGAGGCACAGAATAATATGATGACAGTAGAAAATGAACAGGAGACACAACCGGTCGCTGCAGCAGACAATACCCGGACGGTACGTGTGATGAACGGTATAGTACAGCTACAGGATGAAAACGGCCAATGGCTGGATGTGGCACCCGTAGAGGAATTACAGCAGGCAGATCCCGTGTTGGCCGGGAGAACCAAGATGGAGAATCTGATTACGCAGAATAAGGAAGCAGTGCAGAATGGGACGATAGATGAGGAACAGATTTCCTCGATACTTTCCAAACAAAGTGCTTTAATGGGAGCATCATTAGCAAGAGCATCTCAGGTACAGAGTGCCGCAGAAAAGACAACAGTACAGCAGACGAAACCTACAAATGCTGCAACTACGGTTACTGCACCGATAGCAACTCCGGTACCTACAGCACAGCCGGCTATCGGCGGCAGTTCGGACAGTGGTAGTTCGGACAGTGGCAGTTCCGGAGGTGGCAGTTCGGACAGTGGCAGTTCGGACAGCGGCAGCTCCGGAGGAGATAGCTCTGACAGCGGAGACGGCGAAGATATCGGCTGGACGGATGAAGTGTTGTAAGCAGGGATTTGTGAATATCTGAAGAGAATAGGCTTATTGGTGTCTGGTATTTTAGGATTGAAGCCGGTGTGGATCTGAAAAAAATTACAAATTGAGGACAAACGAATAATGGGAACATCAAAAGATCCGGTAAACGGCACAGAACCCTTTGATGTTCCCAATAGTTTTTATCAGGTTTTAGTAATTCTTATTTCTCTAAATCGATCGTCTTTAATAATTCGCGAATCTGTTCTACATTTATGCCAGCGCATTATATATCTGCGCGTTGTGGTAACTCACAATTGTACAGCCTGCATTGATTTGTGATAAAAGGCAGATGTTTTTTCCACAAAAAGAAAAGGATGCTCTTAGACTCTTCACAAGGAACAATAAAGGAGTTATATTTTTTTATTAACTCATCTTCCGAAATAGTGTCATAAGTAGCTGATCCCATGCGTAGACTCCATGTGTTGCATTTAATTATAAGTGAAATAAAAAATATAGTCAAATTGAAATAAAAGATGACATTGTTTTCTGTCATAATAAAATGTAGGTTTAAGTATTTGAACAGTATGCCGGAGACTTAAAACCTATGAGTGGGTCTAAATATTGGGGAATATCGAATGGGAGGAAGAAATTGATTGAAATTCGGTAAGCATTGAGAAAGCTTAGGTGATGTTATGAATTATTTTACAGATATGAACTCTCCGTCGGTGACTTCTGACCGCGTCATTTACACAGCATCTGATTTCGCACGTTCTTCTCTGTTGTCACTACAGGAGACGGGAATGCTCTCAGCGTTAAAACCGCATACTTCTTCACGTTCCAATCTGGATTCCTACTTGTATTTTACGGTGCTGTCAGGTAGTGGCAGACTGACTTACGGTGGGGAGACCTATGAGCTGCGTGCCGGAGATTCCGTATTTTTCGACTGTACGCTGCCGTATGCACATACGACGGAAGAAGAGCTTTGGACACTGTCCTGGTGCCATTTCTATGGACCACAAATGGCACATATTTATGAAAAATACAAAGTTCGCGGTGGAAAAACTGTCTTCCGGTCACAAAAAACTTTGGAATACCGGGAAATTCTCGAAAAACTGAAAACGGTTGCGGCTTCGGATTCTTATGTCCGTGATATGGAGATTAACGCACTCTTATCACAATTGCTGGTGCTTTTGATGGAGGACAGCTGGAACCCGGAAAGTGATGCTGTGAAGGGAAAACGGGTGCACGTGGTCAGTGTACGAGAGTATATTGACAGCAACTATGCCTCGGACATCACTTTGGAAGGACTGGCGGCGCAGTTTTTTATCAATAAAACGTATTTATCCGAAATGTTCAAGGAACAATATGGCATAGCACTGAAGGATTATCTGGTGTCTGTGAGAATCACAGAGGCAAAGCGGCTGTTGCGTTTCACGGACAAGACAACAGAAGAAATTGCAACAATGGTCGGGATAAACGGCGCAGCATATTTTAGCAGAATGTTCAAACGTGTGGAAGGTGTGACTCCTACGGAATATCGCGGAATGTGGTAATGAGATACAATAGAAACCGAAGAAAGTACAAAAGAAACCGAAGAAAGTGTCTTTGGTTTCTTTTTTTGTTATATTATAATGAGATCATATTACAAAGTGGCGCAAGGCAGGAGGTAACAGCGTGAAGAGAGCATTGATTACAGGGGTAACAGGACAGGACGGTTCTTATCTGGCAGAACTTTTATTGGAGAAGGGATATGAAGTCTACGGCATGATCCGTCGTTCTTCCGTAGACTATAGAGAACGCATCGCACATCTGGAGGGAACCCCTAATTTTCATTTGAAGTATGGCGATCTGGGAGATTCGATCAGCCTGGTAAAATTGATCGGCGAGGTGAAACCGGATGAAATCTATAATCTGGCAGCACAGTCTCATGTGCAGGTAAGCTTTGATGTGCCGGAGTTCACGGCAGACATCGATGCGACCGGTGTATTGAGAGTATTGGAAGCTGTCAGAGTGTGTGGGCTGGAGAAGACCTGCCGGATCTATCAGGCATCTACTTCTGAATTGTACGGAAAGGTAGAGGAAGTACCGCAGAAGGAGACGACACCGTTCCATCCCTACAGTCCGTATGCTGTGGCCAAACAGTACGGCTACTGGATCGTGAAGGAATACAGAGAAGCTTATAACATGTTCTGCTGTTCCGGTATTTTATTCAACCACGAGAGCGAGAGACGCGGCGAAACCTTCGTGACGAGAAAAATCACACTGGCAGCAGCCAGAATCGCACAGGGCAAGCAGGACAAGCTGTATCTGGGCAATCTGGATTCTCTGCGTGACTGGGGTTATGCGAAGGATTACGTGGAGTGCATGTGGCTGATCCTGCAGAACAAGAAACCGGAAGATTTCGTCATTGCGACAGGCGTACAGCATTCCGTGCGTGAGTTCGCCACACTGGCATTCCATTATGCAGGCATCGAAGTAGAATGGCAGGGAGAAGGCCTGGAGGAAAAGGGAATCAACAAGGCGAACGGTCAGATCATCGTGGAAGTAAGTCCTGATTTTTACCGCCCGACAGACGTGGTCAATCTCTGGGGAGATCCCACCAAGGCGAAGACAGAGCTAGGCTGGAACCCGACCAAGACAAGCTTCGAACAGCTGGTAGAACTGATGACGAAACACGACATGGAGAAAGTCGCTGTGGAGAGGGCGTAAGAGCATATCCGCACTAATCCGGCAGATTACGCATCCATGCTATGATTAAACTTATGGTAACTGTAGTGGTTGGAAGATAAATAAAATAAGAAGGTAAAAGAAAATAATGGAAAAAGACGCTAAAATATATGTTGCAGGACACAGGGGAATGGTTGGTTCTGCCATTGTCCGGGAACTGAACAGACAGGGTTATACGAACATTATCACACGGACGCATCAGGAACTGGATCTGACCCGTCAGGCAGAGGTAGAGGAATTTTTCGCGGCAGAGAAGCCGGAGTATGTGTTCCTCGCAGCAGCCAAGGTCGGCGGTATTGTAGCAAACCAGAATGCATTGGCTGATTTCATGTGGTTCAACATGACGCTGGAGATGAATGTCATCAATTCCGCATGGAAAAACGGATGCAAGAAGCTGGAATTCTTAGGAAGCTCCTGTATCTATCCCCGTATGGCACCGCAGCCGATGAAGGAAGACTGCCTGCTGACCTCTGAACTGGAGAAGACGAACGAAGCGTATGCCCTGGCAAAGATCTCAGGACTGAAGTATTGTGAATTCCTGAATAAGCAGTACGGCACAGATTACATCTCTGTCATGCCGACGAATCTGTACGGCCCGAATGACAACTATCATCCGACCCATTCCCACGTATTGCCGGCACTGATTCGTCGTTTCCATGAGGCAAAAGTAGAGGGTAAGACAGAGGTGACCTGTTGGGGAGATGGTTCTCCGCTGCGTGAGTTTCTGTATGTGGATGATCTCGCCAATCTATGCGTATTCCTGATGAACAATTACAGTGGCAATGAGACCGTGAATGCCGGCACCGGCAAGGAACTGACAATCAAGGAACTGACCGAGCTTGTGGCGAAAGTAGTCGGATACACCGGAGAGATTAAGTGGGATACGACGAAACCGAACGGTACCCCCAGGAAACTTTTGGATGTCAGCAAGGCAGAGAAACTTGGCTGGCATTACATGACTGAGTTGGAGGACGGTATCCGGCTTGCGTACGAAGATTTCCTGAATAATCCGATGAGAGCGGAACGATAAGAGTAATTTAAAAGAAGAACAATTATAAGAATAGATGTAGAGATACCTGTGCAGAAAGAACAAATAGAGATGGAAGGTATGGGAGAAAAGATATTATGAATATCATATTACTGTCGGGCGGCTCCGGCAAACGCTTATGGCCCCTATCCAACGATGTCAGAAGCAAACAGTTTATCAAAATATTCAAACAGGAAGACGGCTCCTACGAGTCCATGGTGCAGCGTGTCTATCACCAAATCAAGAAGGTGGATACCGAAGCGACGGTGACGATTGCTACGAGCAAGACACAGGTATCCGCGATCCATAATCAGCTGGGGCAGGATGTCGGAATCTCCGTGGAACCCTGTAGAAGAGATACGTTTCCTGCCATTGCGCTGGCTACCGCTTATCTGGTAGATGTACAGAAAGTCTCCCCTGAGGAATCCGTGGTAGTATGTCCGGTAGATCCTTATGTGGAAGCGGATTATTTCGAAGCTCTGAAGCGGCTTTCCGCCCAGGCGGACAAAGGCGAGGCGAATCTGGTGCTGATGGGGATCGAACCCACCTATCCCAGTGAAAAATACGGTTACATCATTCCGAAGTCATCGGATGAGACCGCGATGGTAGCGACTTTTAAAGAAAAACCGACTGCGGATGTGGCAAAAAAGTATATCGCACAGGGAGCACTGTGGAACGGCGGCGTCTTTGCCTATAAACTGAAGTATGTCATGGAGATCGCCCATAAATTAATAGATTTTGCGGATTATCATGATTTGTTTGCGAAGTATGAGACCCTTCCGAAGATTTCTTTTGATTATGCGGTAGTTGAAAAAGAAGACAGAATCCAGGTGCAGCGTTTCTCCGGTCAGTGGAAGGATCTTGGTACCTGGAATACTCTGACGGAAGCCATGCAGGATGCTGTCGTTGGAAAAGGGGTGCTGAACGACAACTGCTCCAATGTGCATATCGTGAATGAAATGGATGTGCCGGTGCTCGCGATGGGATTGCATGATGTCGTGATCTCGGCATCACCGGAAGGCATTCTCGTATCTGACAAAGAGCAAAGTTCCTACATCAAGCCGTTCGTGGACAGGTTCGAACAGCAGATCATGTTCGCGGAGAAGAGCTGGGGAAGTTTCCGCGTGCTGGATGTCGAGAACGGATCGATGACTATCAAAGTGACGCTGAATGAGGGACATTCCATGAACTATCATAATCACAAGCACCGTGATGAGGTCTGGGTTGTGATCTCCGGAGAGGGAATGACCGTGATCGACGGCACGGAGAAGCAGGTGAAAGCCGGGGCTGTGGTAACGATGCCTGCCGGATGCAACCACACCGTGATCGCCCAAACGGAGCTGAAACTGATCGAAATACAGATCGGGAAAGAGATCAGTGTGCAGGATAAGGAAAAAGTAGAGAGATAAGTATCAGAAATACAAAAAGACCTGGCATACACCATGATCTGCAGGAAAACCTTTGATGATTCCAGAGTGCCGAAAAAATATATCTTCTGAACTGCTAGACAGCTTTGGACGGCAACTAACAGAGACAGAAGATATAAAAGGAGAATTGCATAAAGCAATCCACAACTGAGATTATTTTAACAAAGAAGGTGATGCCTGCCAAGAGGAAAAAAATTTATAAACATTTTTTGAAAAACGTTCCCATGCAATTATACAATGTGGATAACTTTTTGAAATTTCAAAAAAGTGTTCAAAAAATATTTTTCCAAAATGGCAGGCAATAAAGTAAATTTATCTTTCAATGCTGAATAAATTGCTTAATAATTGCGTTTTCCCATATAATATGTTATTATGATTAAGAATTTTGAGCTTTGAAAGTGAGGACATTATGTTATTAGATAATAAATCCATTTTGATCACAGGTGGTACCGGCAGTTTTGGTAAAGCATTTACCAAGTATGTGTTGGACAATTACAATCCCAAGAAGATCATCATTTATTCCCGTGATGAGTTCAAGCAGTTCATTATGCAGAATGAATTCAAGCAGTATGCTGATAAGCTTCGTTTCTTCATTGGTGATGTAAGAGACAAGGAACGCCTGACCAGGGCGTTCGAAGGTGTTGATTATGTTATTCATGCCGCAGCTTTGAAACAGGTTCCCGCTTGCGAGTACAATCCCGCTGAGGCTATTAAGACCAATATCCATGGTGCACAGAATGTCATTGATGCTGCATTGGATACCGGTGTCAAAAAAGTGGTTGCCCTGTCTACGGACAAGGCTGTTAATCCAACAAATGTAATGGGTGCAACAAAGAGAATCTGTGAAATGATAATCCAGTCATTTAATGAGAAATCAAAGACAGATTTCGTTGCTGTTCGATTCGGAAACGTGCTTGGAAGCAACGGTTCGGTTATTCCGCTCTTTAAAAGACAGATTGAGGCGGGAGGTCCTGTTACCGTTACACACCCTGACATTATCAGATACTTTATGACAATTCCGGAGGCGGTATCACTCGTCCTTCAGGCGGGAGCTTATGCCAAAGGCGGCGAGATATTTATTCTTGATATGGGTGAGCCCGTAAAGATTGACGATCTTGCAAAGAACTTAATACGTCTTTCGGGTTACACGCTCGGTGTTGACATGGAAATCAAATATACAGGTCTGCGTCCCGGTGAAAAGCTTTACGAAGAGCTTCTCATGAATGAAGAGGGCATGCAGGACACAGATAACAAACTTATTCACATAGGCAGACCAATCGAATTTGACAAAGAACATTTCTTTGAGCATCTGGAAGAATTAAAAGAAGAAGCTTATGCAGAAACGGGAGATATCCGCACACTGATACAAAAAGTGGCGCCGACCTATCACCCAAAAGAAAACTAGGAACAAGGAATTAAAAATTTATGGGACAGTATTATGCAATCAACGGCAGCTTTCTGCTGGAACCCGCACTGGGGGTACAGCGGTATGCAGCGGATATTTTAAAGCAGATGAATAAAATGGCTCCGGCATATAAGGAGTGCCTGCGGCTGGTGCTGGTGCTGGGAGCCTGGGCGGGCCTGTGGGCCCTGGGGCTTCTGTCGCCGCTGAATCTGCTGGCGGCGGTGTACTTTACGAATTTCCTGCTGAACGCCTGTCAGGCGGT